>Ga0210040_10007872_pt1 | contig 12773 bp, 10 predicted proteins | sample CryGeyCG12114_NA_FD_185462 | JGI IMG/M metagenome (GOLD analysis project Ga0210040, IMG submission 185462) | Groundwater microbial communities from aquifer - Crystal Geyser CG19_WC_8/21/14_NA (SPAdes) (version 2) | ecosystem: Environmental > Aquatic > Deep subsurface > Groundwater | place: USA... | reverse complement strand
ACTTTGGACGACTCCACATTCACCAGGCTTCGGGGGCTCCCAGTGGGTATCCCGAGGTCCACCTGGTCCATCGAGGTGCTGAAGACACGTCGTTCCAGGACTTCTTGCAAGAGAGGACGAACAGCATTCAGTGGCATAGTGACGTTACTCATGAAAACCAGCCGCCGGGCACGACCTTCCTGTACGCCCTCGATGTGCCGAAGAGTGGTGGAGATACGTTGTTCTTGAACCAGGTGAAGGCGTATGAGCGGTTGTCTCCTGCCTTTCGGGAGAGGTTGTCGGGGCTGAAGGCGGTGCACTCAGGGCACGAACAAGCCGAGAGTTCGCTGAAGAGAGGTGGGATTCTAAGAAGGGAAGCGATATCGAGTATTCATCCGCTCGGTGAGTCTGCACTTCTCTTGCGTAGGCAGTACACTAATATTTTATGTAGTCCGAACTCATCCTGCAACTGGGGAGAAAGCGCTGTACGTCAATCCACAGTTCACCAGATACATCGTTGGCTTCAAGAAGGAAGAGAGCGACTACCTTCTCAAGTTCCTGTACGACCACATGGCCTTCTCGCAAGATGTCCAATGCCGTGTCAGATGGGCGCCTGGTACGGTTGTGGTGTGGGATAACCGGGTTACTTGCCATTCGCCACTGATCGATTGGGAGACTGGCGCTAGAAGACATATCGCTAGGATCACACCGCAGGCTGAGCGGCCTTATGAGACGTGAGCCTAGACATGTTAGGAATCTGTCCTGCATATCAGCATTACCAAACAGTCAGAGGAAGCAGAGTTGGCTCCTGTCCCGAGTGCGAAATGGTATTGAGAATTGGCAAGTGTTGCCACTAGAGCGGTTGCCTGCGCCAGACGCCATACCGTGCTTTGCTCACAATGCTCATGGTCTATTCGCCTTCTAATCTTGCCACTACTGTGCTCATCTCCTCGTCGGAATATATACGAAAGCCCTTTTCTTTCGTGACGCTAGCTAGCTGCACATTCTTGGAATCTAGCTTCTCTTCCATGACCTGTTTCAGCGTCTTCAACACTAAGATTTCGGCTTCTTCGAGGGTGAGAGATCGGTGGTACTCGGACTGTAGCTCGGCCTGAGCACCTTCGCTGCCGGAACCGATCGCTTTAGCGTCATATCTGTAGAATGTGCCTGATGGCTCAGCGTGGTAGCTGGGTAGGTCAGTAATGCCGTCTTTTCCCTGGGTCTCTGAACTTACAGCTGTGGACCTTGGTCGTCGTCCCATCCTGCGACCAGCAAAGCGACGCCAAATGGTCTTGACATAACCGACTCTTCCCCCTGTGCACCCTCACCAAAACGCAAGGCAAGATCGCATATTGACTGTGTACAGCTTTCAACACTAAGCTTCTCGTTGTAGTGGAAGGCGTGATTCTGGGTCTCGACTCTCGCATGCTCAATCATGCTTCGTGCATCGGCCTGCAGACCAGACATGGCACAGCCAATATGTCTATCTATCTCGACGATCTTCTCTATGCTGGAAGATACCAGTAGGGAGGATGTGACTCGCTTCTCGACCCCAAGAAGGACGCCATGTGAGGTTGCTACTCCGATGGCTGTTGATCCCAGTTTGATGGCTTCGAGGGAGTATTCCACCTGAAAGAGACGGCCTTCCGGCGAGAAGGTGCTGCATTATGTTAGTGCCATATCCACGGGTGACTGCTGGACAATACGGACTTTATGCCTCGATCTATACTTCTGTTAGTGCTTGATCAATAGAACCACAGCGGGAACCTTACCATATTCAGACCTTGCAATGAACATTTTGACGGAGGTAGTCGCACTCGAATATGTTCGCAAAGACAGCAGAAGAGGCTGGCAACGGACAAGAAGGTAAATGAGGTTAGAGAGGCTGTTAGTGCTACAGTATGGCTGCTGTTCCGCAGCAGGCAAAGCACTCGACTACGCAACATCCTTATGGCGCTAGTGCCTGGCGGCGCGAATCCTTGGCATCTGAGGGCGCGACGCGACTTCTGCGGGAGGGGTGCTTTCGGCTTGTTGGGCAATAATATTGACCACCCAGCGACATGTCAGTGCCGCACAACAGAGGCTGGTGCTATCGCGAGTCGGTCGCAGACTCGCAGCTGTCGCTCTACCATGGCAATTGCCATGAGTTAACATGAATTCTGCACACTATCGAACCACATCTGCCACAGATCGACGTACATCACATGCCAATGGCTTGCCGTCCAGGGTAGGCTCGACCCGGGTCCGAGACTACGAAAGACCATCAGTGCACGAGAATGGGTCACCCGTATTGCCAGACGGTCTCGACCACGAAGACGAGCCTAAGTCGGCCAAACAAGTGCTCGGTGGCACAGAGAGAAGGAAGGAGAGACACACGGCAATCACAACAGAGACCATCCGCTCGCGTAGAAGTCCTGTCAAAGATACTTTCGACGGCGGAGGCAGACTCCGTCAGAAGAGCACATTGCAGAGTCCCCCACTGAAGCGCAAGACCCAGCCAGATCCCCCGCCAGATATCAAACCATGGGCCCCAGAAGCGAAGCTGATTCCTCACTCCTCCGCCCCGCTGGCCGTGCGCATTACTGCTCCTGCCCTACGCCGCGATGCGCCAGATATCTTGGATGGCCCACAACTTGGCCATATGAGCATGGTGGAACAGGAGGAGGCTCTGCTTGATGACCTGCTGTTTGTCTTCATGGGCTTCGAAGGACAGTACATTGCCTTCGTCGATGCTTACAACCCTGCCGAAGAGAAGGACAGACTGCTTGGTCCATCGTACCGCATATCTTCAGGTCTTGACCCAAGTATTAGAGACCTCGTGGAGTCTATGCTGATCATGGCAAGCCACTACTCTGCACTCGAGGCTTTCGTTGAAATACAGAGTCGAGAAGAGTATGGTTCTGTCAATCACGCCCTGTGTGCTGCCATCAGAAGACTCCTGAAAGACTACCTCATACTGCTTGCCCAGCTCGAATCCAAGGTCACAGGGGAATCGAGCTTCACTCTGCACCAGATGCATTTGTCCATCATACCCACCGCCCAGAGCCTTGCACAACTTCACGCTGTCGCACAGGAGCTGCTGAAGAAGAATTCACTGCTCGAAGAAGATGTTGACGAGACCATGGATGACTTCGATGCTGACGATATCATTGAGCGCCTCAAAGAAGGCGGAGATCTGTTACCAGGCAGCATGACCAAGAAACGATGTATAGGCGGCAACGTCTTGGCTCTTCTGACACAACGCCTGTCCACTTACTCCGGTGACCCTGCTGCAAGATCAATTCTCGAGATGCTGCTCCGAGAAGCCAGCAAACCCTACATGACCATGCTGAACGAATGGCTCCACCACGGAGGCATCAAAGACCCTCATGACGAGTTTCTCATTGGTGAGAAGAAAAGCATCAAGCGAGAGAAACTAGATGAGGATTACACAGATGAATACTGGGAGAAGCGCTACTTCATTCGCGAGAAAGAGATACCACCGCAACTGCAGTCTGTCAAGGAAAAAGTTCTCCTAGCTGGGAAATACCTCAATGTGGTTCGAGAGTGTGGAGGTGTCAACACGACCAGCACTTTCTCTCACACGCCAACTTCATTCGAAGATCCTCGATTTCTCGACAACGTCAATCACGCCTACTCCTTCGCCAATCAGGAACTCCTCAGCCTCATGCTGTCCAAACACTCTCTACGAGGACGACTACGATCAATCAAACACTACTTCTTCCTCGATCGCGCCGAGTTCTTCCTCTACTTTCTCGAACTCTCTGCTAGCGAACTGCGTAAACCTCAGCGTAGTGTCAACACCGGCAAGCTGCAATCCCTGCTCGATCTGGTCCTCTATCAGCCCGGCAGCATAGCAGTGAGCGATCCCTATAAAGAAGACGTCCGCATCAAAATGAATGACCTCGCTCTTGTTCCTTGGCTCATGAAGGTTGTTAATGTCCAGGGTCTCGAAGCAGACAACCCCGAGTCCCTAGCTGAGCAGTACAAGGGACAAGCCTCCGCAACCTCTTCCGCAGAGGACAAAGATATCTCTGGCTATGAAGCGCTCGAGCTGGACTACAACGTGCCGTTTCCCCTCTCCCTCATCATAAGTCGAAAGACGATCATCAGATATCAGCTTATCCTCCGCTATACTCTGTCACTACGCCATGTTGAAACCACCCTGATCGAATCCTGGTCGGAACACAACAAAGCAACATCTTGGATCCACAAATCCAGCAATCCTCGCATCGAAGTCTGGAAGCGGCGCGCCTGGAACCTACGGGCGCGGATGTTGGTTTTCGTTCAGCAGATGCTATTCTACGCTACCGCAGAAGTGCTCGAGCCGCAGTGGCAAAAGCTCATGTTGAAGGTCGACCAACTCGAGTCAGTTGATTCTCGTCCCAGTACTGGTGACAAAGCTGCCCGCGAAGCTATAGTTGGCGAGAGTAATTTCAGACAAGGCCAGCAAACAGTCGATGCCCTAATGCAAGAACACCTTGACATGCTCGACTCCTCCATGAAAGACCTCGGCCTCACACAGTCGAAACTGCTTCGCATCCACGACAAAATGACCGCCAGCTGTACCATGTTCGCTTCATACACATCCAATCTGACACGAAACCTTTACAGCGCTGATGGCGACTTCTCCCACATCCACACCGATCCAACATCCGCACAGTCGCAGAAGGATCTATCGAACTTCAGACAGTTTTCGAACGCCGGGCGCGATGCAGTCCCGCCCGCACCCGATCCAACTCGTATGGATAGGATAGAAGAGACACTGACGAGGCACGAGGAGTACTTCAATCGCCATTTGAGGGTGCTAATCGATACATTGAACTATTATGCCGCCACGGAGACGGTCACGTTATTAGGACTTTGCGCTCGGTTGATGAATGCTGAGGTGCAAAGGAGGGATGACAGTGCGCTTGGCTAGAACTACATTACTGGGTGTCTTGAATGCGGACCGAGCAGTGGTATCATTCAAGACGACGACGACGGACCAATGCTAAACGAGGGTCTTTTCGGCAAAGGATAGTCAGAAGGCGTTCGGTCCTGACTTTTGTTACGAAGGGGTCCTCATGAGTAGGTTTAGCAATCACGAAGCAACGAAGCGAAACGAGATACCCGCGATCTTTGCAATGCGTTATGAGACTTCCAACACCTGCTATGATGATTCATGATCTGTTCGAGTCTTCGCCCACGTCGCATCGTGCTTCCTTCGAGCAATTGTCCATGTCCTATCCTGAATCATTACTTCTATCCAACCTTCCACTCGTTCCGCGGGAGTGTTCCTCCCCTCCCCTCCGCCTGCTACAGAATCGCGCCTTCTACAATGCACCGTCACACCACTCGTACTGTCCTAACTGGACCGGACTTTCTTTCACTTCAATAATCCCCCTTTGATCATGCCTTCTTCAAACGCTGCGGCACTAAGTTGACTGCTGGTTTGCACTTGCCTCTCGTCTGTTGTGTTGGCTGATTATAGCTGAGCTGCATTGGGGGAGGTTGAGAGGAGTGATTATCGGCCCGACTGTACTGGGACCTGCATGCTGTTGGATTCGAATGCTAGGTCGGGTTGTACGTATGGGAAATTGCGGATGGGAGGTCGGTGCTTCGGAGCTCTTGACTATTTGTGGCGAGAGCCGCTGTTGCTCCTGTGGATTGCGTGTTGTGCTGCTCCCACTCGGAATTGCGGCTTGTTGCGGTGGGTTGCCTATGGGCTCATGTCCCGGGTGTGGGAAGCTGTTTCTCGAGCTACTGTGCGCGTGCGGGAGTCGTGCCGCGTGGTCATAGAGGGCTGAAGCGTCTAAGGGCGCTTTGTGATAGTCGTTTCACTTCTGTTTTGGGGTTGTCGTGTCCTCGAAGTCTGTAGATTGAGGAGTGTACTGCGGAAGGGATTTAAGTGGGCCTTTGGACTCTTGGCTGTCGCTTCGGTACTTGCTGTCATCGGCTGTCATCTCGGCCTTGATATTGTCTGTCTTGTTGGCCGCATCGTAGTCATCCCAAGCGGTGGCCGCGTCATGATTAAACCAATCGGTGGCAAGGTAGCTGTATGAAGAGGTGGCAGTGATAGGGTCGTGCCAGCGCATAGGATGGTACATACTTGACTTAGTGGTGTTAGCGATGAGATCCTCGATGGTTAGTCGTGGCGCTGAAGATGAAGCTGGTGCCAAAGACATATGATCTTGCTCAAGAGATGTTTTTGGTCCTTCTTTTCCATACGCATTTGCCAAAGTTCCTGCTCCGGGCTCTGATAGCCGGTCCTGTTTCGCAGGCACGAAAAGACTTGGGATTTGCTCTCTTCTACGCCGGATGTTTTCGACGAGAACATTCGGTTCAGACTGTTCCCCCGTAGTGGACTCATCGGTCTCTAACGCTGGCGACAACCATGTTGCTCCAAGTTCTTCCGCAGACTCTGTTGCCTGTGGACCTGGGAAGCTGCATTCTCGGGAAAATACTCGACACCCTTGAGGTTGAAGTCAGTATCACCTTAAGGCTTGTTTGAGAGACACCACTTACTATCACAGATTGGTCTTGTCATGTCGCACTAGCGGGAGTGTTAGTAATGCTCCCGAATGGAGGTAGTTCTCTTACCCTGACCCTGTGAGCACGGCACGTTAAGCAGCCACTTCTTGTTCCTTTCCGCTTCGTGTTCCAGCGTCTCCGCCGGAGGGTTAGGTCGAACGTTGATTCTGTTGGCAGTGCTGGAGCTGATGGCCCGACGCCACGGGACATCAGTGCAGAAGCGGACTGCGGTGATGCTGGCGGCGCTAGAATTGGTGGTCCGAGGCCACTGAACACTAATGCAGACTGTGGTGGCTGGTCTGAGTCGACGCTATCCATTTGCCTCCGCTGTTCGGTAGCAGGTACCACAACATTGGTCCCGCTGCTATTACTTGGATTGTACAACAGACTACCGATATCACGGACAAAGAGCGGGTAGAGGATTTCTGTAATCTTCTCCTTGTTCGCAAATTCAAGAGCTCGTTCAAGCGGTATCCAGACACCTCGGAGATGCGCTGGTCCAATCTTCACCACATGCTGGATCTTTTCCGACTTCAAGATTCCGTCACGCCGTCCTCGAGTCAGGCCGGCGACGTTGAAAAGCTTCGTACCATTGACATGATGATTGTCCTGGCGGCGTGCAACGCAGACACCCTTCACATCTACTAGGAAGCACATAGTGCCTTCATCTTCCCACAGTGTTGCTGTCACTCTAGCCTTTACGCCTGGTGGTTGCAGCTGTCCTGTCGTGTCGAACGGGTGATCTCCATAGTTTGTGGCCGCAGTTCCTGACAGGCTCAGTGGTTGCGAAAAGTTAGACGCATGGTCGATGGCGAAGCTTCTATGGTTCCCGTCGCCCGCAGGTATCTGCTCAATGCTAGGAAGCAAGTCCATTAGCAAGCCAACACTTGCATCAAAGTTGTCCATTATGCTGTCCAGGGATTGTAGGTGTTCGTGTCGACTAGTCTCGTAGTCCCCCAAAGTTTCTTCCTGTTCGCTTACTTCACCCTGCTCTGCACCATGGTCGAGGAAGAGCTCTGCCTCGGTAATGCATTCTTCAAGAGCTGGATAAGTATCACCTTCGGGGGATCTTTCAGCGATTTCGCCAGTCTCTTGTGCTGGCCAGCTATCGTGGAGGGTCCTTAGAAGTCGTCCACAGTCGACAAGGAGATCCAGAATAACTCGATACAAGGCAAGGTCGGTGTAACACATTGCCTTAGCCTTCCCTGATTCTATTACATCTCCCCATAGTGAGAGACGAACAACCGTTTCGACGAACCTCTGGTGCTGCTGAATATCAGTTACTTCCCACCGGGCTTCTGATTGTGCTTGTAGTGCCGGCCCCTCTGGCAACTGCTGCTTTCTGTCATGGCGGCCCTCAGCAGATTCCCAAGTCGTTACCGTCGGCTGGGCATTAGAAGAAAGTCGGCGTATGCAGGCTTTGCACGACTTTATGATGCTGAGATAGAGATCTGATAGAGGGTCATTAGGAGCATGGCGTGGTGTCTGTCTCAAGCCCGGCTGCTCTATCCACGATGGCTGCCACGTTGAAGAGGGTGGAAAGGGGACCGTCGTCTTCTGCGGTACTATTTCCGACTTCGTCCTATTCCGTTTACTAGTAACTAGCTGGGAATGAAACATGACTTGGTTTTCCGTGCGCAGAGCGCGTCCCGTCCCCACTCGCGCTGGGCTTCATTCCTTGCCGGCGTCCGCTTGTTGATACTGTCCACATCTATGGGGAAGATATGAACCTGTCCACCTGAGGGATGACTGCACATGATTCTTCTAGAGCGCAGACGAGCAAGAATCGGGCATTTGCACAACTAAGTAGCCAGCACGAGCGTCACGTTCCAACATGCCGGCTGTGGGGAAGCGCCGAAGCACCTTTACATTAATTAGCTCGGATTTCTCTAATGGCGAGAGCCTTGCGCGACAGATCACATACCTCTCGAGCACTTGAATTAAAGGCGTGCATTGATCTGAGACTACGCATAGTACAGATGTCTAGCGGAAGTAGGGATATAGCTACAGCTAGCTATGCGCTCGCGATAAGTGCTAGACCTCTGGATGTGGTCAAGTTTGAGTAGGGTCTCTTTCAAGCCGGACTTGCCCAAGCGCGATGTCAGACGCTGGACTCGTACATTCGACTCCTCCAAGGTACCCTTACACATTCATCTCTGGGAATGCCCGAGTCATACAGGGTGACGTACATGGACTAGATGAAGACTTCCTGCGGCATGATGCGCAACCTTCGCGATGGACGACACGTTTCAGACGGCGATTTCAAGAGGTTACGAGCTGTCAAGCTGAGCAGCTCGATCACATCCATTATTCCCTTCGGCTGGCCACAATCCTCATCAAGGACTTTGACGATGTTAAGCCATTGCTGCATACCCTCCGCCAGTCCAATAGCATGATCGAACGATATGCGAAGGAGTTCAACGTTCGACAGGCGATACTCAGGTCTTCGGTCTTCAATACCTTGATTGGTTGTGTGGGAGCTGTACTCGCGAAGTCGATGCTGCAGAACGATGAACACTATCTTTGGGAGAGCGCTGTCTTCGTTGGATGTCTTGGGAATAGGTGCGTTGCAGATGCAAAAGCTATTCAGGCTATTCTCGACCTCATCAGCCTAGCTATCGAGGCGATAGGAGGCATTGCTCAGGAGTGCGTGGCTCTCAAAAATGACGAAGAAATGGCAAGTCTGTCCCTAGCATTTATCTTTGTTTGACTTATGGTGTTGATGGCAAGGGTCGGCCGTGATGACTGCTTTCATATGTTACCTTTGCTGCCATATGACATAACTTCGCTTCTCTCCCTCCCACTGGGCGGCAGCATATGCGAGTCGTGCAAGCAGAGGCAGAAACGCGCGATGCTGCAAAATGTGCTCATAGTGCCATGCTGATTTTCCTTAGGCCCTTCTAGAGATATCACTGTCGCCAGAGGAAGGCAACACGCGACCTAGAATCAATGTGATCCTTCGCGAAAGCGGGATGATCCAGCACCTTAAGCTTCTACAAGCGTACACTCAGGACTTCAGGGATCTGATGAAACAGCCTTCCCCTCCGGCGGAAGGCTGGCAGGGTCCAGATCGCGCTTTTGAGGTGAAGACCAAGGTCGGCAAATTCCGTGGAGTACAGGAGGCTGCAGCACAGCTTTACCGTGCTTTCGGACTTGCGTGCGGTCAACATGATATACATCAAGCATGTCTTCGTATCCATGCGACTCAAGCCAGACCGGATCAAGTGCAATTCACCTTACTATTCAATCCTCCTACAGGAACACCGGTGGAGGTAGGTTCTGGGGGACCTACCAACCTGAGACTGACCGTCGAGTCCGAATTGAGGGCAACTAGTGTTGACACTAGACCCATCGGTGGTAGCACCAAAAGACCACTGGATGTGCAGGATAACTGTGATGCCTCACAAAGTGCTTACGGCACGCAACCAGGCGGCCAATGGCGCTCCTCTTCGGCACCAGGGTCAGGCGTAAGGGAGAGTACTTCAGAAACATCGTCTGGCCTAGAGGAGCATGAGGCAGAAGTATCGCTCCTTCCGCTGAAGCACCCAGTTGTGGAGCTTCGAAAGTTCTGCCACGACCGTGACTTCTGCGCCTACATCAAGAAACTGGCACCTCTAGGTGCCGCAAAACATTATCCTGTAGGTTGTCTCCACCATTCTGGCGCTCCAAAGCATATCGTCTACTTGAGCATGCCGTCCGAGATTGACAAGTCAGCGGAGCACAGCCACGCACAGGTATGGCGGAACGCGCTCTCCTCCATGAAGGAGATACTCCAGAGTTCACACGAGCAACGAAGCATCTCGCGGCGCGATCTAGTTCGTATCGCAATACAGCTGGCGACCGCAGTGCTCCAATACCACACCACGCCCTGGCTGGAGAGCTCCTGGGATAGCGACCACGTGCTACTGGAGCGAACAAGAGACGCCGTACAAATGCTTGAGCTTGGGTCCAGCGACTCTTATCTCGACGTCTCTATCCAAATATCCAACGATACGGCGTCCTCTCATCACGCCACCTCCACGAGGACCATGATACGGAACCCAGTCCTGTTCAAATTGGGAGTAATGTTGCTCGAGCTTGCATATGCTCGACCTCTGAGAGAAATGTGCAAACCACAAGATATCGACCCCCACAATGACCACAATACGGACTACTATACCGCGGAAAGACTTCAAAAAGGTGTCTCGATAGAGATGGGCCCGGTCTTCGCGGAAATCGTACGAAAGTGCATCAAATGCGACTTTGGTCACGGCGAGGACCTGAGTACGGGTCCGTTGCAGGAGGGCTTTTACGAAGAGGTAGTCGACAAGCTTGAGGCTATTGAGGCGAAGTTGAGAGACCTGGGTATATAAGACAAGGCTAGGCAATGCCGTATCTAGCACCGGTTTCCCTCTGGCCTCCCCATCACGATTCTGTGCAGGACTTGCTATCGCTGTCCTTTTAACGGCACAGACTTATTACGAAATCAACGCCACGGAGAAACCCCCAACAATACACTCGTGAGTTCGAGCGCGAGTAGCAAAGGACGGTTTACAGTGCGCAAATGACACATTGAAAATCATGCGCCGAATCGGGAGAAGGACGTTGTGCGTATTATGTCACTGTGCCATAGGGAGAATCCCGCGGGCCAGTAGGCATATTTCGGACCTTCGTTGAAGGCTGCGTTAATTGGGATGAGCTCCGCGCGTGCTCTCGCATATCAATGTCCGTCAGCCATCGAGCAGTCGACGCTCGTCCTATTGCATGCGGCACACCATGAAATGGCCAACTACTCCGAGTATCACCTCACCAATCCACTGCCGGGAACCTATCTGAACGCTGAAGATCGAAGTTATGTGAAGAACGACCTCGGTTGTCTGCGCGCCCTTGCGCCATGATTGCAGTCCTCTAGGCAAAGCACACCAACACCAGCGCTTACTCTTACCTACCTCGTCTATCTACTGTCTTGTATGGTATCTTCCGTGTCGGGTTGGGTCGCGTGCCATGCACGGCACGTTCGAACGGAGCGTGACTTGCCAAGCAGATACCTGCATGTACTTGACGGGCGTGGGCGTTTGCAGGGTATCATCTATCGTACTCGAACGACCGCGACAGTGATCAGAAGTGACAGGGATCGAACTAGGTACACTACATGTACATGACTGAGGAACAACAGGAAGCGTGTCGATATGGACAGCATGGAGTGTTCCAGCCACCGTTTCAATGAAAAAAAGGCAGATTATCATAGCTGAAAGTCAAAGGCGAGGGGAAGGGCCTAGGGAGGACAATCAGATGTTTTATCAGCAACACAGAGATTAGAAGAAGGTAGAGCAGAAGAAGGTAGATCAGAAGGAGGTAGATATCATCAAGTGTTTAATTCTGTGCACTGTTGACACAATGCTTTTAGCACACTAATCTAATCCAGTACGATATGTAGTGAATGATGGAAATCAACGCTAAAATGCTGGACCCAAGAGCTTTCAGCTCACCCTTCCGTAATAAACGCCATGTTGTATGATGAATGATCTAATTGGTATCGTTGAAGTCATCGCTTAAGTCGTAGGCATGGAACAATTATGCAGCGCCTGCACTTGCGACGTTCTCCAATACCTTGGTGGGCTGGAGACCTGCTCGCATGATTCGCTGGCCAGAGGCGTCTTGGAAGACTTCGCCCTTAGCCTCTTGCTGAGCCTTCTTCCAGATCTCAACTTCGCAGCCACCTCGGATAACACCTACTCTCATGGTGGAGAGCAGATTGTGTGCGGCGTTGGAGTGCATGTAGACACCACCGTTGAACATAGCGGTAGCGTCCTTGCCAATGCCGGACTTGATCATAGCCTTACCACCTGGGTGGTCATTGATGAAGTCTGATACATCGTGGACAACACCAGCAACAGCAATGAGGCCTCGACCATTCTTGGCTTGCTCAACGTAGTCATCCCATTCAAGGACTGGGAGCTGGTCGAGAGGCACACCCCAATCGAGTTTGGCGCGCTTCTGATCGATCTTCTTCTGCTGCTGCTGGATACGGCCCTTCTCGATCTCGTTAGATCGGAATTGCTTGAGGTCGAAGGCGAGTCCAAGCTTCTTGCTAACCCAGATGGACCACTTGGTTGGGTCATATTGCCACCACTCAATAGCATTGCGGTAGTCGGATGGGAACTCGTGGTGGAAATTGTGGTATCCCTCACCAAGTGTGACGAGAGCAGTGATGACATGGTCTCGTGGTGAGTTGCGGTCGTCAAATGGCTGGTCACCGAGCCAATGAGCCAAGGAGTTGACACAGAAGGTGGCTTGTTGGA
>Ga0210040_10007871_pt1 | contig 12773 bp, 19 predicted proteins | sample CryGeyCG12114_NA_FD_185462 | JGI IMG/M metagenome (GOLD analysis project Ga0210040, IMG submission 185462) | Groundwater microbial communities from aquifer - Crystal Geyser CG19_WC_8/21/14_NA (SPAdes) (version 2) | ecosystem: Environmental > Aquatic > Deep subsurface > Groundwater | place: USA... | reverse complement strand
GAACAGCGCCACATGGGCCACCGCCGCGATGCCCAACCCCAGGCGCTCCTCGCGCGAGAAGCGGGGGCGCCCTTCGCCCGAAAGATGCATTGCCGTTGGCATGAGCTAAGTTGCTATGGCGCAGTAACTGAACCGTTGGTGACCAGCGAGATCGAATTGAGTCCCGCGCGGTTCAATTCACCGAGCACAGCGGCCACCCTGCCGTAATCGATCGCGCGATCCGCCCGCAGCGTCACCAGCGGCGGCTCCGCCGATCCCGCTGTCAGCGACTCGAGCGCGGCAGGCAAGCCACCCTCGGGCACGCGACTGTCGTCGATATAGATGAAACCTGCGCTGTCGATGGAGACGGTCACTGCCTGAGGGTCCTGCTCGGCGGGCGCCGCGCGGCTGTCGGGCAGCTCCACCGGAACGGCGCTCTGCAGCAGCGGGGCGGTGACCATGAAGATGATCAGCAGCACCAGCATCACGTCCACCAGCGGCGTGACGTTGATCTCCGCCACCGCGGCCCGGCGCCGCGCCCGGCCCCGTCCGCGCCCGCCGGAGGAAGACACGCCCATGGCCATCAGGTGCGCTCCAGCTCGCGGCCGATCTGCGCCGCCACCTTGTCGGCGAAGCGCTGCATGCGCGCCTCATATCCGTTCACCCGGTGGCTGAAGCGGTTGTAGGCGATCACCGCCGGAATGGCCGCGAACAGGCCGATCGCCGTGGCGAACAGCGCCTCGGAAATCCCGGGCGCTACCACCGCGAGCGAGGAATTCTGCTGGGAGCCGATCTGGAAGAAGCTGTTCATGATGCCCCACACGGTGCCGAACAGGCCCACAAAGGGGGCGACGGAGCCAGTAGTGGCGAGGAAGTTCAGCCGGTCCGACAGCTGGTCTGCCTCCTGGGCGACCTGGCCTTCCATCGCCAGGGCGACACGCTGGCGGGTGCCGTCGCGGTCGCGCACGCCATCGGCGGTGGAGGCGTCCAGCTCGGCAATGCCGGCCCCTGCCACGCGGGCGAACGGCGTGTCACGGCGGCTCTTGCCGCTGATCAGCCGGGCCGGATCGTCTGCTTCCCAGAACGCGCTTTCGAATGCGGTGGAGCCCCGGTTCACCGTGCCCATGCGCATGGAGAAGGAGACGATGATCATCCACACCCAGATGCTCGCCAGCACCAGCCCGAGGATGACCAGCTGCACGACGATATCGGCGTCAAGGAACAGCCGCACGGGGTCGAGCCGCGTCGGCGCGGCACTCTCGCTTGCGGCGGCGGCCAGGGTGGTCAGGATCATCGGGTCTCCTCAGCGGCAACAACAGGGCCGGGAACGGTTTGAAATGCGGCACGCCAGGCGGCGGGCTGGCGACGCGGTCGACCATCGGGACCGACGAAGCCGACACGCACGGTGGCATCGGCCAGCATCGTCCCCCTACGATCCGCATCGGCCATGGGTTCCGCCACCTGAATCGCGGATTGCTGGAGCCACGCTTCCTGCGCCAAAGTGACGCTGGCCGCCCCGACCTGCCGGGCGCGGGTGACGATCGCCACCACATCGTCCAGCCGGGCCGGCGCGCGATAGCGGATCGAAAGCTCGGCCACGGCATAGGTGCCGGTCCCGTCCTGCGCGGCGAGGCGCTGGTCCACGCCCAGCAGGCGCAGCATGTCGGACCGGGCGCGTTCGAACCAGCGCAGGTAATTGGCGTGGTACGTGATGCCCGACAGATCGGTGTCCTCGTAATGGACGCGCACCGGGAACAGGTGCGTCGATCCATCGAAGCGTCCGGAAGGGGGCTGCACGAACATGGTCGCCGGGCTTAGCGGCAGGGCGGAATGGGTGGCAAGCGAACTTGTCCGACTATTCACCCGCAACCGGCGGCGCAATCATCCGCCCGAGCGGCTGCCCGCCGAACAGATGGACATGCAGATGCGCCACTTCCTGTCCGCCATGCCCGCCAACATTGGCGAGCAGGCGATAGCCCGGCTCCACCAGCCCCAGCTGCCGCGCCACCGTGCCGACCGCGCGCACGAAACCGGCGATCAGATCGGCCGGGGCATGGGCGGCGAAATCGTCCCAGCTGACATAATCGCCCTTCGGCACGACCAGCACATGCACCGGTGCCTGCGGGGAGATGTCGTGGAAGGCCAGCGCCCAATCGTCCTCATACACCTTGGCGCACGGTATCTCGCCGCGTAGGATCCTGGCGAAGATGTTGTCCGGGTCGTAGGGCAAAGTGGGGTCGATCGGCATCAGGCGTTCCCGTTGACGTTTTCTGGCCTGCTGGCTTTCTCGACAATGCCCGACACGCCCTCGCGCCGGTCGAGCTCCGCGGCGACGTCGGCGAAGGACAGGTCGCGCTCCGCCAGCAGCACCAGCAGGTGGAACAGCAGGTCCGCGCTTTCGGAGACGAGCTTGTCCTGCTCGGCCAAAGCGGCGATCACCACCTCGATCGCCTCTTCCCCCAGCTTGCGCGCGACCAGCGGCGCGCCGCCGGCCAGCAGCCGGGCGACATAGGAGCTGTCGGGCGCGGCGCCGCGCCGCTCGGCAATGGTGGCTTCCAGCCGGTCGATCGTGTTCATGCCTGTTCTCAACTGCGCGCGGGCAGCCCGGCGGCCCGCAAGGCGGCATGCGCCTCTGCGACCGAATGCGTGCCGAAATGGAAGATGGAGGCGGCCAGCACCGCGCTGGCACCGCCCTCGGTGACACCCTGCACAAGATGATCCAGCGTGCCCACCCCGCCGCTGGCGACCACCGGCACGCCCACCCGGTCGGCAATCGTGCGGGTCAGTTCGAGGTCGTAGCCGGCCTTTGTCCCATCGCCATCCATGGAGGTGACGAGCAATTCGCCCGCACCCAGGTCAGCCAGGCGTACCGCATGCGCCACCGCGTCGATCCCGGTCGCGCGCCGGCCACCATGGGTGAATATCTCCCATCCGCCGGCTGCCGTGCGCCGCGCGTCGACGGAGGCGACGACGCACTGGCTGCCGAAGCGCTGGGCGATCTCCCCGACCACTTCGGGCCGGGTCACTGCGGCGGAGTTCACCGCCACCTTGTCCGCACCCGCCAGCAGCAGGGCGCGCGCATCGTCCGCCGAACGCACGCCGCCGCCGACCGTCAGCGGCATGAAGCACACCGCCGCCGTGCGGCTGACGATGTCCAGCAGCGTGCCGCGCCCTTCATGGGTGGCGGAAATGTCGAGGAAGCACAGCTCGTCCGCCCCGGCCGCGTCATAGGCGCGCGCCTGCTCCACCGGGTCGCCGGCATCCTTCAGGTCGACGAAGTTGACACCCTTCACCACGCGGCCGTCGGCCACGTCGAGGCAGGGGATCACGCGAACACGTACGGTCATTGGCTGGCCGGCGCGGTGACGACGATCACGGATGGTCCGGGCAACTGCGCCTGATCCTGGAGGACCTGCCGCCCGTGATCGTCGAGGGCGACGATCATCGCGCCCGTCACGCACGCGCCCCAGCAGGCGATGCCCAGCCAGAAGACACGCGGCGCGCGGCCGCGGCTGGCGGCGAACTGGCCAAAGGCGGTGCGGCGGCGGCGCAGGTCATGCACCAGCACCGCGGCGCAGCCGATCGCAAGCGCCATGGCGAGAAAGCCGACGAAGCTCATGCCGGCTCCTGCGCGACCATCAATGCTTCCGCAAGGTCCAGCCGCCCGTCATACAAGGCCCGCCCGGTGATAACGCCCTCGATCCCTTCCGCCGCATGGGCAGCAAGCGCGTGGATGTCGGCGATCGAGGCGACGCCGCCGCTGGCGATCACCGGGATGGAGACCGCCCGCGCCAGATCGACCGTCGCCTCGACATTGCAGCCCTTCAGCAGGCCGTCGCGGCCGATGTCGGTGAACAGCAGGGCGGCGACCCCCGCATCCTCGAACCGGCGGGCCATGTCGGTTGCCGGCACGTCCGACAAGGCGGACCAGCCCTGCGTCGCGACCATTCCGTCGCGCGCATCGACGGCGACCACGATGCGGCCCGGATTGGCGGCGGCCATGCCCTTCACGAAGAACGGGTCGGTCAGCGCAGCGGTGCCCATGACCACGCGTGCCACGCCCACTTCCAGCCAGCCGGCAACCGCATCGGCATCGCGGATGCCGCCGCCCAGCTGCACCCGGCCGGGAAAGGCGGCCAGGATTGCCTCCACCGCACCGCGGTTCTCCGCCCGGCCGGCGAAACTGCCGTCCAGGTCCACGACATGCAGATGGGTGGCGCCCGCGGCGGCAAAGGCGCGGGCCTGCGCGGCAGGGTCGTCGCCGTAGATGGTGGCGCGGTCCATGTCGCCCTCTGCCAGGCGCACCACCTGCCCGGCCTTAAGGTCGATAGCGGGAAAGACGATCATGCCGGTGCGGTTAACACCCAATTTCGCCTTCAGGAAGCCACGAACGCGTCGCGGGGCAGATGGGTCATGCGGCAGGCAAGGTCCGCCTCCCCGCTTGCCACGATGAAGCGGTCCGCCTCCTCCACGATGCCGGTGGTGAACACCACGTCCGCCAGGTACATCTGATCCTTCAGCGGCTCGGTCAGCGCCGGGTTCGCCTCCAGCAGCGGGGGATGGCTGGTCGCCAGCACCTTCCACGGTTCATCGGGATCGAGCAGCGACCAGTATGTGCGATAGATGCCGACGATCTGGCTCGGCTCGACCCCGTGCCACAGGGTCAGCCAGCCGCGCTGCCCCGCCACCTCGGTCAGGATGGGCGGGGTCCCGCCGCCGATCCGCGCGGTGCTGGCCGTGCCGGAATGGGGGCGGATGCCGGGCTGAAGGTGCGGCTGCCAGTGCAGCGCATCGGGGCTGGTGGCGAGATTGATCGACGGGCCGGCATGATACGGGCTGCCCGGCGGATAGGCGAAGAACAGGTCGCCTAGCGGTCGGGTCTGCGCCCAGTACTTGCCGCCGACCAGCCCTTCGAAGATCAGCATGTCCTTGTTCTGGTGGTCCAGCACGATCCCTTCGAACCGCCAGTCGAGCGCGTTGTCGGAACTGTAGAGGGTGGTCGAGTGCCGTTCCGGACTGACGGAGCAGGTGGTCATCAGCCAGCGATCGCCCACCTTGCTGATCCGCGCATCCTCCACGCCGTAGCATTGCCAGTTCCCCGCCGGGGCGACGGCCTTGTCGTAATGGATCGCCACCCGCTCCAGCCCGTCGGGCGACAGCTCCACCGGCAGCAGCCAGCTCAGCGAAGTCAGCGCCATGACCTTCCAGCCGTGCCCGTGCAGCAGGAACTTGCGCGGGTCGGCGGTGTCGGCCAGTTCCAGCGGCCAGGCGTCGAGCACATAAGCGCCATCCTGCCAACGGATCGCATGGACATGGCCGTCGAAGATCGGCTTCCTCAGCGCCTCCGCCACCCGCACCATCAGCAGCAGGTTGCCGTTCGGCAGGCGGGTCATGCCCGGATTGAAGGCACCCAGCACATAGGTTTCGGCACCCACCTTGCCGGCAAGCGGCGAGCGCGCGAGGTCGATGTCGTCGGGAGACAGGACCAGGCGGTCGGCTGCGACGCTCACTCGTCGGTGTTCCGCTGCACCATCACCAGTTCCTGCACCGTGGCGCGGCGCGGCTGCGTCAGCATGAAGTGGACGGCGACGGCGATGTCCTCGGCCCGCATCATCGTCTCCTCGGCGATGCGCTGCGCCTGCTCCTCGTCATCCATGTCCTGCTTGGCGAAGTCGCTGCCGGTCAGCGCCGGCACCACCATGCCGACCTTGATCCCGTCCTGGCCCACTTCGCGCCTCAGTGCCTCGGCAAAGCCGTGGATGCCCGCCTTGATCCCGGCATAGACGGTGGAGAACGGCCCCAGCTTGTGCACCGCGTAGGAGCCGGTGAAGATGATGTTGCCGCTGCCCACCGCCTTCATCCGCTGCACCGCCTTGTGCGCGCCGAGGACATAGCCGGTGAAGTCGACCTCGATCGCCTGGCGCACCTCCGCCTCGCTCATGTCGGTCAGGCCGTCGGCGGTGATCGCGGCGTTGAGGATAGCGATGTCGTAACCGCTCATCTGCTCCTCGGCCGCCGCAAAGAAGCGGTCGAGCTCGCCGGGCTGAGCCAGATCCACGATGATGCCGTGTCCGGTGCCTACCCGGCCGATCCGCTCCAGCGCCTCGTGCAGGTCGCCTTCACTTCGCCCGCCGGTGAATATCTCCACCCCTTCCGACGCGAGCAGCACGGCGATCGCGCGGCCGATCCCGGTGGTGCCGCCGGTGATGATCGCCTTGCGCCCCTTCAGCGAAGGGCGGGCGGTGTGGGCATCGGCAATGTTGGGATCGGAAGTCTGAGGATCGGCGGGGGCCATGCATGTCTCCTGTTGCAGCGGAGACGGGTCGGCGGCTCAGGGGTTCCAGTCGAGGAAGCGCGCCAGCAGCTCCAGGCCGTAGCCCTGGCTTTTTTCAGGGTGGAACTGGACGCCGACGATGTTCTCCTGCGCGACCGCCGCGACCAGTCCGCCGCCATGATCGGTCATCGCCGCCACCCGCCGTCCGTCCGCCGGCTGGAAGTAGTACGAGTGCAGGAAGTACGCTTCGCCCCCGCGGATCAGTTCGGCGCCGTCATGGTGAGCGGCGGGCTGCACGTCGTTCCAGCCCATGTGCGGCACCTTGATGGCAGGATCAGTCCGCTCGATCAGCCGCACCTCGCCCGCGATCCAGCCCAGGCCCGGCGTCACGCCATGTTCGTGCCCTTCGCTGGCGAGCAGCTGCATGCCGACGCAGATCCCCAGGAACGGCACGCCGTCATCCAGCACCCGCTCCTCCAGCGCCTCGATCAGTCCGGGGATCGCGCGCAGCCCTTCGGCACAGGCGCGGAAAGAGCCAACGCCTGGCAGCACGATGCGCCGCGCACCGCGCACCAGCTCCGGGTCGGCGGTGACGGCAATACGCTCCGCCCCTGCCGCCTTAAGCGCATTGTGCACCGAATGGAGATTGCCGGCGCCGTAATCGATCAGGGCCAGCGCCTCAGCCACCCAGCTGTCCCTTGGTGGAGGGAATCGCCCCGCCCTTGCGCGCGTCAAGCTCCACCGCTGCACGCATGGCGCGGGCGAACCCCTTGAAGATCGCCTCGCAGACATGGTGGTTGTTGCTGCCGTACAGCAGCTCGACATGCAGGGTGATGCCGGCGGCCTGCGCGATCGAGTGGAACCAGTGATCGATCAGTTCGGTATCCAGCGCGCCCAACTTCTCCTGCGTGAAGCCGGCATGCCACACCAGCCAGGGCCGGCCGGAAATATCCAGCGCCACCCGCACCAGCGTCTCGTCCATGGGAGAGTAAGCGGTGCCGTAACGGCCGATGCCGGCCTTGTCGCCCATCGCCTGCGCCAGCGCCTGGCCCAGTGCGATGGCGCTGTCCTCCGCCGTGTGATGCTCGTCCACATGCAGGTCGCCATCGACCCTCAGCGTCACGTCGATCAGCGAGTGGCGGCTGAACTGTTCGATCATGTGATCGAGAAAGCCGATGCCCGTGTGGACATCGTACCGGCCGGTGCCGTCCAGGTCGACCTCGACCAGGATATCGGTTTCCGCCGTCTTGCGAGCTATTCGGCCGGTGCGCATGGGGGCGCTATAATCGTGCGCCCTTCCCATGCAAGCTCCGCCGCCGCATGCTTTCACGCTTGACCGCGCCGGTGCAGGCCGCCACCTACCGGCCATTATGAGCGACACGACGCCCGACAGCCTGATCCCCTATGACGAGATCGTGCAGGAAGCCCTGCGCGCGGTGGTCGGGCGCGTGCTCGGTTCGGTGGAACGCGGTGGCGGCTCGCTGCCCGGCAATCACCATTTCTACATCACCTTCAAGACCGGCGCGCCGGGCGTGAACATCCCGCGCCACTTGCGCGAACGCTTCCCGGACGAGATGACCATCGTCCTGCAGAACAAGTTCTGGGACCTAAACGTGGCGCCGGACGGATTCTCCATCGGACTCACCTTCAGCCAGATACCGGCCAAGTTGCAGATCCCGTTTGCCGCGATCACCGCCTTTGTCGATCCGGCGGTCGATTTCGGCCTGCAGTTCCACGCGGCGGTCGCCGATCACGAGCCGGCTCCGGTGGATCAGGCCGGCAATGACGGCGCGGTGACGGGCAGCTCTCCCGACGCGGAACGCGCGGGTGCCACCGACGTTGCCCCTGCTGAAGACGGTTCAAACGTCGTCACGGTCGATTTCGGCCGCAAGAAGTAGTTCCGGCGGTGCGCAGGCTGCCACCGGGCAGCAGGGGCATCAGGGGCATGAGCATAAAGTCGAAGGGCAAGTCCGTCACCCGGCGCAGCGCGCGCGAGGTGAAGAAGGTGGCGCACGGGGTTAGCCATCGGGCCAAGGTCGCGGCGCAGAAGATCCCTGGCCCCAGCCCGAACCCGGCCACCAACCTGCTGATCGCCGATGTCGTGATGCAGGGCGCCACCATGCTGTTTCGCCGTGGCATGCAGAAGGGCATGCTGCAATTGCGCTTCAGCCCCGACAAGGCGCGGGAGATTGTCCAGGGCCGCAGCCTGATGCAGAGCGCGGTGTCGCTCGCCGCGGGCCGCATGGCGACGCGCTCGATACCCGGGATGCTGCTGGTCTCGGGCGGCCTGCTGGCCAAGACCATCTTCGACCGTTCGATCGGCCATCGCGACGCGCGAAAGAGCGGAGAACAGTCCCTGCTGAAGCAGGCGGACAACGCGCCGGAAGACAGTGCCGAGCCGATCTGAGCGCATCATCGGACTTCCCGCCTTGATCTGAAGGGGTCACATGCGCCATTTGCGCGCATGGCCGGCCCCACCCCCCTTCCCGCACCCATGCCGCTCCGCCGCCGCGGGCTGCTGTTCATCCTGTCCTCCCCCTCGGGCACCGGCAAGACCACGGTCGCGCGCAAGCTGATGGACAGCGATGGCGGGCTGGACCTGTCCGTCTCCGTCACCACCCGCCCGATGCGCCCGGGCGAGGTGGAAGGGCGCGACTATTTCTTCACCGATCGCGCCAACTTTGCCGCCATGGAACAGGCCGGCGCCTTCCTGGAATGGGCGGAGGTGTTCGGCAATTGCTATGCCACCCCCCACGCCCACATCGCGGAAGGGCTGGCGGCGGGGCGCGACTTCCTGTTCGACATCGACTGGCAGGGGGCGCAGCAATTGCGCGCCCGCATGGGGCCCGACGTGGTCTCCGTCTTCCTGCTGCCGCCGGCGATCGCCACGCTGGAGACACGCCTGCGCGGGCGCGGGACCGACAGCGAACAGGTGATCGCCGGCCGCATGGCCCGCGCCCGGGCGGAGATCAGCCATTGGGACGCCTATGACTACGTGGTGGTCAATGACGATATCGATCGCTGCTTCGGCACCGTGTGCACGATCCTGGCGGCCGAACGGCTGCGCCGCACGCGGCAGACCGGGCTGGCCAGCTTCGCGGCGGAGCTGATGCGCGATCCGCTTGCCGTCACGGGACCGAGCGACTAGCCGCGCGGGTTCCGGCCGCCGGGCAGTGCGGCCATCGAAGGGAGCCATCATGTCCGCCGATCTCGAACGCGCCATCGCCGATGCCTGGGAAAGCCGCGCGGCGGTCACGACCGCTTCCGTGGACGTGCGGCGCCCGGTGGAGGCTGCGCTGGCACTGCTAGACAGCGGTGAAGCGCGCGTGGCGGAGCCTGACGGACAGGGCGGATGGCGCGTCAACCAATGGCTGAAGCAGGCAGTGCTGCTGTCCTTCCGGCTGAACGACAACACGCTGGTGCCCGGCGGCGCGGCCGGTGCGCCGGCCTTCGACAAGGTGCCCAGCAAGTTCGCGGGCTGGAACGAGGCGCAATTCGCCGCCGCCGGCTTTCGCGTCGTGCCCGGCGCCGTCGCCCGTCGCGGCAGCTTCATCGGCAAGGGCGTGGTGCTGATGCCGTCCTTCGTCAATATCGGTGCCCATGTGGGTGAAGGCACGATGGTCGACACCTGGGCGACGGTTGGCTCCTGCGCGCAGATCGGCCGCAACGTCCACCTGTCGGGCGGCACCGGGATCGGCGGCGTGCTGGAGCCGCTGCAGGCGGAGCCGGTGATCATCGGCGACGGCGCGTTCATCGGCGCCCGGTCCGAAGTGGCCGAGGGCGTGCGCGTCGGCGAAGGCGCCGTCCTGTCCATGGGCGTCTATCTCGGTGCCTCGACCAAGATCGTCGACCGCGCGACGGGCGAGGTCCATCGCGGCGTGGTGCCGCCTTATTCCGTGGTGGTGCCGGGATCGCTGCCGGGCAAGGCCCTGCCCGACGGTACGCCGGGGCCGTCGCTCTATTGCGCGGTGATCGTCAAGACGGTGGACGCGCAGACCCGGGCCAAGACCGGAATCAACGAATTGCTGCGCGACTGATCGCTGCGCCTGCAAAGGATGATCCGGAACCTCTGCCTGCTCCAGCCGTAGCAAATCCGTCCCGCGATTGGCGGGGCGCGAGGCGAGATCGATTATGGTGGACCAACGCAAAGCTCATCTCGACCCCACCCAGGCCCGGGCCGGCAGCACGTCCGGCACGGTGCGCCGGGTGCTGGTGGTCGGCCTGATCCTGGGGATCATCGGCTTGTCGGCCGTCTGGATAACCGGAGCACTCTCCACCGGTGAAATCGACGACAATCCGGCAGTATCCAACGATATCGCTGTCCAGCAGGAACGCGCGAGTGACGATACCGACGGTCTGGTGGATGAAGGATTTGACGAGTTCGCGCCTGCGAACGAGACGGAAGCGACACAGGACGCACAGACCTCCGCCACTCGCACCGTCACGAACTGACTAGCCTTGCTACGCACCCTGAGGGCGCACCGCGGGTATGTACCGTTCGTTGAGCCAGGACCAACTCGAGAAGATCGCGCATACAAGGCGGGGCAAGCCGCCTGAAAAGGCCGGCGGCTAGCATCTGCACGCCGGGTCCGCCTCGCAGCAGATCGATGTTTCATTTCGAAACATTCGCGAGGTTGGTGTTGCTGCATATAGCGATCGTCATAGCTAAATCATGGTAAACGCCATACGTCGGGCAAGCGGCGCGATCGGGTGTCGGGGCGGCTTGTCCAGCCTCCTGCATGACCTGTCCGCGACCGCACCGCAATCCATTTAGGGGCTGAGTGTGACAGTCGGACTCAAACGCTTCGTCGAAGCGCAGAGCGGGGGCGTGTACGAACGCGCCCTTGGCGAGTTGCGGAACGGCCAGAAGGAGAGCCACTGGATGTGGTTTATCTTTCCCCAGGTAGAAGGGCTCGGCCAAAGTGAAATCTCGCGGTTCTACGCCATTTCCGGGCGGGCCGAGGCGGAAGCCTATCTGGCGCACGACCTGCTCGGCCCGCGGCTGCTGGAATGCACGCGCGCAGTGCTCGGCTGGGCTGGGCGGCGCAGCACTCTTCGCATCTTCGGGTCGGTCGATGCGCTCAAGTTCGGCAGTTCAATGACGCTGTTTGAAGCCTGCTCGGACGATCCCGCACCGTTTGCCGCAGCCCTGGACGCATTCGCCCTTGGCCGGCGCGACGACGCCACGCTGGACCGGATCTAGCTCAGTCCTGGCCGCCGACGCGCGTTTCGAACGGCGGATCTCCGGCATGGGCCGCAGCATAGGCCTCCGCCGCCTTCAGCACCCGCATCATGTTGCGGCTGGCGATCTTCTCCAGGTCCCCCTGCGAATAGCCGCGCCGGGCCAGTTCCACGAACAGCGCCGGGTAGCCGGCGACATCTTCCATCCCCACGGGCCCGCTCGGCATCCCGTCATAGTCGCCGCCCAGGCCGATATGGTCGATCCCCGCGACCTCGCGGATGCGATCGATGTGGTCGGCCAGGTCGGCGACGGTCGCCTTGGCCGGCGGGTTGGCGGCCAGCCAGGTGGCCAGGCCGGCCTCCACCTGCGAAGGCGATTCGGGATGCAGCGACTGCAAGCGCGCCCTCTCCGCCGCGTGCCGTGCCGTCCATTGGCGGACGTTCTCGCTGATGAAGCCGGGCAGCGCCACCACCATGACGATGCCGCCATTGTCCCGCATCCGGGCCAGCACGGCATCGGGCACGTTGCGCGGATGGGCGGCGACGCCGCGCGCACCGGAATGGCTGAAGATCACCGGCGCTCCGCCATGCGCCTCTGCCACGTCCAGCGTGTCCATCATCGTGGCCTCGCTGACATGGCTGAGATCGACCAGCATCCCGATCCGCTGCATCTCGCGCACCACCAGCTCGCCGAACGGGGTCAGTCCGTTATGCTCGGGCTCGTCGGTGCCGCTATCGGCCCAGGGCGTGTTGATGGAATGGGTCAGCGTCATGTAGCGGGCGCCAAGGGCGTACATCTGCCGCAGCACCGCCAGACTCGAGCCGATCGAGTAGCCGCCCTCCATCCCGATCAGGCTGGCGATGCGTCTCCTGGCGAGCGCCTGCTCCACCTCGGCGGAGGTCAGTGCCAGCTGCATCGCCTCCGGGTAGCGGGCGATCAGCCGCTTCGTGACGTCGATCTGCTCGATCGTCGCCTGCACCGCCTCCGGCTCCGGCAGCGAGGCGCTGACATAGACCGACCAGAACTGCGCGCCGACCTTGCCCTGCGCCAGCCGCGGCAGGTCGGTGTGCATCGCGGTCTTCAGCGGACCCTCTCCATGTGCTTGCGTGTCGTGGAAGTCGAAATCGTCCAGGACGTTGTGAAAGCGCCCGCGCAGCTGGATCGGCACATCGTTGTGCCCGTCCCACACGGGCGCCGCCTCCAGCGCGGCGGCGGCGACCGCCTCCGGACCGTCCTGCGCGGCAGCAGGCGTGGCGAGCAGCAGAGCGGTCAGGAGGGCAGGTCTCATCGGGTTTCTTCCAGCAATTGGGCGAGTGCAATGGCGGCGGCGGGTGCGCG
>Ga0210040_10007870_pt1 | contig 12775 bp, 9 predicted proteins | sample CryGeyCG12114_NA_FD_185462 | JGI IMG/M metagenome (GOLD analysis project Ga0210040, IMG submission 185462) | Groundwater microbial communities from aquifer - Crystal Geyser CG19_WC_8/21/14_NA (SPAdes) (version 2) | ecosystem: Environmental > Aquatic > Deep subsurface > Groundwater | place: USA... | reverse complement strand
AGCTGCACCAAATATGTCATCCCTCTTCATTTCTGTTGCCATTAAATTCCCTGTCTGTATTATATTGTCTTGAGTATGTCACTTAAGAAAAGATAAGTTTGCATATCATACAACTTTTTTATTTATTTCATTGAGTTTCACCCACGAGAAGAAAAAACTTGGTTTGCTTGCATGGTATTGGTAGAATTTGTAAATCAATTTATTTCCCAGTCAACAATACCAACGCCATATAGGTAACTGCTTACCACCTCATAATTAGTTAGTTATAAATTCAGAAGTGTTGATACCTTACACTTCACAAATTGATAAGAATCTTTAAAGCTTTACCCATATTATTATTACAACTACTGGCTAGGCTATGAGCTGCACCGTAGACAAGAAGATTACAGGGGAGGAGCCGATGAAAAAAAAACTTTTTCTTCTAAACTTGTTCTCAATTAATCTTTTTGGTCACAGCAATGTTTATATTCTCCACGTCATTTGATAATTTTTTTCACCCCTGGCATGATTCAAGCAGTGTAACTGTAAAATCATTATTGTCCTTGTGTTAAATATACAATCAGAACCTAACAAGGGGAACGGCTTTGGTGCCTTTAAGGAAACCAAAACATGAAATCGAATTCGCCTACACACAGAGTATATGCTACTTATATTTATACACAATGAACCCCATATGAAAAAAAACGTGAATAATTTGTTTCCCCAATGTAAATCAGGCCCGTGACAAATTTACTTTAGATCCTTTAATCAGCACCGAAAGGAGTGTGGCTTGTGATATTAGAATGCAAGATAGAAGAAATCGAAGAGCGTTATTTACAACATTTTTTCATGCATTGTTAGACTTTTGACTACATTCTTCTGTTGGCAGTAACAACATACTACATACATGGCTCCCAAAGTCGGCTTTCAAGTATGGTGGTTTGGTTTGCTACCATATCCTTTTCTTTTCCAGATGCATACAAAGTAGCTGTGCAAGACACTGATCTCAACTGGAGATAGATTTTATCTGCATCATCATTAGTAGCAACGTGCAACAAGAGTCGTGTGATACCTTAGAAAGTCAAATAAGAGGACGTCCTGTGATCTTTCAAGCTTTTTGCAGCAAACTTTTCACAATATCATAACTTACACATATTTTTCATTCATTCTACACCAATTTGCGTTATTCATACTGTACAAAACTTTTACTGCAGACAAAAACCAAGTAGTGCTAACTAACTACTATTATACTACTACTACTCTGCATAATAAATAACCAAAGGACCTGATAGACGTTCTAACTATAACTAACCAACTAAAAGTGTTCATATGGAGTAAGTTTGCGTGGGTGTTTTCTAGAGCCCTCGTATTTATCTGTCTTGCCTAATTCAACCAATTTTACAAGCTTACTTTCATCCCAACTAATCCTTGCATTCAAAGTGATCTATTCCATTTCCTTCGTGATCCTAATTCCATTCAGTTGAGAAAGCAACATTGTCTTGTCAAGCGTCCAGTAATCATTCAAGTGCATGCTCAAGTAAAAGCAGCAAAACATTATTATCATCATACTATTTGCGTTAAAAATATCTTCTGTTGGTGTATAAACTAACCCTAAGGATTGTGAACGTGTTTCTGTGCTAAAACTTGCATTAAAACCAAAGTTGTCTTTTGCCTCTCTGTGTACACTGTGTGAAGCCAATGTACTTTGCTACCGAAAGGGAAGAAAACTAGTGGTTAGTCAGTTTGTCTAATAAGTGTTGCTTTTGTGAGTTCAACTGTGTATCAATTAATTCATTCAAGTCATGCAATTGTAATGGTTTATATAGCATGTTAAGTGATTCTCGAGTTGAATGAGTGACATTTTGAAGAACGAGGAAGACCACAAGTGGATTCTACAAGATTTCACATCTTTTTCATATTAGCTGGAACTTGTGACACGTTCGTTTAGTGACTTGAGTTTTTCCCATTCACATGCTAACTGCAAGTTGTGGGTGTGCATGTGTCAATGCATATGTGAAGGAAATAATTTGGTGTCTCTGCAATTTTGCCCTTTAACCTGTGCCAGCAACAAGCTATCCAGCTCTGTGTGCAGTCATATTGCAACAAATTAACAATTCTAAATTTTTATCCCGTGAGTTTTGAGATTGTTAGAAAAATTTTGAAATTTTTGATGAGATTCGTCTGCATTGTGTAAATGTAATGATGTGATTTTGAAGTTGAGACTGCAATTTATTCCAGTATTATTGGGAAGTAATGAAGCGGAAGTGCCATAATGCATAATATTTTTGGGTTCACTGTCTTATGATAGGTTCAAAATGTTTTGCATAAGTAAACAAGTGCCAATATTAACTTAACTGTTTTATTTAGCCATTTTTAAGCAAGTTAACTACAGTGTTCATCAAAATTGTGATACCGAAACGAGCTAAAATGCACAGGAGTAAAAAATTGCACCGAAGGTAATGAAACTCATTTTCTATTAGAAAATTAACAATGCAACTATTTTTTCATGCGAATTCTGCCAAAAAAATTAAAGTTTTATGCGCTTCCTTTAGGTTCAGAATTCCAGTTCTTTCCTTAAAAGGATAGTCACAGATAATGCTACAAAGTTATTTAGTCAGTTAGCATAGCACATGTTTACTATATCATTCACCCGCAAATGTTTTGCAGCATACTACAAATTCCACACATGGGCACAATTCAATTCATGAATGAACTTAATATCCTGCATGCAAATGAACTCACTAAAATTCCTCAAACAAGTGAGTTTAAAAAGTAGTATAAATATGGTTTCTCACTGCAAAAAAGGTATAAGGTTAAAAAAATTTATTGTTTCCGTTTATTACGAATTCTTGTTCCATTTCTCCTAAATAGTGAATACAATTCACGGTAAAATTCCCTACACTATAAGCTGTAACTAAAGGCTGTTGACATCTCGTTCCAAAGAAGCTGCTCCTCACTCTTGCATTAATCAATTTGCTAGAACAATTTTGTTTATGCACTTTTTGTCATTACAGTACCAAGATAGTCACTTGATTCACCTATAGGGCGTGTAGACAGATTTAGGAGGTTCAAATGTCACGCTTCTATCGCTGTAGAATTCAAGTAAAAAACATGAATGCGATATTTTCGCTTTGTGTGTGTCCTCCCAATCTGTAAAAAGATTTAATACTGTCAACTCGGTGCATAAAACACTTGGTTGTTTACACTACTTGTTTCACCGTAGCAGTAGTGAGAGAATTCATCTCCAGTATTTTCATCAACGCTTTGTCACAAACAAAAGATTATACAGTAGCAAAGATTTACATGAATTATCACGTGCTGATCTTTATCTGTATAATAATATCTACGTGCAGCACCCGGAAGGAAGTATTATGTTGTATTGGGTTTGGGAGTGAAAAAATCCCACTACAAGATTAATAGACGAGTTACTGATGATCTGATAATATTTGAGAAAGAAGGTGGGAAAAAAGACTACTGCAGACTTAAGGTTGATTCACACTCAGTCAGTATATTGATCTTGGTATTTGTTTGTTGATCCTGAAACGTACGTGCAAAGTTCAAATCTGAAAATACATACTTTCCTGAGAATTCCTTTTTTTAGGTTGATCAACCCTAAAAAGGATTTAGCAATCATGCATATCTGCTTTTTACTCCGGTTGCGTAAGATAGTACATAATTTATTTATTACTTTTCTGATTTGCCGGAACGGCTTCGAAAGGCTACATTTTGATATATATTGCCTGACAGTTTTGCTGAATGTCATAATATAGTGCCGCAATGTGTATGTAGTAAAAACTCACTTGAAATTATGCATTTCTAATAGTAATTATGAGCCATTGACACCGCAGTCCGCAGACTCCACGTCCACACTGTGGGTTCTCGTTTCATGTGTAATGTAGAAGGTTGAAAAATACGGAAGTCGGATATAAATGAACTATAACGTGAAAATGTGAAAATTCTCAATTCATGCATAAATTGTGGACGCATATGTCTCAATTGAAAGCCACTTATCAAGCAAAAGTATTTTTTGGAAAGTTAGCTACGTGTGCGATCTGAGCAAATATATTTTCGATATTTTGACATTAGATTATTCCTTGGATTTCTTTATAGGTTACAACAATGGATGATAGCGGCTGCCTTGTTAATCCCATTATTTGGAGTCACAGCTGGACGTAAGGGTCCATTTTTTTTTATACTTTTTATGGAAATGGATAATAGTTGAGCAATTTTTCGTTTGAACACAGAACAAAGTTATGGGTATGAGGATACGGACCTAGGGGAATTTGACAGCGTCCGATTAGTTTACCGTGAGGATGATTGTAAGATTCTTGTTTGGCTGTTTGAGTTTTTAACACTAATAAAACTACGCTTGAATAAACATTTGTTTTACATCAATTTGGGACTTTTTTAATCCCACAAAAACCTTACAGATGGTGGTGGAGATGATGATGAGTCATTTGGTCTTACAGGTTACTAAAGTTTGAAGCTAACGATCTCATTTTTTGTACTTGTTTTGTTATTATTGTTGTGGGATTGTGCAAAGCTAATTGGTTTGCTAGTAATCATTTAAGCTTTTCGTGATTTTGTATCCTCCTTTATCCAACTCACTCACTCCAGTAGTATATCACTAATTTAATCCACTAAAGTTTAACCCACTGTGTTTAATTTTCCTTCTTTTAATGAATCTAAAAATGGGAACCCTTTACAGATTATAATGGAATATATGAGCTAAACGGGCCTTGTTCAGACTACAAACCAGGAGAGGATGATTTAACTGCGTTTGATTTCATCAGAAAGTTCAGGTTAGCATAGTTTTTTTGCTAATTAATTAGCCAGTTAGTGCAGTGCTGCACATCTTCAGCGCACACTTTTTTAGCTTCTGTCAATAACCGCGCCAAGCGGCATGTAATTAAACAACGCATGCGCAGTTGTACTTTCTTTGTTTCGGGTATTTCTTAGTTTTTTTCGTCATACCACTTGATTCTAAAAGACTCTATAATTATTGTTACGAAAATGGGTGGAATTAAGCGTTATGTGTAGTGGAAGTGCATTTACTAACTGACTAAATAATTGTCACGTTTACAGATTAGACGTTTTACAAGAGTTACCCAGTGTTACACGAGTTCGTGGATCAGATCGACTGCAAACAGCATACCGACTGGATCGGCAAGCTGATTTAACGATAGACACAAGGTATGACTTTATTTAGTTTTATTCGTGTTTGATAATTTTTATTCTACCCAACTTGTTTGGTGACTTATTTATTGTGCATTGCTTGGTAAATATATACAGATCGTACCCAGTCTAATATCCATTCAGAAAATTCAAAAGATTTTATTAAATCCTATTCTTATTAAGATAGACGCGAACTAAATAGCAAATTTGTTGACTTTGTCATTACCAGAAAATAAATTCATTAATTTATTTCTGTATTTTCTTATTTCGGTTTTTGTTTCTACAGGGAAATATTTCCATTGGGACTACCAGACCAGTTTAGTTTCATTACTACATGGCGCACCCGTAAACCTCCAAAAACACCGTGGAGTCTAATATCCTTATCTGATATCAGAAATCGAACTCAATTTGCTGTGGCTTTGAATCCTAGAGATGAAACTGTAGAATTTTCTATAATTGATTTTGAAGGAAAGCTACAAAGAGTGTTATTTGCTAATGTTAATGTAAGGGATTTCATATTCGCTGTATCGGTTTTTGAGACATTTATATGTTCTTAAAAGGTTCAATGATAAATATTTGCATTAGGTATTTGATCGTAATTGGCACAAGCTGCATTTTGGGGTATTCCGAGACAGAGTTCTCTTATATGCTGACTGTGAAGAAGTAGGAAGCCAACCACTTGCTCCGAAAGGACCAATTGATGTGAATGGATTAGTTACCATCTCAAAAACAATTAATGGAATCGCTGAAACTGTACCCGTACGTGTTTTTGTCTTATTAACTACATAATTATTGCTAGTTACTTTATATGGTTTGTGGATTTTCCAGTTAGTTGAGGTGCCTGCATTCATAATCATAACTTAGCTTGTAGCCAATTAGGGAATTTGTAAGGTTGCTAGATGGTTATGTTGTATTGGGTCTAACTGGTTTTTTTTCATTCACAGATTGACTTGCAATGGATGGTATTAAATTGTGATCCTACAAGACCGGAGCGAGAGACATGTGACGAATTACCTGTATGCATTTGAATACTGATTAGCTGATTAGTATTTTGTCATTATATCTAGAAAATATCGCAACCCATGTACTTCTGTGTTTTAGCCAAAGAAAATACCTGTTACTGAGAAACCAAAACCTTGCGATGTAGTGTGTCCTCAAGGACCCATCGGTGCTCCTGGTCCACCCGGTGAACGTGGCGTTGCAGGAATTGGTTCACCTGGACCAACTGGTCCCAAGGGAGAGCGTGGGGAAAGAGGGTTTCCCGTAAGCTTTGGTTGTTAATGCCAAACGAAGTCTGGTATACATAGATTATAAGGATTTTCATCTTTTCAGGGAAGGCCTGGGCAAGATGGAACTTCAGGTAGACCAGGCCCGCCTGGCCCTGCTGGTCGGGATGGGTTAGCTGGACTTCGTGGCTTCAAGGGAGAAGCTGGAAGACCAGGTACCCCTGGCACAACAGGATTACAGGTAACTTTTTAGCCATAAAGTGTTTTTGTAACGTCATGTGGCTCAATTTATTTATAATGATTTGCTGTTAGGGTCCACCTGGACCTCCAGGGCCAGTTGCAGCAACTGTCGAAGGTAGGCCAGTGATTGGTCCTACCGGTCCACCAGGAGCTCCGGGAGCAAGAGGGTTTCCCGGAGAAGCTGGTCCAAAGGGAGATCGCGGTGATTCTGGGGATCCAGGGCCAAGAGGTTAGCTGATAAGCACAATCTTTATGACGTTTTTGAGTAAAAGTTTGACTTTAATACTGGTCATAATTAACCTAGGGTCGGATGGTGCTCCGGGAGTGCCTGGGCCAGAAGGAGGTAGAGGAGTTCCAGGTCTAGATGGTAGACAGGGTGAACGAGGTGTGCCTGGTTTGATTGGCCCCCAAGGACTTCCTGGAAGGACTGGATTACCGGTATGATTTCTGCTATAATTTATTTTTATCGTATTTAATTGAAAAATACAAGAAAATGTTTAACCTGGATATGTTATGCAGGGCGCTAGCGGACCTCCTGGACCTGCAGGGCGACCTGGACCTAAAGGAGAATCTGGTAGAGATGGAAGACCTGGACTCCCAGGTACTGTGGTTGGAGGTGGATCTGCGGTTCCAGGTCCACCAGGAATGCCTGGAGAAGATGGATCCAAAGGAGATATGGGTGAACCAGGTGCTCGGGGCTCTAGAGGAGAGCCGGGACTTATTGGTGAGCTTTCTATTGTAAGTGAAAATAAAATTGATTGCATTAATACTCAATATTCATTTGCATTTAGGGTTACCTGGACCTGAAGGAAAAGTGGGACCTGCAGGGGAACGAGTGAGTAGATTTATGAATTGGTGTTATAATTTTATTTTCCTGAATTCAATGGTTTACATATTCTCTCCTATTTTTAGGGACCTAGGGGAGAAAAGGGAGAGCCTGGTAAAGTGCACTACATTAGAATGAGTATGTTTTAATAACTTTAAATAATAGCAGAGACCTCCATTTTTCAGGACCAAGAGGCTCTGAAGGCCCCCAAGGAATTGCAGGTGAACTTTGTCAATAACATTCATTAGCCGTGTCGAAATTCACAGATTTTATTTAACTTTTCTATTCATGATATTACCAGGAAAGGCTGGAATGCCTGGTTTTATGGGAAAGAGAGGACTAAAGGGTAGCAGAGGCAATGATGGATTACCGGGTCCAGAAGGTCCACCTGGTCTCAAAGGACCACAGGTTTTTAGAATAATGATTCATGTTTTGTTTTTATTGTATTACAATTGCAATTTTCATAAAAAATCCAAACTTAGGGGGAAATGGGGCAATGGGGTCCAATGGGTCCACCTGGAATTCCTGGCTTAGAAGGTGAATACCATTTCTAGCTGCATACATGAACTGTATTACAGTGCTATAAACACTGAAAAAATTACATGTTCTTTAGGTAAACAAGGTCTTCCTGGACCACCTGGCGAACGTGGTCCACCTGGAGAACCAGCTTTGGTTAATTTGGATGGTTTGACTCAACCAATGATGGGAGAAAGAGGACCACAAGGAATGCCAGGGCCATCTGGTCTGGTAATTTTTTTCCCGTTGCAACATTTATTTGAAACTGATTATGTAGATTGAAATGTCTTCTTACATTATTTATTACCGAACGTAGCCCGGGGAAAGAGGAGCTGCTGGGGAGAGAGGTAGGTCGAGAAAATCGCCATGCTTAGCATCAGGTGTATTTGATTTGATTAATTATATGAAAATGTATGCGTAGGAACTCCGGGATCAATGGGCCCTCCCGGTACCCCTGGAAGTCCAGGTTTGTTAATAATTGATGAACTGATTTTTGGCGATTCAAAAAGTTAAACAATTTGGTAAATTTTCGGTTTAACAGGCTCTGTGGGTCCTAGTGGAACTCCAGGACGAATGTAAATTATATACTTAAGAGATATTTCCTGCGTCTGTTTGGTGATATTAACGATACCTTCTTCATTTCATTTGTAGTGGTGCACCTGGAATGCCTGGTCTTCCTGGACCTCCAGTATGTATATTAATATTGTTTTGGAAAATTAAAGTCTAGTTTAGTGGTTTGTAACAATTTTAATGTAATCATTATGGTATCAGTGGTATGTAATAATCTAAAATGAATCTTCATTAGGGTCGAAGTTTCACGGAAGGAGAATTGCGAGATATATGTGCTTCCGTCTTAAGAGGTAATAAACTTTAACAGAGGTTTCCAATTTCTATATCTTTTTATGGCAATGATAACCACCTATCTTGCACATTTACAAATGATACTGAAACTTAGTGCAACTGCACACAAAAGAGTTTTTTAGCTGTAGCTCTAACGAATAAGGACTCATATTATTTTTAATTCAATAAGTGAAAGAAGAAGCCAACGTTAACAAAAAATGCAATATTTAGATCAACTAGCCGAATTGACTGCAACATTAGTGGGACCTCCAGGGGTTCCTGGCCGAGGAAAGCCAGGAAGAGCTGGTCCACCTGGTACTCAGGGGCCTACAGGTTTGGCAATTTGAATTGCAAAACTGTAAATGTGAATGCTACACGCTGTTTGCCAAACTTTCTCAATTGCTTTGTTTAGCAATTACAGGCATAAGCTACAATGCATTTACTGGCTGGAGTGTTTAACGTTACTTTGTTAATCTGTAAGACATGCATATTTTTACGTCGAGTTTTACATGTTTCGTTCCTAATGTTGTGTAGTAGTACGCTCCGTTCCGTTGTTCTACATGTGTCAGGTCTAAGTATGCAATGCACCTTGGTAGGAATGAATTTAATAATTCTATACTGTTGTTTGCTTTTCATGTTATCCGTATTTGTTCGTCGCCTTTTTGCATTTTAGACCGCATGGGTGAGCTTGTTAGCGGGTTGAGAGGACCACGGGGATTCCCTGGTCGCTCAAGAAGTGGCAGGCCTGGCTATTTAGGTCCACCAGGCATCCAAGGTACCAGTACACATTCCCAGCTTATGTTTCAAAGATTTTACTAAAAAATAAGAGTGCATGCAAATCTCACTCACTCCTTTAAGTGTATGCAATCCAAGTTTATTAATATAAACATTTATTATACTTCATGCCGAGGCTTTTTGTAGAAATGTGGCAGCACCGCGTAAGCGGTGCTGCACATTTCTAAAAAGCCTACCGGCACTCGCATAATCACAATTATACTTCACTCGCATTTGCACAACGTGCAACAGCCGCAAAGCTGTCGCTTTGCGGTGTTGCAACGTCGTGCAAAAAGCTCGCTCGTATAATTTATTGATTATTATTCAAGTGTATTAAGTTGTACACTTAATGTTGAAACGTTCTGAGTAATTATTTTGCATGAACTGAAATGACGAGGGAGTGTGTACTGGTTTGCATGTGCTATTTTCATTAATATGTAATTAAAAACAATTATTCTCAACTAATTATCATTTTAAGCCCACTAATTGTACTTTGGGTTATTGTATTGTATTGTATCTTCGTATTTGCTAAATATTCAGAGTATCAAAATGTTGTTTTCGCTTCTGCCTTTTGTTGCTTACGTTTGGGGAACTTTGCGATTAGGATATTATTAATGTTTGAATTCTAATGGTAAAAGGGGACCCTGGAAGACCAGGATTGCAAGGAGAAAGAGGTTTTATGGGCTTGCCAGGAGTACCAGGACCTAGGGGTCCAGAAGGCCCTAAAGGTGAAAGAGGAGATGGTGGAGAACGAGGTCCAGAAGGTGTAGGAATAGAAGGATCTCCCGGCCCTCCAGGATTGCCTGGTAATCTGAAACTATTTGAAATGAAACGAGCTAAGCTTTCGAGATGAAGTTTTAAAATGTGCATATATTTTCTGTACAGGACCTCCTGGACCGCCTGGAATGGGAGTTAGAGGTCCTCAAGGTGACAGAGGAGATCCCGGTAGACAAGGTAAGACATAAAAGCGAAAACGATTAGTATTTAGATGGATTGTGAGTTGGTTTGTTGAGCTCAATTGCCAACATTTTATTGTGAAGGTACTCCTGGAGTAAGAGGAGGGCCAGGACCTCAAGGACCTCCTGGATTTTGTGAATATTGTAACTTCCAACCATCAGGACATTTAGGCGGAGGCACAAAGAAAGCGGGATAAACGTCTTTTAGCTTTTAAAACAAATGTTAGATTTTAAAGTTGCATGAAGTTAAAATGTTAGGGGTTTGAGGTTGAGAAAATGGATTTTATTTATTATTTTTAATATGAACAGTCTAGAAATGCAAATAGGTGAATAATTACTGTCATGTTAGTCAAAGCATTTGTAAACACTATTTAGTAGTCCTCCTACATGTAGACCACGACCTATACAATCCTAATTATAATGTAAATGTATGCAGTATAATGATTAATGATCTACTTCGATGAATAGTTATGTTGTAATGCAAAAAAAGCCTTACATTTCTAAATGAACAGAAAACTAATGTATTTATCGTATTTTTAAGATGATAAAGTACGGGCCCTTAATTTGAATGCAAATAACAGTTGTTTACTAGCAATATTCTCTTTTTCACATCAATCTCACTGTGCACTGTCACTGCCACTCTTAGCTATTAACATAATGCTATGTGCGCAACTCAATAACAATAATTTAAGGGAATTTTGATCCTTTTCATTGCCTAATTTCTTTTAAAATATCGGCCTTATTGTACCCACTGGTGGCTGGTATATACGATTACTATTAGACGGAGTTTTTAAACATAATTCAAAGCAACTAACTTAAAATTGTGAGAACTTCGTATAATACAAATATTTTATAGAAAATTCAATTAAGGCTTGGCGACCTTTTACCTTTTTCAATTTGATTGTAGAATTTTAAGAATTTAAAATGTATAGCTGAAAAATATTTGTGTTCAACCGGTAACTCAGACTACTTACTCAGTTTACTTTACTGTCATCATAAGCATGATTTTTAGTCCCTTCAGATGAAGGGTAGTCTTTAAAAAATATTATTTGCAAAAATTAGTCATTTTAGAAACTTTGTAAATAAAATTCGAACCAAAAAATATTTTCACAACGAGAATTTCAATATAATTATATCATTCCTTTATTCACTCTCATGTGGCATCTTTGTCTCTATTTCTGTGTCGTGTTATCACTCACTGAAGCGAGTCTTTAACATTGAGCATGAAATGGACTCGAATCTTCTGCACCTAAAAAACACACACACATAAGCAACAAGCCAAGCGTATTTACTTACAGTTGTGTGCCGCGGCACTACCCACGCTGCAGATTTTAGGGCCAAATGACCCACTACCGCAGAAATTTTGGAGATTTTTTATTGACGTCGTCAATAAATATTTTCCAATATAATTGGATTGACAGTAAACGCCAGCGAGTTAAAAAAACGACGCGCTGATTTTTTTACGCTGCTGGTGATAAATGTGGCGCACAATTCTACACATTTCCTCACCATGCACAGAAATTCACTTTTTATGTTTTTTACATTCTCCTTGTTTTTAAGTACAATTTGATATATGCTGTTACTGGTGGTCGTCGGTCGTTAGTCGGTATCATCAACTCAACATATATCCAGCTAAACCCACTAAAGTTATTCAGTTAATTTATTTATGACCTTGAGCTCGGACGACTTTTGTTGCCAGTTGTTGCTACTCTCCATAGAAGTAGATTACTAACAGTTGTTGCTACTCTCTAAGTTCCTGGTGCTTGGAAATTATCCGGCAATTATTTGTTTTTGAAGAAACCTTCATACGTCTCAAAATGTAAGTTCGTCACATACCACCGATACCACTAACTGCTCAAATTGCTCAAATAGTTATCTATGATTTAGTTCAAAACTAAACTGTCAGTTAGACAGTTTTGCAGCAAAAGTCATTAATTTTCATTCCTGTTGACCAGTGATGTAAGTTAGCTCCGCTCCGCTCCGCTCCGCTCCGCTCCGGGCACGGAGCGGAGCGGAGCTGGGCCATTTTTTTTTTCGTTTGGAGCGGAGCGGAGCGGAGCTCCAAGAAATTATTTTGGACTGGAGCGGAGCGGAGCTCCGAAAACTTTTTTTGGACTGGAGCGGAGCGGAGCGGAGCTCCAAATATTTTTTTTAGACTAGAGCGGAGCGGAGCGGAGCTCCAAGTATTTTTTTGGTATTGGAGCGGAGCGGAGCGGAGCTCCAAGAAGTTTTGGTAACTGGAG
>Ga0210040_10007868_pt1 | contig 12776 bp, 12 predicted proteins | sample CryGeyCG12114_NA_FD_185462 | JGI IMG/M metagenome (GOLD analysis project Ga0210040, IMG submission 185462) | Groundwater microbial communities from aquifer - Crystal Geyser CG19_WC_8/21/14_NA (SPAdes) (version 2) | ecosystem: Environmental > Aquatic > Deep subsurface > Groundwater | place: USA... | reverse complement strand
GCCCCCACTGCCGGGCCGCGACGAACCCCGCGCGGAGCGCGTCACCGCCACCGGTCGGCTCCACCGGCTTGGTCTCCGGGACGGCGATGACGTCGATCGGCTCGGCGCCGGCCTGCTCGACCCGCACCCCGTGGGCGGCCCGGGTGGTGACCCAGCTGCCGACCCGGGCGAGCACCTCGGCGTCGGTCCAGCCGGTCTTCTGCAGCAGCAGCGCGTGCTCGTACTCGTTGGTGAACAGCAGGTCCGCGCCCTCGACCAGCTCGCGGATCAGCTCGCCGTCGGCCCAGGCCAGCTGCTGGGAGGGGTCGGCGAGGAACGCGTAGCCCCGCTCCCGGCACTCAGCCGTGTGCCGGGCCATCGCGGTCGGGTCGTTCGGGCCGACGATCACCAGGTCGACCCCGCCGACGCGCTTCTCCACCGGGGCCAGCTCGATCTCCGCGGCCTCGGACATGGCACCGGAGTAGAAGGAGGCGATCTGGTTGTTCGCCACATCCGTCGTGCAGGTGAAGCGGGCGGTGTGCTTGACCTGCGACCAGTGCACGCTGCCGGTGTCCACGCCGTGCCGGGTCAGCCAGGCGTCGTAGTCGTCGAAGTCGCCGCCCACCGCCCCGACCAGCACCGGCGCCAGCCCGAGCAGGCCCAGGCCGAAGGCCATGTTGGCGCCGGCGCCGCCGCGGTGCTGCACCAGGTCGTCGACCAGGAAGGAGAGCGAGACGTTCTCCATCTTGCCCTCGACGAACTGGTCGGTGAACCGTCCGGGGAAGGTCATCAGGTGGTCGGTGGCGATCGAACCGGTCACGACGACGGACATGCAGGCGACTCTCTCCGGGGAACGGCGGGCCCCAGCCGGGCACGAGCACCGAGGCGGCACCAGCCTAGGAGGCCACCCCGGGCGGTGCCCGACGGGTTCACCCGTGCGGGGGTCCGGGCTCGCCGAGCGCCCGGCGCAGCTGCACCCCGAGCTGCGCCGTCCCGACCAGGCCGAGCAGGCAGCCGACCGCCGCGCCGCAGGTGACCACCGCGGCGGTGTGCCCGAGCCCGGCGACCACCCCGGCGCCGCCGAGGGAGAAGCCGGCCATCGCCACCCGGGTCGGCCGCTCCCACACCGAGATCTGCCCGGTCTCGCTGATCCCGGCCTGCCCGGCCCGGGCGCGCAGGTAGTCCGGCAGCCAGCACAGCGCCCCGAACGCCACGGCCAGCCAACCCGGGGCGCCGGCCACCCAGAACGCCAGCGCGTAGGCGACCTCGGTGAGCCGGTCGACCGCGGAGTCGAGCACGAACCCGCGCCGCGAGGCCCGGCCGCCGGCGATCGCCAGCGCCCCGTCCAGGGAGTCCAGCAGCCCGGACAGCCCGATCAGCACCCCGGCGGCGATCAGCCAGGCACCGCCGGCGGCGGCCGGCCCGACCGCGGCGCCGGCGACGGCCAGCCCGCACGCGGTGGCCACCAGCGGGGACAGCCGGGCCAGCGGCACCGCCAGCGTGTAGGCCAGCGTCAACCAGCCGTGCACCAGCCGGCTGTCGGCCGGGTCGGTGCCGCCGTGCCAGCGGGACCACGCCGCCAGGTACTCGTCGCGGCTCAGCACGGGAGCAGTCCACCACGCGCCGACCGTGGACGGGGGACAGTGGGTGCGTGCTCGCCGGCCTCTCCCCTGCCCGCCGCCGCCTCGTGCTGGCGGTGGTGGCGCTCGTCGTCGCGGTCGCTGCCGCGGTCGCCGTCGCCGTCGTCGTCCCCCGGCTGGCCGCCGACGACGGCCCGACGAGGGCCGCGCAGGAGGAACCGGGCCCGGTGCTGCTCGTCCCCGGCTACGGCGGGTCGACGTCGGGGCTGCAGACGCTGGCCGACCGGCTGACCGCCGCCGGGCGGGACGCGGCCGTCGTCCCGCTGCCCGGGAACGGCACCGGCGACCTGACCGCCGCCGCCGAGGTGCTGGGCGACGCGGTCGACGACGCGCTGGCCCGCACCGGCGCGGCCGGCGTCGACGTGGTCGGCTACTCCGCCGGCGGGGTGGTCGCCCGGATCTGGGCCGCCGACGGGGGCGCCGACCGGGCCCGCCGGATCCTCACCCTGGGCTCGCCGCACCACGGCACCACGGTCGCGGACCTCGCGGCCGGCGTCCTGCCCGCGGAGTGCCCGCAGGCGTGTGCGCAGCTGACCACCGACAGCCGGCTGCTGGCCGGGCTCAACGCCGGTGACGAGACGCCGGCCGGGCCGACCTGGGTGTCGGTGTGGACGACGGCCGACACCACCGTCTCCCCGCCGGAGTCCGCCTCCCTGGACGGCGCGCTGGACCTCCCCGTGCAGTCGGTGTGCGCCGACTCCCGGGTCGCGCACGGCCAGCTGCCCACCGATCCGCTCGTGCAGGGCATCGTGCTGGCCGAGCTGGCCGCCGGTCCACCGGTCGAGCTGGACACCACCGACTGCACCCGGCTGCGGCAGAGCTAGCTCGACACGTCCTTGGTGGCGAAGTTGGCCCAGGCCGCGCCCAGCAGCACGGCCACGTAGACCACCTGCAGCCCGAGACCGCGCACGATGTCCCGCCAGAGGATCGGTGCCCGGAAGAAGTCGACGAAGGCCAGCCAGTACCGGGTGGGCAGGTAGGGCGCGAAGGACGACGCGGCGTCCAGGGTGAACAGCAGCGAGGACGCCACCAGGATGCCCAGCGCACCGAGCATCGCGGCCAGCGGCGAGTCGGTGAGCGTGGAGAAGAACAGCGCGAACGCGGCGACCCCGAGCATGGAGACGGCCACATAGCCGACCGCCAGCAGCGTCCGGCCGGCCACCTGGGCGGGGGTGAGCGTCGTGCCGGACACCGACGTGCCGCCCAGCGGCTGGACGTCGAAGAGCAACTGGCCGGTGAGGTAGCCGATGACCGCGACCACGACCACGGTCACGAAGACGAACACCAGGATGGAGACCAGCTTGGCCACCAGCAGCCGGGTGCGTCCGGCCGGGCGGGCCAGCAGGTAGCGCAGCGTGCCGGCCTGCGCCTCGCCGGCCACCGAGTCACCGGCGATCAGCGCGACCGCGATCGGCAGGAACAGCGGCAGCACGATGGCCAGCGCGGCCAGCGGGTACAGCGTGCCGTTGGTGAGCACGGCGGACAGGAACGCCGGCCCCTCGCCGGGCCGCGGCGCCAGGTCGGTGACCGCCAGCAGCACGGCCACCAGCACCGGCAGGGCGTTGAGCAGCCCGATGGTCACCCAGGTGCGGGGACGGCGGAACAGCTTGCGCAGCTCGACGGCGATCACCGGCGCGACCTCTCCCCCGGCGCGTCGACCCGGTCGGCGCTGCTGCTCGCCGCGGCCAGCACCACCTCCTCCAGGGTCGGGCGCTGCAGCGCCAGCCCGGTCACCGGCACCCCGGCGGCCACCAGGGCGGCGTTGACCTCGGCGGGGTCCTCCCCGCGCACGACGGCCCGGGTGCCGTCGACCGAGAGCACCCGGCCGTCCAGCGCCGCCCGCACCCGCTGCGGGTCCGGCGTCCGCACGACCGTCGCCCCGGTGGGCGCGGTGAGCGTGGCCAGGGAGTCCTGCAGCACCAGCCGGCCGCGGTCCAGCACGCCCACCCGGGTGCACAGCTGCTCCACCTCGGCCAGCAGGTGGCTGGACATGAAGACCGTGGTGCCGCCGCGGTTGAGGTCCAGCAGCAGCTCGCGGATCTCGTGGATGCCCTGCGGGTCCAGCCCGTTGGTCGGCTCGTCCAGGATCACCAGCTCGGGCCGGCGGAGCAGCGCGGCGCCCAGGCCCAGGCGCTGCCGCATGCCCAGCGAGTAGGCCTTGACCGGCTTGCGGCCGACCCCGGCCAGCCCGACCTGCTCCAGCACCGTGTCGATCCGGGCGGTGCGGGTGCGCCGGACGCCGCCGGGGCCGGCGGCGTCCATCAGCGCCAGGTTGGCCCGCCCGGACAGGTGTCCGTAGTGCGCCGGCCCCTCGATCAGCGCGCCCACCCGGGGCAGCACCCGGCGGGCGGCCTTGGGCATCGGCTCACCCAGCAGCTGCACCTGCCCGGCCGTGGGCAGCACAAGACCGAGCAGCATCCGCACCGTCGTCGTCTTGCCCGAGCCGTTGGCGCCCAGGAAGCCGTAGACGTCGCCGGCCCGCACGTCCAGGTCGATGCCGTCGACGGCGCGCAGCTCCCCGTACCGCTTGGTCAGGCCCTGGGTGCCGATAACGGTGCCGTCGACGGTGCCGTCGACGGTGCCGTTGACGGTGCTCAGCGTTGCCCTCCGGTCAGGTCGGTGGCCGCGGTGGCCAGCGCGTCCAGGTCCACGGTGCCCGACAGCAGCAGCGGGCCGTCGGGGCCGCGGACCAGCATCAGCCCCAGCGGCCCGGCGGAGATGGCCACGCTGGACTCCTCGACGACGACCGCCTCGGGTGCCGCGCGCAGCGCGTCGGCCAGCGGCCCGGCGACCCGCTCCGGCAGCGGGGTGACCGCGAGCAGCGTGATGCCCCGCCCGTAGACGCCGACCGCCCGCGGCGCGCCGTCGATGGTGCGGCGGGGCAGCCCGGCCAGCTGCGCGGGCAGCTCCACCCGGTCGTCGTCCCGGCCGGCCCGGGTCGCCGCGCGCAGCAGCTGGGCGTCCTCGCCGGTGCGCACGTCGGCGCCGGGCGGGATGTCGAAGGCGGTCACGTCGGCATCCGGCGTGGCGAGGTCCAGCTCGAGGAACCCGGTGTCCAGCGCCGGCTCGGCGCCCGTCGCGTCATCGCCGAACACCTGCACCCGCAGCGGCAGGCCGCTCGCGGCGTCCACCCAGACGTCGACCCGGGCCACCGAGGACGCCTCGTCGGCCGGTACGAGCCGCACCCCGAGAGCGTTCCGGCCGGCGATCCGCTCGGCGCCGGTCCGGCTGAGCTCCTCGTCGGTGGCCTCGGCCAGCAGCCGGCGGCCCAGCGCGCTGGGCAGCAGGTCCGGGGCGGTCGGCAGGGCCAGCGGCGTCGGTGCGGTGCGGGTGGCGGTGTTCTGCGAGTAGTTCCAGGTCCAGGTGCCGCCGGTGTCGGCGCGCACGTCGGTCTCCCCGGTGGGCGAGAGGACGTCGACCCGCCAGTCGGTGGCGCCGCGGTACCAGGCGCGCATCGTGCTGCGGTCGCTGAGCAGGTCGGCGACCGGGGTGAACTGGTCGCCCACGGGCAGGTCGAGCCCGCCGGCGGACACCGCGTACCCGGCGAACGGGACGTCGGCCGACGCCAGTGCCGCGCGCCGCAGGTCGGCGGCCGAGGTGCCGGCGTCGGAGGCGGGCAGCGCCCCGATCAGCGCGGGCAGCGACACGAGCACGGCGAGGGCGGTGCCGACGACCGCCCACCGGCCGGCTGCCCCGGTGCCTCGTCCGACCACGACTCACCGTACGACGCCGATCGCGCCAGTGGTGCTTGAACGTCGGTGTTCCTGCTCGGCCCGGTCTCCCCGGTGCGCCTGCCCACCGCTCCGCCGCCCGGTGCGGCAGGGTGCAGCCGTGCCCGAGGACACCCGACCGCTGTGGCCCGACCGCCACCTCACCGACGGTCGGCTGGTCATCAGCGTCGTCCAGCGGCCCGAGGCACCGTCGACGGCCCGGCGCCGGCTGCTGGACCGGGTGGTGGGCCGGAGCCGACGGGCGTGGCCCGAGCAGGCGGTGCGGTGGCTGGACCGGCGCGGCGTGCGCCGGGCCGCGGCCCCGCTGCCCCCGGGCCCGGCAGCTCCCTCACCGGAGACCACGCTGGCCGCCTGGGACACCACCGAGGCCCGGGTCGCCGGCGCCGCCAGCCGGGCCTGGCTCGAGACGCTGCGCGAACCCTCCTGGCACTCCCCCCTGCTGGCCGGCACCCGGGCGGCTTTCGACGGCGACGCCGAGGTCCGCCAGATCGTGGCGCTGGCCGACCGGATCCGGCAGGCCCGCGCCCGGCTCGGGATCCGCCCGTCCGGCCCCGCCGCCGAGTACTGGGACCGGCAGCAGGCCGCCCTGGACGAGGCGGCCCACCGGCTCGGCGACCGGGCCGACGCGCTGATCCGGCACCGCGACCAGGCCGCCGCGCTGTCGGTCGAGCTGGCCTCCCTGGCCGACCTGGAGCGGCTGGAGCGCAGCGCCGCCGAGGTCGACGTGCTCACCGTGGAGACCGCCTACGGCTCCGGCCGCGGCGACGGCGGCCTGGGCAGCGTCGCCGCCGACATCGCCGCCGTCCGGCACGCGATGACCGACCTGCTGGAGCTGATGACCCGCACCCGCGCGCCGCTGGCCGAGCCGCCCGACGTCGGCGGCTGATCCGGCGCGACCCGGGCGCAGCCCCTACGGTCAGCACCCATGGCCGCCCCGATCAGCGACGCCGTCGTCGTCGACGTGCTGCGCCGCGTGGACCGCGGGCTCACCCCCGCGGTGCAGCGGCTCGGCCGCCCACCCCGGCTCACGGCAGACCAGCGCGCCACGTGGTGGGCCGACCGGGCCAGCCGGGTCGCCGCCGGCATCTCGGCGGCACCGCGGCTGGCCGGCAAGCTGGCCGACCTGCTGCCGCTGCAGAACACCGTCGGATCGGCCGTGCAGGCCCTCGTCGTGCTGGGCGTGGCCGGGGAGCACGGGCTGGCCGCCCCCGCCGACCGGGTGTCGCTGCTGGCCCGGGTGCTGCTGGACCGCGACCTGCCCGCCGACCGGGTGCAGCCGCTGCTGGTCCGCGGCAAGGGCGTCTACCTCGACGACGCCCTGGGCGAGGACCGGTCCGGGGTGGCCGGCGTGGCCCGCAGCCTGTGGCGGGCCGCCCGGCTGCTCGGCCGGGTGGACGACGCGCTGGACGCCCGGCCCAGGGGCAAGCTGCGGCACCGCGCCCTCGCCCAGCTCCCGGTGGTCGGGGTGCTGGGCGGCTACGCCGCCGAGCGGGAGGGCCTGCGCCGGGCCGCCCGACGAGCCGACGAACTGCTCAGCCGACCGCAGCTCAGCTGACCGCTGCTCAGCTGACCGCGTCGGCCCCGGCCAGTGCCGCGTACACCTCACGCGTCGCCGTCGACCGGTTCATGGTGATGAAGTGGATGCCGGGCACGCCCTCGTCCAGCAGCCGCCGGCACATGTCGGTGGCCACCGACACCCCGTAGGCCCGCACCGCCCGCTTGTGCTCCGGGGTGTCGCCGTCCAGCTCGGCGAACCGGTCGGCCAGCTCGGTCGGGAACGCCTGCCCGGACAGCTGCACGATCCGGCTGATCTGCTTGGCGTTGGTCACCGGCATCAACCCGGCGATGACCGGCACGTCGCAGCCGCGGGCGGCCACCCGGTCCCGCAGCCGCAGGTAGTCCTCCACCCGGAAGAACATCTGGGTGATGGCGAAGTCGGCACCGGCCCGGCACTTGGCCACGAACATGTCGGTGTCCGACGCCAGGTCCGGCGACCGAGGGTGCTGCTCGGGGAAGGCCGCGACCCCGACCGAGAAGTCGCCGATGCCCTTGATCAGCTCCACCAGCTCCGCGGCGTAGCGCACGCCCTCGGGGTGGGCGACCCAGTCGGTCTGCGGATCGGCGCCCGGCGGGTCCCCGCGCAGCGCCAGGATGTTCCGCACCCCCGCGGCGGCCAGCCGGCTGACCACGTGCCGCAGCTCGGCGACGCTGTGGTCGACCGCGGTCAGGTGGGCCAGCGGCAGCATCGTGGTCTCGGCGGCGATCCGCTCGGTGACCGACACGGTGCCCTCGCGGGTGGACCCGCCGGCGCCGTAGGTGACCGAGACGAAGGAGGGCCGCAGCCGCTCCAGCTCACGCAGCGCCGTCCACAGCTGGGCGCCGGCCGCCTCGTCCCGCGGGGGGAAGAACTCGAAGGACCACGTGGGCTGCTCGGTCTGCAGCAACTCGCGCACGGTGCCGGTCATGACCGCCGAGCGTACGGGCGCGGGGCGTCGCACCGGCACAGCCCTCGGACGGCGTGCAGTCGCGCCCCGCCGAGTTGGGCAATACTCGCACCGTGACACTCGGTGCGCAGCAGCGCGACACCCCTGCGGACGACGCCCCCGGGCACCTGGCCGAGGGGCCCCTGTCGGCCGCCGACCTGGATCGGGTGCGTGGCACGGTGGAGTCCGCGCTGCGGTCCTTCCTCACCGAGCAGCGGGAGACGCTGGCCGGCATGGCCACCGAGCTGGTGCCGGTCGCCGACGAGGTGGCCGCGGTCGCCGGCGGCGGCAAGCGGCTGCGCCCTGCCTTCGCGTACTGGGGCTGGCGGGGGTTCGTCGACCTCGACGACCCGGCCGCGGAGTCCGACGACGCCGTGCTGCGCGCGGTCGCGGCCCTGGAGCTGGTGCACAGCAGCGCGCTGGTGCACGACGACGTGATGGACGCAGCCCTCACCCGCCGTGGCCGCCCGGCCACCCACGTCGGCTTCGCCGACCGGCACGGCGGCGCCGACCTCGACGGCGACGCGGACGCCTTCGGGGTGGGCGCGGCGATCCTGGTCGGCGACCTGGCCCTGGTCTGGTCCGACGAGCTGCTGCGCCGCTCCGGCATCTCCCCCGACGCGCTGGCCCGGGTCCGGCCGGTCTGGGACACGATGCGCACCGAGGTCACCGCCGGCCAGTACCTGGACCTGCTGCGCGCCGCCGGCGGGCTGCCCGGTCCGGCCGGCGCGCTCACGGTCGCCCGGTTCAAGAGCGCGGGCTACACCGTGCAGCGCCCGCTCCAGCTGGGGGCCGCGCTGGCCTGCGCCGGCCCGGCCGCGCTGGCGGCGTGCACCGCCATCGGCCTGCCGCTGGGCGAGGCGTTCCAGCTGCGGGACGACGTGCTGGGGGTGTTCGGCGACCCCGCGGTCACCGGCAAGTCCGTCGACGACGACCTCCGGGAGGGCAAGCAGACGCTGCTCGTGGCGCTCACCGAGGAGGCCACCGACGAGGCCGGCCGGGCACTGCTGGCCGGGGCGCTGGGCAACTCCGCGGCCGATCCCGCCGAGCTGGACGGCGTCCGCGCGCTGATGACCCGCAGCGGCGCGCTGGACCGGGTGGAGCAGCGGATCGCCGCCCAGACCGGCCGCGCCAGGGAGGCCATCGCCGCCGCCCCCCTGACCGCCGACGCCCGGGCAGCGCTGGACGCCCTCGCCGTCGCCGCCACCACCCGCGCCGCATGACCCCCCACCTGTTCCACCAGAACGGCCACCCTGGTGGAAGGAGGGCCGGGTGAGCCGGCTGCGCACCGTTCCCGGCCGCACCGACCGGGTCGTGGTCATCGGCGCCGGCCTGGCCGGGCTGTCCGCCGCGCTGCGGCTGCGGGGTGCCGGCCGCGAGGTCACCGTCGTGGACCGGTGCCCCGGACCGGGCGGGCGGGCCGGCGTGCTGACCCGCGCCGGGTACACGCTGGACACCGGGCCCTCGGTCTTCACCGCCCCCGAGCTCATCGAGGACACCTTCGCCGCGGTCGGCGAGCGGATGGCAGACCGGCTCGAGCTGCTGCCGCTGGACACCACCTACCGGGCCCGGTTCGCCGACGGGTCGCACCTGGACGTGCACGCCGACCGCACCGCGTTCGCCGCGGAGGTCGAGCGGCTCGCCGGCCCGGCGGAGGCGGCGGCCCTGCACCGCTACCTGGACGACCTGGCCGAGCTGTACCAGCTGCAGATGCGCACCTTCATCGACCGCAACCTGGATTCCCCGCTGGACCTGCTCGGCCCGGAGCTGCTCGCGCTGACCCGCCGGGGCGGGTTCCGCCGGCTGTCCGCCCACGTCGCGGGGCACTTCGCCGACGACCGGCTGCGCCGGCTGTTCAGCTTCCAGGCCCTCTACGCCGGGGTCTCCCCGTTCCGGGCCATCGCCGCCTACGCCGTCATCGCCCAGCTCGACATCGGCGCCGGCGTCTGGCACCCGGTGGGCGGCATCGGCGCCGTCCCCCGGGCGATGGCCGCCGCCGCGGCCGACGCCGGGGTGGCGTTCCGGTACGGCACGGAGGGCACTCCCCAGGTGGCCGGCGGCCGGGTCACCGGGGTGCTGCTCACCGACGGCGAGCGGTTGCCCGCCGACGCCGTCGTGGTCACCGCCGACGCCCCGCACCGGCTGGTGCCCGGGCTGCGCGGCCCGCGCCGGCCGGTGTACTCCCCCTCCTGCGTGGCCCTGCACCTGGGCGTGCGCGCCGAGCTGCCCGGCCAGGCGCACCACACGATCAGCTTCGGCGCCGCCTGGGAGCAGGTGTTCGACGAGCTGACCCGCCAGGGACGGCCGATGAGCGACCCGAGCCTGCTGATAAGCATGCCGTCGGTGACCGACCGGTCGCTGGCACCCGCGGGCGGCCAGGTGATCAGCGTGGTCGCGCCCACCCCGAACCTCGATCCGCGCAGCGGTGGCAACCCCGACCTGGACTGGCCGGCCCTGGCGCCGCGGTACCGCGACGAGCTGCTGGGCACCCTCGAGGCACGCGGCTGGACCGGCCTCGGCGACGCGGTCGAGGTGGAGGAACTGCTGACCCCGGTCGACTGGGCCGCGCAGGGCATGGCCGCCGGCACCCCGTTCGCCCTGGCGCACACCTTCGGGCAGACCGGCCCGTTCCGGCCCTCGACGCTGCCCCGACGCGGGCCGGAGAACGTGGTGCTCGCCGGGTCCTCGGTGCAGCCGGGGGTCGGCGTGCCGATGGTGGTGATCAGCGGCCGGCTGGCCGCCGAGCGGATCACCGGCCCGGTGGCGTCGTGATCCCGGCGACCCGCGCCGAGCAGCAGGCCACGCTGGACGCCGCCTACGCGCACTGCGCCGCGATCGCCGCCGAGCACGGCAAGAGCTACCACCTGGCCACCCGGCTGCTCACACCCGACCGCCGTCCCGCGGTGCACGCGCTCTACGCCGCCGCCCGCACCGCCGACGACTTCGTCGACGTCCCCGGCGCCGACCCGGCCGGCACGCTGGCGCAGTGGTCCCGCGCGCTGCTGGCCGAGCTGGAGCAGGGCTGGTCCGATGACCCGGTGCGGTTGGCGCTGGTGCACACCTACCGCCGGTACGCGATCCCGGTCGAGCACCTGGTCGACTTCCTGGCCGCCATGACCAGCGACCTGGACGTCACCGGCTACGCCGACCTGGACGCCCTGGACCGCTACATGTGGGGCTCGGCGTCGGTGATCGGGTTGCAGGTGCTCCCGGTGCTGGGCACCGCACCCGGCGTCGCCCGGTCCGAGGCCGCGCCGCACGCGATCGCGCTGGGCGAGGCGTTCCAGCTGACCAACTTCTGCCGCGATGTGGCCGAGGACGTCGACCGCGGCCGGGTGTACCTGCCGGCGGACCTGATGGCCGCGCACGGGGTGACCCGCGAGCAGCTGGCCGCCAAGGAGTTCAGCCCCGGCTTCGCTGCGCTGATGCGGGAGATGATCGCGATCACCCGCCGGCGCTACGACGACGCGGCCGCCGGTACCCCGCTGCTGGCCGCGGAGTCCCGGGACTGCGTGCGGGCGGCCACCGCCCTGTACGGCGGCATCCTCACCGAGATCGAGCGGGCCGACTTCCGGGTCCTCGACCGCCGCGTCCGGGTGTCCCGGCCGCGCCGGCTGGCGATCTTCGCCCGCCGGCTGACCGCCGCCCAGCTGGCCAGGGTCGGCTCGGCGAGGACGCCACCGAAGAGCTAGACCGGCCGAGGAGCTAGAGGGCCAGCGCCTGCGCCCGGCGGGTGACCTCGGTGTGCCGGTCGTCGCGCAGCGCCTGCACCGGCGTGCCGGGCAGCGAGTCGTCCGCGCGGAACAGCCACTCGAACGCCTCCTCGTCGGTGAACCTGCCGTCGTGGAGCACGGTGAGCAGACCCGGGAGGTGCTTGAGGATGATGCCGTCCTGGATGAAGTCCACCGGGACCTTGCTGTTGCCGCTGCCGGGTACGGCCATGAGCTTCCGCTCGGCGATGAGCTGACGGACCTTGTTCGTCGAGACGCCGAGGAGACCGGCGACCTCCGCGGGGGTGTACGTGTCCATAGGCTCCCAGCCTATGGCGAGCAATGAGGTCCCGGCGAACGGTCCCCGGCTGAGCCAGCGCCGGCGGGCTGCGGACGAGCCGGTCACCGCCGACGACCCGGACCGCGAGCTGCCCTTCCTGGACATCGCCGCGCTGCAGGCGCAGGCCCGCGAGCTGCTGCCCGGCGACGTCTACGACTACTACGCCGGCGGGTCCGGCACGGAGACCACGCTCACCGAGGCGCCGGGCGCCTGGCGCGCCTGGCGGCTGCGGCCGCGCGTGCTCCGCGGGCAGCAGACGGCGCAGCTGGGCACGACACTGCTCGGCGCGGCCGTCGACACCCCGATCGGGGTCGCGCCGTGGGCCTACCAGGCGATGGCGCACCCGGACGGCGAGCTGGGCACCGCCGCCGGCGCCGCAGCGCACGGCGCCCTGATGACCGTCTCCACCAGCGCCACCACGGCGCTGGCGGAGGTGGCCGCCGCCGAGCCCCGCGGCCCGCGCTGGTTCCAGCTCTACCGGCTGCACTCCCGCGGCCACACCGAGGACCTCGCCCGCCGCGCCGGGCAGGCCGGCTACCAGGCCCTGGTGCTCACCGTGGACCTGCCGGTCCTCGCCTCCCGGCACCGCGACCTGCGCAACGACTTCGCCCTGCCCGCCGGGCTGCGGCTGGCCAACCACCCGCCGGTGGCGGACACCCGGCCGCCGGTGGCTCTGCCGAGCTGGACCTTCGCCGACATCGAGCGGTTCGCCGACCTCTCCGGGCTGCCGGTGGTGGTCAAGGGCGTGCTGCGCGGGGACGACGCCGCCCGGTGCGTGGCCGCCGGCGCCGCGGCCGTCTGGGTGTCCACGCACGGCGGGCGGCAGGCCGATCCGGCGATCGCCAGCGCGGCGGCCCTGCCCGAGGTGGTCGACGCGGTCGGCGAGGACGCGG
>Ga0210040_10007867_pt1 | contig 12776 bp, 15 predicted proteins | sample CryGeyCG12114_NA_FD_185462 | JGI IMG/M metagenome (GOLD analysis project Ga0210040, IMG submission 185462) | Groundwater microbial communities from aquifer - Crystal Geyser CG19_WC_8/21/14_NA (SPAdes) (version 2) | ecosystem: Environmental > Aquatic > Deep subsurface > Groundwater | place: USA... | reverse complement strand
GCTCCATTAGCTATGCCCTCGCTGCAGCCTCACAAGACTGACCGATTCGCTGTCGTCGTCTTCCTCGTCGCCCGAGTCGGCGCCCTCGTCCATGGGCTCGTCGCCGCTCGAGCCATCTTGCTCGTCCTTTGCGTCCTTGTTCTGTTCTGACTTGAGATCCGGGGTGCCGTAGAGATCATCGTCCTCGTCTTCGTGGTCAGAAGCCATTGTTTGTTTGCTTGGAGGCGCAAAGACACTATCCCTTGTTCCTTGGATCGCGACCAGGAGATTTTGCTCGGGGGGCCAGGCGCAATAGTTTTGAGGATGTTAGACTGGACGTGACAGTTTGAGGTCTTGTGGGGACTATGGGAGGTTGCATGCTTTGTGCTGGCCCAAGCTAGCTTCAGGGCAAGGCAAGCTGCGGCAAGGAATGAATAGCCGAGCGAACGCGCTTCTGGCCTGTGCGACGCGGAGCTGCGCGTGGGAAAACACCAAGCATGCGGCATACATTCACAGTGACGGCATCTTCTAAGCCACAACTACCCCCTTGCTCCCTGCGTAAACGCATCGCAAGTTGATCACGAACGTCAGAGAAACAACTGCGCGAACATGGCAGGCTTCGGGCGCTCAAACTCGCTGAGCATCAACACCGGCGCCAGCGGTGGCAGTAGTCTCTTGTATGCCTTCAACTATTCTTGCGCCTTCATACATGCATACTGACAGCTCCAGCGGAAACACTGCCAACCAGAATCAGACCGCTACGCAACCCCAAAGCAGCGGCGGACTATTCGGCTCTTCGCAACAACCGCAATCGGGCTCGCTCTTTGGCGCGCAGCCGCAGACATCGCAACCACAGTCAGGCGGTCTCTTTGGCTCTGCTAGCAACAACAAGCCCGCGGCTGCAGGCGGACTTTTCGGCGCATCGACACAGAACCAGGGCACTGCGCAAACGGGTGGACTGTTCGGCAATGCCCAAGCCAGCAACCAGTCAAAGCCCTCGCTGTTGTGAGTAAGGGAAGCCGCGGCCGTGGCACAAAGGCTAACTGCATGCTAGCGGAGCGTCAACACAGCAACAACAGACGACGGCGCCTTCTTTGTTTGGAACCACCAACACCAACACGCAGCAGACCCAGACCCAGGCGGCACCGTCCCTGTTTGGCTCCACCCAGCAGCAGCAGCCGCAGCAACCGAACTCGATGTTTGGCGGCATGAACAACCAGAATCAATCTACTTCTCTAGGCGGCAGCACGCTCGGAGCTTCGCAAATGGGCGCAAGCGCGCAGCAACCCGTACAGACGACCTTGGACAACATCAAAGGAACCACACGCTTCAACGATCTACACCCAGAGCTTCAGACCCTCATACAGCAGTTCGACCAGGGCATACAGCAGAAGATCAACTTTTGCAACCAAATCCGCGAGACCCTGCCCAGCAGCGAGAAGGACATTGCGAGCATTGCGCCCGATGTCACCTACATCGACAACTTCCTGTCGACCATCGAGACGGGCTTGGACAACGACTCCACCAGCATTGCACATCTCAAGGCCATTGTCAAGAAGGACGCGGCAGACGCAGCGCTCAGCTTCCGTGCCATTGAGAACCAGCGACTGCCCGCCCAGTTTCACTACAGGAATAGCGCCAACCTCACAGCTCCAAGCGCGAAGACACCCGCAGCGAGCGCCCTCGACGACGACGACCCGACGAAGCCAGTAGACCTGATGAGCTACTTCAACCGCCGCACGGATGACCTCGGTCGCACGCTCGACGTCTACCAAGGACAGATCCGCGAGATCGAGGCACATCTGAGGACCATGGAAGCAGGCACCATAGAAAAGGCACAGCAGCTGACGGGCAGCAGAAGTGCTCCGCGCGATCAGCGACGTGAGCTGGTCGAGGCGCTCAAGGCTATCGAGGGTGCGATCCTGGAGTCGGCGAAGAAGGTTGGAAAGGTTAGGGATGATGTCACGCAACAGACGTTGGGCAGTGTCGGAGCTGCTCTGCTCTGAGGAACTAAAGCGTCTATGCGTTCCGTTGATGCAGGATTAAGCACAGTGTCGATGTGCGCCAGCCAAGCCACCCAATGTTTTGTGTAGGGATAAATGTACATCAGACATACGAAGGCGTTAGATACCCAACAAAAAATACATTCAGTCAACAGGATACTACGTACAGGTTCACTATCATGGGGCTCTTCTCAAACAGCATGGGCAAAACACTCAAACATATGTACAGGCTGGCAGTTGACCTTGATACTGGTATTACAGCTCTCCTACAATAAAAGATGCTCTGATATACTACCTTCTCACTTCTTCAACGCCGCCTTCACGCTCGGCACCTCATCCTCCTTCTCCAAAATGTCCGGTAATGGCCCAATCGGTGTGATCTGGTGCTGGTTGATCTGCCCATGACTCTTTGTGTAGTGCTTCTTGATGTGCTCAAACTCGGTCGTATCCTTGAAGGCCGGATAGTCCCAGTACAGATGCCTCATCCATTTGTGAAGATGTGGGTATCCAGACCTAATGTCACGAATGTTGCACTTGAAGTGTTGGACGTATACGGGGTCGAAGCGTACAATCGTGGTGTAGAGACGAACATCGGCTTCTGTGACGGAAGGGGAGGAGAGGAGATATGGCGTCGATGACTCGGCGAGTTGCGATTCGAGGCGGTCGAGGGATTTGAAGAGTTGGGTTACGGCTTTGGTGTACGCGTCTTCCGAGCTGCATGATCGGTCAGTCGTGAGTTACTTGATCAAGGCACTGGCACTCACGTCGCGAAACCAGACTTGTATACGCCGTTGTTCACGTCGTTGTAGACCCAGTCGTTCATCTCCTCAATCTCTTTCTGCAGCTTCTGCGGGAACAGATCCACGCTCTTGTACTTGTCCTCCACCAAGTCGTCGAACTCGTGGTAGAGCATCCGGATGATCTCGCTGCTCTCGTTGCTCACAATCCGATTGGTCTTCTTATCATACAGCGTCGGAACAGTGAAGCGACCTTCATAGTCCGGATTTTGCTCAAAGTAGATGTTGCGCAGATGTGTAAAGTCCTTGTGGATCGGATCTGGCGTCGTGTTGCCAGGAACCTTCTCGTCGCTCGTTGCAAATCGCCAGCCCTTCTCGCCCATGTGCCAGTGCACACTGTTATACGAAATTATATCCTTGAGGCCCTTCAGTTCGCGCACAATGAGCGTCCGGTGTGCCCACGGACAGGCGTATGAGACGTAAAGGTGATATCGACCTTTTTCGGGTGGAAACTCGGCATTGGGCTTGTTCTCTATCCAACTCCTGAATACACTCTGCTGTCTTTTAAACTCGCCGTCCTTGCCGGCCCAATTGAGGATGTCAGGTTTCTTGTCCATTGCTGCCGGGATCGCTGTCGCTGAGAAAGGCCGAATGAAGAGGGTTGTTCTTGGAATTTGGTGCACAATACTTGTCAGTTGTGCAGCTGCAGAAAACATGAGATTCGCAGACTCCAACACAGTATGCGACACGTGTTTATATAGATGTCATTGAAGCACAAAGCTCCAATAGCGCGGGGAGCTCTTACTTCAACGCGTCCCGCTTTCGTCATACCTAGCTTCATGTCGTTCCGATGCGCGCATCGTTTCCGAGCGTTACTCAGCATTGGAAAGCTTGACAAACTTCTCTCATTACGAAGAAATTGCTAACAGTGAAGAAGGTGTCGAGCAGTGTTTGCGACAATATTGAACCACAGCTAGGATACTAGTGTCTCCTCTTCATACTTCCACTCAGAGCAGGCTTGCGCGCCACCAACCCCCCGCCTGATTTGAGTCCGTCTAGACGTCCGCCATCCTCGTACCGGCCACCACTGTTCGAAGCTGTGCAGTGCGCACCGGATACCGTGCAGGAAATACGAATATAAAACAAGGACTCTGCACCGTGCAAAAGAATCAATTCAGTGGAAAGAGGTGTGTTGATGATGGGGCTGGGTGATCCTACAAAATCCTCCTTTTGCGACGAGCTCACTTTGACGGGTCAATGATTCCTACTGTTTTTCCACTCCAGCGGCTTTCATAACTCTCGAGATCCTCAGCGATGAAGTCCGCATTCTGTTCGAGTGTGGTCTCATAGCGCATGCCATTCATGGCCGACATCAGCGTCTTTCCGATGAAGGGAATGTATTTCACCCAGGAATCACGCCATAGCGGTGGGCTGCCCGCCCTTGCGACCAGTCGTCCACGCGAGGATTCGGTGGGCACAGTAATGTTCGATGACTCTGGGATCATCGTACCTGGGCATAGCATAGACCAGTCGACTGTGCTTGGTGGGAGAGCTCTCAGGAGCTTGACGTTTTGGCGGTGTTCGAGGTAGATGGGGACACTGCAAGGTTTTAGTATCCGTGAAGGAAGTACGAACAGCTTGTATGTACTTACTAATTCGAAAGCATCAATTCCGTTCCTGGGTAATACAGCACCCCGAGTCCAGCCAGGAACCAGGCTCTCAACGGTCTTTCTCTTTCAAGGCCCGCTTCTTGTACGCCGTTCAGGACTGCCCGGAATATTACAGGTAATTCGCTCTTTCCCCAGGGAGCCAAGGCTGCTAGACCAGCGGTATTGACAACCGCATCACACTTCGCATCCAAGATGGCTTTTCTAATTGCCGAAGAGTCTGTTGCATCGCCCTGAACAACGTCGATCTGACGGTATACCGTTGCTGGAAGCAGAGCCTCGAGCTTGTTCGAAGACCGAACGAAGGCAACAACGCCGAAGCCATGTGTGAGGAGCGATGCGACGAGGCGAATGCCCAAGTTACCGGTGGCTCCAACAAGAAGGACCTTCATGGTTATCGAGCTGGGGTAGAAAGAGTAGTGGTGGTGGTGGCTAATGCTTGGTTGTAGTAGCTTCCTATCGAGATGTGGAGTGTCCTCGGACGAGCGAAACACGTCCATATATTCTCATGATCTCGGTGTCGCGTCAGTTATCAGAGCCGAGTCGCTGTGCCGCATTCAGACAACGTGAAGCAATGCAGCCGTAGAGCACTGTGCCGCCGGGGTCGAGTTGCACCGCGACCAGAAAGGGCATAGTGGTCGATGTGCGCCCAGGTGTAACTCTCATGTCGGAGCTGAGTTGCGCCGCGATTTTGATCAGAAAATACTTTGCTGCGCCCCAGCCAACGGCCATCTCGGGACAACAGCAGTAACGCACTTGAGATATAATGCTTCAGATGCCTCATGACAAGATGACAGCTTTAGCAACTCCACTGTACCATCTCCTTCACATACCTCTCACGAAGCTCCTGCTACTGCAAGCAGGTTGACACCGCTACGCTAAAATTAGGCGAGCCAGCATGTCTTCTCAGTGGGCGGACCAGCCGTACCCTCTTATTTCCACTCAACCATTCTCAAGAGACGTACGTTTGACATTCCGCTGCTGGAATTTACTTATCTAACCTGTTCTCACAGTCGTCCCATGCCGCATACTATGTTGCAACGCAGATGGCACTTGCCCACAATGGCATTCTTCGAGGCTTGAACTCCATCTACCTCCAAGCAGCACACATACCGCGCGAAGACCCGATCGTGGTTCGGGATTTCTTGACGTACTGCCAGTGCTGGTCCGAGTCCATGCACCATCACCACGATGCCGAGGAAGCCGTGTTCTTTCCAACCATAGAAAAGATTTCAGGCATTCCAGGCCTCATGCAACGCAACGTAGAGCAGCATCGAGCGTTCACACCCGGATTTGATATGTTCCAGGATTACGCTCGCACATGCCTTCCAAAGGACTATGATGGACAGAAGATTAGGAGCCTCATTGTAGAGTTTGCGGAGCCTTTGACTCAGCATCTGCACGACGAGATTGAGACCCTGCGTGGGCTCGATGTGTATGACAGCGCGCGCGTACGTCAGGCTTATCAACAGTTGGAGAAAGCTCTGATGGCGACAGACAATGTGAGATGTTCTTAATGCTGGTAAATCTTTACCCCGATTGACTCTGTTTTAGTACCGAATTGCACCGCTGGTGTTTGGGACTGCAGACCGGAGCTTCGAAGGCGGGATGCACGACTTCCCGTCTGTCCCATTCTTTGTACCGTACGTCATCCATTACATATTCGCAAGGCGGCATCGTGGTGTTTGGCGTTTCAATCCGTGCACTCTTTGGAGAGATCGTAGAGACTTGGCGTTTGGAGGTATGGAGACAACGCCTTGAGCGGATTTTTTGCGCTCAACTGGACTATACATAACCCGGCGGGACAAGCATAGGCGTTAATTGACAGGTTTCATTTGAAGAGAAACCTAGATACATATCCTTGCGCGTTTGTGGTGTTATTGGGACCTTCTAACATCACGTTGTCAAGTGAGGAAGCAAGTAATGATTGAAGAACATGAGATTGGAGGCCGAAGTATTACAGCCATGTATATCATCCATCCTGTTCCAACTCACGCAATTATGGCTATCCCTTCCTAACCGGAAAATCAATAGCCTCCAAATTTGTGCTTCCGACCTCGCCCCCCCTTGCAGCCGTGATCAATCCATCCAACCAGTCTTGGTGCCCTAATAGCATTTTGTTTGGCTTCTGCTCCTCCCACTCCTTGAAGATAGGTCCGATCTGGCTCTCCTGTGTCAAGATCCGGACGCGTTGGCCCTCTAGATCCTCAACAAGCCATGCGTGGTAGATCTCAAGACCTTCGGGCGTCTTGCTGCTCCAGGCGATCCGTCCCGGTTTTCCATTGGATTCCGGTGCTTCCGACTCTTCCACGGTGCATGTCAGAGGCGGGAAGCCAAATGTGCTAAATTTGAAGACGTCGGACTTGTGGAGGAACGTGCCTAAGGATAGTAAGTCAATCAAAGACTGTGACTCATATGCGCACGCGGAACGCGATGTGCAGAGGAGTTGTCTCAAAGGTGAGTCTTGCAAGAAGACCTACCTGAGTCAGGTGGTGTTATCTGATCACAATTCTTGTAGTAAGACTCCCACTTCGAGATATTGGCGATAAGGGCCCAGATCTGCGTGCTGGTAATCTCCTTGGCAATGCGTTCGTTGGAGACGAAGTTATCGGTCGTGCCGGGTAAGAAATGCTCAGGCCAGACGATGGCGGATTGTGTCGTCATAGTGAGAGATAGGAGAGATCAACAGACGTAAAACGTGGGCTGTGTTCTGTTCGTGTAGCAGAGTGGAAGTATAGTTGTGGGAATGTTAAGAGGAGTATAGGCGCTGGCCGGTGTAACACGAATATTGTTAATGTCGTAGCTGTGGATTTGTGACGACTACACGCGTCGATTAGACTTCAACCTTAGCTAAGGTGGGTATCCCTGCACTAAAGCGACGTTGGTGCTTGTGCCTGTTGAAGCGATGGAATGGGTGCTTTATTTGAACGATCGGCAGCGTCTTCGGAGTCTCGACGTCATCATTAATCTTGAACCTGACGGGAGATGACCAAGCACAGCAAAGGCACAACTATGCCACCTCTCTGGTCTAACAATCAAGTATCTCAATGAAATATGCCTCTGTATCTTTATAACGGTTTTGCGATCGGGGCTTCAGCAGAGGGAACGTGTTCCGCGATTCGAGCCAAGAGCCGAGCTGCTGCCACCAGCCCTGGAGGTGTTGTCAAATTCGTGTCCCGCCTCCAACTGGCTGATAGCAATAAGACAGCTTGTGTACACTCGCGCCTTTTTAAACAAATTGCTAAATAATAGGAAAACCTGTGAAGATGAACAGGCTCTTTTTTTGAGACACGAATAATTGCAACGCCTGGTGCTGCATCAAGAGGTCCCCAGGCGGATCTTGATTTGATGATATGCTTGCAAAATTGGAGTGTACATTCAAGGCACCTAGCTGTACTTTACTTTGCATCTCATGCATGCGCAAGGTTCAGTGGTGGCTTCGGTAGTCCGTTCTGTCTTCCCCTCTCAATACCGCTGTGCGCTCGCCATCCTCATTTGCTCCTCGCTCATCCTGATTTCCGACCACCTCTCATGCATTTGTGCGGCCGGATCACCAAGCCTCGTTGAATCAGCGTACCAGAAGTCTCTCACCGGCATCTGTCCAGGCCCACCACCTGCGTAAGGAGCGAAGTGATGGCAACCACAGTTTGGTTCCGCACAAGAATATTGATAGAGCCTCCCGTCCATGCCCGCAAGTCGTCCCGCCTCTTCCGCATGGCTAGAGTCATAAGAAGAAGGCGGCGGATACGGTGTGTACGCGTTCATTTTGACCGGCATGGCGGACTCGAATGGGTACGAGCTCATCCATGGAGGGGCGTATTGGCGGTCGGTGCTCAATTGAGGAACCCTAGCGACGTGATGCATGTGATTTTGGAGATTCGAATACGGTCCAGATTGTATGCGATTGCGCCCTTGGAATCCGTCATGGATCCGGCCATTTCGCTCTTGTAGACGTTCTTGAGCTTGAGTGTATGCAGCCAGTAACGTTTCCTGGTAGTATTCATGCAGCATGTTCTCTTCAGGTTTGCTGGCTTGCTTTGTTGATCTCCAGTTGTACAGGCTTTCGGGTATCGTGGCAAGAGCAGCCGGTCTCTCATCGCATACCGATCCAAATGGCGCTACCCGGGATGTGTCTTGGTGGCAGTTGCTGTCGGTACTTTTTGAGTCTGTCGGAGCAGTCGTGCAAGTGAGGAGAGCAGCGAAATCGACGAGGTGATCTAGAGCATTCATCGCTTTGGTCATCAATGGAAGCATCGCAGTACTGGCGAAACACGACAAGAGGGAATTCCCAGACCTATCATGGGTGATAATAATAGACTCGTACCGTATTTGGCGGGTGAAACAGAACCTTCTGTGACACGGATAGAGTTCTGACCTACTCGTCCCACCCCCGTCCGAAAAATTACGTTCGCAGATGCAGAGCAAGGACGCCGGTGCTTCGTCAGCGAGAATCCAATCCGGCGGCTGCGTAACGACACGTAAGCTGAACCTTCCATAAAATACGTGGCGTGATGTCTGCGTTCTACTCTGGCTCAGGCCGTTTCAAAGCTCAACATGCTGCTACATCACTGATCGGTGTAGTTTTTACCACAGCCTGCAGCTTCACCGGATCTTGCCATTGTTCGTATTCCAATGAAGGACCCTGTCCGTCCCCAGAGTTTTGTCTTCGCTATCTTCTGATTGCTCGAGAAAGATGTGACCATATACAAGCTACCTATCGGTACAGGGCATTTTTCCTAGGTAAGCTACAGGATATTGCAGCGCCTTGTAGCTCATCCATTCCGAGTGCTACCACTCATCGACTGAGCTTAGTGAGCTTTTCTATTAACGCTGCCTCGACAGCAGCCAGGTGTTTTGGCTTGGAGGTCATGCTGGCCATCAAATAGATAACATTGCCCAACACTCGCGAGTGTATCTGGACCTGTGTTCGGGAGACATTGTTGAGCAACGCATCGCGCAGTCCATTTGCTGCGGACGAAGAGTAACCTGTGAAACGTTAGCGAAGTTGTTCCATTGTACAGGCTGAAAACACGGTCGATAACGACTGTTGCAGGGCCTTGGGTACACACCAGACCCAGATTTATCCACCAAAGCTACTGCCAGTACAGACCCGAGAGCATTCACATGTTCCACACGCGCATGGTTGGAGAGAAGGTTAACAAAGCTTCGCGACCACATGCTCCACATGTGCTCGTGCTCGGCTCCATCTGATTTGGCACCTACGCTCCACTTTTTCCATGACTCTTCTGCCTCGTGCCCCTTCCAGTCTCTCTTGTACCCTCTCCACGCATAGTCGTTGGTGTTCAGCTCACCCATAGTCTGCAGGCTTACATCCGCAATGTGGCAGCCGACCGCATGTGCTGTATAGCTATGCCCATGCAAAAGCGCGTCGGACTTCTCATCTCCCCAGAAAGCGTTGAAGATAGCCTCGCTTGCAGCTGTAATGGAGAGGGGAAGCAAGCCACCGGTCAATAGCTTGGCGTGACAGCTAATATCAGGGTGCACGTCCAGGAAAGATGCCGAAGCGAATCGTCCGAGACGGTACAACCCGGTGAACACCTCATCGAACAGAACAGGAAGGCCGGTCCACGAGTTATCGTCTAGCGCAGGTACTGGTGCAACGTCGGAAGCTGTTGAGAAGTTGTACCGGCGTACAACGCGCACGAGACTTTGTTGGAACAGGGGATCGACGAACAGCATTCCACCAGCCCCAAGCACAACTGGCTCCATGACAAGCGCACCAAATTTATTGCCATTCTCTTTGACAAGTTTGTCCAAAGTCTTCTCAATGTACGCTTCGTATCGCGGGGAATGGCCCCGGGCCTCGAAGTCGAAAATGCTGTCCATGTTCTCGAAGTACGTCATCGGACCAAAATCTTCGTCCATACCTACAAGTGAGGTCTCTGTTAGTGACCATCGCGAATAGTTACATAAGCAGGTGTGATATCGGCCTTATACCGAAGTTGTGCGTGGACATACCTTTCGGTGGCTCAACGACCCAGCGTCCCTTTTTCAACTTGAACGTCGGATAGTCGAACCAAAATCCACGGCCGCGGTACCAGTCTGCCTTCTCATTGAACACACATGGCTCAGAAGCATCCATGGCGCCGATAGTGTCGCCATGATATGAGCCCTTAAGCCCAAGTACGCCGATATGCTCCTTTGCGCCATCCCATCCATGACGGACACAGCTCGCACGAAGGCCCATCTTAATTCCCACCTCAGTGGCAGTGCTCCCGTTATCAGTGTAGAAGACTTTTCTTAGGCGTTCGTTGCCTAAGCCTTTCAGTATGCGCTCGGCGAGCGTAACTGCAGGCTCGTGTGTGGCTCCGGCAAACATGACGTGGCCATATCGTCCAGCGGCGTAAGCTGTTTGCAATGCCAGCTTTGGATCCCCATGCCCGAGGCCCTATATGCATTAGTTAAGATCATGGTGGCAATACCGTGTTCTGGGTATGGAAGACGGCCGGCTATCGTCAGGTATCCTTTACGACTGAAAACAGTTCGAGAACGGCACATGATTTCGAGCTCGAATGCGGGCATAATCTTACCTGAGTCCACCATGATGCAGAGCCGTCGAATGCTGGGTATAGAAGGGGTAGATCTCCCTTGTGTTCCGCTTCTAGCAAAGACGTGTCGGTATGCTTGATCTGAAAATAATCGCCATATGCAGAATCAATAACGAGAATGTCGTCTGCGTTTCGAACGTGTTTGTGCTGCGTGAAAGGGTCTGGTGCGATGTGTTAGTACAGTGGTTCTGAGGTAGGTGTCTCTTTATCAGTTGTCAAGACCGTAGTGAGCCCCGAGCAGGGGAGACATCTTCTGAACCAACGCAATACAACATAATGACCTTGGTGACAAGTACACAGGATATGATTCTGGCATATTGTTGTATACACAACGGACCATCAAGGCAGACACAAAAGCGTAGGCGCGTGATTCTGGTTGTTAGGAAGTGCCTTTGGCTGTATCTCCGGCTTTGGCGATCCCCCGAGAGGTTTTGAGGGAAGATACTCACGCCAAATTGTGTCTTTCGTCCGTGAAGCAATACTGTCCATGGACACAGTTCGCCTGGTATGCGTCTCGATCAGTCGATCCGCGACCTGGTACAAGTGACGTCCCCGGCTGTTGGTCTGGTAATATGCAGTCATCCTGTCCGCTTCCTCCTTCTCACTGATACCTTCCATTTGAGGTATCCATGGTAATGTGAATGCAGGTATATCCATCTTCTCGAAGTATTCGGACAAGTACGGCGCATTCTCATACTTGCTTTGGTCATCGAAACATATCACGGCGTCGATGTCATAACCTCTCATGATCAAGGACTCGGCTGCCGAGATAGTGGAGCCAATTCCACCGAGTCTGTGGTCACCAACAAGAACAGCAGGAAGCCGCATTGGGCGATATAGGTCAGCTTGCAGTGTCCCTGACGGCCCCGGAGACAGAACACCGCCGGCGGTCTCAACGATGGCAACGCCAGCGGTTCCTCGAACCGACGTTGAAGTGGAAGCCGTCTCCCGTAGACGCGAGTACAGACGATGAAGGATATGTTCATCACTAGGCTCCGCCAAGTTAGCGCAGCTTCTGGCTCCGAGCTGCCGCATTGCCACGTGTTGCTGTTGCACCTGGAGAGTTCAGAGGGCTTCCACTCACAATGTGTTGAGAGCCTCGAGCGGCGACGTGCGGGCTCACGGGATCCTTGAATTGAAAGATGGTGTACACCTGCACCCCCGAATGTCGGCGAATATACCTGCTTACCAATCAGCTTATAGTGCTACAAAGCTCCCTGACAAACGCACCTGTCGTCAGCCTCGCTGGAAGGCCCCGTTGACACAGGCTTGATGTAGTTGACACCCCATTTTGTTTTCCCCGTTCGCCTGGTGAAGTGGGCGCCTAGCAGCGTGGAGAAGACAGTCTTGCCGACTCCTGTATTTGCGCCGTACACCTGAATGGCAATGAGATTCTTCCACAATGCAGCAGGCACCCTCGACATCCTTCACCGCGAAAGTAAGTGGTGTTGATGTGGCTTCGCGAGCAAGTGGTGCCCGTGATTGTCCGCGCCACCGGACGATTCCAAGGTTTGAATTTCCCGACCACGCTAGCGTTGAAAGAGAAAGATCAACAGGTACCTGCGTCCACTCCTAAATGCATCATGCATCAATATTCAATACTGATCCACGGACCTCGGCCCAGGTCTCGGCGCGGCTAATTGAGGCTCGTCGCGATACGATACGTGGGATGCTGTCCGATAATTGACACACAACTGGAGGGGCCCGTCGGTCTAGCTCGAGCGCGCACTACTATCTGTAATGTTCGCACCCCTCCGCCGCCACCATCCTCGCACCCCCCAGGAGCCCAAACCATCTGCACACCGCTGTCCGACGGGCCCC
>Ga0210040_10007866_pt1 | contig 12777 bp, 9 predicted proteins | sample CryGeyCG12114_NA_FD_185462 | JGI IMG/M metagenome (GOLD analysis project Ga0210040, IMG submission 185462) | Groundwater microbial communities from aquifer - Crystal Geyser CG19_WC_8/21/14_NA (SPAdes) (version 2) | ecosystem: Environmental > Aquatic > Deep subsurface > Groundwater | place: USA... | reverse complement strand
ACGCCGCCAAACGTACGTCATTCGCGGCGCCCGTTCTCGTGCAGGATCTAGGGTCCAAGCGTGCCGCATGCTGCCCCGCACCCAACCTTGTCACAGGACGGCTTTCTGCACTACACATTGGTTCCCGTAGTGGTGCCCTGGTCGCTCGTGATACGCAATGCGGGGACTGCATGTCGGAGCATCGCGATGTTGTTTGGCCGTGTGAAGGGGCGCTTAGAGTTATTCCTGGTCGGATATGTTATCGCGAGGATGTGCGGTGGCGAAGCCGTTGGAGGATTGACACATGTGAAACACAGGCGGACAGACAGTGACATGGCGATCAATCAGCTCAGGGATGCAATGGTAGGCTGTGCTTATGGCGATCGTTCAAGCTTTGCAGTTGCCTTCCAAACAGCACGTTGAACAATCTATTCGAGTCGAGCGAAGCTAACAGACAAAGTTCAAAGTCTTCATCGTCCCTGATCGTCTATACATCTTATCCACCAAGTTAAAAATGCAGACGCACTTGAAGACGAAAATTCTGAGCCTTCGCGTTGCTCGCAGAGGATGACGCTTTCCACGCTTACCCGGCGACTGCGCCGATTCGCCAAATCCCCAATCAAATTGCCCATGACACCGGGTATCACCACTGCTACTCCGTATGGCACAAACCGACGAGAGTTTTCAGTCAGTACAAGGACTGATGTTTCCAGGCATTTATGCTTATACATGAGCGCGCTTGCCGAGAGCGTTGTGTTGTGTCGCTAGTGACGGTTCAGCCCCTGTTCGAGAAGATGCAGCATCGCTTTGGCGACACGACAGTGAGGAGGCGCTCGAAGCCGTTAGTCTTCGCATATCGTCTGAACGCGCCGCGTCGCTATGTAGAGTCGACGACCGGCTTCTGCCTGCTGAGGACGTCCTTGACAGCGGTGGGCTGAGCAAGTTGTTCTTCGAACATGTGCAGCACTGTTGTTCGGATGAGACGGTAATGCCACTGTACGACCCGATAGAGCTACTTGTTCTTTGTAACTCGAAGCCCTCCTGAGTCGAGTCTTCGTTACTGATGCTGATCATAGGCCGCGAACATTCGTGCGGAGATTTCTTCGAGAGCGCACCGTTGCGCGACCTGCCAGAAACCGAGCCTCTGTTCGTGTACACTCGAGCCAGCTCCATGGGCCGGATACTCACGTCGGAGACATTGCCGAACGATGCCCTGCGCAGAAAGTCTCGATCTTTGGCTTTCGTGATTTCGTTCCTCGCATCCTCTTCGTCTTGAGAAGCAAGTTTTGCAGCATGAATCATCCACTCCAGCTTGCCGTCCGGCACACAGGCGCTTTTTAGCCCCAACTTATTCCGTCGCAGAAACCAGAAATACCTAATTGCCAACCAGAGTTCCAGAGCGGCCAGAAGGATAAGCACGACCAAGAGTGTACTGTGTAGTTGTACCGTGTCTTTCCATACACTGACACTCCGGGTCGATGGCCGCGATAGCCATGTGTTCACTGATATCATGTAGGCCTGGTAGAACCGCATGATCTCTTGGGGCGTAGGCGCCGCCACCGTGAGATTCTTCGAGGACTTCTCGCCCACTTCCGTCGCCCAGTATGTTCTGTACGCATTGGTAATAGAGTGTGTGTCGTTGGTCCATATCCATGGCACGTCGTCGGCCAAGACACCAGAATCGGCATTTCGCGAGATGTTACACTCCACTCTGGAATAGCTCGCATTCTCCACGGGCCCTATGGGCCGCCAATTGTCGAGCCCAGCCTGCGTGGAATCGTCGTATGTTCGGCATCGGAAGTTTCTGGCATGCACGGCTGAAATCGACAGTTGTAATGTTGCCGCATTCGAGTACATGCGCCCGTCCACCGCTGGATCGGACTGTATCAGTACCCAGAAGATGGCATCTTTGATCAGGACCTCTTGCTCATTCTGGTAAGACCATTCCTTAGCGAAGTCGGCCTGGAAGCGGTTCCTCGATTGATCCAGCCAAGAGGAATCGTACGTGTCGCGATATTTGGGAAACGCGTCAAGTGGATGCGCCCAAGTGGCATTGCCGCTGGCAGTAAGAGAGATCAAGGTCTCATCATATTGCTTACAGGATGCACTCCACGCGCGGGGCCACTCACGTGGCTTGTACATCCAGGGCGCAGTTGCTGGAGGGAGGTAGTCGAGGACCTGATCGTACGGAAATCCCGCTTGGTTCAAGCTCTGCATCGTATCATTCCACTGCACATTGGCGCTGACACGGTTCGCAAGGAAGCTATCGCCCTTGACGGCCTGTAGCACTTCGAGTTTGCTACGTTGCGCTGTATAAGTACTTCTGAGGGAAGCCTTAGCGACAGGGCCGGCGAGCATGCAGACAGCAGTCACTGCAGCAATCACAAGAAGTTGAAAAAGCAGCCACCAATTCTCTTTCGCAAACATCCTCTTGCGAAGGACAAAAGCCGCGTCCCATCCCTCTCCAGGACTACTAAGAGTCACTAGTGATGACAATGGAACATCGGAGGTGCCACGCAGTACTTTCTGGTTGCCACGCTGCCACCAGTACCGCGAGAAGGCCCAAACGCCGATGGTAGCCAGGACGGAAATGATGACGTTGAGTGAGGCTTGAACGCTGGTGAGACTCCAGCGCGTGGATATACTGATCCAGGCGATCGTCATTGTGCTTGCGCTTTGTCGTATCTTGTCTGCACCTAGGCACGCTGGAACCTTGTATGCTAGGTAGAATCGACGTTGCTTTGGAAGCGGGATGACTTGATGCCCGAGTGTGCGCGAATTGATGGCGTAAAGCGTAAAAAGAGCAGGAAAAAAAGATCAATCTTGGGTAGAGCCCGAATAATCGGAAGAAGGAAGTGGAGACAGTACCGCCAACCTGGAACTCCTCAACCGTTCAAACGGCCCGTCACACTCAAATTTATATACTTACCATGGCAGCGGTAAGGTAAGGTTGCCTTCCACAGCCACATTGACCTTATCGCAGCTGTTGGAGATCGCAGCCATGGGCAAGCGAACGCCATAGCGTTCATCTGTCTTTTCAACCTAGAAGGCAAGTATACTGACGTCGCGCAGCTGCCTCGTAGGATCCTATGCAAGCTACATGAGTGGCTTGAGGTTACACAGCCAACGTGACGAGGGGTAGCGACAAGGCTGAATGCTCGGAGTAGATCAGATGCATCCGCTGAACGCTTGTGGTGGCTGCGATGGGATCAGCTATCAGGAAATGCATATGAAGTCTTGGAAACTTGCGAGAGGCTGCGGCTGAGAGTGAATTGACTTGTGAGTTGCTGCCTTCGCTAAAGCGCGGCAGGACTGCATCTTCAACCCAGCGGCCGTGGGGTAGTGTCTACGTAACCAGCTTCCAGCAGGACAGCCTTCCAATCATCATTATCTACAGATCAACGCCATTCACTGATATCACTCTGTTGGCCAAGAAGCGGAAAAGTATTCCACCATTAACTGGCGCTATGCTTATCGCTATGCAGCAAAGGGGCATTGTGCAGCTTCATGCATGCAGTCCCATCAAGACACCGGTGAGTCCATGTCGACCCCGCGACAGAGCGCCCAAGGCTTGCTTTTAAGACGGCGTCGCTCTGCCTCACTCCTCGACAGCCTGACCCCAAATCCTTATCATCCCGCCCCCAACACTCAAAACCAGGTCAGTCGTTCCATTGCCCGAATGCAGTAAACATACCCAAGTTCTTTTCACTAACGTTCGTCATAGCAAAACCAACATCACAATGCCCGCGCTCATGAAGCCAACCGAGACACCCGAGTCGAAGGCTCAGCCCTGGAAGGCTGTCTGGCCGGCCCCCGACTCGGCGGAGAACGCCCAAGAGGAACGCAAAGCCACAATGAGCCAGGCTCACTACGGGCTGTTTGGCTTCGACGACAAGGGTGAGGGCGTTGCGCCCAGGAAGGATTAGGTAGCTTACAGTGGCGAAAGGGACGTTGCGCCGACCAACGCTTGGAACGAAACAAGTGTGGGAAAAGAGAGACTCGCGATACCGCTGGAGACGGTTGCTTAGCTTACGCCGAATTCATACGCAGTCTCATAGAATGGAGATCAAACCTCGCGCCAAATGGCGCTTGTATTTCGTACTGAGAAATATCCATGAATTCCCCATCCAACATTCCCATCAAGCAAAAACCACATAGCACCTAAACTCGATACTCTCTCTCGCCTTCGCGTCCGGACCCGCTCCATCGTTCTTGAACGCCGTGTGCGGAACACCTAACCATCCATGTCAGTCCAACACCCGAAACCAGTACTATCACTTACCTCCTCCACCCTCCACCCCTGAATCCTCCTGCAGAAATATAATCGCCTCGTCCGCACCCAGATCCTTCACATACCACCACTCATGCTCTGCGCTATGATAAATCTTCGTCGTCTCCGTGAAGCGATTGTGGTACACGACGTCGGCGACGATGGTGTCAGCGGCGTAATCGACGCTGCGGCGATCGCACAGTGCGAGCGGCCAGTCATTGCCGGGGCCTTGAAGGGATTTCCAGAGGCTGTGGGTTCGTTAGTATGTGGTTTTGGGGTGCATTGGGGGCAGGGTTGGGGATGACTTTATTGCCAAGACGCGACGCGAACGTTCTGGGGGCACGGAGAAGGCTGCGCGGAGTGTGCGGACGGCCGAGTTTGTCGAGCAATCTAGTGCGATTTAGTAGTGATGTGATGTCGTGTAAAGTGTTACATAGAACGAACCGATATGTGCGAGTGTAGCCGGCTGCGCGTATTCGACGTGTAGAGACTCATCCAAGACTGGGAATCGAGCGTGTCGTCTTCTCAACTAGCCATCTGCAGTCAGGAAATCGCACTATGAATGAACAACATCAGGACATGGCACGCAGCGTACGTTGTGATCAATGATATACACGCCCTCCGCACCCGGGAACTTGCCCCACAGTGCCTTCTCCACCACGGGATAATGTGTCCTCCTCATACCATTGGCATCCTCGTTGAAGATGTCTGCGGTCATACCGAGCCCGATCTTCTCAACCGAGAATCCGTAGTCTTCAAAATTCGAAGCATTAACCATGGGACGAAAGTCGCGAACTAGGACCGTGTGCGTGTCGCTCGTCGTATTCGTTTTTGGAACGACGCCGCCAGTGTCGTATCTGATGTCGTATGGCTTCTCATACTCGTGTTTGGCGTCCTTGGTGGTGTAGTCGATTTGTGCGCGAATGGCGTTGTTGTGCAGTGCTGGGGCCATGATGTCCTTCTGCTAGGCTTTGGATTGCTAGCTAGACGGGACGTTGTTGTTGCCTGCTGAGTCGGTATCTTGCGTGGCTAGTGCGCCTCTCGCGCTTGGTTGCGGAACATCTGACTGAGGATAGAATGGTGCACCTTGCGGCTCCTCTCCTCTTGCGATCTGATCACGAGCAGTCGCAAGACCTTTGCTGAGCATGGGTCCGCGTTCAATTTGGCCCATTTGCCTGGTTCTCTCCATCAAATGAACAAGAAATGTGCCAGCAACTGGCAACTGTTTTTTCACACGTTGTTGGCAACGCACGCAAGACGAATGAGGGTATGGATAGGTTACATTGAAGGTGTTGACAGATTCACAGATGCAACGAACACATATCAATGCGAACAATGGTATCTTGCAATTACTATGCCTAATAAACGCTAATGCTAAATCCCATATGAACCATCCTATCCCATGCCCAACCCAATCCAACTACCCATCCCAAAAGAAAAATCTTACACGAAGTCGAAGTCATGAAATACGCACCAAGCGACGATACAAAGAAAGAATGTACTCGACTAGTTAAAAATGATATAACACACGAAAAAAAGCCCAACAACGCCCGCTCCCCATCTCAAACTTTTGGTCCTCGCGAACCCCTCTCAGTCTGAACGTGATCATGATCATCAAGCTGATCAAAAGAAATAGAATGCGAAAGATAATCCGAAAGATCGTCAGATTGCGCGTTGGGCGATGGAGATCTCGAGCGCGAGGCTTCGAGGTATTCGTGTTGGTATGGCGACGGCTGTTTGATGAATGATGTGTATTCTTGTGACGCGCCGGACTTCGGAGGCGTCATAGGAGGATCGTTGTTACCGATCGCTTTAGGCACGCCGTGGTGGAAGTCGGGTATGAGTATGCTGGGCGGCCGGATTGTGGTGTTTGAGTTCTTCTCCTCGAGGGGCTTGTCTTGTACTGCATCGGTGCGCAGGACGTCGAGTGGACCGACGCTTGTGAGGGGGAGTTGTATTGTAGGTGCGCTTGCAGGGGAGGTGACTAGTTTGACTTGTAGTTCTCGTCCTCGCACGCCTTCACCAAACATTGCACTCTCTTTCTCGTCCCATAGCCGCTCATTGATGATGTCTTCTTCATGCTTCGAGATTTTGAGGTCTCTGATGCTCTCGTCCAAACTCTTGCGGATCCTTTCGCTCTCGAAGGATATGCGTTCCGGTTCAGCGAATCCTGAGTCTTGGTGTAGAGGGATGTGATGCCCGGTGGCGATCGAAAAACCAGTGTCAGTCCTCCTCGTACGGTCTGGCAGATCGAAGATCGAGAATCCAGTGCCCACTCGTGAAGGTGCTGTAGAAGTTGACACCGAAGAACTGAAGTCAACTTCGTGCTCGAGGTCTGCCAAAGTCGTCGAATCTGGGATTGTGGAGTGCCGACTCTTTCGTGGAGAGCTCTCAGGCGAGGGGTTCTGGGATTGCGCCTGAGCGAGCTGATGCACGCGATCGCTGAAAGAGGCTTTACTACCCACGCCACGATGGTGCTCTTCTTGCGGTGCTTGCAGGCCGCTCTGTGCAAGCTGCGGCTCGATGGGCATAAGCGCGGAGAAACTCAATGGGGTGTCATCAGACGGCTTGTTTGTCATGAACGAGCTCTCCATCTCGCCAGGCGGAGTGGTGATGCAGACTTCCTTGGGCTCTTGAGTGGCGAAGTCATGTACGCCAATCTCGCCACAGCCTCTTTGAACGAGCTTCGTATCGCCATCAACATAGATCTGCTCCCACCTCGTTTCCCGGCTGGCTGGGAGGCTCGCCAGCTCATTCTCTAGCTCTGAGTCATCGAGAGACATGACTGAGCGATGACCAGGGTATGGCGAACAGTCACTCCTCCTGTATCTGCTGCTCCTTTCGCCACTTGGTGACCGTCCGCGACCAGCATTGTTGTTTGGTAGTATGTATGAGCCTGACGATGCGGGGTATTCTGTCGGGGGGACGTGGATGTTCTCGAAGGAAGACTGATTGCGGGAATGGCGGCGGTGCTGCGAAATGTCGTTCAGATCGACAGCCGTGGCAGGATCGATGTACTCTTTGTCGCTCCTATGCGTCGAGACGCTTTCTCTTGATGCCACCGGTGGCTTTGCCTCAATTGCCAGAGCAGGCAACGGGAATCTCTGCAGAAGTTGTGAAGCCGAAGGCCGATTACGTGGCAGATCGCTGAGACACGCTCGTACAACATCCCTGAAATAATCAGGTATGTCCGGGCGATGACGATCCATGGTCTTTGCAAGTGGTCGATCTTGCCGCTCTGGCTCGTCTTGCTGTTCTGCCAACGCCCAGAGCACCATGCCGAGTTGGTAGAGATCCGACTTGACTCCAATGTATATCGAGATCCGCTGGCCGCTCTCAATGAGCTTTGCGAGTTCTGGCGGCTCCCAGCCCACTGGGCATCCGCGGCGATTAATGTCGATGATCTTGGCATTGTCGTTCTTGTCGATGACAATGTTCGAAAGAGTGAAGTCGCCTTGCACGTAGCCAGCTTCGTGAATCTCTGAAAGGCCTTCAACGATTTGCCGACCCCACCGTTCGCGCCGTTCCCAGTATAGTTCGCCTGTAGGCTTGAAGTCGTAGATCATGTCGACGAGGGCGCCTTGGTCGGCATAGCTAATCAGCAGACCCTTGATCAGCTCGTTCGTCTCGTCGACTATGATACCTTCAAACTTGATCACAGACTTCGATTCTTGCAGGCTACAGAGAGCATTGATCTCGTACAAGAACTCTTCCACAGCATCTGGGCCTGGAATTTCCTTCTTGATGTATGGCTTGTTGTTGACGGCAACCTTGTATACGAAGCCAGAGATGTGCGAGTCGAAGCAAATGGCATTCTCTCGGAAGCGCTTGCAATCCAGGTGATCAATAGCAGATGTTGAAGGGTAGGGGATGATCTCATTGACATCTTCAGTGACATGGACATGGAGACGGCCGTCTGTCGTCTGAAGCTTGAGGTTCGTCACTGTCTCGTAGAATTGTATATCTGGTAGTGAGTCACGAATGGCCTCGTAGATCCTAGAGCTCTTGTCGCGTTGGTAATGCAGGGTCTTCAAATCCGCTTCCAGAGAGTCGGGCTCCAGTTGGCGGTAGTCACAGGACACGGTAACTCTTCTCCATTTGGTGGGCTCTTCGGCGAACGTCAAGAAGAACTTCTCGCGGTCTGACATGTCGCGGAAGTGCATGCTCAAGTTCAATATCCATCTTGCTTCAAGCTCTTCCTGCAATCTGATATCGTCCACGTCTGAGCCGGAGCGATGCGACCCATGCTCAGAGAATGCATCAACAACATCCAGAGGTGGTGGCTCGCCTGCAGACATGTAGTCCACACTCTCTCCCGCGCCGTAGTCCACTTGTCTAGCACCTGCTGGTATGTTCTGGTCGAATCCACCACCTATTGTAGGTTCTGGTAGCGATTTCTGCTGGCTCTCGCTGTCGTGGGGGCTCAAAACGTCTGGCGCAGACATCGAAGGTAGGGAGATACGCGGTGGGGAAAGGTCGCGCGGAAAGGGCGTTGGTCTTCGGTCTGCTGAAGTGGCTCTTCGCTGCTCAGGCTCAGCAGGCACTTCCAGCAGCTTGTCCCTCTTCTCGCTGTTCATGCGCTTGAACGTCAGCGGTCTTGGTAGCCCTGGGACCACTCTTCTGCTGCCTCTCCTGTTCAGCAGCCCTCCTGTTCTTGACGCATGCTCACCACTCGAATGTGGCCGTCCGTTCTCCTTGTTCGCCTCATCTTCAACCTTCACTGCCGGCACTGTTGGTGGAGGCTCGCCCTCTTCCCTTTTCAGCCATGAGCCAATCTTCTGGAAGTTCAGGCGGTTCCACACGCTCCTGTGCTCATTAACTTCGGACCGCGCCCTCTGCCTGCTTCGACTCCTACTTGACTCTCCATTATCCGCAGACAGTAGATTAGGCATCTTCTGCTAACACTCTCTGTATCGCACACCCACCGCGACACGCGGCGTGGTGTGTCTCTCAGCTGCACCCACCCAGCCTTCTATATCCCCCTCTCCCAGCCTTCAGGACGTGATCGGCTGCGTGCTGCGGGGACGTTCCTGGGATGTTTCGTCGGATTGGTATCGATTGGCGTGGCTGCTATCGCTTTGGCGCCGTCGTCATGCTGTGTCGTTGATGCGTGTAACGGTGGCTGTCCGCATCCATCGATCTAGTTCGTGCCCTGTGCTCTGACGCTGTGCATGCACATGTTCTCCCTCCTCGTCACTTTTTGCGTCCTCCGAATCCAGGAGTCAGGTTTTTCCTGCGGCTCCAAGCTCCGCGTGGCCGGCTGCCAAAATCCCGCAGAGCACAGCCCGTGATATTATTGAGGCCCAAGCGACATGCCCTGCGCTCGCGTTGGCGCCTAACCGTGGAATAGCGATGCGCCAGAAAATGGCAATGGCACGACGACGCTCCGAGTGAGGCTCAAGAGGGCGCAGAGGGGCAGGCTGACGACGGGCTTCGGGATTGGGACGGTGGATGAGTGATGTACGAAGATGAGTCGTCCCATGTAAGATGCGTTGCGATGCGCAATGAGGCTGGCCAATCAGCGCTAGGCCCCAAGAAGCCAAAAACGACCCAGCTGCGCGACACCAACTTCTGTACTCGGTATCTTTATCGGGGATAGGCGGTGGGTTACACCAAGCGGCTGTATTGGTGCGAGTCTCACGAGAGCGGGGGAAAGGGGAGACACATTCAGAGTGCAGCATTGCAATGTTTTGGTTCACGTCTGAGTGCGTGGCGGTCAAGCATCAACATGACATTGGACAGGAGATCCAACACCCTGCAGGAGTTACAGCGCAGTCGGCCCAGAGCAAGGCCCTTTTTATTTGATTCGGAGGCTGGGTGAGCAGGAATCGAGCCGCGAGACACGACGCATCTGTCCTTGATTGGCGCGGAGCTGGGTCTGGCAGCCACTCTACAAAACTGCGGTGAGAGTCGCACAATCTCACCACTGCGTTTCAATATTCCCATGTCCTGCCTTATTTCAATACTGGCTGTGGTCTCCAAGAACTCTTGTCATTTTCTACCCCTCAAATGCAATTGTAGTCCCCTCTTTCGGGCGCGCATACATTAGCCCAAACGCAACCGAGTGCTAATTCCTTCAGATGCTGCAGGAAATGGTGCTTTAGGTACTTTCGGCTTGTTAAGTACACAGAGGCCCCACAGTTGCGCTGTGTCGCACAGGAGACGTTCCCGGCACACGCTTCGAGTGCAGCGACTACTGCATGCCGCGGTCCTACGAGGAGTTCGACCATTGCTCGCCCTTTGAGCATGATATCAACAGGAAGTACGAACCCCTCCTGCACATCAATCACATCTGATTCCTATAATTGTCCTTCGCAATCACATAATCGTGCCCTTTGCGCTCACCGGCAGGCATCACAGCCCAAACAATGAAGCTTACCACGCTCCACTCTCCAACACCTTTGCACCACCCTCACGATGTATGACAACACATTGCCGCGACAAAATTCTCCTCAGCCCTCTTTCAATTCCTCCCCTTGATTCGCTCCCTCATGTTCGCATAGCCAGAAAAGTATGCGTTGTCCGGCGCAGCGTTGACACGTCAATGTGGTTCATGCGCGCGAGGCGCTGAGACATGGAAGTGGTTTGGCGAATCAACATCACCACCCTTGAAGGACGACAACAGCACTGCAGCGCAAACGTAAACGTCATTGCACTCACCTCTTCTAGATCAGATCAGATTGTACAACCTAGCATCACAACATCGGTGCCCCATCCAACTACTTCCCCCGTCTCACAACCCGCCGAACACCCCGGGCCCGAACCGCAACCCTTCGTACGACATGACACGGCTTCGGCACGGCAGAAGCAAAGTCAAGATCCAGAACCAGCCACAACTCCAAGTCACGGGCGCAATTGTTAATATATCACCAACGCCGCACGAAAACGCATGTCGCAAGTACTGCAAGGGTAGGTTATTGTTGGCGCTAGGCTATTTTGATGGGTAGGTGCATGGACGGAGGGGGTTGGCAAGTACTTTTGCATCCGAGCGATGGACTCGAGATGCAAGACACCATATTTAGGATACATACCAATGGTGTGAGAATGGACATAAGTGATTGTTCTTTGATATCGCACCCACGTGCAAGAATCCAGACCAGATGCTAGGTTCGGACCGTCCCGCTGCCACAATTGAAGGGATAATGCCAGCATGCGAATTCCAAGATGCGGATCACAAGCAAGGGTGACGAAGTGGAGTTACCAAAATATTACTTCTTTCTATTGTACATTTCGTTCGTTGAGGTATCTACACGGAAAGTGCTTTGCTTTCAAGATGCGTTTGTCGTCATGGCTCGAAGCCTGTTATGCAAATGCCAAAACGCCCAGAAATGCATTGCCGCTGCTTTTCACCATATCATACACTTCTCCGTCAGGCTAGACGGTCGATCTAATCGTCGTCCTCACCGGACTCCTCCTCCTCTTCTTCCTTGCGCTTCTGCTCTTTTCGCTTACGGTCGCTCTTCTTGCCTTTGAGGTCCTTCTCCCAGAGCTTGTTGGCAGTGTCGCGATCGACGTCTGGGAAGACGATCTTGAACACGTCCGAGTACCAAGTTACGGGCTTGCCTTCAATGCCCTCTTTGATGTTCTGTAGACTGTTAGTGCTTGTACCGAGTAAGTTATAGAGATGTGAAACGTACCTCAGGTAGCTCGAGCCAGTCGCTGAGGTTGTCCTGGGGGAAGATGACAGTCTTTGCACCTGCTCTTCTCGCAGCGACAGTCTTTTCCCGGAGTCCGCCAATGCGCAACACCTTGCCCGTCAGTGTGATCTCTCCGGTCATGGCGACACCCTCTTTGATCCTTGTGTCGAGCGCTAAGCTCAGTAAGCTCGACGTCATAGTGATACCGGCACTGGGTCCGTCCTTCGGCGTTGCACCTTCTGGGCAATGTAGATGTATCCTTGCGTGCTCGAAAAACTTGTTCTTGGGAAAGTCTCGAGCCATGACGCTCTTTGCGTAAGAGTAGGCGACCCCTGTTGACTCCTTCATGACATCCCGAAGCGAGCCTGTCCGCTCCATACCGCCGTGCGAGGAAGCCGACAAAGCATTTTGAACGATGGACTCAATGTACAGAGCAGATCCACCCATGGAGGTCCATGCCAAACCCATGGCAACACCAGGAGGTGTTGTATCGTACAGCCTGTCGGAGATGTAGATGGGCGGGCCAACGTAGTCTTTGAGGTTGTCTTGCGTGATGGATACGTGTACACTGTCTGGAACCTTGAGCGCCACGCGAGGCTTCTCGGTGGTCTGTTTCTCCATGTCCTGTGGGGTATCTTTGAGGTCGGTCTCATCCTTCTCGGATTCCTTCTGTGCAGCTTTTCCCTCTTCAGTAAGTGCTTCGGCCTCGGGAAGAGCATCCTCGCCAACCTCAGTGACGATCTTCAAGGCTGCCTTCCGGTACACCTTCTCGATGTGCTTCTTGAGGTTGCGGACACCAGATTCGCGGCAGTACTTATTGATGAGCTCTACGATCGCATCGTTTTGCAATATGACATCCGCATCTTTCAGCCCACTCATATCCTTCGCCAC
>Ga0210040_10007865_pt1 | contig 12777 bp, 25 predicted proteins | sample CryGeyCG12114_NA_FD_185462 | JGI IMG/M metagenome (GOLD analysis project Ga0210040, IMG submission 185462) | Groundwater microbial communities from aquifer - Crystal Geyser CG19_WC_8/21/14_NA (SPAdes) (version 2) | ecosystem: Environmental > Aquatic > Deep subsurface > Groundwater | place: USA... | reverse complement strand
AAATTGTAAAATTACTAGTTATTTTAATAAGTAGTTTTACTCAAGGACATGAGACGAGCATTAGTAAAATTGTAAAATTACCAGTTATTTTACTGAGTTGTTTTACTCACGGACATGGGATGGGCAATAGTAAAATTGTAAAATTACCAGTTATTTTATTAAGTAGTTTTACTCAAGGACATGAGACGAGCATTAGTACAATTGTAAAATTACAAATTATCTTACCAAGTAGTTTTACCCACGAGAATGGGATGGGAATTAGTAAAATTGTAAACTTACCAATTATTTTATCAAGTAGTTTTACTTACAGACATGAGATGGGCATTTGTAAAATTGTAAAATCACCAGTTATTTTACTTAGTAGTTTTACTCAGGGATATAGCCTGGATTTTAGTTAAACTATGCAATAACAAGTGAGAATTTTAGTGACTAGCATCAATTGTTTGCTTGATTTAGGTTGCAAAATAGCTGACAAGGTTGAAAATTTGTCAGCATAGGGATTTAACATAGGCATATTCCTGTATCCCTAACCTAACCTAACCTAACCTAACCTAACCTAACCTAACTTAACCTAACCTAACCTTCCATATTCCAAATTCCATATTCCATATTTCTTATACCTAATTCAATTTTACTTATTTCATAATCCATAATCCATATTCCTAATTCCATATTCCATATTCCATATTCCACATTCCAAATTTCATATTCTATATTCTATAATCCATATTCCATAATTCCATTTTTCTTATTCCAGAATCCATTTTCCATATTCCTAATTCCATATTCCAGATTCCATATTCCAAATTCCATAATCCATATTCCATATTCCTAATTCCATATTCCACATTCCATGATTCATATTTCTTATTCCATATTCCATATTGTTTAAACCATTTTGCGAAATCCAAATTTCATATTACATATTCCATATTCCAAATTCCATAATCCATAATCCACATTCCATATTCCGAATTCTATATTACATATTCCAAATTCCATATTCTAAATATTCCATACTTCCATTTTTCTTATTCCATAATCCATTTTCCATATTCCTAATTATATATTCCAGATTCTCTATTCCATATTCCAAATTCCATATTTCATATTCCATATTCCAAATTCCGTACTCTATATTCTTTAAACCATTTTGCGAATTCCAAATTTTATATTCCATATTCCATATTCCAAATTCCATAATCCATAATCCATAATCCACATTTCATATTCCAAATTCCAAATTCCATATTACATATTCCATATTCCAAATTCCACATTACAAATTCCATATTCTATATTCTATATACAATATTCCAAATTCCATATTCCATGATTCATATTTCTTATTCCATATTCTATATTCTTCAAACCATTTTGCGAATTACAAATTCTATAATTCATTATCCATAATCCACATTCCATATTCCAAATTCCATATTCTATATTCTATATACCATATTCCAAATTCCATATTCCATGATTCATATTTCTTATTCCATATTCTATATTCTTTAAACCATTTTGCGAATAACAAATTCTATAATTCATTATCCATAATCCACATTCCATATTCCAAATTCCATATTCTATATTCTATATACCATATATTAAGTTCCATATTCCATGATTCATATTTCTTATTCCATATTCTATATTCTATATACCATATATTAAATTCCATATTCCATGATTCATATTTCTTATTCCATATTCTATATTCTTTAAACCATTTTGCGAATTCGAAATTTCATATTACATATTCCAAATTCCATAATTCATTATCCATAATCCACATTCCATATTCCAAATTCCATATTTCAAATTCCATATTCCATATTCCAAATTCCATATTCCATATTTCTTAAACCATTTTGCGAATTCCAAATTCTATATTCCATATTCCGTATTCCAAATTCCATAATCCATAATCCATATTCCACATTCCATATTCCATATACCCAATTCTATATTCCAAACTCCGCATTCCAAATTTCATATTTCATATTTCTTATACCTAATTCGATTTTTCTTATTCCATATTCCTAATTCCATATTTCAGATTCCATATTCCAAATTCCATATTCCATATTCCAAATTCCATATTCCGTATTCCAAATTCCACATTCCATATTTCTTATACCTAATTCCATTTTCTTATTCCATAATCCATAATCTATATTCAAAATTCCATATTCCAAATTCCATTTTCCAGATTCCATAATCCGTATTTCATGATCCATAATTCTTATACTGAATTCCATATTCCATATTCCCAATTCCATATTCCATATTCCAAATTCCATATTCCATATTCCAAATTCCAATTTCCATATTCCATATTCTTTAAACCATTTTGCGAACTTCAAATTTTATATTCCATATTCCAAATTCCATAATCCATAATCCATAATCCACATTTCATATTACAAATTCCATATTACATATTCCATATTCCAAATTCCATACTCCATATTCCTTAAACCATTTTGCGAATTACAAATTCTATATTCCAAATTCCATAATCCATAATCCATAATCCACATTACATATTCCAAATTCCATATTCCATATTCCCATTCCATATTCTATATTCCATATTCCATATTCTAAATATTCCATAATTCCATTTTTCTTATTCCAGAATCCATATTCCATATTCCTAATTCCATATTCCAGATTCCATATTCTAAATTCCATATTCCATATTCCCAATTCCATATTCCATATTCCAAATTCCATATTCCATATTCCAAATTCCATAATCCATATTCCATATTCCATATTCCAGTTTCCATATTCCATATTTCTTCTACCTAATTCCATTTTTCTTATTCCATAATCCATATATCTTATTCCAAATTTCATATTCCAAATGTTTCCTCCCGGTTCGTGCTTTTCAAATTGTGCCTTTCAGTTTGTGCCTCCCTCTTCTGTGCCTTCCGCAGCATAATCCATATTCATAATCCATATTCCCAATTCCATATTTCACCTTAAGTACTACGATAAACATACTCCATAAACATACTCCGTAATATTCCGTATTCCATATTCCAAATTCCATATTCTATATTCCAAATTCCACATTCCATATTTCTTATACCTAATTCCATTTTCTTATTCCATAATCCATAATCTATATTCAAAATTCCATATTCCAAATTCCATTTTCCAGATTCCATAATCCGTATTTCATGATCCATAATTCTTATACTGAATTCCATATTCCATATTCCCAATTCCATATTCCATATTCCAAATTCCATATTCCATATTCCAAATTCCAATTTCCATATTCCATATTCTTTAAACCATTTTGCGAACTTCAAATTTTATATTCCATATTCCAAATTCCATAATCCATAATCCATAATCCACATTTCATATTACAAATTCCATATTACATATTCCATATTCCAAATTCCATACTCCATATTCCTTAAACCATTTTGCGAATTACAAATTCTATATTCCAAATTCCATAATCCATAATCCATAATCCACATTACATATTCCAAATTCCATATTCCATATTCCCATTCCATATTCTATATTCCATATTCCATATTCTAAATATTCCATAATTCCATTTTTCTTATTCCAGAATCCATATTCCATATTCCTAATTCCATATTCCAGATTCCATATTCTAAATTCCATATTCCATATTCCCAATTCCATATTCCATATTCCAAATTCCATATTCCATATTCCAAATTCCATAATCCATATTCCATATTCCATATTCCAGTTTCCATATTCCATATTTCTTCTACCTAATTCCATTTTTCTTATTCCATAATCCATATATCTTATTCCAAATTTCATATTCCAAATGTTTCCTCCCGGTTCGTGCTTTTCAAATTGTGCCTTTCAGTTTGTGCCTCCCTCTTCTGTGCCTTCCGCAGCATAATCCATATTCATAATCCATATTCCCAATCCCATATTTCACCTTAAGTACTACGATAAACATACTCCATAAACATACTCCGTAATATTCCGTATTCCATATTCCAAATTCCATATTCTATATTCCATAATCCATAAGTCCCTTTCAGTTCGTGCCTCCTCGTCTTTGCGTTCCGCATCATCCCTCTCATTATGTGCCTCTCAGTTTGTGCCTCCTCGTCTTTGCCTTCCGCATCATGCTTCCCATTATGTGCCTCTCAGTTTGTGCCTCCTCGTCTTTGCCTTCCGCATCATGCTTCCCATTATGTGCCTTTCAGTTCGAGCCTCCTATTATGTGCTTTTCAATTCGTGCCTCTTATTTTGTGCCTTCAAGTTCGTGCCTCCCATTGCGGGCCTTCTGGTTCGTTCGCTTTTGTTCGTCGTATAGTTTTTTGTTCGAGCAATCAGGACAATGAATGTGGAAGATGATATGCAGTCGGATGAGATTATCATCAATTAAACTATCCTGAACTATCAATGTTTTATTTAAAAAATCAGAACAGCTGATTTGTTCAATTTGAAAGATGCATAATGGTTAGAAAAAATATTAAAAAAGATCATGTTTTCAGATATATTTATTGTGGAATAACATCAAAAACAGTGCATTCAAGTTAACCTAACTTAACATAACACTATAAATTTCTAAAAGTTTCAACCTAACCTAAGCAACAAAATTTGAGAAAAATTATTAGAGAAAAATAACTGATGAAAAAAACAAGTAAACAAACAAACGAAATCAGTTTGAAAAACAATGATAAAGAAACTGATGGAGATAACATAAACTACACTGAATTACAACCACTTTTTCAATCAAATTTTTTCAATTGGTTTATCAAGTTCAAGTTCTTGCGCAGCCTCTGGTGGAGTCAAAGATTTTAAAGTTTGTCTTTCATTTTTCAGACCCAACAGTTCGACAAGGCTGTGGAATAAATATTTTTAAATAGGGTTTTTGAACAATCTCAGTTTGAGGAAATAAAATAAGAGCGTTCTTGCAAACACTTTTTTACCTGTAAGCGCTGAGTGCCAGACGGCACGACAGGGAATTTCTTTCACAAGAACCCAGCAAAATTTTTAAAATTGCCACAACTTTGTCTTCTTTGTTTACTAAGTTTTGTTCGATGCCGATCTGAATTCCCTCCTTTTCAGCAAGGATTTTTACGTAATCATAGAACGTTCTCATGATCCTTTACAGTTTATAAATCATGTTATCATTTTAGAGTCATGAAATGTATAGAAATTTAAGAAGATCAAAAACTTAAAATCTGTGATCCAACTTGGATTTACTCACATCATGAATGTGGTCTTAGCTTCTCCTTCGACAGAAGAGAGTAAGGAGTTGGCTTTCTGAACTGTTGAATGGCGGTGTTCTTTCACAAACCGAACAATCTCTCTCTGATCCTTGAATTAAAAACAACTTCGTTGGGGTTATTGCTAATAGTATTTTGAAATATGATACACTCACCTTGGTAAGATGTTGATTGTCAAAGGAACTTTCTAGTGCGATAATCTTTTCATTTTTTTCTTGGTCCTCATCACTTATATTATCGTCAGAATCTGACTCTTCAACTTTTTCTTCCATCTAATGGAAAAAATCACATCAGATCAGTATTCTTATTTGCCTTAATTGTTTGTTAACCTTACCTTTTCACCAGTTTTTAACAAATAGGTTTCAAAACAATTTTTGGGAACACATTTTTTGAAAAAAGAAAGATTTTTGTTCATGTAGTTGTGGTAAAACATCATCCAGTCGTGGCCTTCGGTAGCCTATAATATTTTCCTATTTTCAGTCACTCTTTTTTTCAATTTTAAAAAAAATTATACTTACATTCAATGAAATCCATCCTAACTGACTTCCAGGATCAAATCTAATGAATTCGGATCCACTGATGGCGCTAATTATTGCGCTGCCTTTCTCTTTAATCCGATAGTTGAACTCTCGCTGTGTTTCTTCCGGTTTTTTAAAATACTCTATCGCTTCGGGAGGTAAATAATTTGCAAGATTCTTGCTCAAATGGTTCTTATATTTGCTTTTTACGCTTTGCCATCCTCGACTGGACAGAAGCTAATAATAAAAAATATATGATTCAATTAAGTTCTATTTTATCCGAAAAAAATGAATTGTTTATTTTCACCTCGTTTTGTTGGCAAAGACTTTTCCAGAATAAATTTCCTCCAGCAAATAAATACGCATTTTGTTGAATAATCATTTCCAAGATTTGTTTACATTCCCGAATCGAAAACTGTTCTTTAGCTAGTGTGATACATTCATATAAAAAAAATGAATAACAATAATTTTATCTCATGTTATTAGATGCTTACATTTACCTTTTTTTCTGGACATTTCACTGTCATCACTGTCCAAAATTCTTTTGGTTGCCTGAAAGTTTGATAAATTTTGAAATAAGGCATTGTTTTTCAATAATTGTATGCATTACTTACCTGTTTCGGAAAAGATGACATTTCGTGACCAGGCCGCAAACAAGCACATGTTTCTCAGTTTCCTGGTTTCATTACTTCATGAAATATAAATTTATGTTTTGTTGAGCTTATTTCGAGCCCTACCGTTACCAATTTGTTCGCAAGCAGCATTCTTATTCCGTTACTCAGAACGCCATTCAATGCCGACCATTTTCCATGTAATTCAGCAAAATATATTCTTTTCGCTTCAAAAGGGTCGCGTTTACATGCCTTAAAGACAAAAATATGCCTTACACATAACTCAAAGTTTGTACGATAACAAATACTCTATTTAGATACTTACTTTACCGAATTCCTCCCACGTTATGTCTGAAAAGACATTAAACTTTTCAGAATGATGTTTGGCAATTTGACACGCTAAATCTGTCACTTCCATCCGGGACAGTTGATGATTTTTTTTTTGAGGAGAAAAATCCCCCATTTTTATATCATGGAATTTGAGCAGATGTTTGCAGCGATTTAGCAAAGAGTGATAAGTTCGATTGCCCTTAAAAAAAATCTGTTTACATTTTTAATTGATTATTTTAAATATAATTCATGTGAAACAGAATGTTGTTTACCTTGTTTTTACTTGCTTCAAGTTTCCAAAGTGTTTCACCTCCAACTGGTAATTCCGTCGAATTGACGATTTTTAATATCTCTTCATCTTCATCTTTGCTGAAAGGCTGCCGTCTTCTTGGTGATTCAAAAAAGAAATTTTGACTTCCCTGAGAGCATGTTAATTCTGAGGAGTCTTCTGCAACAATGAAATCGCCCGATGCTTTTTCCTCCATTCTTTGCAAATCACGTATGCTTCTTCACTAATATCGGACTGATATCTGTGTATCTGTGGGATGATTGTTTTCATAAAGTACTTTCTACAGCCGTTTTCACTAAATCCCTGAAATAAACCAAATTTTATTAAAATGGGCACTTTTTTAAAATTATATGAGATAAATTCACAGCTTATACAATGCAAGTGTTACCAAAACACTCGATATGAATTTCCAAAGGCTTTTGGAACTAAGACACTTCCTGTATTTCTCGTTTGTAATCTCGTTACTAAATAAGATTAACAATTCCTGTCGGCTTTCGAAAATTAATCGTCTGCTTGTTTTTTTGATGCTTGTTTCTTCCTACATTCAAAATCAACAAAATCAAATTGTATTTCGGATTACTGAAAATTTTGTGATTATTTTTAATAACTTAAAAAAACGAAAATTTTTACCTCTCGTGGATTTTTTTGCTCGTTATTGTATGTAAACTTAAACTGTTGTTTGAAATAGTCCACTGGCCACTGTTTACGAATTGTGAGCTTTTTAAGTCGATCAGAACTCATAGTCCGAATTGAGACTGCACGTGTAACCTCTCAATAATCTTTCCAATGCACTCGAGATGATTAAAATGTTCGCGATTGTCCATAAATAACTTTAAATATTTTGGAAAGTCGAACGTGGCTTGACTGTTATAAATCCATTGATAGGTTTGCAAAAGAAAGCTGAATATTTTTTCCCTTCTTACTAGTGTAGGCTGCAATGAAGATTCACAAAGTATATCGGGTAGAAGAATCCAATGCGATGTTTTACAAATAAATGTGAAAGGTGAATCAAAGCGAAATGTCAAATTGTTGATTTCTTTGCGAAGTTCTTCGAAAAAACCAGGAGTTAAAGCAACATGTTTTTTTATTATGTTCACGATCTCAATCGCACCTTGGATTTGTAAAGTTGCTGTTTCAAAAAGAAGAGTGAGTAATTCTGACACTTCGATTACACGTATTTTATTTCTGTTTGATATTCTCACGCTGTTTATCAGTTGTATCTCTTGACATCCGATAAAATTTTGGTTTTGTAAAGATTTAAGGATCAACTGTGCAAATTCTTTTAAATTTGAAAAACTTTTATCACTGATCAAGTCATTTATTATTTTTGTTGCTTTCATAAGAGTCCAATCAAGTACAAATGTCTGTGCGGGAATGTACACCATACGGTCATTGACAATGAATATAGCGTTGTCGAATAATTCTTTTTTAAAAAATATTTTTTTATTAAAAACTGACTTCATCAAACCAACATCCCTACATATTGAATTGCAATGATTTCGATTGTTTTTTCCAGATATTGAGGCACCATACAAAAAAAAACAAATCACAGCCTCACATGCCGCCAGAGAGAATAACTTTCCTACATTTGAGAACGATCAAAGCATAAATTATATATATAATGTTATATAAACTAATAATAACGCATTCACCTTGTGTTAAATTTTTTTCCGCGAGAACATCATCCAAAGCAGCAGCTATAGTATTAACTGCCGTTATCAAATAATTTTGCAAATGTTGGTGAAGTTCTCGATCACTGACACTAAACAAGCATTCATTTTCCGGAAATGATCTGACAATGATTTTGAATTCCTCTAAAATTTTTGCTATAATTTCTTGACTATTTTTGTGAACATTAGCTCCATCTAAATTGCAGTGAGAAATGATGACTTCAACTCTTGCATACGATTCACAATTATCTATCTTGCAAAGATTTCTGACTATCTGAAGATTTTGTTTGTACAATTCTATTTTTTTGGGGAACAATTTTTCACGGAAATAAAGGTTTTGCATCAAGAAAGCACATATTTCAGATTTTGCAAATGGTTGAGGTTTTTCACGATGAAGGTGTTTAAATATCTGCGAGTAAAACTTTATGATGCGAACGGTGTTTCGATATTCATCAAAATGGAAGTAATAGTTCCCACATCCAGTGATTGCTGAAGAATAATAAGATGAATTTGGACTTTTTTTAACTGTCTGTGTGAGAACTTCTTTTTTCCAAAACAATGCGATATTTGGTGCACTGATATCACGAGCAATGTGAAATATTACTTCTGCGCAATTCTCTAGAAAATACTCAGCTAACACTTGCTCTTTGCAAATTTGAATAGTCGTGCTTTGTCCAGAATCTGTAAACAATAGCCAGCAAATAAGGTTTTGATCATATGCTGAAGATAGAGATTGTTGAAACTTGTCCAAAACACTGTTTCCTATCTGTTGAAGATCTGATGGGAATATGCAGTAACTCCCAGTTGACTTTGAAAAACAATAATTTGGTTTTTTTTTCGACAGCCAAGAAAAACGAGTTTCCGAAGGATACTTGTGCACAGAGTCATCAATTGCTGAAACTAATTTTTTTAACACTTCACCATAGTTGAGTTGTTCCAATTGAGTTTCAACAACTACATATGTATTATAAGAGCGATATTTTCCCAAATAAATTTCAAAAAGTTGATTTTTTTTTTTCAGCGTCCTTATTCCTTTAATTCGACTCCATGACAAACGACGAACCAGCAACGGTTGAGCAATTGTGAAAATACTGGAAGGCTTAATGCATGACCAGTTTTTTTACAACACAAATATTCCATCTATTTTGTCGATTGATGTTCTGAACGACATTATGAAAAAATAATTTGTGATGGACAGTTAGTGAGAGGTTGAAATTAAATCCAAATCATCCAGTTCAATTTGAGGTTCAATAAAATCTTTCAATTTCAATCCAACATTCTATATTCCGAATTCCATATTCTAAATTCTACAGTCACTATCTCGAATTCCAGATGTTAAATTCCTTATACCATATTCCATATTCCAAATTTCGTATTCAAGAAACCAAATTTATTATTCCATGTTTCGAATTCCATATTCCACATTCCATATTCCAAATTCCATATTCCTATTCCATATTTCTTATTCCGTATTTCATATTTCACATTTCATATTCCGGATCCCAAATTTCATATTCCTAATTCAAAGTCCCATATTCTAAATTCCAAATTCTATATCACGGATTCCTAATTCCATAATCCATATTCCATATTTCTTATTCCTTATTCCATATTCGAGACCAAATTCAATATTCCATATTCCAATTCCATATTCCAATTCCATATTCCTTATTCCTTATTCCATATTTCATATGTTAAATTTACTATACCATGTTTCAAACTCCAAATTCCTAATTCAATATTCTATTTTTCATATTCCAAATTCCATATTCCTAATTGCTTATTCTGGATCCCAAATTTCATAATCCGTATTATATTTTCCATATTTCTTATTGCATATTTCAGATTGGATATTCCATATTCCGAATTCCAGACTCTATATTCCAAATTCAAAATTCTATTTTCCCAATTCCGAATTCCAAATTGCCTAATTCATCTTCCATATTCCGAATTCCATATGCCATATTCCGGATCCCATATTCCATATTCCATATTCCTTATTCCATTTTTCAAATTCCCAATTTCATATTCCTTAAACCATAATCTGAATTCCAAATTTCATATTCCACATTCCATATTCCAAATTCCATAATCTGGATCCCAAATTCCATATTCCATATTCCGTATTTCATTTTCCAAATTTCATATTCCGAATCCCAAATTTCATATTCCTAATTCCAAATTCCATATTCCACATTCCATATTCAAAATTCCATATTCCTAATTCCATATTCCGAATTCCAAATTCCATATTCCACATTCCATATTCCAAATTCCATATTCCTTATTCCATATTTCATATTCCAAATTTCATATTCCTAATTCAAAATTCGGTATTCAAAATTCCAAATTCTATATTCCGGATTCCAAATTCTATATTCCATATTCCATATTCCTTATTCCAGATTTCAAATTCCAAATTCCATATTCCTTAAACCATAATCCGAATTTCACATTCAATATTCCAAATTCCATAATCTGTATCCCAAATTCCATATTCCATATTCCATATTCCTTATTCCATATTCGAGATTCCAAATTCAATATTCCATAATCCAATCCCATATTCCTATTCTATATTCCTTTTTCCGTATTTCATTTTCCAAATTTCATATTGCGGATATCAGATTCAATATTCCTAATTCAAAATTCTATATTCAAAATTCCAAATTCTATATTTCGGATTCCAAATCCACATTCCATGTTCCATATTCCATATTTCATATTCCATATTTCATATTCCATATTCCATATTCCATTTTTCATATTCCATATTCCGTATTCCATATTCCATATTCCTCATTCAATTTTTTAAATTCCAAATCCATATTCCTTAAACCATAATCATACTCCGAATTCCAAATTCCATATTCCACATTTCATATTCTAAATTCCATAATCTATCTCCCAAATTCCAAATTCCATATTCCACATTCCATATTCTAAATTCCATAATCTATATCCCAAATTCCATATTCCATATTCCTTATTCCATATTCGGGATTCCAAATTCCATAATCCATATTCCGTATTCCATATTCCATATTCTTCATTCCATATTTCATATTCCAAATTCCATATTCCTTAAACCATAACCATACTATGAATTCCAAATTCCATATTCCACATTCCATATTCCAAATTCTATAATCTTTATCCCGAATTCCATATTCCATATTCCATATTCCTTGTTCCATATTCGAGATTCCAAATTCAATATTCCATAATCCAATCCCATATTCCTAATCCATATTCTTTATTCCGTACTTCATTTTTGAAATTTCATATTCCTAATTCCATATTCCAAATTCCATATTCCTTATTCCATATTTCCAATTCCAAATTTCATATCGCTTAAACCATATTTCGAATTTCATATTCCTAATTCCATTTTCGAGATTCCAAATTCAATATTCCATATTCCAATTCCATATTCCTATTCCATATTCCTTATTCCGTATTTCATATTCCAAATTTCATTTTGCGGATCCCAAATTCCATATTCCTAAATCAAAATTCTTTATTCTAAATTCCAAATTCTATAATCTGGATTCAGAATTCCATATTCCATATTCCATTTTCCATATTCCGTATTTCACATTCCATATTCCAAATTCCATAATCTATATCCCAAATTCCATATTCCATATTCCATATTCCTTATTCCATATTCGAGATTCCAAATTCAATATTTCATATCTAATCACATATTCCTATTCCATATTCCTTATTCCGTATTTCATTTTCCAAATTCCATATTCCGAATCACATATTTCATATTCCAAATTCCATATTCCATATTCCATATTCCGAATTCCATGTTCCGAAATCCATGTTCCATATTCCAAATTCTATATTTCAAGTTCCATATTCCTATTCCATATTCCTTATTTCATTTTCCAAATTCCATATTCCGAATCCCATATTCCATATTCCAAATTCCATATTCCATATTCCATATTCCATATTCCATACTCCAAATTCCATATTCCGAATTCCATATTCCATATTCCAAATTCTATATTCCAAATTCCATATTCCATATTCCATATTCAAAATTCCATATTCCATTTTCCAAATTCCATCTTCCAAATTCCATATTCC
>Ga0210040_10007864_pt1 | contig 12778 bp, 12 predicted proteins | sample CryGeyCG12114_NA_FD_185462 | JGI IMG/M metagenome (GOLD analysis project Ga0210040, IMG submission 185462) | Groundwater microbial communities from aquifer - Crystal Geyser CG19_WC_8/21/14_NA (SPAdes) (version 2) | ecosystem: Environmental > Aquatic > Deep subsurface > Groundwater | place: USA... | reverse complement strand
GCTCCGCAGGGCAACCTGGGCCTTGCGCAGTGTGTCGAGGGTCATGGCAAGGGTCAGGTCCATGGCAGACCTCAAGCTTGCGCCGTCATTCATCAGGTGAACGCCGACCCTGCCCTTAAGGGTTCCGGAGAAGAGACGGGCAGATCTTGCGACATCAGGCCATGATCCCCGCGGAACAACCGCCGAAGTCTCGGTGCTGGCTTGCGGTCTTGGTTTTCTGTTGTTCTGGGTGGAAAGATGGTGGGGCAGCCCGTCACTCACTACCTTCACGCTCCCCTTACAGGATTGGTTCTTTCTCCCTTAGTATGGCAGAGCTTCTATCCGCTGAACCCCTAGCGGCGAGGCTGTCGTTGGAACATGGAGTCATCATCAGCCAGCCTGCCATCGAAGACTTTCAGCAGGACCGCCATGTCGGCTTCAGCATCGCCGTCCACGTTCATCTCGACATTGAGGCCTGGCTTCACCTCGCGGAGCCGGATCTAATCCGCTGAAAAGGAGCCGTCCTCGTCAAGGCTGAAGGCCTGGTTACCCTTCTCACCCTCTTGCCTTCGATTTGCTGGCCAACACTTGCTGGTCAGCGCCCGGTGATCTGTCGGGCGCTCTGGAGCCTAGCTCCGATGACGGTGATCGTGCTGGCTCTTGAGCAGTGTGCTTGTCGGACTCGATCTGCCGGGGCTCCTCAGTCTTGGCGAAGGCCGGGTTGGTGGCGATCTGAATCCGGCGTGGCTTCATCTCCTCAGGGATCTCGCGCGCAAGATCGATGGTGAGCAGACCATCCACGAGGTTGGCGCTGGTCACCTTCACATGGTCCGCGAGTTCGAAGCGGCGCTGGAAGGAGCGCTGGGCGATGCCGCGAAGGAGGTACTGGCCCTGCTCTTCGTGGGCCTTCTGACCGGTCACCACGCGAATGTCGGGTTCCTGGATCAGCGTCAGCTCCCCGGGCGTGAAGCCTGCGATCGCAATGGTGACGCGGTACTCGTCTTGGCCAGACTTCAGGATGTCGTAGGGCGGCCAACGCTCGACGAGCTCGGGGCGGCTCGAGGTCTCAAGCGCATTCAGCATTCGGTCAAAGCAGATGCTGGAGCGAAACAGCGGTGCCAAATCGAATGTAGGTCTCATAGCCATATCCTCCGTTGAGCAACATGGATACAAGATGGCACCAAGTCCGATCTGACGTCCCTGACGCCCCCTTGACGGTGCCCGCCCCGCAACGGGCGGCTGGCGACGAACGATATGGAAAGAGCCATCTGAGTCTCAAGGGGGAGACTGGGGAGATAGCCTAGGCCGGCTTGTTGAAGGCTGTGCAGTTCGCTTGGCGCGCTGCTTCGCGGCCCTCCACGATCAACTCCTGCGCCCCCTTGAGATCCTTGCGGTAGGGCTCGGGCGCTTCCTGCACCGCCTCCGCCCTGGGTTCGTAGCAGAGCTCCGCGAAGACCGGGAAGTGATCCGAGCCAATGTGGGGCAGGCGCTCTAGCCGCACCAACGTGAACGAGGCTTCGAGGAAGATGTGGTCCAGCGGCCAGCGGAAGAGGGGGTGGTCTGCGTGGAAGGTGCTGAACATGCCTCGGCCCCGGCGCGGGTCGAGGCACCCGCTGATGCGCTGGAAGAGCCGGGTGGTGTGTGACCAGGCCACGTCATTGAGGTCGCCCGCCACGATCGAAGGCCTTCCGTCTTCCCGGATCTCCCGTCCGACGATCAGGATCTCTGCGTCGCGCGTCTCGGTGTCCTCCTCCACCTGCGGCGGCCGGGGATGCAGGCCGTAGAACTCGATCCAGTCGCCCGACCGCAGGCGCACGCCGGTGCGGACCGACGGGCTCTCGTCTTCTACGAGGAATCGCACCTGGGGCGAGCGCAGCTCCAGCTTTGAGAAGAAATGCAGGCCGTAGTAGTTGCCCTGCGGCTGCTTGAGCCGGAAGGGGTAATCGCGATCGAGCACGTCGAGCTGCTCGCGCCACCAAGTGTCGGTCTCCAACAGGAGCACCAAGTCAGGGTCCTTTTCCCGGATCAGCGCCAGGAGGCGGTCGGCCCGCCGGTTCCCCATAAGGATGTTGGAGATGAGCAGCCGGAGGCCCCTGGCCGGATCACCGGGCCGGGCCGGCTGGACCTCCATACAAGCGAGGACTGTGTAGGGCAGGATGCGAATGACCTGGTAGGCCAGCGCGGCCGAGAGGGCGAGGCCGAAGCCGATGTCCAGGGGGGTGCCCCAACCGATCAGGACGGCATGCAGTATTAGCACCACGGCTAAGCCTACCGCGATCTGCATCCGCGGGTAATCCGCAAACCGGATCCACCACCGGGCACTTCGCAGCCGTTCCAGCACCGTCAGCAGAAGGAGCACGCCACCTGGCACGAACAGGATGAGCTTCAAAAAGGACCTCCAGGGACGGCCCGGCACCAACCGGGCCCGCATCTTCGAACTGTAGCTTCTCACGCGGTCCGCCGAGATGGCCGATGGTCAGCGCGAGGCCGCCTCGTCAAGACACAGGGAGCGAGAGGAGGACGGTTAGGGCGGATGGATGTCCCCAGAAGTTTGGTCCATGCCAGCGTTAGACACCACCCCTCGCATCACCTGCGACAGCACCATGACCAGGAGGAAGCCCGCGCCGGTGGCCAGGGCAGCCGACTACTGGAATCGATGCTCCTCCGCGTCGAGCACGAGGTCGGTAATGGTCAGGTTCGGCGCGAGTAGTCATCAAGCAGCAGTTCGCAAATGGCATTTTTAGTCGCGCAGCTCGTCTGGGGGGTGCGGATGAAGTCGTCCTCGATCACCTTGGGGAAGGGAGGGCCAAGAATGGCGATCGAGGAGGTGAAGACGAGGCGTGGCCGGTAGGGCTCCCCTGCAGCCACCATGCGGATGGCCTAGAAGAGCGCCCGCGTGCCATCGAGGCTGACGCAGTAGCCCTTCTCAAAGTCGGCTTCCGACTCGGATGACACGAAGGCGGCGAAATCGAAGATGAGGTCCGGCCGGCCCGTCACGAGCGCTGGCGCGGGGTCGGGCGCCGCCATGTCGACGGCAACTGTAGCGATGCGGAGACCTCCGAGGGTAGCCTCAGTCAGCGCCTTGGGCGCTATTACGTCGGCCAGCGTCAGGCGGGTGACCGGCGTTCCATCCAAGGCCCCAGCGCGGACGAGGGCGTTGCGAGCTTGCGGCCAATCGTGCCGGCCGCGCCCAGCATCAAAACATGCATGGCGTGCTCTCAGGGCTTGAGAACCTTATACAGTGCCGATCCTCAATCTTCATGGTCTGGTTCCTCGACCGTGGAGGACGCCTCCGGGGCCCTCTTTTCGGTCCTTGCCAGCAGGGCGGCGGTCGAACGATAGATGCGCATCTCGTGACCGGCGAAGGCAGCAACAGCGGCCTCGGCATCGTGCGCGGCGAGGGCCTCGAGGATCGCGCGATGATCCGCGATGGACTCTGCGATTCGCCCAGGGCGCGAGACAATGTGGCGACGCGAGTCGAGGAGGTAGGTGTAGAGGTCCAGGGCCAAATCGGCGAGAAGAGCGTTGCCGCAGGAACGGTAGATAGCCGCGTGGAACTCGCGGTCGCAGATGAGGAACTGCACGGGATCGTCAAGGCAGGCCTCTTGCGCCGCGAGGAACCGGTCGAGAGTCGCGAGCCCATCGTCGGTGATGCGCCCTGTGGCCTCGGCCACGACCTGCCTCTCAACGAGCACGCGCGCGGCGTGTACATCCTCGAGGGGGTAATCGCTGACGTCGAGACGACCGGGAAGGCTTAAGCCAAGGCCGCCCACATCGGACTTTGCGACCCGTGTGCGAGTTCCGTGGGTGACGTCAAGGATCCCGCGGGCCGCAAGTGACTGGATGGCCCCCCGAACGGTCTCGCGGCTCACCGACAAGGCCGTAGCTAAGGCGCGCTCGCTTGGGATCTCATCCCCGACCTGAAGCACGCGCGAGGCGATGAGCGCAGCCATCTTGCCAGCAATGACATCGCGCATGGTCTGCCGCGGGAGGCTGCGCGCGAGACCCTTGCTGGACGCGGCGAGGACATGGGCGAGTGCTGCTTCCACGGCGGGTCTGTCCCGGTGGTCCATCCACCGTACCAGCTTAGTAGACGAACGGTGGCGCCGGCTGTCAAGACTGTTCAGGCGTGACCTTACCGAAGCGGAAGTGAGTACCTAGTTCTGCGCTTGTGGCGGGGATCTCCACCCGAATGGGCGACGAAGATTTTCTTGAACGATGGGCCAAGCGCGGTCTAGGCTTGTGGTGAACTGGTGGTCCAACCACCGTACCAGCTCCCTCTGCCGCGTATGAGGATGCGCAGAGAAGCTCTCCGCGACGAGAGCGGAAGGTCTGGGGCGGGGTAACAGCCAAAGCATACGAGCCGTGGACCTGAGGAGGAGGCATGGCGTCAGTCGAGTTCACCGATGTGCGCAAGTCATTCGGCACGCATCCGGTCCTCAAAGGGATCGACATCAGCATAGCGGACGGCGAGTTCGTCATCCTCGTCGGGCCCTCGGGCTGCGGCAAGTCCACGCTTCTGCGCACGCTCGCCGGGCTCGAAAACATCTCGGCCGGCGAGATCCGGATCGACGGCAGGCCCGTCAATACGCTCCCGCCCAAGGAGCGCGATATTGCCATGGTGTTTCAGAATTACGCGCTCTACCCGCACCTGACCGTGGCCGAGAACATGGGCTTTTCGCTCATGCTTAAGAAAACGAGCAAGGCCGAGATTGCTACACAAGTGCGTCCCGCCGCCGAGATCCTGGGGTTGACGAACCTTCTGGACCGCTATCCTCGGCAGCTCTCGGGCGGCCAACGTCAGCGTGTGGCCATGGGGCGCGCCATTGTCCGCGACCCGCAGGTATTCCTGTTCGACGAGCCGCTCTCGAATCTCGACGCCAAGCTGCGCGTGGCCATGCGCTCCGAGATCAAGGAACTGCACCAAAGGCTCGGTACCACGATCGTCTACGTCACCCATGACCAGATCGAGGCCATGACGATGGCCGACCGGATCGTTGTTATGCAGGATGGGCGGGTCGAGCAGATCGGAACGCCACTCGACCTCTACGATCGACCGGTAAATCAGTTTGTCGCGGGCTTCATCGGCTCACCCGCCATGAACTTCATCGAAGGTCGTCTGGCACCAGACGGCAGTCGCTTCGTAGCGGCGGACGGTACCGAACTGCCGCTGCCGGAGGCTACGACGGGCGATGCCACAGGACGGCCCCTCATCTACGGGCTCCGGCCCGAGAGTGTGCGGCTCGATGCGGCAGGCGGGGTGCCCGCAAAAATTGTGGTCGTGGAGCCCACGGGGTCGGAGACGCAGGTGACCGCGCGGCTCGCGAGCACCGGAATCATCTGCGTCTTTCGCGAGCGCATCAGCGCGCGCCCCGGAGAGACAATCCCTGTCTCGGTGGATGCGTCCGCCACGCACCTCTTTGACGCGGAGACCGGCCAAAGACTGTGACCACCGCTCTAGAACGGCGTGCAGTAAGACACGCAGCCAGGGACGGCAGACGTCAACAAGGAGGAGGACCAATATGCGACGTAGAGACCTTCTGAAGTCGACCGCGGGATTTGCCGCCGCGGCCAGTCTCGGCGGGTTCGGCACGCGCGCCCTTGCGCAGGAGATGCCGACCTTCACCCCGGAGGAGGGGGCCTCGCTGCGTCTCCTGCGCTGGGTTCCCTTCGTCGCTGGCGAGGAGGAAGCCTGGAACACCAACACGGCAGCCTTTACCGAAGCCACCGGCGTCCAGGTGCAGATCGACCAGGAGAGCTGGGAGGATGTCCGCCCCAAGGCCGCCGTTGCCGCCAACGTGGGCTCGGGCCCCGACATGGTGATGAGCTGGTTCGACGACCCGTTCCAGTACCCCGACAAGCTCGTGGACGTAACGGATCTCTGCACGGCCCTGGGTGAGCGGGACGGCGGCTGGTACGAGGGCGTCAAGGCCTACGCTACGCAAGGTGATCGCTTCATTGCCGTGCCCCTTTGCGCGATCGGGAACGCCATCTGCTACCGCGATAGCCACATGCAGGCGGCAGGGTTCAATGAGTTCCCGACCGACACGGCCGGCTTCCTCGAGCTCTGCAAGGCCATGCAGGCCAACGGCACACCGGCAGGCTTCCCCCATGGCAAAGCCGTGGGAGACGGCAACAACTACGCCCACTGGCTTCTCTGGAGCCACGGCGGCATGACCGTCGACGAGAACGGGCAGGTCGCTATCGACAGCCCCGAGACACGCGCCGCCATCGAGTACGCCAAGCAACTCTACGCAACGTTCATTCCGGGCACAGAGAGCTGGCTCGACATCAACAACAACCGCGCCTTCCTGGCGGGCGAGATCTCCCTCACCGCGAACGGCGTGTCGCTCTACTACGCGGCCAAGAAGGATGCGGCGCTTGCCGAGATCGCCGAGGACCTGCGCACCACGAACCTGCCCGTTGGTCCGGTGGGCGAGTCCGTTGAGCTGCACCAGACCTCGACTCTCAACATCTTCCAGCACACCCAGTACCCGAACGCTGCGAAGGCTTACGTCGCCTGGATGTTCGAGCCGGACAACTTCAACCGCTGGATCGAGGGGGCAAGCGCCTACTGCTGTCAGCCTCTGAAGCGCTATGAGTCGAACCCGGTCTGGAGTTCGAACCCGATCCACGTGCCGTACTCGAAGGCTTCGGCCAGTCTCCGGCCCAACGGCTATGCCGGACCGCTCGGGCCGGCCTCGGCCGGAGTCATGGCGGACTACGTCCTCGTTGACATGTTCGCGGAGGCCGTCACCGGGCAGCGCTCGACGGATGACGCCATCGCCAATGCAGCTCGGCGCATCGAGCGCTACTACCGCTCGTGACCCGCGGGGGAAGGTGTCGTGAACTGGCGCCTTCCCCAACTACGGCCAAAGGAGGCTGCGCCATCTGTCGCGCCAAGACACGCCTGAGGGTCCGATGACACCGACCGAGATGCGAGCTGCCGCGCCCGATCGTCCCCGCGCTCGACCACTCCTGCGCCGGTTTGTGGAGAGCCGTAACGGACTGGGCTTTCTGTTCATGCTACCGGCGGCGGTATTCCTTATTTGCTTCCTGACCTATCCTCTGGGGCTTGGCGTTTGGTTGGGCTTCACGGACACCACGATCGGTCGGCCCGGTGTCTTCGTCGGGCTCGAGAACTATGCCTGGCTCTTCGACGACCCGGTCTTCTTGCTCGCGGTGTTCAACACCGTGCTCTACACTACGGTCGCCTCAGTCCTGAAGTTTGCCCTTGGCTTGTGGCTCGCGCTCATCCTCAACGAGCGGCTACCCTTTAAGACATTCTTCCGGGCCATCGTGCTCCTGCCCTGGGTGGTGCCAACGGTGCTCTCCGCGTTGGCCTTCTGGTGGATCTATGACAGCCAGTTCTCGATCATCTCACACGTCCTTATGAATTGGGGATGGATCGATGCGCCTATCAACTTCCTGGGCGATCCGGGGGCCGCCCGTGCGTCAGTCATCGCGGCCAATGTCTGGCGCGGCATTCCCTTTGTGGCGATCTCACTCCTCGCAGGCCTTCAGACCATCCCACAGTCGCTCAACGAAGCGGCGGTGCTGGACGGGGCCACGGCCTGGCAGCGCTTCACCAAGATCACGCTGCCGCTCCTGACCCCGATCATTGCCGTGGTCATGACTTTCTCAGTCTTGTTCACGTTCACCGACTTCCAATTGATCTACGTGCTCACGCGTGGTGGCCCTGTGAATGCTACCCACCTGATGGCCACGCTGTCGTTCCAGCGGGCCATCCCCGGTGGGCAGTTGGGCGAAGGCGCAGCCATCGCTGTCGCTATGATCCCCTTCCTGCTTGCGGCCATTCTGTTCAGCTTTTTTGGGCTGCAGCGGCGCAAGTGGCAGCAGGGCGGACAAGACTAAGGAGGCCCCGATGACGTCGAGCTCCGACCCCGTTCTGCGCGACGACTCCGAAGGCATGGAGCAGTTCAACACGCTGCCCCGGCGGATCCTCGTTGTTTATCTGCCTCTGACGGTCTTCGTGTTCGTGCTGCTGTTCCCGTTCTATTGGATGGCCATTACAGCGGTGAAGCCAAACAACCAGCTCACCAATTATGACGAGTACAGTCCGTTCTGGGTCATCGGGCCCACGCTCGAGCACATCCGCTACCTTCTCTTCGAGACATCCTATCCAGGCTGGCTCTGGAACACCCTCTTGGTTTCGGTGGCCTCCACAATCATCTCGCTCGCCTGCTCGGTATTCGCGGCCTATGCGATCGAGCGCATTCGGTTCACCGGGGCCCGCGTCACCGGGCTCATGATCTTTCTGGCCTATCTGGTGCCGCCCTCGATCCTCTTCATTCCGCTGGCCTTCATCGTCTTTCAGGTGGGCATCTTCGACTCGCGGCTCGCGCTGATTCTCACCTATCCCACCTTCCTCATCCCCTTCTGCACATGGCTCCTGATGGGCTATTTCCGCTCAATCCCGTTCGAGCTCGAGGAAAGCGCGCTCGTGGACGGGGCGACGCGGTGGCAGATCCTGACCAAGGTCGTGCTGCCCCTCGCGGTGCCGGGGCTGATCTCGGCTGGTATATTCGCCTTCACGCTCTCGTGGAACGAGTTCATCTACGCGCTGACCTTCATCTCCTCGTCCGAAAACAAGACCGTGCCCGTGGGCGTCCTGACAGAACTGGTGCGCGGGGACATCTACGAGTGGGGGGCGCTCATGGCAGGCGCGCTGTTTGGCTCGCTGCCCGTCGTGATCCTCTACTCGTTCTTCGTGGACTACTATGTGTCGTCCATGACGGGCGCTGTGAAGGAATGAGGGGGGCGAAAGCTCGCCAGCATCGTGGCGCGGCTCTCAACTCAGTGGCCGGGGCTCTCGATCGAGCTCTCGATCACAGGCCGCAAGGTGGACCTGATCGGCGAGGGGTTCGATCTTGCCGTGCGCGTGGGCGAACTCCGTCCGAGCGGGCTCATCGCACGACGGGTAGGCGCCTACCGGTTCGTCTGCTGCGCAGCGCTGGCGTTCCTGGAGCAGCATGGCATCCTGACCACCCCGAGTGATTTGTCCCGACAACGCTGTGTCCTGAACCTTAACCTTCAGCCCCGGGACCGCTGGCCGTTCCGCGGGCCCTCAGGACTGCCGTTCTCGGTCGAAATCAGCGGGAGCTTGAAGCTCAACAACGACGAGGCTTAGCGGACGGCAGCTCTCGACGGCGCAGGAGTCATCTACGTCCCACGCGATCTGGTCCTCGACGACCTCCGGACAGGACGGCTGATCGAGGTGCTGGCCGACTGGTCCAAGCCCGAGTTGCCGACCCACGCCGTGCACCCCTCCCGCCGCCTCGTGGCGCGACGTGTGGCAGCGCTCATCGAGGCGACCGCCCAAGGTTTTCGAGAGGTCTGAGCCAACAACATCTCTGTCGGAGAAACCTCAACGCCAGCATCAGGCGTGGGGGAAGGCTGATGTATCGTGCGGCGATCAAGAATTCTGTTGAAGAACCCCGACCGGAGCTCGTCGAGGGCATGGTTGGACGACCCTGACCGTGCTTTCGGGCGGACGTGATCGCCCGTCCTTCGGCCTGGGCGCCTCGCCTTGGCGCTTCTGGCCGTTCAGGCCGGGGCTGGAGCGCTGGTCGGGGGCGTCGCGCTCAGGCTGCGGGCGAGCCGTCGCAGGTTTTGGGCGGTGGCGGCGAGGAGGAACTCGTCGCTGGCTCCTGTCAGGCCACGCAGGCGAAGACGTCTCAGCCCAAGGTTCCGTTTCAGGTGAGCGAAGAGCATCTCCACCTTGCGCCGCTCGCGGGCTGACGTCTTGAACGCCGGCGTGCCCACGAGCTGGCGCACATGCTCCCGGTCGTCCCCGTGGATGTTGCGGGTGACCATGCGAGCCAAGCCTGAGGTGCAGCGCGGCTTGAGCGCACATGGGCCACAGGACGCAGGGCTGGCTCTGTATTGGCGCAGGCCTCCAGGGACGACGTTCCCGGAGGTGGGCATGTCATGGCCGCTTGGGCAGACATAGACGTTGCGGGCCGGGTCGAAGACGAAGTCAGCTCGGGTGAAGAGCCCCTTGGCCTTCTGTCGTTCGCCGTTGAGGACCGGCACGTGCGGCTCGATCCCGCGCTGCCTCAGCCAGCCAACAAGCAGGCCCGTGCCGTAGGCTGCGTCACCAGCGAGTCTGGCGGGTTTGAGCCCGAAGCGCTGTTGGGTGCGCTCGATCATCACCGAGGTGGAGGCCACCTCGGCGGTGCGCCGCGCCGGGGTGGCCGCGACATCCACCACGATCGCCCGCTTCAGATCCACGAGATAGTTGATCCCGTAGGCGAAGGAGACCTTGCGCGCGCCCTTGGAGGTCCAGGCTGATGCGGGGTCAGTCAGCGACAGCGACTTGGTTGGCGCAGCATCCCCGGCCACGCGCTCGGGTGGCTCTTCCCCATTCGCCTTGTCAGTCTGGCTCGCGGCCGCCTCGAGCGCGGCCAGATACTCGCGCACAGGGCGTGCGGCGCTGTCCGGGTCCGACCAGGTTGTCGGCAGGGTTGATCCATCGATCCGCCGGGCGCAGCTGGCGTCCGCCTCGATCACCGAGGCGTCGATCGCGAAGCCCTCGCCGCCCACGAGGCCGGCTGTCATGCAGGCGCCCACCACCCGCTCGAACACGCGCCGGAACACCTCCGCCTCGCGGAACCGGCCATGCCGCGCTTTGGAGAAGGTCGAGTGGTCCGGCACGTTCCCGTCCAATCCGAGACGACAGAACCAACGGTAGCCCAGGTTCAGATGGACCTCGTCACAGAGCCTGCGCTCCGAGCGGATGCCGTAGCAGTAGCCCACCAGGAGCATACGGATCATCAGCTCGGGGTCGATCGAGGGTCGACCCGTGCTGCTGTAGAAGGATGCCAGCTCGGCCCGGAGCCACGAGAGATCCAGCGCCCGGTCGATACGCCGGAGAAGATGGTCCAGCGGCACGTGCCGCTCCAGGCTGAACCCGTAGAAGAGCTGCGCCGCCTCGACCTGACGTCCCATCATGGCATCGCCCTCCCGCACCGCTCAGGCAAAGGGAATCACGGGGTCAGCAGCCGCTCAAGATCGAGTTTTTCAACGGCATCCAAGAAATGCGCGCTGTGTGGGAGTGTCGGAGATCTCCCTTGGGATCGAGATCGACCTGTGCCGTGGCTTTAGCCACCTACAGCCAGCCAGCTGGCTCGCCAATCCCGCCCGGTGCCCCCTCGGTGCGGCCCGTGGCGAGGAGGTTGCGGATGTCGGTCAGGAATTCCTTCCGGGTCGGACCCTTGGGTGCCGACGCAACCTCCTCGCCGCGGCGCGTTGCCCAGTCCTTGATCCGGTTCACCGCCCTGACCAGCAGGAACACCACGAAAGCGATGACAAGGAAGTTGATGATGGCATTAATGAAGGACCCGTAGGCGAAGACGGCGGCGCCCGAGTTCTTGGCCGTCTGGAGGCCCGCGCCGTCCGGCACGGTGCCGGACATGACGTAGTAGACCTAGGTCCGGGCCATAGGACGACCTCCCGCTCTCTCCAGATCTAATGGTGCCGGTTGTGGCTCCTCCGAGCAGGAAATCCGCAGCGGCTGCCCTACAATCTTTCATCTATGGCTTGCAGAGAGCCACCAGGGAGGAGGCTATCATGAGAACATCCGCCATCGCCATTGCCGCTGCTACGCTGGGCTCGGCCGCCACGGCGCAGGATGTCGCCCAGGCGCAGAACGAGTGGTTCGTCGCGGGCCAAGGCACCGTCGAGCAGATGCTCGCCCTCCAGCCCAACACTGGCACAGCCCGGAACGTCATCTTGTTCGTGGCGGACGGCAACGACGTGACCACCAACTACGTAACCCGCATCTACGCGGGTCAGCAGGCCGGCGGCCTGGGGGACGACCATGTCCTGCCTCAGGAGACGTTTCCGCATGTGGCACTGGTGAAGACTTACTCCACGAACGGCCAGACGCCCGACTCCGCGCCGACCGCCGCGGCCTTCAACACCGGCGTCAAGATGAAGAACGACGTCATCAACGTGGACCCCTCCGTGGCGGTCGATGACTGCCAGGCCGCCGTCGACAACCACCTCACCACCTTCGCCGAGATCGCCAGCGCCATGGGCAAGTCGGTGGGCATTGCTTCTACTGCCCGCCTCACCCATGCCACCCCGGCGGCCGTGTACGGCTACACTGCCAACCGCGATTGGGAGAACGACAGCTTCATCCCCGAAGGCTGCGAGCAGCCCGATCTTGCCGCCCAGCTCATCGCGGCGATGGAGTCCGGCATCATCGACCTCGCGCTAGGGGGCGGGCGCGAGAATTTCCTGCCCACGGACGTCACCGACGAGGAGAACAACCCGGGCGCGCGCACCGACGGGCGCAACCTCGTCGAGGAGCTCACCGCAATGGGAGGCCAGTACGCCTGGGACACCGAGACCTTCCAGGCGCTCACCGCGCCCGGCAACGCCCCGGTGCTCGGCCTCTTCGAGCCGAGCCACATGCAGTACGAGCACGACCGCACCGACGAGCCCACACTCGCCGAGATGACCCGGGCCGCCATCGAGGCGCTCGAGCAGAACGAGGCCGGATACTACCTGATGTCCGAGGGCGGGCGCGTGGACCACGCCAACCACGCCGGCAACGTCCACCGCACCGTGACCGACGGCGTGGCCTTCGCCGAGGCCATTCAGACGGCCATGGACCTGACCGACCCGGCCGAGACGCTGATCATCGTCACCGCCGACCACGGTCACGCCATCGCCCTCAACGGCTACTGCGGACGGGGCACGCCCATCACCGGTCTCTGCATGGACGTCAACCCGGCGGGCGAGGAGCACACGGGCGAGCCCGTGCTCGCTG
>Ga0210040_10007863_pt1 | contig 12778 bp, 10 predicted proteins | sample CryGeyCG12114_NA_FD_185462 | JGI IMG/M metagenome (GOLD analysis project Ga0210040, IMG submission 185462) | Groundwater microbial communities from aquifer - Crystal Geyser CG19_WC_8/21/14_NA (SPAdes) (version 2) | ecosystem: Environmental > Aquatic > Deep subsurface > Groundwater | place: USA... | reverse complement strand
CGGCAGGCATGCCGATGGTGCCGTCGCGGTCCACTGCCTCGATCTCGACCGGTTCAAGATCGTCAATGACACGCTGGGCCATGCGATCGGGGACCAGCTGCTGTGCAAGGTGGCGGATCGGCTGCGGGTGGCGTGTCGCGATGGCGACGTGGTCGCGCGCATGGGGGGCGACGAGTTCGTCATCGTGCAGCCGGGGATCACCGGGCCGGCCGACGCCAGCCGGCTGGCCGCGCGGCTGGTCGATCTGGTCGGCCGGACCTATGTGCTCGGCGGCCATACGATCAACATCGGCACCAGTGTCGGGATCAGCCTTCCCAGCGCAGAGTCGCAGGGCCGCGACATGCTGCGCCAGGCCGACCTGGCCCTGTACGAGGCGAAGCGGGCCGGGCGGGGACGGTTCCGCTTCTTCGAGCCCGAGATGGACGAGCACCTGCGCAGCCGGCGCGAGCTGGAGATCGACCTGCGCCGCGCGCTCGCCCTCAAGCAGTTCGCGCTGCATTATCAGCCCTTCGTGGATGTCACGACCGGCAAGGTCACCGGGTTCGAGGCGCTGCTGCGCTGGCGGCACCCGGTGCGCGGCAATGTGCCGCCGCTCGCCTTCATCCAGCTGGCAGAGGAGAACGGCCTGATCGTCAAGATCGGCGACTGGGCGCTGGCCACCGCCTGCCGCGCAGCCGTGGCGTGGCCGGACGAGATGATCGTGGCGGTCAACGTATCGCCGGTGCAGTTCAAGGCCGACACGCTGTTGCCGACCATCTCCGGCGCCCTCGCCGCATCCGGGCTGGCCCCGCACCGGCTGGAGATCGAGATCACCGAAGGGGCTTTGCTGGACGATACCGACAATGTCCTCGCCACCCTGCACGCGCTGCGCGACCTGGGGGTGCGTATCTCCATGGACGATTTCGGCACCGGCTATTCCTCGCTCAGCTACCTGCAGAAGTTTCCGTTTCACAAGATCAAGATCGACCGCTCCTTCGTGATCGGCGACGATGCGGACAGCGCGGCTATCCTGAAGGCCGTATCGGCCCTGGGCAGCAATCTGGGCATCGCGATCACGGCCGAAGGGGTGGAGACGGCCGAGCAGTTCGACCGCGTCCGCGACCAGCGCTGCACGCTGGTGCAGGGTTACCTGACCGGGCGCCCGATGCCGGCCGACGACATCTTTCCGTTTCTTGCAAACCGTGCCTGAGGGTGACCTGCCAATGACCGACGCGCTTCACCGCCTTGTCTATTACAGCCGCAACCATGTCGCCGGGAACGAGGCGATCTTCGCCGCGCAGGTGGCCGATATTCTGGCGACCAGCCGGGTGAACAATGCCAGTGACGGGATCACCGGAGCGCTGCTGTTCAATGCCGGCTGTTTCGCGCAGGTGCTGGAAGGGCCGCTGCCCGCGCTGGAGACGACGTTCGAGCGCATCCAGCAGGACGAGCGCCATGGCGAGGTCTCGCTGCTGACGCTGGAGCCGATCGCGGCGCGCAGCTTTCCCGACTGGTCCATGGGCTTCGTCGGCTTGTCCGCCGCCCACGCCGCGCAATTCCGGCAGGTCGGGGAGGGCAGCGGGTTCGATCCGAGCCGCCTTTCCGGCGACCAGATCCACACGCTCCTGAAAGAGCTGGTGCTGGAGGAGGAGCAGGCGGCTGCCTGAGCGGAGCCGGTCAGTGCTGCTGGCCCGGATGATGGACCAGTTCGTCGAGGCCGCCGAACCGGAACCAGCGGTAGCCATGCGGCTCCAGCACGGTCGCAAACCGGCCGCTGCTGTCCACCTGGCAGCGCTCGTTGCTTTGCAGGCAGACCAGTTCGCGGCTTTCGTCCGGCGGAGCGACGGCCAGGGTGCATTCCGCCGCCTCCCTGGACAGATTGTGGATGGTGACGGAGACCTCGCCATCCCATTCGTGCCGCAGCGCCAGGATCGCGGGTGGGGTGTCGAGCACCGACCAGCTGCCCCGCCCGATTTCCGGCATCTCCTGGCGCAGGCGGATCGCCCGCTCCGTCCAGTTCAGCAGCGATCCCTTGTGGCTGCGCTGGTCGGCGACGTTGACCTCGGCAAAACCGTAGGGGCCGCTGGCGATCGGCGGGCGCACCGGGTTGTCGCTGGACGTGAAGCCGCCCTGCGGCGCGGGCGACCACTGCATCGGCGTGCGCGCGGCGTCGCGTTCGGGCAGGGACAGGTCGTCGCCCATGCCGATCTCGTCCCCATAGCGCAGCACCGGAGTGCCTGGCAGGGTCAGCATCAGGCTGTAGGCGAGTTCCAGCCGCGCGCGATCGCCGCCCAGCATCGGCGCGAGCCGCCGCCGGATGCCCCGGCCATAAAGCTGCATGTCAGGGTCCGGCCCGAAGGCGGCGAAGACCCGGTCGCGCTGCTCCTTCGTCAGGCGGCCCAGATCCAGTTCGTCATGATTGCGCAGGAAGTTCGCCCATTGCGCGGTTTCCGGCAGCCCGCTGCTCTCGGCCAGGGCCTGCTTCAACAGAGCGGCGTCGCCCGTCGCCAGAGCGTAGAACAGCGCCTGATTGACGGGGAAGTTGAACACCATGTGCAGCCGGTCGCCATCCTCCCCGAAATAATTGCGCGCCTCGGCAGGCGGGATGTTTGCTTCCGCCAGCAGCATCGCGTCCCCCTTGCGCCATTGCGCCATGGCGCGGATCTCGCGCAGCAGGCCGTAGGCAGGGGCAGGGTCGTCGGTGTTGATCCCGTCATGCGCGATCAGGAACGGCACGGCATCCATGCGGAAGCCGGACACGCCCAGTTCCAGCCAATAGCCGACGATCTTCAGGATTTCCGCCTGTACGTCGGGATTGGCGATGTTGAGGTCCGGCTGAAACTTGAAGAAACGGTGGAAGTACCAGGCCTTCGCTTGCCGGCTGTAGGTCCAGGTCGATTTCTGCACGCCGGGAAACACCACGCCTTCCTCGGCGTTGGCGGGTTTCTTGTCGGCCCAGATGAAGTAGTCGCGGTACCGGCCGTGCGGATCGGCCAGCGCCGCCTGAAACCACGGGTGCTGGTCCGAACAATGGTTCACCACCAGGTCCATGATCACCCGCATTCCCCGCTGCCGGCAGGCGTTGAGGAATTCCACGAAATCGCCGGGCGAGCCGTAGCGTGGATCGACGCCGTAATAATCGGCGATGTCGTATCCGTGGTCGCGGTGCGGGGAGGGCTGGAACGGCGCGAGCCACACAGCAGTGACGCCGAGCCCGCGCAAATAGTCGAGCCGGCGCATCGCACCGCGAAAATCGCCCACGCCATCGCCGTCGCTATCCAGGAAGGCATCCAGCGACAGGCTGTAGATCACTGCATTCTTGTACCACAGGTCAGGGATCACCGGGCCGCATCCCCCAGCTTGAGCACCAGCCCCTCGTCACCCGCGAGCGTGGCAGGCGCGGTGCCGGCGGCAGGGGCGCCACTGGCGGCGAGCAGCACTTGCGCATCGCGCCAGCCGATGGGCAAATGGAGCGGCAACGCCTCGGCAGTGAGGTTCAGCACAACGGCCATTCTCTCCCCGCGAATGTAGGCCAGAATGCCCGCACCGGCATCCAGCTGATTGTAGGCGCCGGTCCGCAGCGCCGGCTCGGCGGCGCGCAGGCGCAGCAGTGCCCGGTGCAGCGCCAGCATGGATTCCGGCTCGCCCTGCTGGACGGCGACGTTGCGGGTCGCCCAATCATCCGTCAGCGGCAGCCATGGCTCCGTGCCCGAGAAGCCGGCCTGCGGATCGGGCGACCACTGCATCGGCGATCGGGCGCGGTCGCGGTTGAAGCTGACGCCGGGCTCGTTGATGGCCGCCGGGTCCTGCGCCTGGCCGGCGGGAATCGTCACGTCGGCGATGCCGATCTCGTCGCCATAATACAGCGTGGGCGTACCGCGCAGCGTCAGCAGCAGCATCGCCGCGACCCGCGCCTGCGCCTCCCCCACCCGGGCGGCGATGCGCGGCTGGTCGTGATTGCTCAGCACCCAATTGGGCCAGCCGCCTTCCGGCAGTGCGCCCTCATATTCCGCAATCAGCGCCCCGATGGCGTCTGCGTGCCACGGTGCCTGGATCAGTTGAAAGTTGAACGGCAGGTGCACCCCGGACCCCTCCCGTCCGTAATAGGTCATAAGCCGCTCGACCGGCAGGTAGATCTCGCCGATCAGCAGCCGATCGGGGTAGCTGTCGATCACGCCGCGCATCTCGGTGATCACCTCGTGCACCTCCGGCTGGTCAGCGGAATGTAGCTGGAGGTAGCGCTGGATGTCGGGCTGACCCGGCGCGTAGGCGGGGTTGGGCGGATTGTCGCGCAAGGCGGCATCCTTGATCAGGTGCCAGATCACGTCCACGCGAAAGCCGTCCACCCCCTTGTCCAGCCAGAAGCGCAGAGTGTCCAGCATCGCCGCGCGCAAGTGCGGGTTACGCCAGTTGAGATCGGGCTGCGCGGCCAGGAAGGCGTGGTGGTAATATTGCCCGGTCGCCTCATCCAGGGTCCAGGCGCTGCCGCCGAAATTGCTCTGCCAGTTGTTTGGCGGGCCGCCGCCCGGCGCCGGGTCGTGCCAGATGTACCAGTTGCGCCGCGGATTGTCCCGGCTGCCGCGGCTTTGCGCAAACCACGGGTGCTGGTCGCTGGAATGGTTGGGCACGAAATCGAGCAGCAGCTTCAGCCCGCGGGCATGGGCTTCGGCCAGCAGGCGGTCAAAGGCGGCCATGTCGCCGAACAGCGGATCGATGCCGCGATAATCGGCCACGTCATAGCCGAAATCGGCCATGGGGCTGGTGAAGATCGGCGACAGCCATAGCGCGCCGAGGCCCAGTTCGACCAGATGGTCGAGCCGCCGTGTGATGCCGGCCAGATCGCCCACGCCGTTGCCGTCCGCGTCCATGAAGGATCGAGGATAGATCTGGTAGATCGCCGCATCGTGCCACCAGGGACTGGTGCTCACATCTCGCCTCACCGCCGCCGGTAGCCGGCGACCAGCGCCCCTGCCGCGCCCAGCGCCAGCGCGGCCAAGCCAAGGTGGCCGCGGTTCTTGCTCAGCCACCATTGCGCGCTGAATTTGCGGGCGGAAGCATCGAAGCGGCCGTGCGCGCCATGGTCGCCCGGCACCGGATGGTACAGATTGTCGCGCCGCCCTGGCAGGATCGCCTCGTCGCTCTGCTGGCCATCGACGCCTGTCCAGGCGAGGTAATGGTCCAGCGGAGCCGAGGCGAGGGCATCGCCCCAGATGGCTTGCAGCGCAGGAAAGCCGACCACCACCTCCTTACGTCGGTGATGGGCGGCCCAGTGGATCGCGTCGGCCGCCACCTCCGGCTGGTAGGGCGGGCTGGCCACCTGCGGCTTCATCGGCATGGCGGTGCGGATCCAGTCGAATTGGGGCGTGTTGACGCCCGGCAATTGCACCATGGAGACATGCACCCCGCTGCCTTCGTGGATCAGTTCGGCCCGCAGCGAATCCTGGAAGCCCTGGATGGCATGCTTGGCCCCGCAATAGGCGCTTTGGAGCGGGATACCGCGATAGGCCAGGGCGGAGCCGACCAGCACGATGCTGCCGCGGTTGCGGTGGCGCATGCGCTTCAGCGCCGCCATCGTGCCGTGCACCTGTCCATGATAGGTGACGTCGGTTACCCGGCGATAATCGGCCAGGTCCATGTCGACGAAGCGGCCGAGCACGCCGGCAAAGGCGCTGTTGATCCAGATGTCGATTGCGCCCCAATGCTCCTCCACCGCGGCGGCCGCCTGCTCCACGGCATCGGCATCGGCCACATCAAGCGGCAGGACCAGCGCCTCGCCGCCGGCTGCCTCCACCTCGCGCGCAGTCGCCTCCAGCCCGTCGACCCCGCGCGCGATCAGCGCGATGCGGGCACCGTCACGGGCAAAGCGGCGGACCACCGCGCGGCCCACACCGGCGGAGGCGCCGGTCACCACCACCGTCTTGGGCACGGTCTCGCGGTTCTTGCTTCTGGCCATATTGCGCCCCCTTGTGATCCTAATGGGGGCAACAGCCCGGCCGCGGGCGCGTTCCCCTTCTACCGCTTTAACCGCGCGGGGCGCAGTGCATCGCGCATTGCGAAGCTGGAACTGATGCGGGTGACACCCGGCAGGCGCGACAGCACCTCGCCATGGATTGCTTCATAGGCGGCGACGCTTTCCGTGCGCAGCCGCAGCCAGTAATCGACATCGCCCGTCATCAGGAAGCATTCGCGGATCTCCGGGCACTGGCGCACCGCATGTTCGAAGCGGGACAGGTAGTCCTCCGTCTGGCGGTCGAGCGTGACCTGCACCACCACGTCGACGCCGCGATCCTCGTCATTGTCCGGGCCGGTCACCACGGTGTAGCCGCGGATCACCCCGCGTTCCTCCATGATCCGGACGCGTCGCAGGCAGGCGGAGGCGGAGAGGCCCACCTCCTGCGCGATCTCCGCATTCGGCTTGCGGCCATCAGTGCGCAGGACACGCAGGATGGCACGGTCGAGATCGTCGGGAGCCCATCGCATGATGTTGCCAAACCTCTGCACAAAGCGTCTTTTCACCACGGATTGTAGCAGTTCCTGCGTATCTTTGGCAGGTAATGTGACACGGATTGCAGTAGCATGTGCTGCATTCCGGCCCTGCGCCGGCCCCGGGGGAGGGCGTTCGTTGACTGCCGGAGCATGCCTGACGATTGACCTGGGCGCGTTGGCCGCCAATTACCGGCTGATCCGTGACCGCGTTGCGCCCGCAGCAGTCGGCGGAGTGGTCAAGGCGGATGGTTACGGCCTGGGCGCCGCCGCGATCGCACGCACGCTGATCGCCGAGGGCTGCCGGCACCTGTTCGTGGCCCTGCAGCGCGAGGCGGAGGAACTGATCCCGCAGCTGTCCGGCGACGCCCCGGTGCATGTCCTGAACGGATTGCTGCCTGGCGGGGAGGAGGCCTGCGCTACGTTGGGAGCGGTGCCGGTGCTCAACTCGCTCGACCAGGCGCAGCGCTGGGCAGCGGAGGCGGAGCGGCGCGGCCGGCGGCTGCCGGCGGTGCTGCAGGTCGACACCGGCATGTCGCGCATGGGCCTGCCGGCCGACGAGCTGGAGGCGCTGCTCGGCCGGCCCGATCTGCTGGACCGGTTCGAGCTGCGCTTCGTGATGAGCCACCTCGCCTGCGCCGACACGCCAGACGATCCCGCCAATGCGATGCAGGAGGCGACCTTCCGCGCCATTGCCGCCCGGTTTGCCGGCACGCCGCTGGCGCTCGACAATAGCGGCGGTTCCTTCCAGGCGCGGGGCCATTTCGATCTCGTCCGCGTCGGCATTGCCCTTTATGGCGGCGCGCCCCAGGAAGGGGCGGCCAATCCCATGCGGGCCGTGGCTTCGCTGACCGCGCGCATCGCCCAGTTGCGCACCATCCCCGCGGGCACCGGCGTGGGCTACGGCCTGACCTTTCGTGCAGGACGCCCGACGCGGATCGCGACCATCCCGGTCGGCTATGCCGATGGCTGGCCCCGCGCCCTTGGCAACCGGGGCAGCGCCTTTGTTGCCGGTTTACGCGTGCCCATCGCCGGGCGCGTGTCGATGGACAGCATTACGCTCGACGTCACCGACGTGCCGGCGCAGCACCTCTATCCCGGCGCGCCGGTGGAGTTGCTGGGTCCGCACCAGACGATCGACCAGGTGGCGGCCGACGCCGGCACCATCTCCTACGAGATCCTCACTCAACTCAGCCGCCGCTATTACCGGGAGTACCTGCAGCCATGAAGATTGCCATTTTGGGCAGCGGCGTGATCGGCGTCACCAGCGCCTGGTACCTGGCCGAGGCCGGGCACGAGGTGGTGGTGATCGACCGGCAGGACGGGCCGGCGCTGGAGACCAGCTTCGCCAACGCGGGAGAGATCTCGCCCGGCTATGCCAGCCCGTGGGCCGCGCCCGGCATCCCGATGAAGGCCGTGCGCTGGTTGATGATGGAGCACGCGCCGCTGATCCTGCGGCCGCATGCCGACATGGCCATGCTGCGCTGGCTGGTCGCGATGCTGGGCAATTGCAATGCGCGAGACTATGCCATCAACAAGCGACGCATGGTGCGGCTGGCGGAGTTCAGCCGCGACCGGCTGATCGCCCTGCGGCAATATACCGGCATCCAGTATGACCAGCGGATGCAGGGCACGTTGCAGCTGTTTCGCGAACAGAAGCAGATGGACTCTATCGGCAAGGACGTTGCCGTGCTGCAGGCGGACGGGGTGCCGTTCGAGGTGCTCGACCGTGCCGGCTGCATCGCCGCTGAGCCTGGCTTGGCTGCCGCCAATACACCAATCGTGGGCGGGCTGCGGCTGCCCAACGACGAGACAGGCGACTGTTTCAAGTTCACCAACGCGCTCGCCACAATGGCGGCGGCGCGCGGGGTGGAGTTCATGAACGCCACCACGATCGACCGGCTGTTGACAGAAGGCGGGCGGATCACGGCGGTGGACACCACCCGCGGTCTGGTGACCGCCGATGCCTTCCTGGTCGCCATGGGCAGCTTTTCGCGGCAGATCGTGGCGCCGTTGGGCATCCGCCTGCCGGTCTATCCGGTGAAGGGCTATTCCCTGACGGTGCCGATCGTGGACGAGGAGCGGGCGCCCGTCTCCACGCTGCTGGACGAAAGCTACAAGGTGGCGATCACGCGGCTGGGCGACCGCATCCGGGTGGGCGGCATGGCGGAGATCAGCGGCTACCAGTGCGATCTTGGTCCCAAGCGGCGGGCCACTCTGGAGCATTCGGCCGGATCGTTGTTCCCCGGTGCGGGCGACATGGCGGCGGCGAGCTTCTGGTGCGGCCTGCGGCCGATGACCCCCGACAGCACGCCGGTGATCGGGCCGACCAAGGTGCCCAACCTGTTCCTCAACACTGGCCACGGCACGTTGGGCTGGACCATGGCCTGCGGTTCGGCCCATGTGATCGCCGACATCATTGGCGGTCGCCAGCCGGCGATCGACGCGACCGACCTCGCCATCAGCCGCTATTAAGGAGCCCAAGCCATGACCATCACCCGTATCGACCAGGGCCCGCGCATGAGCGAGGCTGTGATCCATGGCGACACGATCTACCTCGCCGGCCAGATCGGCGCGCCGGGCGAGAGCGTGACGGCGCAGACCCATGCCGCATTGGCGGAGATCGAGGCGCTGCTGGCGCAGGCCGGCAGCGACCGCGACCACCTGCTGCAGGCGACCATCTGGCTGGCCGACATCGCCGACTTCGCCGAGATGAACGCGGTGTGGGACGCCTGGATTGCCGGCCACCCGGCACCGACGCGGGCCACCAGCGAGGCGAAGCTGGCGGCGCCGGAGTACAAGGTGGAGATCGTCATCGTGGCCGCTAAGGCGGGCTGAACGGCCTGGCGTCGGCAGGCTGGCGACCCGCGCCTGGGACCTGATAGGCCCCTGCGCTGTTTACGGGCATTTCGCTACCCAGCGCCGACGTGATCGCTTTCGATGCGCCACCGACCAGCTGGCTATCGAACTCAGCCTGAGTCTGGTGACGCCTCGACCACGCTCAGGTGTCCTTAGCGAATACATCGTCAGCGCCTGAACGGGAATGGAGCGTCCAGGCCGGGAGCGACCAGACCGGCACCCGCCAGCCGAATTCGGGCTTGGAAAGCCGCGGCGCCTGTAGGAGGCGGGAGCAAAGCGAGGGGAGCCTGCGGCTAGAAGGAGGCCTTGATGCGAGCGAGCCTTCGATCCCGCGGAGTACCAGAAAGCGGGGAAGGCGCGGAAGGTGCCGCATCGACAGCGCCGACCATGCCGTCGGAATTTCTCATCGCAGCCTGACGGCGCTGCTTGGCTGTCAGCCCGGACTCCCCGGCAAACCGGGCACCACCCCCTGGCGCCACACTCGCGCCACCACGATAGTAATCAAGGTATTTCTGGGTGAGCCACAATGCGATGACCGGGATGAAATAGAACTGCAAAGCCTTCAGAATGGTCATGGGACCGCCGTCGCGATAGGCGACAATCGAGGTCGCCACCAGGATCATGTAGGCGGCCGTGGCGAGAGTGCCGGCATTGCTGCGGGCGAACATGCGATAGGGCACGGCGTACAGCATGGCGAAGAACGCACTCCAGATCACTACGCCGACATAACCGAGGCCATGCCAGCCCGCCCCCGGCACGGAGGTTGTCGCACCCAGTGGCACCCCGTACCGGTAAAGGTTGAACATCGGTATCGGGGGTCCGACCGGCTTGCCCGGCCACAGCGCCCGCGGGATCGGTTCGGTGAAAATCTGCAACTGGTGAATGAAATAATCATACGTGCCGGTGCGCTGCGGGATGGCCCAGACAAGGAATTCGAAGAACTCCATGTTTGCCAAATCCATGTTCTCCAGCGGCTTCCCTTCCGCTTGGGTCCGGAGCCGAACTGTGCTTTCCTCCTGCATGCCGATCGCTTCACGGATCCCGGCGCCACGATCCGCACCAATCGCGCTAAAAATTGACCAGCTGAACAGCGCCGTAGCCAAGATTGGCAAGCCAGGCCAGTTGCGCCTTCGGTCGTAAAGATAAAACAGCATGATCATCACGGCAGCCGCTACCACCGGCCCACGTCCGCCGGTGCCCAGCTTCAGCAGAGCAAAGGCCAGGAAGGGCAACATGGCAGGGAGCCGGAATCGACCGAGGAAAGCGATAATCGCCACCAGCGGACCAAGCATCAGCGGCAAAGAAATAAAATATCCGCTTACCCCCACAAGATGCCCTGCTCCGGTCCGCTGGTCTATGACCCGGATATCATCCATGTTGCCGTTGACCTTGAACTGCAGAGCCGAACTCAGGGCCCACATGCCAAGCGCCGCGATGGGAATGGCCGCGATAAGGAAGGGCTTCAGCAGGATGTCGCGTTCCTGATTCTGCGCCAAGCTCTGTTTGAAGCGGATGGGTTCGTTGGCAACTGCCAGGGTAACTGCAGAGAAGACCACCAGTCCCAGGTTGGTGCAGATCAGGACCGTGATCTTCTGTGCCATCGTGGGTTGGAACTGGATCGCATCGTACAGCGCGTGGAAGTCGTACACCCAGGCGAAGATCGGGCGCACCACGAACACGAGAGCGTGGAACATTAGGTAGAAGGTCAGCGGATGGAAGATCGACGCCGCCGGGTGGCGGGCATACCAGACGCAGACGCCCAGCAGCACCACCACTGACAAGGCCAGCATGAATTCGTACATCAGGCTCGGTCCTGTGCTTGGCCGTTCACCGCGAGCGCTCGGGAGGCCGGGCGATCCAAGTTTACCTTCGCAGTTGCGGCGGCATAACGCAACCATGTCGCGCAAGCCAATCAGCGCGCGTGTGGGCGAGGGGGTGACAAGCGCCGACGCTTTCGCTAACGGGCCCGCTCCCCATCAAACCAGCGCGAACATAGCGAAAGCGAGTGCACTTATGAAACTGACAGATATTCGCGACAATGCCGGCGCCCGCCATCGCAAGATGCGGGTTGGGCGCGGCATTGGTTCCGGCAAGGGCAAGACTGCCGGTCGTGGTCAGAAGGGCCAGAAGGCCCGTTCCGGCGTGGCCATCAAGGGCTTCGAAGGTGGCCAGATGCCGCTTCACATGCGTCTGCCGAAGCGCGGCTTCAACAACATTTTCCGCAAGGATTACGCCGAGGTCAATCTGGGTCAGATCCAGAAGCTGATCGATGCGGGCAAGCTCGACACCTCCACCGTGATCGATCATGCGGCGCTGAAGGCTGCCGGCGTCGCGCGGGGCGGCAAGCATGGCGTGCGTCTGCTCGCCAAGGGCGCCCTGACCAGCACTGCGCAGTTCAAGGTGGCTGGTGCATCCGCCGGTGCGAAGGCTGCGGTCGAGCAGGTCGGCGGTTCGGTCGAAGTGACCGTGCAGCCCAAGGCGAGCGCCGAGGCCGCTGCGGAATAATCCGGTCCATGCGGCGGGCAGGGTGTTGGACATCCCGCCCGCCGCCTATATGGCTGACCGGACAAGAGGGGGCGGGGCGTTAAGCCGCCTGGCCAGCGAAGGCTTTCAATCGAAATGGCATCACGCGCCGACAATATCGCGAGCAATTTGAGTCTCGCCAATTTCTCGAAGGCGACCGAGCTCAAGCAGCGCATCTGGTTCACGGTCGGGGCGCTCATTGTGTTCCGGTTTCTCAGCTTCGTGCCACTGCCGGGCGTCAATCCGCTGATCCTGTCCACGCTGTACGACCAGACGCGCGGCGGCATCCTGGACCTGTTCAACACCTTTTCGGGCGGGTCGCTCGAACGCATGAGCCTGATCGCGCTTGGCGTCATGCCCTACATCACCGCCTCCATCGTGGTGCAGCTGGCTGCGGCGCTGCATCCGGCGCTGATGGCATTGAAGAAGGAAGGCGAGGCGGGGCGCAAGAAGCTCAACCAGTACACCCGCTATGGCGCGGTGCTGCTGTGCGCGATTCAGGGCTGGTTCCTCGCCTCGGGCCTGGAAGCCTATGGTGCGCAGAGCGGGCTCCAGGCAGTGGTCAACCCCGGCGTCATGTTCCGCATCATCGCGGTGATGAACCTGATCGGCGGCACCATGTTCCTGCTGTGGTTGGGCGAGCAGATCACCAGCCGCGGGATCGGCAACGGCGTATCGCTGATCATCATGGCCGGCATCGTCGCCCAGTTTCCGACCTTTATCACGAACATGTTCGAAGGGGGGCGCAGCGGTTCCATCAGCCCGGCGCTCATCGTGCTGTTCCTCGCCATGGTGGTGGCCCTGATCCTGCTGATCTGCTTCATGGAACGGGCCCAGCGGCGATTGCTGATCCAGTACCCCAAGCGAGCGAGCGCGCGCGGCATGATGCAGGCCGACCGCAGCCACCTGCCGCTGAAGCTGAACACGGCGGGCG
>Ga0210040_10007862_pt1 | contig 12779 bp, 13 predicted proteins | sample CryGeyCG12114_NA_FD_185462 | JGI IMG/M metagenome (GOLD analysis project Ga0210040, IMG submission 185462) | Groundwater microbial communities from aquifer - Crystal Geyser CG19_WC_8/21/14_NA (SPAdes) (version 2) | ecosystem: Environmental > Aquatic > Deep subsurface > Groundwater | place: USA... | reverse complement strand
AATGTAATTTGAATTGTCAATTGTACCAACAGTTTTCTCGTTTGTCCTGACGAAGGCTACAGAAAGTAGTCGAAAGCTTGACAATAAAACAATGTCTACATCCTATAACCCGTCTAACTCACTCAATCTTTATACCTTGTTGCGAAGGGAAATCCTTAGTTGGAACATATGAAACGGGCTTCCTAGTCACATTTTGTTTTGGTCCATCACACGACCATTTTTGAAAGTTATGGGGATCCCGCGACGGAAGGCCAGATAAAAATTGGTTGACCGCGTTGCAAGCCTGCCATTGTGCAGAAAGAGGAGAAAATGTATTAGTCAATCAAGTGTATTGTGATTTGTGAGCCTCTAGAATGTACAATGAAGTAGCCATACTTACCATGGATAAGGCCGACTTTAAGTCTTATTCACAAATTTCGGAATCCTTGAATATGATACTATGATGATGATACGATGATACCACAGAATACGAATTTTTTTTTGCCTCAGGCCTATAGACAAGAAAAAAAATTTTAATTAAAAAAAGAAAATAAACTCGAAATCTATCCATAGTTACAACAAACCAAACCGAGCCTTCTAATTTTTTCCAATTAAAAATAATAATACGATGAAAACTGAACCTTTACGCTTCTTCCCATCTGCAAAATGGTGTCTTTTAACTATCAATTGAAACGTCTCTTCAGTCAGGCAGGAGCCGTCCGTCACTATGTTTGATGGACCCAGTATGTGAATCCCAACCACAAGCACGATGAGGACACGTTTAAAATTTGAATAATAATTAAAATCCACTCAAATTAACCCAATCGTAGCTTTCTTCTCTCCACTCCCAAATGTGCACAGTTGTAAACTTTCTCCTCTCGTTGAATGAAACTGAGAACAAGAAATGAGCAAGTGCGCAAAATCTTTGTGTAGTAGAGTAATATGGCATTGAAGACGAATGGGACATACATAATGTAATACCACAACGTATTCTTGCTGATGGATGGAGGATGGTAAAAAAACTAAAATCCTTTCACCGTGTGTGTGTGTAGTGAGTTGCTATCTTTTGTCTACTGACATTAAACTGATATCTCTGGCAGAAGGCAGGCAACAACATACACTGCTCCACCATATTTCATTGATCATATGTTTTCGTCTAGAATGGTGAAACTTGGGTGAAGTTCATTGTTTGAGACGAGGCTTAAAAAGTACAGTTATTTATATTTATGTGTTTATTGCATCGTAATATTTGATATGAATATTTAAGCTTCATAAGTTCTGTTTAGTTTGGTCATGCTCATAACCAATGCATACGGCGATTCCAGTGGAAGAATAACCTCCACATTAAATTGCTCAACTACTCGCAGCTTGACAATATACTGCAAGGTAAATTATACTAAGCCAATAACGAAATATAAATTAGGATTCTCAGCTAGCTATAATAGCTATCTTGGGTGCAAACTTGCAAACTAAGTTACGGTTTTCGGCGTGATTCCTCATTTAAATATTATTCAGAGACTCCACAGAGACTCTTGATTTCGTGTGTAGCATGGGGACATTGGGTATTTTTATTGACTGCGTGTAGTCTAATGCTTGCAATTTAAGAGGATGATACTTATCTTCAGTTATATTTTTTTTGAAAAACAAGGTAGATATGACGGTTTAGATGCGAGCATCATTGAGGCCAAAATAAAATTGATCTTTGAATCTCTCTACTTTCAACACGGGCCACGGGAGGAAATCACTTGTTCTTAATTGCAGAGCTGTAACTCGAAGCTTTAGAGAACGTGTTGGAACCGAGGGTAAGCACAATACTTGAGTGATGTCATCGATATTATAAGACTGCCGTCATACATGTATTAACATTTCAAATCAACATGCAGTAATTAACATTTCAGCTCTTTTTCATTTAGATGTCATACCGCCTTGGACAATCTAAAGCACGGTTTAATTTCAATCCATCAGTTGGAGAAAATCCTGCTCCAAAAAATGGTCAAAATTCTGCTCAGGGATCCACTTTGCCAGCTGGATCCTCGATTTTTTCAGGAACGGGGTCTCATGCAGCGGGTATAGTTCACTCCTCAACTTTTTTAGCGAGCCATGGATCAAAACATAAAGGGCATAGAAGAGGCCATAGCTATGGAGGTGTAATCAATCCACCGACACACCACCATTTGGAGTCTCGACCTTCTCATCCTAACACAAATCATGGGTATGCAATTTTCAGTATTCAGTCCTCCTTTAATTTTCCTCCTTGAGCTACACACTTGAGAATTATTCTGTCAATTTTTGAATTTGTTGCAGAATCCTATCGTCACAGACTGGGTACACGATCTCATCATCTGCTCACAAAGGGCACAGAAGAACACTATCTGGCTGTCTACCAATGGTGGGTATGGGAGCAGTTGCATGGTCTTCCTTGCGGGATTTGGAAAGTGCTTCTAACCTCCAAGGACATGCTAACAGCCCAATCCCAATATTTTCTCCTGAAGGTAAATCTCAGATATTGCGACAGTTGGCAGGGTTATTTTGCCTTGATAAACAAATTGGAGGCAAAAGACTTTAAAAATGAGAACATTAAATTACTTCAAATTGATTCTGTCAGGATATAGTACAGTCGAAGAAAGTTTTGACCATCTGAATTTTTCTTCTGTAGAGTAGACACTTGAAGTTGTAACACAAGTATCCGTATCTTCTGGGTCATATGACTCCTGAGATTCCATATATGTATTGGTTTACCAAATAAAGTTATGATTGAGGCCTTTTGAATGAAGACATTTAGTAAAGTCTATGGTATACACATCTACGTCATATTTGTCCTAGAGCGATGCCAGTTTAACTAATGGTCTAAAATTTATATTTTAGTATCTCGTCCTTCATCTCCTGAACTTTTTGACACGGAGGGAAAGGCTACCCCTGCTGTATGTGATGATGGAGCCAGAAAAGATTTTTTGGACGAGACGGATGATTTAGACTCTGCAGAATGTGGTTTTGGGCCTTGCCGAATGCCAGAATGTTTTCAGGGACTAGCCAACATTCAGTTCTTTGTTTCCATTCTGGCCTTACTGGTGACTTTACAGCAAGCAGTTGCGTCGGGCTATGTGAATTCAGTAATCACTACGATTGAAACTCGTTTTGAAATTCCATCTCGTTTTTCTGGCCTTATAGCTTCCAGTTATGAAATGGGGAATGTAGTAACAGTTCTTTTTGTGAGTTATCTTGGTGCAAAGCGACATATACCACGTTGGATCGCTATTGGTGAGTATTGTACTGATTTTGAAGAGTGTAACGAATATTTTATCATGTTAGAAAATTATAGCCTGATTTTTTAAAATTCAGGTGTATTCACAATGGTCATTGGCTGCATCGTTTTCACCTTGCCCCACTTTCTCAGCGTTGACAGAAGCACCCATTCCTACTTATCTTCTAGCTCATACAACACTGAAAGACTGGTCCAGTTCAATGATTCAGATGTGATGTACCCGGAAAGTGCTAATGAAACATTAAATGCAAATGGGAAAAGTAACGAGTCTGACTCTTCTGGTATTATGAGTTTGGGTCAAGTGGACCATAAACCTATAACTAAAGGAAGCAGAAATGCGATATGTCGCTCTGCTAATCCTCATTCCTCCAGATTTATTTCCGGCGAATCTTTTCGATCTCCTGTAATTGAGCCAAGTGATTTTACCATCGGTAGGTTTATATCTGCTAGAGTCTTGCTTTGCATATTACTTCTAGAGAATTCTTTTATCCTTCTTTTACATAGTACTTTATGCAACTTACACAACTTATTTATTTTGTTACAACTTAAATAGGTTCCCCTTCTAATTATCCGTCGGTGAGGCAAGAGTACATGTCTTATGGTTGCTCTGTTGAAATTATTGGAGAAGATGGAACGAAAACTGTATCTAACGGTGATAGCTACGGCCATCCTTTGATTTTATTTATGCTCGCGCAACTATTACTTGGTTGCGGAGGATCCCCTCTTTTCACACTCGGAATAACTTACGTGGACGATCATGTGCCTGCAGAGTCTTCTTCTGTGTATATTGGTAAGATTTCTTATTTCCTTCAGTTTTTCTTGTGTCAAAAAAAACAGCCCCGTTTACCTTTAAGTCCATCGTATGCTTTTTCTAACCAGGGATAGTCTATTCAATGGCCGCATTTGGTCCAGTTCTAGGATTTCTTCTTGGCGCATGGTTGTTGTCCATTCCTTCCGTCACCACTACAAGTCCAGGTTCAATTCTATCTTGCATTACAGTTATGCGTTTTTTGTAACAAGAATAACAAGTAACTAGTAAAAAATATAATATTTCTTTTCCGTTATCTCAGATGAACAATTTATTGGAATGTGGTGGGGTGGGTTTCTTGTGGCCGGTGGTCTTTTGTTTGTGACTTCTCTTCCATTTCTGACACTACCCCGTTTGGTGAAGCGGGAACCTCAAAGGACTTCTAAAGAAGTGGACCTGTGCGTCGCTTCTGATCCTACACCAGAAAGAGCTTCCATTTCTGAAGTTAAAGTTTCTGAAGTTCAAGACACGTCAGCCTACGGGCAATCCATACGGGACATTCCTAGGTCCATTTGGCGTCTTATCACGTAAATGAAATCTTTATTTGCTCCATTTAGAAATTTTTTAGTAGTCTAGTCGATCTAATTTGTGTAGTCACTAATAAACCATTTTTGTGTGCAGGAATCCCACTTATGTGGTAACTTGTTTGGGAGGCTGTATGGAGCTTAATATTGTATCAGGGTTTGTTGTATTCCTTCCTAAATATTTGGAGACGCAATTTTCTCTCGGTAAACCAGAGGCATCTTTGTTCACTGGAGGAATTGCTATCCCAGGTACGATTGGAAAATAAATGTTTACGATAGAGCCGTCACTTAGTGGTTCCGGTCTTTAAAATCCCACCACTTAATGTCGATTGAATTTGTATCCACAGGAGCTTGTTTTGGTATTTTTGCTGGTGGATATCTTATGAAGCGTTTACAACTCAAGCCTTCTGGAGCTGCTAAGTTTGTCGTAATTACCAACATTCTATGTCTTGTTGGGTATGTACTCTTCTTTTTCTTGGGATGCCCTAACCACAATATTGCTGGAGCTACCGTTGCGTATCCAGGAACAACTGAGTTACCGTGAGTTTCATATTTCTCTTGTGTTATAAAGCGCAGATTTATTTTGTATTTATTCAATAATGCACATTACTTGTCTTTCAGTGACCCGATTTCATTCAACATAAACTTGACAAGTCCGTGTAATGCCGAGTGCTCTTGCGATTCCTCGTTAGATGCCCAATATGTATGCCATAAAGGGGTAACATATTTCAGCCCTTGTCATGCTGGATGTTCTGTCGATATGACACAGTGCTCTTGTAAGTTTTTATCTGTTAAAAGTTGTTTGGGATAATCATAGCATCAGTTTGAATTTCAAGTTATAATGTATAGGTGCCGGAGGAGAAACTGTAACTCCTAGTCCATGCTCCGATAAGCCTTGTAAAACATTACTACCATTTATGATAGTTCTATTTTTCATGACTGGGACTGTGGCTGTGACTCAAATGCCTCTGTTGATGATTGTTCTTAGGTATTCTTCACGACTTACAAAAAAAGCCTGAAGATTTTTTTAATGGAATCTGATTTTAAACTAACTAGGTGATATTTTGTATTAGATCCGTGACTCCACAGGAACGCTCATTTGCATTGGGAATGCAATTTGTTATTTTTCGAATTTTTGGGTACATTCCAAGCCCTATTGTGTTTGGGAATGTTATAGACTCGGCATGTCTTCTATGGAGCGTAAAAAGATGTTCTTCACTATTACCGGCTGTCAGTGGAAGATGCTTACTGTATGACGTGCAAGATTTCCGATACAAGTATGTCATTTTTATAATCATTTTTGTGGTCCTGACTGAGGCCAACCTTTTGTAATTTTAAATTTATAAATCAAAATATACTGTTTCAGATATGTTGGGATGCTATCGGGATTGAAACTTCTTGCCTTGGCTCTGTTTCTGTACGATTTGTTTCATTTGCGTAGACTGGAGAGAAGAGAAGCGGACGAAGCTAACGAAAAATTGGAGGGTGTCAAAATGTCATCAAACTCTAATATATCATTGGACAACTGTAAGCCTGATACTGATACTGCTTTTGCATCTTCTCGTAGAGAGCATTTAAGTGATATATCGCATGAATCTTCCCCTGAAGCGGAACCAATGCTTCCATCTTCAGTGAAATCTTAAAATTTCAAAGCTGCACTAATGAAATGAATAATATAATCTCTCTTCAAGATCTTTGTTGTTATCAGTATTAAATTGCCATGTCGAAAATAATGATTAGCTCTCTGCTTGCATATATTCTCTGTGGCTCAAAAAACGTCATTTGCATTTGACTTTTAGCTAAATACCAAATAGCACATTTAGATTTTGTTCCTTATTTTTTTTTGTGCTTTCTCATATTTGTGTCTCTGTAGACAGTTTTTGTTGTAATCTAATATTTTCTCTGTGTTTTTGTTGTGCACCTACACCTGTGTTGTCCTTGACACATCCTGTTCCTGTGTTCTGGATTGAATTGATTCTCATAGTGTGCGAAGATTCTGAAACACCAAATGTTCCTGCTTCTATACCCGTAGCTAATGTTGTCACAATTGGTTGACGCAAGTAGCTGTTAGTAAACGATATAATAAATTGACAAGTATAATAAATTTCCAAGTCGATTGTAGATTTAAACTCGCATTGTTTACCATTACATAATTGTATACAAAACTGTCTGTACTAAATGCAATATAATATACTCCATGCCATGCACGTAAACTGTAAATTACGAGTTTTGACAATTGTCTTAATTGTAATATTTGTTATGAAGCTGTATATTGACAGGCACAGAAACGTAAACCTACTTAATTGTGAAAACAATAACATGGATATTATTTTGCGATTGTAAGATTCACTCTCATTTCAGCCGTTATGTTTTACTAGTCTTTAAGTGAAAGTAGAAGAATAATTTATGTTATTTATGTATGCAGTATTGCACGTTATGTTTTATTTTAGTTGTCGTTACAAAGAAAATCATAACTTCGTGGAAAAGACTTGAAACCCCCAAAGCAATATCAGATGTGCAGCCTATGAGCTCGAACCATTATATTAAGCTAAATACTAGAAGAAAAAAACTTTACTGTTCGAATTTCAAAATTTAAGATTTCAACAATATTGTGAATGAAAATGTTTATGCTATCAAATTAGCTATTTTAATATATAAATTGGAGAAAGGGTTGGCTTATGAGCATTTTAGTCGGCTAGTGACAAGGTGGTAGAATATATATACTTATATTCTACCACCTTGGGCTAGTGAAGTATGGAGAGTGAAAGAAAGGTTTTTAGGAAATCGATTTTTCCGGGTTTGTAATCACATACTACAGTTTAGTGTGCACTATGTTCACTTTCTTTTACTATTTCCCGCTCGTTTTAACTAACTTTATTTGCAATCGGGTTTTAGTTTTTACATTTACCTATGTAACTGTAGCGTGAAAATCCATAAAATAATTGTAGGGCGTTTTAAGCTTAACATTCTGTGTTACTAATATTTATGTATGTCAAGTCAGATATCAAAGTATGTTTATATTTATTATTTATCGGTTTTTTGCAGTCAGTCATCACTCTCACAAAAGCAAATCATTGTGTCATTCAAAAAGTCAACTTACTAAGACAATTTAATGTGAACTATAGATTAACATCCTCACGCGTAATGCTTAATTTATAAGTTTTTGGTTATCTCTCTATTATGCTAAAGTTAGTTAAGTCTAGCTGTAGCTTTAAATATACTACAGGTACAAAAGAGTAATTTTCGAATTTGGGTTTGGTTGTGGACAAAACTTTGCTTTTTTGTATATGAATAATGAATTGCATATTTTCCATTTCGTGGGAATTGCCTACTGGTGCAACCCAACTCCGTGTTTAAATTTTTTAATGTATGTCTTTATAATGCAAATGTACCAAATGAAGTTAATGCTGCTAAAAATCGGAAGTCCGTGTATCTTACGAATTATTTCTGTAAATTATTTAGTTAGATGTAATTTTATCACGATGTGTGGAAATTTTTTGTGCATCAAATATGCTGAAAAAATAAATTTTGGTGCTACAAATTAACACTGGCAATATGTGGTTTCGAAAATTGTATACTGCATAGAACGGAAGTTAAAACGCATGCAGTATCAGGCCAATTAGGCCACAGAAATCTGGATATTTGATGAAGAATTTTTCAGAGAAGTAAGTCAATGTGGAGAAAGTTTTTGAAAGGAATAAGCAGAATTATTGGAGAAAGAGTGAGTGAAATTTTTCATGCACGGTCAGTGAAAGCATATAGTAAGATGTGTACGAATCAACGGAGCCAGTAAAATTATTTGGCGGCATTCAAAGCGTCGTAAAATATTTGAAATTCTTTGACATTGAAAAGTTATTTAATTTTAAATGTTTGTTCAATTTATTGTTAGATAAGGATTAATTTAAAAGCAGTTAAGTACTGTTTATCGAAAATAATGGACGGAGTTTTAGAGCGAAAGAGAACGGAGACCAGTGCTCTTCCTAAAGGCTGGGTACGAGAAGAAATTGTGAGGAAAACGGGTCTTTCTGCCGGAAAAATTGATGTCTGTTATTACAGTCCATCAGGAAAGAAGATTAAAAGTAAACCGCAACTGGCACGATCACTTGGAGATTCTTATGATCTGAGTGCGTTCGATTTTCAAACAGGAAAAGTTAATTTACTTTTAATTAAGAAGGGTAAAAAGCAACAAAAGGCTCAGTTTGATTTCAGGTACGACTTTTTGTCTTCACCTTTAAAAACTAGAGATTGGGAACATATTTCAGTGATTACAGAGCAGTTTAAAAATAATATTGTATTACAATGTAGCCGAGGATATAGAAACGATTCGTCTGTGCTTCCTCCAATTCGTCAAACCGCATCTATATTTAAACAGCCTGTCACCATACACAAAACTCAAAAAAGTCATGTAAAACTTGACTTCAAACATGGGCATCAGGAGAAACCTAAACAGGTATGCATTTATCTCCCAATACATATATGAGAGACCAGAAACCTAATTTCAAATTATGCAAGCCTCTAAATTGTTTTTAATTTACTTGCAGCTGTTTTGGGAAAAACGTCTCGAAGGTCTTCGGCCGTGTGATCCTTCTGGAGCGGAATTAGAGAACTTGAGTCTCCCAAAAGGAGTTGAAGGTGTAGGACCCAATGTCGGTGCAGATACGGTATTACAGTCCGTGGCCACTGCTTTACATGCTACTAACCAACCTATTACTGGCCAAACAAGCTCTAAAGACAGTTTAAAATCCAATCCTGGAGTTTACATCAACCCAGAGCAACCTTTGATTCAAGTTCGTTGCTTATAATATTAATTTATGTAGTGTGTGTACCTATTTTTTATAAATAATTTTTTTAAATACATTTTTAGGCTGTTGATATTCAAGAAGATGACATTAAAATTCAAGAGGATAAAGTCTTGGATGCTCGTAAAAGATTACAAGAGATCATACAAAGGTTTTATGATTGATGAATCGATCATCTTTCTAATCTTTTGACAGCAAAGCATTTAGTTTTTATACTTTTTTGGGTAGCTACGTTAGGACTTACGTTTCTCCATTCGACCCTACTTAAAGTAACATTTTACATTTAGAAAGTATGACTTTTGTGTATTAATTATATGTCGAATTTTAAACAGTCACAGGGACTATGTATTAGACTAGCTTTTCCTTACATGTTGGGATTTTTTTAGAATCATGAAAATATTTAAAATCGAGTGCCGCGACGATGTGTACATAAATACGCTTAACATGTTTAGTTTATTATTACTGTTTACTTGTACGTGAAATAAAAAATCTCAACCAATTGTCACCCCATTCAAATTGATTACTATTCGTTTCATCATATCATTAATTTCTCCCTATAGTCCAAAGCCAGTCAACCTTTTCGATTATCACAAAGCCAAACAAAAACATCATAGCCATAGAGTACATACAAGAACCAAGCACTAACGCGAAATGGCATCCAACCAAATGCCGCAAATTCATGAGTATAAAGAGCCACACGCAACATACAACTTCAGCCATATTCAATCCAATAACTCAGCACTAAAGCTTCCCAAAAAGGAATCTTTTTCGTAAACTCATTTTCCTCATTACCATCCTCCGGTAAGAAATGTTCATTTCTACAATCTAATCATCAAAATTACTAACTTCATTCGTTCCACTATTAAAATATGTCATCAACTTGTTTTGTTCTTTTGGTTAATGTATATGGTGTTATTACTAACTATACTACTACTCACTACTCATACCCCTTTCCTACTACTAACGAGTAGTAGTTTTACGCAGGCAGCTGGGAAAAATACATCCATTTCATTCAGTTACATAGCAGCGGGATTCATTATATAGTGTAGTGTAGTAGTGGGATAGAAACACGAGTAGACTATGCCCCGGGGTGTTTGCAGAAGCACACCAAGTGCATTCAAATCTAGGAAAAGAAGCTTTTTGGTGAACCTAATATCCGTACAACTGGCGCTCAACTATTCCATTTCTAGGTCAGCCTGCAAAGAGCATTTCAAGGACTCCCATACACACACATGCATGTGCTCTGCGTATCTTACAATGGTGTGCTCTCATGGAGTGCATGATGACCTCCCTTTCATGCATTTTCTAGTGGCATCTTCCATCCATTCTGTCTGTAGTCTGTCCCATAGTCAGTCAGCTTTTAGCAAGTGCACCAAAATAATGGAAACAAACAACACTCTGTTGGAGTGTAAGCAAAGGTTGAGGTTAATTTTTTCATTTATTTTCCTAGTGCTGTATCATCAATTGGTAATGATGGAGGATTTGTTTTTATGTTGTACTCAAGCCAGTATGGCTTCCAAGGACATGAATTTGTTAGTTTATGTACAGATGCTGGATAATGCACTGTTTCGCATGGATGGGAATAAATTGCGTAGTCTTGATTGGTTATAGATATGTATAGGAGCATTTAACTAGCCTAATTAGCTTACAGATGGTGCGGTAAAAATTATGATTCAGATTACGGTTTACCTGTATTTGTACTCTGAACGCAGGGGAGGGCTGGACCATATTTTTAAACACAAGTTAACATACGGATGACACAAAAATGCCTAATAAGTTAAGAGCTGATGAACATGCCTGCCGAATAAGCTACCTTTTTCAAGTAAGACTGGACATAGCTTTCGGGAAATTGTTCAACAACTTCCTGTTACAATGATATAAACTTATAGCCTTGTTGTAAGTTTGTTTAGATTGCATATGATGTGTGAGGGGTGAGGGTAATACAACATAAAACTTGTTCACAGGCTGGGTCGGCAATTTCCCAAACGTGTGTTCCGCAATTAGCAGAGCACTACGGTAAAAGCCTGGCTACTATTTCAGAAAAGACTCCAGCTAAAAGGTGAAATTTACCAGCTTTATATTACGCTCGTTTATATTCTTATGTGAAGTTCCTAGTTCATAATGCTTTGATGATGAATGTTAATGTAGGGATTTCACAATAAAACGATTTATGTGCAAGAAGTGCCGCGCGGTTTTGATACCGGGAACTACCGCCTCTTACCGACTTCATAGGAAAAAGAAATGTCGTGGTCAACCAACTGTGGTACACAGATATTACCTTTGATAGTGGTATGTCAAAACAGATGCAACTTAATACTCTGACTCTAATATAAGTGGTCATTTTTCGTTACATGTATAGATTCTTGCATGCCTAGCATGCAAAACTACCAAGAAAATTCCTGCCAATGAAAAATATCAACTGGAGTTTGACATTTCAGGGACAATTGAAACACGAGGAAATGATTGTGATAAAAAATTACAAGTACCGCGTAAAGAAAGTCCTATGGAAATAAGTGACGAGAAGAGCTGATCATTAAATAAGTTTGTATCTTTATACTTTTTTTGTAACTAGTTTATATGCATATCTGCAATAAAAAACTGCTCGCAATACTATTAGCCTATAAATATGTTTCCACCATAAGAGTGTTCAAACTTGCTCCCTGGTATTGATTAACGGTGTGATTGTATGGGAAGGTATATTTGATTATAGTGGGAATGAGTAACACATAGGCTCGCTATAATTCACAAAATTAAAGGAGCAATTACTGATCACCCTAAACTTAGTTGCCCTGTCCCCTCATGGAACTTCAAAACTTGCACAAGTTTATGCAAAATGGCGATAAATATTTATATGCATCTTAACGTCCCGAAACACACGCAACTTTTAATTTTCTGGGACAGAAGGCATGTCAGACTCACCGAAAAACAAAGTCTGGTTTTGCCACTCTCTCAGCTTTCACCATGTTGAAAAATCTACAGAGAAGTACGAACCTCATTCTACTGAGCAATTTGTCAACCAAGTTCAAACATTCAGTAAGAAAAATGAAATATTTAATGAGGCCTTCACAAGAATTGAAAAAATCTAATGCCTTTCACTATGGTATACTATATTACTTACATGGATCAGACCATAAGTTTTCTCTTCTGCAGATTAACGAAAAACTAGATACAATTACTTTTTTTTAAATCTAAAAGCTACTTAAATCAATATCAAACCTTTGATTGACGATTATATACTTCCAAAGTCCGAACCATAGCCACGAATTTAATTTAAATCAATTGAATGCCTTACCATAAAAAGTGATTATTTAATTAAAAATTCTGCTACAAACTTACTTAACAACAGGCCGGAAAAATAAGGCGGGGATATTTGGCTCTGAAATCGTGGACACTAATGCAGTAGCTCT
>Ga0210040_10007861_pt1 | contig 12780 bp, 10 predicted proteins | sample CryGeyCG12114_NA_FD_185462 | JGI IMG/M metagenome (GOLD analysis project Ga0210040, IMG submission 185462) | Groundwater microbial communities from aquifer - Crystal Geyser CG19_WC_8/21/14_NA (SPAdes) (version 2) | ecosystem: Environmental > Aquatic > Deep subsurface > Groundwater | place: USA... | reverse complement strand
GCCCGTTGGTCGAGGCCCCGCAGATCAGGAACCCACCGGCCAGCAGCCAGAACGGCCGGGTGCGCACCGCGTCGGCCAGGCCGCGCAGCGCCGTCCGGGCCGGGTTGCCGCCCACCGGGTCGATGTCGTCGGCAGCGGTGCCGCCGTACGGGACGACGCCCAGGTCGCGCGGCCGGTCGCGCAGCAGCCAGGCCACGAAGGGGACGACGGCCAGCGCGGCGGCCGTGGTGCCCAGGGCCGCCGGACGCCAGCCCCAGCGCTCGTTCACCACCGCCACGACCGGCAGGAAGACCAGCTGACCGGTGGCGCCGGCCGCGGTGAGGACGCCGGACACCAGCCCGCGGCGGGCGACGAACCAGCGGCCGGTCACGGTCGCCACCAGGGACAGCGCCATCGACCCGGTGCCCAGCCCGACGAGCACGCCCCAGCACAGGATCAGCTGCCAGCTCGCGGTCATGAACACGGTGAGCCCGCTGCCGACGGCCACCACCAGCAACGCCGAGACGACGACCCGGCGGATGCCGAACCGGTCCATCAGCGCGGCGGCGAAGGGTGCGGTGAGCCCGTAGAGCGCCAGGTTGATCGCCACGGCCGCGGAGATCGTGGACAGCGACCAGCCGAACTCCTCGTGCAGCGGGTCAATGAGCACCCCGGGCACCGCACGGAAGGCCGCGGCGCCGATCAGGGCCACGAAGGTCACCGCGGCCACCCACCAGGCCGGGTGGATGCGATGGGTGCGGGCAGGCAGCACGGCGGTCACGCGGAGATCCTGCGGTGCGGACGGCGCGGCGGGCCAGTGGCCCGGCGGCCAGCATGTGCAACGATCCGGCCATGCCCGCCCCGGCCGCCGCCCCGCGACTCCACGAGGTCGCCGTCCTGGCGCTGGACAGCACGATGGCCTTCGAGCTCGGCCTGCCGCACGCCTTCCTCGGCGGGGCGGTGGACGCCGACGGGCACCCGCTCTACCGGGTGCGGGTGGCCTCGGTCGACGGCGGGCCGGTGCCCACCAGCGCCGGGTACGCCGTTCAGCCCGACCACGACCTGCGACTGCTCGAGACGGCCGACACCGTGGTCGTGCCCGGGGTGTACGGCGGGCCGCACATGACCGGCGCCCTCTCCCCCACCGTCGCCGACGCACTGGTCCGCGCGGCCGGCCACGCCCGGATCGTGTCCATCTGCACCGGCGCCTTCGTGCTCGCCGCGGCCGGGCTGCTCGACGGCCGGCCCGCGACGACGCACTGGGTGCACGCCGACACGTTCGCCGGGCTCTTCCCGCAGGTCCAGCTCGACCCCGACGTCCTGTTCGTCGACGACGGCGACGTGCTCACCTCCGCGGGCAACGCGGCGGGGATCGACCTGCTGCTGCACCTGGTGCGACGCGACCACGGGAGCGCGGTCGCCAACAGCCTGGCCCGCCGCCGGGTGGTGTCACCGTGGCGGGACGGCGGCCAGTCGCAGTTCATCGAGCGTCCGCTGCCCGAGGCCGACGACGCCGGGACGGCGGACACCCGCACCTGGGCGCTGGACCGGCTCGGCGACCCGCTGACCCTCGCCCAGCTCGCCGCCCACGCCCGGATGAGCGTGCGCACCTTCACCCGCCGCTTCCGCCAGGAGACCGGCCTCAGCCCGCAGCGCTGGCTGACCTCGCAGCGGGTGGAGCTGGCCCGCCGGCTGCTGGAGTCGACCGACACCCCGGTCGAGCGGGTCGCCGCCGAGGCCGGGTTCGGCACCACCGCCTCGCTGCGCCAGCACCTGCACGCAGCGATCGGGGTGGCGCCGCTGGCCTACCGGCGGACCTTCCGCGGGGCCGCCACCAGCCCCGCAGCGCCCACCCCCATGTGACGAGCGACTCCTCGACGTCCCCGCGCAGGGTCATCCCGTCTGGCAGAGTGGTGGGCACCGGCGCCGCCCCCCGCTCATCCGAGAGCAGGTGGACTCGACGTCGGCGCGAGGCTGCGCCACCCAGGCGCGCCGGCGACCCGACGTCCGATCCGGATGAGTGCGAAGTGGCCCCGCTGAGGCGGCCCCGCGCCCGGTGGATGAACGGTGGCCACCGGAGTGTTGAGGACAGACACATGACTTCCAGCCCGATCACCCCCGCCCAGAACGACGGCGCTGACCGCCCGCGCCGTCGTGCCACCTCACCCGCGACCGCCCCGACGGCGACCGCCGGCTCCCACGCACCGGCCGGCTCCGCCGCCGAGGGCGACGCCAACCGCCGCCGTCGCGGCGGCCGTGGCCGCGGCACCGGCCCCCGCCCGGAGGGCCAGCCGGCGACCGCTGCCCGCACCCAGGAGCGTGCCGAGGAGACCGTGCCGGTCGCTCCGGTCGTTCCCGTCGGTGACGTGGCCACCGTGCTGCCCACCGACACCACCTTCGCCGCGCTGGGCGTGCCCGCCCCGCTGGTCGAGGTGCTCACCGCCAGTGGCATCACCGCGCCGTTCCCGATCCAGGTCGCCACGCTGCCGGACACCCTGGCCGGGCGCGACGTCCTCGGCCGCGGCCGTACCGGCTCGGGCAAGACGCTGGCCTTCAGCCTCCCGCTGGTCGCCCGGCTCGCCGGCTCCACCAGCAAGCGTCAGCCCAAGCGCCCGCGCTCGCTGATCCTGGTGCCGACCCGCGAGCTGGCCAACCAGGTCGCCGCCGTCGTCGACCCGCTGGCCCGCGCGCTGGGCATGAAGACCACCGTCGTCTTCGGTGGGGTCGGCCAGAACCCGCAGGTGCAGGCGCTCGCCGCCGGCGTCGACGTGCTCATCGCCTGCCCCGGCCGGCTCGAGGACCTCATCCAGCAGGGCCACTGTGACCTCGGCGCCGTGGAGATCACCATCCTCGACGAGGCCGACCACATGGCCGACCTCGGCTTCCTGCCCGGCGTCAAGCGCCTGCTGGACCGCACGCCCAAGATCGGCCAGCGGCTGCTGTTCTCCGCCACCCTGGACAACGGCGTCGACGTGCTGATCAAGCGCTACCTGTCCAGCCCGACCACGCACTCGGTCGACCCGGCCATCGCGCCGGTGTCGACGATGACCCACCACGTGTTCCGGATCGACGCCGCCGACAAGCCGCAGATCGTCAAGGAGCTCGCCTCCGGCCTGGGCCGCACGGTGATGTTCACCCGCACCAAGCACCAGGCCAAGAAGCTGGCCAAGCAGCTCACCGCCGCCGGGGTGCCCGCCGTCGACCTGCACGGCAACCTCAGCCAGAACGCCCGCGAGCGCAACCTCGAGGCGTTCAGCAACGGCGAGACCCGGGTGCTGTGCGCGACCGACATCGCCGCCCGCGGCATCCACGTCGACGACGTCGCGATCGTCGTGCACGTCGACCCGCCGGCCGAGCACAAGGCGTACCTGCACCGCTCCGGCCGTACGGCCCGGGCCGGCGCCGGCGGCATCGTGGTCACCATCGCCACGCCCGACCAGGCCGGCGAGGTCCGCACCCTGGCCCGTCAGGCCGGGATCACCCCCGACGTGTCGGCGATCAAGCCCGGCGCCCGGGAGATCACCGCGCTGACCGGCCCGGCGGCGCCGTTCGTCGAGCCGGCCCCGGTGGCCGCCCCCCAGCCGCAGGGCACCGGTGGCGGCGGCAACGGTGGTCGCCGTCGTCGCTCCGGTGGCGGCGGAGGCGCTGCGGGCGGCTCCTCGTCCGCGTCCTCGTCGTCCACCGGCGGCCGGAGCGGTCAGACCCGCTCGGCCGGCCCCGCGCGCACTCGCGCCGAGCTCGCCGCACGGGCCGGTCAGGCCCCCAGCGGCGCCGGCCGCGGTCGCGGTCGCACCGGCCGCTGATCACCCGGGCTGGTGGCGGTCTCAGCAACGCTGAGACCGCCACCAGCCCGTTCTCGTCCCCGGCCCCCCGGTCGCGCAGCGGCCCGTGGACGACGACGATGATGTTGAGCACTGCAGCATCCCCGTCGCGAGTGAGGTCCCCATGCGCCTGCCCATCACCCCCAGCGAGATCGCACCGCGCATCGCCACCGGCGCGTTCATCCTCAACTCCGGTCTCGGCAAGCGCGGCGCCGACGAGGGCACCGCGGCCGGCCTGCACGGCTTCGCCGCCGGGACGTACCCGTTCCTGAAGAAGGTCCCGGCGACCACCTTCGCCAAGGGCCTGTCCACGGCCGAGATCACCATCGGCGCCCTGCTGCTGACCCCGCTGGTGCCCACCGCGGTGGCCGGCGCCGCGCTCACCGGGTTCTCCGCCGGGCTCCTCGGCCTCTACCTGCGCACCCCGGGGATGACCAAGCCCGGCAAGAGCGTCGCGCCCACCCAGGACGGGCTGCCGATCGCCAAGGACGTCTGGATGTTCGGCATCGGGATCGGCCTGCTCACCCAGGGCCTGATCGGCCGCGAGGCCCGCGTCGTCACCACCCGGAAGCGCCGATCCAGCAGGAAGTAGCAGGACCCCCTCGTCCCCCGAGAAGGACCCCGTCCTCCTCACCCCTCGCAGGCTCGGGGTGAGCCTCGGGACGGGGCCGTCCGGAGCTCGCGGCGGGGCCCTACGAGGGGGCCGCAGTGGCGAGCAGCCCGGCCACCAGGGCGGCGAGGTCGTCCGGGCGGGTGTGCGGCGTCATGTGCGCCGCACCCGGCAGCTCGACCAGCCGCCCCTGCGGCGCGCACGCCGCCAGGTGCACGGCCCAGTCGTGCGGGCACAGCGCGTCCCGGGTGCCGCGGACGACGACCACCGGCACGCGCACCCGGCGCAGTCGCCGGTCGATCCGGTCCGCGGCGATCTGCCGCCACAGCTGCACCATGGCCGGCGGACCGGTGTGCAGCCACTGGGCGAGCACGAGGCGGACCTGCCACCACTGCTCGCCCAGCGCGGTGCGCAGCCAGCGGCCGGCCAGCACCGGCAGCCGCAGCATCCGCGGATCGGTGGTGGGGCCGAGCAGCAGCAAGCCGGCCACCCGCGGGTCTCGCTCCGCGGCGGCGACCACCACCTGACAGCTCTGCGAGTGACCCACCAGCACCACGGGCCCCGTTCCGAGGGCCGCCAGCAGCTGTCCGGTGAGCTCGTGCAGAGTGCCAACAGGACGCCGGAGCCCCATCCCGGGCAGAATGACGACCGTCCCGCCGACGCGCCGTCGCAGCCGCGCGGAGGACCGCTCGTCCAGTCCCAGACCAGGAACGAGCACGATCCCGGGAACAGCCGCTCCGTCGGCAGCGCTGTGCGAGGTGGAGCTCACCGGGACGCCTGGCGTGGGGTGAGCGGAGGAACCCACAGCGCGGTGGGATGATGAGTCATCATGACGACATACCAGGAGGCACCGTGACCACCGCGACCCAACCCACCGGACAGCGACCCAGGGTCGTCATCGTCGGGTCGGGGTTCGGCGGTCTCTTCGCCGCCCAGCGGCTGAAGAAGGCCCCTGTCGACATCACGCTGGTCGGGAAGACCACGCACCACCTCTTCCAGCCGCTGCTCTACCAAGTGGCCACGGGCATCCTCTCCGAGGGCGAGATCGCCCCGGCCACCCGGGAGATCCTCGCCCGCCAGGACAACGCCCGCGTCGTCCTGGGCGAGGTCGTCGACATCGACCTGGCCGCGCGCACCGTCACCTCCACGGTGCTGGGCCGCACGACGGTGCACCCCTACGACGAGCTCATCGTCGCAGCAGGCGCCGGGCAGTCCTACTTCGGCAACGACCAGTTCGCCGAGTTCGCCCCCGGCATGAAGAGCATCGACGACGCCCTCGAGCTGCGCGGCCGGATCTTCGGCGCCTTCGAGCTGGCCGAGCTCGCCACCGACCCGGCTGAGATCGACCGGCTGCTGACCTTCGTCGTGGTCGGCGCCGGGCCGACCGGCGTGGAGATGGCCGGGCAGATCGCCGAGCTGGCCCGCCGCACGCTGCGCCGGGACTTCCGGAACATCGACCCGACCAGCGCCCGGGTGATCCTGCTGGACGCCGCTCCCAAGGTGCTGCCGCCCTTCGCCGACTCGCTCGGTCAGAACGCGCACAAGCGGCTGAACGAGATCGGCGTCGAGGTCCAGCTCGGCGCGATGGTGACCAACGTCGACGTGGACGGCATCGTGGTCAAGGACGGCGACGGGCACGAGCGCCGGATCCACGCAGCCACCAAGATCTGGGCCGCCGGTGTGCAGGCCAGCCCGCTGGGCAAGCTGCTCGGCGAGCAGTCCGGTGCCGCGGTCGACCGCGCCGGCCGCGTGTCGGTGGAGCCCGACCTGACCCTCCCCGGCCACCCCGAGGTGCACGTGGTCGGGGACATGATCTCGCTGAACCGGCTCCCGGGCGTCGCGCAGGTCGCGATCCAGGGTGGCCGCTTCGCCGCGGACGCCGTCAAGGCGCGCACCGCCGGTCGACCCACGAAGCCGGAGTTCGACTACCACGACAAGGGCAGCATGGCGACGGTCGCGCGGTTCGCCGCGGTCGCGGACCTGGGCAAGCTGAAGTTCACCGGCTTCATCGCCTGGGTGATGTGGCTCGTCGTGCACATCTTCTACGTCGTGGGCTTCAAGAGCCGCTTCACCACGGCGCTCGGCTGGGCGGTGAGCTTCCTGGGCCGCGGTCGCGGGCAGCGCACCGCCACCCAGCAGCAGGTCTACGGCAGGCTGGCGCTGGAGGAGCTCGGCTCGGAGTTCGAGGTGTCCAAGACCGGCGGACCCAAGGACCTGGTCGCCGTCGACGTGACCGGCCGCGAGTCCGCCTGACGCACCCGCACCTGAGCACACCTGCCTCGACGACGACGGCCCGGCTCCGCTGCTGCGGGGGCCGGGCCGCTGTCGTGGAGCAGTCAGAACGGGTAGGCCGGCAGGTCCCCGCGCAGCGTCACCCACTGGGTCTCGGTGAACGCCTCGATGTTGGCCTGCGGGCCGCCGTGGCGGGAGCCGGTACCCGAGGCGCCGACGCCGCCGAAGGGCGCGACCGCCTCGTCGTTGACCGTCTGGTCGTTGATGTGCACCAGCCCGGCCGGGATCCGCTCGGCCAGCTGCAGGCCCGCGTAGACGTCGCGGGTCAGGATCCCCAGCGACAGGCCGTACTCGGTGCCGGCGGCCAGCGCCGCGACCTCGTCGACCGAGGAGAACGGCGTCACCGGGGCGACCGGGCCGAAGATCTCCTGCTGGTACGCCGGGGCGTGCACCGGGACGTCGCCGAGCACGGTGGGCCGGTAGAACAGCCCCTCGTAGGTGCCGCCGGTGCGCACCGTGGCGCCGACCTCCACGCTGGCGGTGACCAGTGCGTGCACCCGGTCACGCTGGCCGGCGTCGATGATCGGGCCGAGCGCGACCTGGTCGCGGAAGGGGTCGCCCACCGGGAGGTCCTTCACCTTGTCCGCCAGGACCTGCGTGTACTCCTCGGCGATCGAGGAGTGCACCAGGTGCCGGCTCGTCGCCATGCAGATCTGGCCGGAGTGGGCGAACGTGCCCCACGCACCGACCGAGGCGGCCGCAGTGACGTCGACGTCGCCCATCACGATGAGCGCGGAGTTGCCGCCCAGCTCCAGGTGCGCACGCTTGAGGTGCTGGCCGGCCAGCGCGCCGACCGCCCGCCCGGCCCTGGTGGAACCGGTGAAGGCGATGACCCGCACGGCCGGGTCGACGACCAGCGCCTCACCGACGTCGGCCCCGCCGGGCAGCACCTGGAACACCCCCGCCGGCACGCCGGCGTCGGCGAACACCCGGGCGAACACCGCTCCGCCGGAGATCGCCGTCCGCGGGTCCGGCTTCAGGATGACCGCGTTGCCCAGCGCGAGCGCCGGCGCGATGGCCCGGATCGCCAGGATCGTCGGCACGTTGAACGGCGCGATGACGCCGACCACCCCGGCCGGCACCCGGCGGGCGAAGGACAGCCGGGGCGACCCGCTGCGCAGCAGCTCGCCGTAGGGGTGGCTGGGCAGCGCAGAGGCCTCGTAGCACTCCTGCGCGGAGGTGTGCACCTGGAAGTCGCCGAAGGGCTGGATCGCCCCGGACTCCCGCGCCAGCCACTCCTTGATCTCCTGCGCGTTCGCCGTCAGCAGGTCACCGGCCCGGCGCAGCACCGCGGCGCGCTGCTCGAACGGCAGCGCCGCCCACTCCCGCTGGGCGTGCGCGGCGCGGACGCCGGCCTTCTCCACGTCCGCGGGGGTCGCCTTGCCGACCTCACCCAGCTCGGCGCCGGTCGCCGGCTCGACGGCGGTGTAGGTGCCACCGCTGCCGTCGGTCCAGGAACCGGTCCAGACCTTGCCCCGCCACGCGCCGTCCTCGAGCAGTGCCATGTGTCCTCGTCTCGTCGAGAGCCCTGGTCAGACGCGTGCCATCCTCGCGCCCGACCGTCACCCGCCGTTCCGTCCAGCGGGAGCGCCCATTGGGTGGCGCAGGTCACTGCGCCCTAGGGTGCCACGACCGGCTGCACAGCAACGTCGCTCGCCTGGAGGCCCCGCGTGACCACGGCACCGCCCTCGACCGCCCGCGCGTCGGCCTGGGTGGCCGCGCTCTGCTGGGTGGCCGTCCTGCTCGACGGTTTCGACCTGGTGGTGGTCGGCACCGTCGTCCCGACCCTGCGGACACCGGAGGAGTGGGCGCTCAGCGACAGCGGCGCCACCTTCGTGGTGACGATCGGACTGGTCGGGATGACCATCGGCGCGCTCACCATCGGCGCGCTCACCGACATGATCGGCCGGCGCAAGGCGCTGATCGGTGCGGTCGCGTCCTTCTCGCTGTTGACCCTGCTGTGCGCGATCGCGCCGAACGCCGGGGTGTTCGGGTTGCTGCGCTTCCTCGCCGGCGTGGGGCTCGGCGGCTGCCTGCCCACCGCCATCGCGCTGGTCAACGAGTTCACCCGGCGGGCCGCCGGGCGGGCGACGACCACGATGATGACCGGCTACCACGTGGGCGCCGTCATCACCTCCGCGCTGGCGATCGTCGTCATCGAGGACGTCGGCTGGCGCTGGATGTTCGTCATCGGCGCCGCCCCCGCGCTGGTCGTCGTCCCGCTGATGGTGCGCCACCTGCCGGAGTCCCCGTCCTTCCTGCTGGCCCACGGCCGCCGGCCCGAGGCCGAGGAGATCGCGGCCCGCCACGGGCTCCAGCTGGAGGCCGCTCCCCCGCTGGACACCGGCGCCGCCGCGTCGATCCGCACCCTCTTCACCGGCGGCCGGCTGGTGACCACCCTGGCCATCGCAGTCACCTCGTTCATGGGGCTGCTGCTGGTCTACGGCCTGAACGGCTGGCTGCCGACGATCATGCGGGAGGCCGACTACGACCTCGGTGCGGCGCTGGCCTTCCTGCTGGTGCTCAACGTGGGGGCGATCGTCGGCCTGCTGATCGCCGGCACCGTCGCCGAGCGGGTCGGCCCGCGCGCCGCCGGCATCCTGTGGTTCGCCGCGGGCGCGGTCTTCCTCGCTCTGCTGTCGGTGCGGCTGCCGCTGGCCGGCGTGTACGCGATGACCTTCCTGACCGGGTGCTTCGTCTTCAGCGCGCAGGTGCTGGTCTACGCGTTCGTGAGCGCCAACCACCCGCCGCAGGTGCGTGCCACGGCGCTGGGCTGGGCGGCCGGTGTGGGCCGGGTCGGCGCCATCACCGGTCCGGTCATCGGCGGGGCGCTGCTCGGTGCGGGCATCGCCTTCCCGTGGGGTTTCTACGTGTTCGCCGTGGTCGGCGCGCTCGGTGCCGTGGCCCTGTCGGTCACCCGCGTCTGGCGGGACCGCGCGCTCACTGCCTGACCCACGCGCCTGACTTGTCAAGATCCGATCCCGATCAGTTCGGTTTCCTCCCACGGAGCGCTGCCGGCACGGCAGGATCGGGCCGCCGGTGTCCGGACCGGTCGACGACAGGGGTGTGGTGGTCATGCACGGCCGACTGCCGGCGCGGGTGGGACTGCTGGCGCTGCTGCACGGCTCCGGTGGCCTGCTGTGCATCGCGGCGGCGGTGTGGCCGATGAGCCCGGACACCCCGGTGGGCCTGGCCTGGGCGCTGGGTGCCGTCGGCTTGCTGCTCGCCGCGCTGGTGCTGCTGCTCGGCGACCGGCTCTCCGCGGCCGGGGCGCACCTCGCCCTGGGCGTCTTCTCCGCGATGACCGGTTTGCTCGCCGCGCGCTCCGCCACCGCCGTCGGCATCGTCGGCCTGGGGCCGGTGCTCATCGCCGTCGGCCTCTACGCGGCACACTTCTTCCGCCTGCCCACCGCGCGAGCACACGCACTGTTCGCCGTCGGCACGTCCACCACCGGCGCGGTGCTCGCCGCGCCGAGCGGCTTCGCCATGCCGTGGCTGGTGGCCGTGGTGGGCACCCTGTTGCTCACCGAGGCGCACGGGCGGCTCAGCGGACAGCTGCGCACCGATGCCGCCACCGACCCGCTCACCGGCCTGGCGAACCGCCGGGCCTGGCTGGCCGAAGCCGAGCGCAGCCTCGCCCGGGCTCAGCGGACGGCCGAGCCGCTGACCGTGGCGATCCTCGACCTGGACGCCTTCAAGGAGGTCAACGACCGGGACGGGCACACCGCCGGTGACCGGCTGCTCCGCCAGGTCGCCGAGCACTGGCAGGGCCGGCTGCGCACCTCGGACCTGCTCGGCCGGTACGGCGGCGACGAGTTCGTCCTCTGCCTTGCCGGCACCGACGCACCGGGCGCCCGGGAGCTGCTGGACCGGCTGGCCGGCGCGCCGATCAGCTGGTCGGTGGGGACGGCGACCGCCCGGGACGGCGACTCGATCGCCACCCTGCTGCAACGCGCCGACGCCGAGCTCTACGCCGGCAAGCGCCGCCGGCGGCGCACGGCCGACCCGGGGGCCACCTTCAGCGAGAGCTGACCCGTCTCAGCCGGCCTCGAGCTGCTCCACCCGGGCGGCCGAGCGCTCGCTGATGGCGGCGGCGGTCTGCGCGCGGCGGACGGCACCGTCCCGGCGGTGCTCGGCCTCCTGCACCGCGGTGGCCGCCTCGGTGGCCTGGCGCTCGACCCGGCGCAGCTCCTCGGCCAGCCGGTCGGCCCGCTCGCGGAGCTCGTCGCGCCGTTGCCCGGCCTCGGCCACCTGCTGCTCGGCGGCGTCGGCCGCAGCGGCGGCGTCCCGGGCGACCCCGGCGGCCTCCTCGGCGTCCCGCCGGGCCTGCTGCAGCTCCCGGCGCCGGCGCTCGGCGGCCTCGCGGCGACGGCGCTCCTCGGCCTCCTGGGCCCGGGCCGCTGCATCGGCGTCCGGCTTGGCTCTCCTTGCCGGCTTCGGCTGCTCCGCCGGGGGAGCGGCCCTGGCGGGGGTCGGCGCCGGAGCCGCACCGCCGGAGCGCACCGGGAGCGCCACGGCGCCGCTGAGGTCGACCGGACCCAGCCCGCTGTAGGTCAGTGCCGTGGTGAGCCGGCCGGCCTGCAGCGCCTCCCCGGCGTCCGGGTCGGCGACCGCGGCCCGCAGCGTGCTCTCCACCTGCTCGGCCACCGCGCTGCTCACGTCGTGGCCCTCGGCGTGCGCCAGCCCGCGGGCCTGCCGGGCCAGCGCCGCCACCACCTGGTTGCGCTGCCGGCCCAGCTCGCGGAGCTGGTCGGCGGAGAGGTCCACCTGGGCCTGGCGGAGCAGCTCCCCGAGGTCGATCAGCTGGCTGACCTCCGCGGGCTTGCGGCGCACCAGCAGGTTGCAGACCCACGCCGCGCTGGTCGGCTTGGGCAGCGCCGCGATCGCCTTGGCCAGCTCCTTGTCCCCGTCGTCCTTGGCCCGGTCGCGTGCCTCGGTGCGGGCAGCGACGAACTCCTCCGGCGGAACTGCGTAGAGCTCGCCGGCGATCTCGTCCAGGTCCTGCTCGGGCACCGGGCCCCTCTCTCTCGTCCGCGGTCAGGGGCGGCGCCAGTCGTCCGACGTCATGTGCGAGCCCGCCATCGGGCCCAGCTGCATCATGCCGCCGTCCACTCCCCACGAGGCGCCGGTGACATACCCGGCCGCCGGCGATCTGGTCGTGCCGCACACCAGCTCCACCGGGGCTCGTTCGTCGCCGTGCACGAAGACCGGGCTGCGGGCGGCCACCAGGCTCGGCGCATGGGCCGACCGCTGGACCTCGAGGACGTGCACTCCCTGCAGCTACCGGGAGAGCCCACCCTGTCCCCCGACGGCCGCCAGGTCGTCTACGTGCTCCGCACCACCGACGCCGCGGCCGACACCGACCGGTACGCGCTCTGGTCGGTGCGGGCCACCGCCGACGGCTGGTCGGCACCCGCGCCGCTGACCCGCGGCACCGCGGACACCAGCCCGGCCTTCTCCCCGCAGGGCGACCGGGTGGCCTTCCTCCGCCGCGGCGAGGGCCCGCCGCAGCTGCACGTGCTGCCGGTCGACGGCGGCGAGGCCGAGCAGGTCACCGACCTCCCCGCGGGCGCCGGCGCCCCGGTCTGGAGCCCCACCGGCAGCCAGATCGCGTTCACCGCCGCGGTACGCCCGGCCGACGACGAGCACGCACCCATCAGCACCAGCCGGATCGGCTACAAGGCCGACGGCGCGGGCCTGCTGCGCGGCATCCGGCAGCACCTGCACGTGCTGGACCTGGACACCGGCGAGGTGCGGCAGCTGACCGACGGCGACTGGCACGCCGGCCGCCCGGCCTGGTCACCCGACGGCACGCGGCTGGCCTTCGCCGCCGCCACCGACCCGGACGCCGACCTCACGTACCGCACCCCCGCGCACCTGGTGGACGTCGCCGGTGGGCCGCCCCGGCGGGTGGGCGATGGCCTCGGCGTGGCCGGCCCGATGGTCTGGACCGCCGACGGGGAGGCGCTGCTGATCGTCGGCCAGCCCATCGTGGCCGTCGACCACGCCGGGCTGCTCCGCCAGGCGCTGGACGACAGCGCAGCCGAGCTCGACCTGGCCGCGGCGCTGGACCGGAAC
>Ga0210040_10007860_pt1 | contig 12781 bp, 9 predicted proteins | sample CryGeyCG12114_NA_FD_185462 | JGI IMG/M metagenome (GOLD analysis project Ga0210040, IMG submission 185462) | Groundwater microbial communities from aquifer - Crystal Geyser CG19_WC_8/21/14_NA (SPAdes) (version 2) | ecosystem: Environmental > Aquatic > Deep subsurface > Groundwater | place: USA... | reverse complement strand
TAAAGTTATAATCTAGCTAATAGTAATAAAAAAGATAAGAAAAGCTAATATTTTAGTTATTTAAAAAGCGAGTAAGAATTAAAGAAAAAGAAAATATAACTTTAGTAAAGTAGTATTTATACTTATTTATACGATTATATATTAACTAGCTAGCTATCTAGCTAAGTAGTTATAAAATAAAAAGAACTCTTTTACTTATAGCTTTTTCTTTATTCTTCTTTTCTTTTTTATTTATTATAATAGTTAAATTATATAAGTAGCTTAGTCTTTTATATTAGCTTTACTACTTTTAAGCTCGTTCTTTTTATTACTAATAGCGATTATAGTATACTATTAATCGCTTAAGTCGATTTCTTCTTCTTTTATAATAGATAAGCTAAGATAGTATATTTTATTACTATCTTCTTTATTTCTTTATAATACTAATAATAAAAGTTTATTACTTTTAAAATTCTTCTTCTTTATAAAAATAAAGATTTAATTATTTTTTATAAAGCTAAATTAGTAGTATTAACTACTATTTTATTATTCTATTATAATATTAAATAACCTTAGAATTAAGCTTTAATTAAAAATACTTATTATAAGCGCTCTTTATCTTAATTACTTATCTCTCTCTTTACTTCTTATAAAGGTATTATTTCGTTTTTCTTTTAATTCTAGCTAGTAGTATTTAGTTAAAGGGCTATAAAGTTTCGTTCTCTCTCTCTTTTATACGCTATATACTAGCTTTTTATTCGTTAATATAAGGTTTAAGATATTATATAGACTAGCGATTCTACTCTTTTCTTTTTCTTTATAGCTAGCGATATAAGTATTTAATTATAATTTAAACTTTATTTTCTATTCTTATAATAAATACGATCTTACTTATATATAAGATTAATAGTTTAATATCTAGTTCTACTTATAAAGCCTTTATTATCGCTTTAAGATACTTATTTTAAATCCTTTATAAAGTTATAGCTATTTATTTTCTTTATACTTAGTTTCTTTTAGCTTATACTAAATTATTACTTTATAAATTATTACTAATTAAATAAAGCTCTACTTAACTTTCTTCTAATTAAGCTAATAATTAAATTAAATATTTAACTTTAACCTTTACTTACTTTATTTAGCTATAATTAAACTAGCGTATAATATAAAGCTTTTACTATAAGATAAGATTATAGCTATTAAAATAGTACGTAGCTAACTAGCTACATAAAGACTAGAAATATAAAGATTAAATTAAGTAGTTATCTAAATGTATTTATCGTTTTAAGCCTAATAGCGTAGCTCTTTAGCTTATTTTATCTACGTATAATAATCGATAATTAGCGCGAAGCTTAAATCTTATATACTAAATTTTATAACTTATTAACGCGAAGTTATATAAATAAAAAAATAATATCGTTAAAAAGCGCTAAGCGAGTAGATACTAACGAGATGTAATAGATATAAGTAGAAAAGGTAAACGTAATAATCCGAAAGAATAGAAAAGGCGAATTATACTAAAGGCGAGTAGGAAAAGTAAGTATAATATTTTAAACGAGCTTAGCGTAAGTAAATTATTACGCTCTTAGTAAAGCTCGACTTATATATATTAAAACGAGATAAAGATCGATAAAGAATAAAAGAAGATATAACTTTCTAACTTATATATATAACGCGAGGGTATATTATAAAACGAAGAGTAAATCTAAAAAGAGAACCTTTAGATCTATTAATATATAAGCTAAGTTATTTAAATATTTATTTCTCTAGTAAAAACCTAACTTGAATTTGTCTACTAGAATTATTATTTTTCGATAAAATACGTAATAAGGATAACCTTATAAACTTATAAGGTCTTAAGGCGTTAATAAAAGGTAGTAGGAGGTATAGCTATAATAAAAGTAGGAATAAAAGTAGTAATAGGTTATTACGGTTACTACCTAGCTGCTAAGGTATCTACTAATATTACCCTCTAACTATTCGGTCGTAACCTACTATTACGACCCTCGTACGACTTTTAAATTAATACGATTACGTTAACTCGCCTACCTACTCGTTCCGTAATATAGGTATACCTATAGCGAGAGTAAGAGGAAGAGTAGTTAGCGAAGTATAAATACTACGAAACCTTTATATTATTTATTAGCGTAGCCTTAATATCGTTTAAATAAGTAATTATAATAGTAGTAAGTAAAAACCTTTTTAGACTTTTACGTTACTTACGTTTATAGGTAGATTTTAGTAGCTAGAATAAGTAATATATAATATTATAAGAATACGGGGTAGGTTACGTAGAGTATACAGCGTATAGTACGCTACATGCGCACCGAAGTTAAGCCCTAGTGCTGAAATTACCCGAAACATATAATCATTAATTCGCCGAAGACTTTTCCCTTCAAACACAACCAAACTGCTCATAAGCTTAATCTAGCTGCTAGTCACCTCCTATACAGCATCATGTCAGAGAACGACCTCATGTTGATCGAACCAGATGGCGACGCCGTACTCCTTGTTCGCGATGAATCTTGCGAGCAGCAGATAAGACTGCGGGTCAAGACACCTCTGTTACGGGAGGCATCACCTGTTTTTGATATAATGTTCGGTCACAAGTTCGCGGAAGGTCAGGCGCTAGACAAATATGCGCCACCTGAGATCCCACTTGAAGATGATCCAGAGTGTATGAAGCTCATCTGTCAGGTCGTACACTTTCAGACGAGCAATCTACCGCGTCATTTGCCTGCAAGTCAAGTCTTGCAGTTGGCTCGAACGGTGGATAAATACGGGCTACTAGAAGCCATGGATTTGGCATTTGATAGGTGGCTGATGCCTTCGAAAGACATTCACGATCTGCATCTCTTTATGCGCGCGGCAATGTTACTTAAACACGAAGCGGGATTTCAAAGCGTCACTCGGGAATTGTTACATGTAATGGTTAGCAAAGCGCCGTTTGTTGCAGAAGGTCGTAACTTTGGTCTCCGAGACGAAGACTTGCCAATACTATGTATGTATAGTCTTGCGCGCGGTTGCCAATATGCTGACGTTGAAGATACTTTGGAGCAGAGACGAGCAGATCTTCGAGTCGAAGTGAACCAATTTATCTTTCAAGAAGCACTATCTATTGCTGGAAGCTGCCAATGCGGATGGGCCGCCAGATTCGCATCAAACTCCATGGAGAATGCTCAAAGTAACGGACTCGACCCAAAGGGTGTTGCTGATATGTCCATAGCAAAGGTCATCGAGAGACTAGAGTCCATGGGCGACCCTATAGTGCCTAGCCCTGGTGAGGACGGTGGTTGTCAGAATAAAAGATGGCATACGGCTCCCAAATTCATTCGTTACTCGCGCAGACTTGCGCTAGAGTGCTTGAGGGAGGTTGGTGGCCTTCGCCTGGATTGTTGGGAAGAAGCAATGCAAGACGAGAACAAGCATGGAGTCATTGAGTAAAAGCGTCGCGGAGGCTCTTGCCTCGAGAGTCAGGATCGACCTTACTACCTAAATGCCTAAGGTACAGTCGAGTGCAATAAGTCTCCGCGTTTGGTGCTTTCCTCACCAAAATCGTGCTGCTTCCACAGCTTGTAACTTAATAACAGCTAAGATAACCCTATAATCTCTTTATATTAATCGATAGATTAGTCGATTCCGAGTATATTACTAGGCGAAAGCTTCTAGTAATTCCGCCTTTTGTTTGTATTACAGTCGATAGAAAGCGACTACTTAAAAAAAATAGTGCTTACTTAGTGCTTTAAGTACAATTATTCTAGCTAACTAACTTCCTCTTTAAGTCTCTCTACTAATACTTAAATGATTATATCACGGCTTTTCTTAGATGATTTTAGGGTCTCGATCTATAAGCTAATCTAAAGATAATATAGTATTAGCACCTAAGTTATAGCTATAGAAGCTGTTAAACATCCGTACTTTTAGTAAGGAAAGCACTAAACGCGGAGACTTATTGCACTCGACTGTAATCTTGATGCCCTAGAGTGTAAGGCAGATCCATAGCAGGCGTACAGTAAGCTCACGGTCTTTGACTCGTCCATTTCCTGTTATCACTCCAGCAAGATGCTCGGCAATAGTAGGAAGTAAGTCAGACATCGCTACGATGTGTTCGCGAAATAATCCTCTCTGTGCGTTCTGCTCCTCCTAGCCTGCGGGGAAGTTTGCCTCTCCCGGCACCAATCGTAGTCTGCAGATGATCTAACTTAGTCGCCCTCGGCTTATTACTGCCATTCCGTGCACTTAGGCACAACCTCTGTAGACAAAGGCTCTAATAGGTCGTGGGTGCCCATGCGGCGGACTGGGGAAGCATGAATTCATTGACTGTTGTTGACTATTAATGTGGGCTGTCGCTCAATGTGGGGCGAAGCATCGATTCTAAGTTGCTAGATATCTTCATGATTTGTGGTACGGCAAAGGAGGCGGTGATTGATGGGAGGAGCCCGAATCGTGCGGCCGTGAGGTCGTAAAAGCGTTGCATCTACCGCGACGGTTCCGTGCGTTCGTCGCTTGGCCGTGCTTGAAATGCTAACATGGAAGACTCACCTGTCGCATTTGGTGTCTCCCTACGCCATACCCGCCGAGGCATTCCTTTGTGAGACCGTATTAGAGCACAAAAATGCACTAAATAAGCTAAAATTAGCTCGACTCCATGGTCTGTTGTCCACGATGACCTCGAAGGACTGATTGAAAATGCATTTATGTAAACAATTAGGCAAACAATCATACTTCGCCAACTATCTAAACCAGATGCGAGCTAGAAAGGACGCAATAATGCTGTATACTGCTCCCTTAGCCGTATTCACGTATCACTTCCCTTAACTGCAACTGGGAATGTTATCACAGTATAATCTCTTGGTAAGGCGGCCTTTCATCGTTGTCCAGTCCAAATACACTTCGACAGTCATCATTTAGCAAGCGTAGCTCAAGCATTCATTTCCGCGTAGCTCCTGTCCTTCGCATTCAGAACAATACTACCTGTCCACCGCCACGAAAACGTGTCGAGGCCCTCAAGAAGGGTTTGAACACGGACGCCCGATAGCGCATAGAAATGCTTTTGGTTCGGGAACACCAACTTGCTTCAAACTTTCATTGTGCCATCAGCGCCGCTGCTGTAGCAGAGCAACTCCTTGAACCAAAGTAAGTAGTCCGTATAACCCCCACTCCATGACCCGAGCAAGCGTAATCAGAGCCTTGAGCAGGTCGTGATCTAGATGCAAATGCCGCTGTGTCAGCTCGTAGAGAACCAGCCGGTCGGGCTCGGCCATTATTGCAACAAAGAGCTTGAGGTCGTCATGCTCCCAAAGCCACAAGGGCTGGGCCGCCGGCGGGATAAAACCGACCTCCTCCCTCTACTCTTTGATCTCCTTCACCTTCTTGAAACCAGCCGCAGTCCAGATGCCCAGCTGTAATTCTCCTTCTCTAGCATTCGCTCTCTGTTTCACTTCAACGTGTGAGAAAAGGACATGATCGTCAAGCCTTGAATGCTCGCATCGATTGATAGATCGGCATTTTAGCACAATAGAATGTTTGTTACTTGGCGCAAGTCCTCAAGCGGAAATTCAGTGTGTAGTCGACCCGCTTCGTTGGCTTAGGTAGCCTTGGTAGGTAGGAATCAGAGTCGGCGGAGACACATCGATGCCTTTGCTGTGTATACATTAGTAGAGTATACATCATCTAGTGAGATTTTGAAGACATACGCCGTCGCAATATCAACCTTGCCAGGCGTGCGCGCCTTGAGGGCCGCTAGGCGAAGCATGGGATATGCTAACCTGTCGCACCACTCTTCTTCAGTGGTATCCTTTCTCTTGCAGAAGTTGAGGTCACTGCTCAACACTTCGATCTCGGATTCGAGGTCAGCAAAGGGCGTGAGCTCCGGACGGTCGGAGAAAGGAGGGAACACGAGAGGCTGGAAGTCATCGACGCGTGAGCGCAAGAAAGTCTAGTAGCGTCAGTATTGGGCACCGCAGGAGAGAGGAGTGTCTTACTTCGAGCCTTGCTGGGAGACTGGCTTGTGCTCCCATTATGGTCTGTAGTAAACTCTTGCTCCCATTATGGTCTGTAGTAAACTCTTGAGCCCAGGTATCGTCTGCTTAAGTTCCGGCTCCTTCGCCACCAAGTCTTTCCTCTCCAGTATCGGAACGCTCGGAGAAGCGAGTATAAGCTGATGCTTTCTCTTCGTCGGACTGGAATTGCGACTTCTTGACGCATTTGTGGTCGTTCTTGTAGAAGATCCCATGGGCTCGCTTGCGCTGTCCTGTCGTCCCATTCCGCTTTCGCTTGATGTAAGGGGCACTGGTGTTATTCTTGCTCTCTTCAGTGTTAGCGTCGGATCGTCTATCACTGTTGATTTTGCGCTTCAAGCGAGGAGAGTGGAATAAGTGAGGGTTCATGTTGAGCTTTGGCATCGAAGAGTTCTAGGCAATCAATGACTCGCTTGTCCACATGAGACAGGTCTTCCATAACACAGTGCTCGTGAATGTTCGCCTGGTTGGGGAAGGAGTGAAGACGCCGTTCGGAATTGCCGTGATCAGCTTGAAGTTCGAACGACGACCAGGGACTAGGCAACCAATTTCGAACCAGATATGTGAGATGCAGAGGACAGGTGCGACAGGTGGGTAACTTTGTAAACGAACCTCGAAGCAGTGATAGCATCTGTAAAGACTCTTCGCGGCGTTCAGTAGGTGAGTACCTGGGTAGTACACTGTTATCAAAATCAGCCCCGAAGCAATACGTGCCACGATTGTCTTACTGCATTCGCGTCCTAACAAGACTCTCACCCTCTTTTCTGTGCACCCCCGATAACCGGCGTGCATGGCTGGTCATTCTAGCTGAGGTATATCGCTACTAATATGCTGCAGATTTCTGTCCAGCGTTGAGCGATCCCCTTAGTAACGGCGGTCTGTTCTTCTGCAAAGGATTCGTTCGGCTTGTCCTCACTCAAGGACATCGTAGGTCTTTCGGACTGCCTCCTAGCGTGGAATCTGTCGATAAAGGCCTACACTGTCATCAACAATGTATCTCGAAAACGGCGTCCGGAGTGTACGGATTGATGATGAGTATGTACCCTGCTTGCATGCATCTTCTGATACTCCCGCCGTCGGCTTCATTGGCCCATGTTTCAAGTGCGCCAACCAGAGGCTCTTCTAAGCGCTGACTAGGCGTGTTGTTTATCGATTACTTGAGCGAAGTTCGCGGCTGTGCGTAAGGCACTGTAGGTGTTTTCACCGAAAGAGTAATCCGCTTTGTACACGATATGGTAGGCGAGCGAGGAGCGTCGTTCGTGAAAAGCACTGACAACGCCAGGTACGGACTGACTGATTATGTGGATAGCTTATATGTAAATACTCAAAGATCAATCGAAGTTCTAAAATTGCAAGCTTTATAAGTGTTAGCCATGACGAACAGCAAACTGACCACGGTGCTTCGGTGTCGCGGTACTGACAAAGCTTCATTATTAGCTGAAGATGAGTTATCACCTAGTACAGTGTTAGTACGGTGTTAGCACGAGTGTTAGCACGGTACCAGGACGTGTGTTAACACAGTACCGGGACGCGTGTTGGTGCAGTATCGAAACGCGTATTTACACAGTGTCGCAACACGTGTTAGCACAGTACCGCAACCCGTATTACCCCACTGCGAAGTTTATGTTGGAACCGTGTCAACATACTAGAAGGGGCAAGATAGTACTCCGCGAGAGGTTATATATCGCCAACTTAGCCCTACAGTCTAAGCCGTCGCGACTATTCCCTTGTGCTTGTTTATTGATTCACTTACTCCGTCCAGACGGTCGAGAGCTCCGCCTACACCTTGTGACTGTGACCACTTTGTAAAGCAAGCGCGGATTGCATCCGTCGCTCATGTTAGAGCCTGTTAACAGACCTCGTTCTTGGACAGGAACAGCACTTTGTGTCCACTGCAACAGCGTCTAACTAGATACGGCGGTGCTAAGCACACTAACTTGTAATACCGTCCAAGTTCTAAACTGCATAACCTATAAAACAGTTCGTCGGCCTGTCAGACCTTCCTTGAGATTTGTATTGACGCCAACTTGTCGGAGGTACGGCCTCTCAGCGCTATCCACGGAGAGTATCATCATAAGACCACCTGACAGGCTGTCCGCGCGACAATGGTAGAGAGAGCCAAGTTCTGTTGGTTTTTAACAAGGAACGCAGGTTGCGCAAGTGATCGGCCGTCGAAGATCGCGAGCAGAGTGCCTCGACGACTGTCCACGCTGCCACAGCTTAGACTTCTTCGCGATTGATCTTCAATATACGATGGTTCGGAGCGCTAACACGAGATATCCCAGCGTTGCGTTGTACCTCGAAACTGCGCACGGGCACCTTGCAAGACATGCCATCGTCGTTGATACGGCTGCAAGTGTGATTGGCGCTGGACCCGCAATCGTTATCTCGACAGCGGTGTGAACGTTAGCAGTAGGTGCAGACGCATGTGGTATACATCTAACAGCTCATCTATCATATAAGGATCATGAAGAGCCTAGGGGCAACTTTCTTATGACTTGTCAGGACCCCGCTGTGTGGGGCAGTCGCAGAAGGATTCGAGTGCGCCTGGTGCTGCTTCGAGAGGCTATGTTTACGCTTCAAGCAACTTTTGGAGGCTGAGTGCGATACAGCCTAATTGAAGTGTAGCGCGAAGCGCGTGGCCAAGCGTGTAGTGCCAGTCTCACCGCGTCTCCTTCGACCATTGGGTTTCGCATGCCTGAAATGATAGGTCTTGCACGGACACCTAAAGCTCATTCTGTACGGGCGAACCTGGTGGATGCGGAATAGTGGACAGAGAAATGCTATCACCCCGAGATCAGAACGGGCTTTTGCCACGAGGTGACCTTTGGCCTTCTGCACTTTCGCGAGACCTCCCCTCGGTCCTCGTTATCCGGGACTGCAACGCGCATGCGGCCAGGCACTTGTAGGTTCCGAAGGAGCAAAAGATTGCTCTTGAAGTGATGCTGGCTGTATGTCTTTTGTGAGTGCCTGCTCGCCAACGGCATCCCACTCACCATTCATCCATTGGTCTGAGCAACATATCACACTCTTTTGTGGATGTCTCAATCTCAGCGTCGACCGGACGTCTCTGGCCTCCCTCAGTCTGCTGACATCTCGATAGTGTATCAGCCATCTTTGCAGCGTTGTGGCTTATGCAGCCCTGCTTAGCATTTCCGCGTGTCCGAATAAGTCTCCGCATATTCGAAAGCCTCTTTGCGTATCAAGCACCCTTTCCGCCTATGAGTGCTCGAAGAATCATAAGCAGCGCATCATTATCGGCCTTGGGCGCTCGATAGTTTGCGCAGATCTTCCCTGGTCGATCACAGTCAGGCCGATCGCACGGCTCGCAGTCTGCTAGATCTCCTTGTAGATTAGGAAGAAGCTGTGTAAAGAGGGAACTGTGTACTGCTCTGCCTATTGACAGGACACAGGCTGTTCTGTGTGTGCAGGAGACAGTGATGCTAGGAGAGACGTGGATGTAGGAGTAGACGTGACGATATCCTAGGTTGGCTGTTTGTTCCCTCGCGCTATCGCATGCTTCGCAGAGGGCATGGCGGAGATGCTCGATCTTGTCGTCGTGGCCTTGTCGGTATGAATGATGTAGCTATCGAGGGTGCTCGGTAGCTGTCTGGAGTCTAGTAGAAAAGCTTCCCCCATTGATGACTTTATCGCTGCTTGCTCGGTGCCTTGTCCAGATGCAGGAGTTGCCAGTTGACTCATCATGCTTGCCACAGGCAGCTTTCTCAGATGTCGCGACGATCAGTATCAACGTTGCTAAGGCGAAACAATCTCGGGTATCGCTATGCTTAGTGTCTACGTTGCTAAGGAGAAACAATCTTTCCTCGCTCGGTTCTTCTATCACGACGCTGTTGGGTTCAGCCGTTGTGGTGACAGGCTCGAGGTTAGACATAGCCTCATGCGCTCCAGTCGTGCTTGTTCAGCTCGAGGCATATCTTGCTGGTATGTGAACATAGTCCGTCGAGAGAACCGGATAGTCCGAACAGCGGTAATTTCAGACTCGTTCAAAGGAGAAGAGCGGTGGTCGTGGAGCCATTGCCGACGTGAAGCCGAATGAAGATGCTGCCGTTCAAAATTTGAAGAGGTCGACTGTTTGCTGCGCAGTCATGATGCGTTCGTGAGAGACGGAGGGGCGAATGCGATCGTGCCTCAGTGATGCTGCGTTGTGCAGAACACCTGAGGGTCACACTGCGCCTGACACTTGTTTCTGAGTCTAGGGGCTTGAAGCAGACGCTCCAGCATGAGAACCGTAGGTGACGGACTTGTCCGGCAGCCGAAGCCTTGCTGAAAGGAGGTGCTCAGATGTCCACTCGCCTAGCAACATGCTGCACGCTATCTAGCCATTGATCCGACGACGATGGCTGAACGACAACGACGATGCTTTAACGTGATCTCTCGCCAGAATACCTTGCGTCACGAGGGCCTTTGAACCCAAGTTTCTTGTCCAGGACAAAGATGAAGAGGATGACTTGCTCGGTGCACCCTTAAAGTCCAGCTCTTGCACCGACTTCGGCATCTGCGGCGCCTCAACTGTGGTGGACTCTCATCTCGTGCCGTATACGACTGAGCTGCGATATGAGGAAATTCTGTTCTGCGAGACAGGAATGCGCGTCGCTAGTGGTTTACACCAGTTCGTTAAACGCTGCTTTTGCTGTAGTGGCTTCGTTGAGGTCTGGCGGGGAGCTTATTGGTGTAGTATCCCCTGCTGCTGTCACCGGTAGGGCTGGCTCGATGTGGCCGGGCTGTATGTCGCCGGTGTTCAAGGTATGGACGAGTGCACCGAGCAAGCAGGAAGGATGCTTCCGACATGGCTGGAAGCACTGAGGTTTGTCTCGAGCTCCGCGGGGCATGTGATTGATAGACTCAGCATATCTGTTGTCCGCTGGAGTCCGAATGGTACGTGCAAATCGCGTCGGGCACAGTACCTTCTCTCCGAACGGGATGGGGAAGTTCAATTCAGTACACGGCGCAAGCCGGCTGGATATCCAGTGTGCAAGGAGCATAGATTGTGTTCGAAGTATCCGGAATAGTCGTGCGAGTAGAGAATATGAACCATGCAATGAATGGTCTTGTCTAGCTAGAACAATATATCAGTAGACGTGCAAGGAAGGCACCATAGCTTAAAGTGGTTACAGCATGATGATGTCGGCTGCCAATCCCGTGTCCAGTCTCATAGTCGGACCATGTGGATCTTTGTCCACTAACCACTCATCGCATTCACACTGTGAGTCTGCATTTTTTGACCTATGACACTAGCTGTGCAGGGGTCAACCACCTCTCGAAGAGCGGTAAGGTAGGAAACCCAGAAGAGGATTAACCTTGATGCCTGCAGTGGTTCGCATTGGCAAAGCTTGATTCTACGAAGAAGAACGAGAACCAGCTTATGAGTTCTCTCCTCAGCTCTGTGCTAAGGCAATCTGATGCCCCTAAAGCTATTCTGATCCGTTCGTTCTCAGGTATGACCCAAAGTGAGGGCTGCATTTGTCTTACCCCACGGCCTGGTGCTTTTCGACTCCCGCACTCTCGGACTAGTGAGCAATGATGCTTGACCGCAGTCTTGGTCTCTACCATATGTGACATGTGCAGGATCCCCGATGAATCTGCATTCTTTTCTCTCGTGATCGTGGTAAAGCACGACTCGAACTGCCGGTTGTCGTTAGCCCCGCATCAAGGTGGCTTCTTAGGGCAGCATTCTCTCTGCATCGAGGCGTGGTAATAGTAGTGGTGGCTGTGGTGATGGTGGTGATGGTGGTGGAGTACTCGTTTTTCTCCGCCCCCTACTCTGGCGCTCGTTTGTCCATTGGTGAATTGAAGGGAGTGCTTCGCCAGCAATGAGTTGTACTGTCCCTTCGCTTGTTTCGTTGCAGTTCGTTGCCCAGTCGCCAGTCTTTCTGATCTCGCGGTGGACGTCGAATTGGCGCTGGAAGCACTTGCTGTGTGCATAGGTGACGGCATGCGTTCTAAGACCTGTAACGAACTTAGCTCGCCACTCCTGAAATCTTCGGTGGCCTCTTCGTCGAACCAGGAGGCTCTGTTCGCGTTGAGTATGAAGTTGGTACGTACTCTTCATCTTCAAGGGTTCTTCTGAGGCAGGTCTGGTGTCTCTGATCTTCTAGACAGAAAATGGGTCGTCGGCCTGTCATGCTTAGTATATGGACTCAGCCTTGGTTAGATGCAGCAGAAGTTGATTAAAAAGGTATTGATTGCCTGGAGGACTGGCTCCCGTAGAAGGAGAGCCCTCTGCTATATGCTATAGAATATGAGGTGGTTGGGTTGCAGTTGTACTTCGTGGTTCCATCCGCCGAGCTGTTAGCCGGTGTGCTCTTGTCATTGCGCTCTGGTGGTAACCGAGACCACCGGTTCCCACGGACCTCCCGCAAAGATGATTGCTCATTGTCCGATGAGGAGAGGATCGTTACTCGCGGTGGTGGCGGAAGTACTGACGCCTTAGGCGAGCCCTCTGATTTCCTAGACAGAAAGCCGGGTCTTGAATCTATCGTTCTTGGCGAGGACATTCAGCGTCGGCTCGGGGGCAGGAGGTATTGGTGATGACTGAGGCGAAGCCGCTTCTCCCATTCTTTGTGTGAATGATGACATCTCCGACACCGTGGTAGAGCTGGCAACTCGGTGGTTAATTCTATCTTCAGCTGTAGGAATAGCGTCATCAACCTCGGCGGTGTTTTACCATACCTTCTATCATACTCGACAAAAGAGCACCCTCATCGGTGTCGTCCTTCCACCGGACCGCTCCTTTGGCTGTTTTCACTGGTGACTTTTGCTCC
>Ga0210040_10007859_pt1 | contig 12783 bp, 14 predicted proteins | sample CryGeyCG12114_NA_FD_185462 | JGI IMG/M metagenome (GOLD analysis project Ga0210040, IMG submission 185462) | Groundwater microbial communities from aquifer - Crystal Geyser CG19_WC_8/21/14_NA (SPAdes) (version 2) | ecosystem: Environmental > Aquatic > Deep subsurface > Groundwater | place: USA... | reverse complement strand
AGACCCGCGCCGACGAAGCCGTCGACGCCATCGGCCGCACCCAGACCCGCGCCGACGAAGCCGTCGACGCCATCGGCCGCACCCAGACCCGCGCCGACGAGGCCGTAGACGCCATCGGCGTGACCCAGGCGGCGGCGGATGCGGCGGTGGCGCGGATCGGCAGCAGCACCGACGCCGCTGACCAGCTGCTGGTGGCGGTCGGCGGGACGGCGGCCGGCGCCGACGGCACGCTGGGCCGCGCCGAGGCGATGCTGGGCCAGGTCCAGCCGCTGTTGGACGACTACCGCCCGGCGCTCACCGTGCTGGCACCGGTGCTGAACCGGTTCGTCGCGCATCTGGACGAGGACGAGGTCCAGGCGCTGATCACCCTCATGGACCGGATGCCGAAGCTGATCGTCCACCTGGACGAGGACGTGCTGCCGGTGCTGGTGACCCTGGGCGACGTGGCGCCGGACGTGCACGCCCTGCTGGACACCGTGCAGGACATGCGCCAGGTGGTGAAGGGCTTCCCCGGCTCACGGCTGTTCCGCCGACGGGGTGCCGAGGAGATCGCCGAGGAAGAGGCGGAGGCCGAGGCAGGCAACCGCTGAGGTCAGGACCGGCTCGGTCGCACCAGTGCCGCGTCGGCCCTCAGGGGACGCAGCAGGCATCGGCACCGGCTGGGGTCAGCGCCGCCAGCGTCGCCAGGGTCCTGACCGGGCCGGCCAGCGCCTCGCAGCAGAGCGCGTACACGTTGCTGCGCCCCTTGGGGGTGACGGTCACCAGTCCCTGCTCGCGCAACGGGGCGAGGTGATGGCTGACCAGCGTCTGACTCATGCCAGCGGCGTCGGTGAGCTCGCGGACGGTGCGTGGGCCCTCGGCCAACAGGAGGAGGAGGTGCAGCCGATTCGGGTCGGACAGCGCCTTCAGCTGAGGAGCGAGCAGCCGCGCACGATCCGCGGGAGAGGTCAGCTCGTCGACGTCGAGCAGTCGCACGTCCAGGTCCTGGCGCATGCGGGACATCATGCCACGCATCCGTTGCTGTCAACAGTGCATGTTGTTAACGTGCACTCTCGTTGGACTTCGTACCGACGAGCGAGGACGTGAGCCGAGCATGAGCGCGTACACGACGAACGACCTGCCGGTCGTGGTCATCGGAGCCGGCCCGGTCGGGCTGGCGGCCGCGGCACACCTGCTCGAGCGAGGCCTCGAGCCACTGGTGCTGGAGGCCGGAGACCAGCCTGCGGCCGCGGTCCGCTCCTGGGGTCACGTCCGGCTGTTCTCCCCGTGGGAGTACGACATCGACGCCGCGGCCGCCCGCCTCCTGGAGCCGGCCGGGTGGCAGTCCCCCGACCCCACCCAGCTGCCCACCGGCGCGGAACTGGTCGAGCGCTACTTGGCCCCGCTCGCCGCCACCCCTCAACTGGCCGGGCGCATCCGTACCGGCACCCGGGTGATGGCGGTGTCCCGGGTCGGCGGGGACAAGGCCCGCACGGTGGGGCGCGAAGGACGGGCCTACCTGGTGCGGACCCTCGTCGACGGCCGGGTCGAGGACCTCACCGCCCGCGCGGTGGTCGACGCCTCGGGCACCTGGGGCCAGCCCAACCCGCTCGGAGCCGCCGGCCTGCCGGCGGTCGGGGAGGAAGAGGCGGCCGCATGGCTGGTCGGGCCGCTGCCCGACGTGCTCGCACGCGACCGGCCCCGCTTCGCCGGCAGGCACACCCTCGTGGTCGGCATGGGCCACTCCGCGGCCAACACCCTGCTCGCGCTGGTCGAGCTACAGCGAACTGAGCCAGGCACCCAGATCAGCTGGGCGATCCGCGGGCGCTCCCCCGCGCGGCTCTACGGCGGCGGTGACTCCGACGGCCTGCCCGCCCGCGGCCTGCTCGGCTCCACGCTCAAGGCCGCTGTCCAGTCCGGTGCGATCACCCTGCTGCGCGAGGTCACCATCACCGAGCTCACTCCTCCGGAGGACCCCACCGGTCGACTGCGCGTCACCGGCACCGGCCGGGACGGCGCCCCGGTGGACCTGCAGGTCGACGCGCTGGCCGCCGCCACCGGTTTCCGTCCCGACCTGGGCATGTTGCGCGAGGTCCGGATCGACCTGGATCCGGGCGTGGAGGCCCCTGCCCGGCTGGCGCCGTTGATCGACCCCAACTTCCACTCCTGCGGCACCGTGCCTCCGCACGGCCACCGCGACCTCAGCCATCCCGACGAGGGCTTCTACCTGGTCGGGATGAAGTCCTACGGCCGCGCACCCACCTTCCTGCTGGCCACCGGCTACGAGCAGGTCCGCTCCATCGCCGCGGCGCTGGCCGGGGACACCGAGGCGGCCGACTCCGTGCAGCTGGACCTGCCGTCCACCGGGGTGTGCAGCACCGACCTCGGCGCCCGCGAGGCCACCGAGACCTCCGGAGTCGGATTCGCCACCGGCAGCGAGCACGGGCTCTCCGCCGAGGAGCCTGCGGCGGCCAGTTGCTGCGGCCCAGCCCCGAATCCGGTGACCGTGGGAGCTTCAGCCTCGGACTGTTGAGCGGCCAGCCCGCGGCCGCGGACGCCACGAGGACCACGGTGGGCGAAGCCGGAGCGTCAAGCGTCCAGCGCCCGCCCCCGCGGGTGCTGGCGGCGCTGTGCGCGACAGAGGTCGTCAGCTGGGGCGTCCTCTACTACGCCTTCCCGGTGGCCCTCTCCTCGATCACCGCCGACACCGGCTGGTCGGCCCCGGCAACCACCGCAGCGTTCTCCGCGGGGCTCGTCGTCTCCGCGCTGGCCGGCATCCCGGTCGGACGATGGCTCGACCGTGCCGGTCCCCGACGGGTCATGACCGCAGGCTCACTGCTGGCAGCGCCCGCTGCCGCGGGGATCGGCCTGGCGCCCACCCTGCTCTGGTTCATCGTCGCCTGGCTGGTCGCCGGAGTGGCGATGTCGGCAGTGTTCTACCAAGCCGCCTTCGCCGCGCTGACCCGGTGGTACGGCCCGGACCGGGTGCGCGCACTGACTGCGCTGACGCTGGTCGCCGGGCTGGCCAGCACGATCTTCGCGCCGCTGACCAGCGCACTGCTGGACCAGCTGAGCTGGCGGCACACTTACCTCGTGCTGGCCGTCGTGCTGGCCGTGGTGACGGTTCCGCTGCACGCCTTCGTGCTCACCCCGCCGTGGACGCCGGGGCGACCGCACGACGAACACGACGGTCTCGCGCCGGCCCCCGTGCGGTCGATCGTGCGCAGCCCCGGCTTCCTGCTGTTGTCCGGGGCGCTCACCCTCACCGCCTTCGGCATGTACTCGGCCAGCCTGACGCTGATCCCGCTGTTCACCGAACGGGGCATGTCTGCCTCTCTGGCCGCCACGACCCTCGGACTGCTCGGCGCCGGCCAGCTGCTGGGCCGGATCGGCTATGCGCCACTGACCGCCCGGACCACGCCCACGGCCCGGACGGTGGCGATCGTGGCCGCTTCCGCCCTCTCCATCGGACTGCTCGCCACCGTTCCGGGACCCGCCCCGCTGCTGATCGTGCTGGCCGTGTTCGCCGGGGCGGTCCGTGGCACGACCACACTGCTGGCGGCCACCGTCGTCGCCGACAGGTGGGGCATCACCCACTACGGCGCCCTGTCCGGGTGGTTCGCGGCGCCCATCACCGGCGCCGCCGCACTGGCCCCGTGGGCTGGCACCGCCCTTGCCGAGGGCGCCGACAGTTACCCGGCCATGTTCGCCGGGCTGGCCGCACTGGTCGCTGCGGCAGCGGTTGCAGCGGCTTTCAGCGCCCGGGTCTAGCTGCGCCAGCATCCGCGACGAGCCGGGTTCCACCTGGGCATCTCGCGAACCCGGACGAGAGTCGGAACGCGTCGGCTCGCGTCGGGTCAGGCTCAGGTAGCGCCGCGAGCAACACCGGGGCATACTCTTCCCTGACGTAAGAGTATGGTTGCCCTGGTCCTGAAGCGCCCATGCGGTGCTCAGGCTGAGCATGCAGGGCGCGAGGGCGCCGTCGGACGGTCGTCCGAATCGAGCCACCACTCGCGACACCCCGCGGTGCATCGACGCACCCCACGATCTTCGGCACCGAATGGTGCTGTACCGATGCGCCCATGGGCGCTGAACCCGAGACGGTGGCATGTCCTCTTCACTCCCTGCACCAGCGCGACCGCGGGTGACGCGCCCCGCATGGCTGACGCCCAGGGTGGCCCGCACAGAGGTCCTTGCCGGCCTGGTGGTCGCCCTGGCGCTGATCCCCGAGGCCATCAGCTTCTCCATCCTCGCCGGCGTCGACCCGCGCGTCGGGTTGTACTCCTCCTTCGTGATGGCCGTCGTCATCTCCTTCACCGGTGGACGACCGGCGATGATCACCGCCGCCACCGGCGCGATCGCCCTCGTCGTGGCGCCGCTCGCGCTCGACTACGGCGTGGAGTACCTGTTCGCCGCCGTCGTCCTGGGCGGGGCCTTCCAGATACTCCTGAGCCTGGCCGGCTTCGCCCGGCTGATGCGCTTCATCCCGCGCAGCGTCATGGTCGGCTTCGTCAATGCCCTGGCCATCCTGATCTTCACCGCGCAGCTACCGCAGTTGATCGACGTGCCGTGGATGGTCTACCCGATGGTCGCCGCAGGCCTGGTCATCATCTTCGGGCTCCCGCGGATCACCAACGCCATCCCCGCGCCGCTGGTGTCGATCATCGTCCTCACCGGGCTCACGGTGATCGCCGGCTTCACCCTCCCCGACGTCGGCGGAGAGGGCGACCTGCCCGACAGCCTGCCCTTCTTCGGCATCCCCGACCTGCCGTTGACCTTCGAGACCTTGGGCATCATCGCGCCCTACGCCCTCGGGGTTGCCTTCGTCGGGCTGATGGAGTCGCTGATGACAGCGAAGCTGGTCGACGACATCACCGACACCCACTCCGACAAGACCCGCGAGTCCTGGGGGCAGGGTGTCGCCAACATGGCCTCCGGCCTGTTCGGTGGCATGGGGGGCTGCGCCATGATCGGTCAGACGATGATCAACGTTAAGTCCGGCGCCCGCACCCGCCTGTCCACATTCCTGTCCGGGGTCTTCCTGCTCATCTTGGTCGTCGTCCTGGGCGACATCGTCGCGATCATCCCCATGGCCGCACTGGTCGCCGTGATGATCTTCGTCGCCATCGCCACCTTTGACTGGCACAGCCTGCGCACCATCCACCGAATGCCCCGCAGCGAGACCGTCGTGATGCTCTCCACCGTCGCGGTCACCCTGTTCACGCACAACCTCGCCATCGGCGTAGGGGTCGGCGTCCTGGTCGCCTGCGTGCTCTTCGCCCGCCGCATCGCCCACCTGGTCGAGGTCAGCAGCACCACCGACGGCGCCGGAACGAAGACCTACGAAGTTCACGGGACGCTGTTCTTCGCCTCCAGCAACGACCTCTACACCCAGTTCGACTACGCCGACGACCCCGCCGACGTGGTCATCGACCTGTCAGATGCCCAGGTGTGGGACGCCTCCACCGTCGCTGCGCTGGATGCGATCACGCACAAGTACGCCACCCGAGGCAAGACCGTTGAGATCGTCGGGCTGCAGGGACAATCTGCGGACCGCTTCGACCGGCACACCGGCCAACTGGCAGGCGGCCACTGATGGCACGGGACGACTGGGCCCGCCGCAGTTCACCCACCGCACACCCGTCGGGCGGGCTGATGCAGATCGGACAGGTCGCGGAGCGCACCGGACTCAGCCTGCGGACCATCCGCTTCTATGAGGAGAACGGCCTGGTCGTCCCGACCATGCGCAGCGAGGGCGGCTACCGGCTCTACAGCGACGACGACGTCGCCCGCCTCGAGGTGGTCAAGCGGATGAAGCCCCTGGGCTTCAGCCTGGAGGAGATGCAGCAACTGCTCGTGGCGCTGCATGACCTCGCCCGGGCCGGCGTAGAAGACCGCCCGCCCCTGCTCGACCGGCTGGAGATGTTCCACGGAACGGCCATGGCCCGGGTCACCGCTCTCCGCGAGCAACTCGCCGTCGCCGAGGGGTTTGCCGCGAGCCTCGCGGAGCACCTGCCCGACGCCCGGCGCGCCGCCTTCTGACCCGACGACAATGCGCCGCACTGACCGACCGCTCCGCGCCGGCCGGCGTCACGAGCTGCACACCCGGACGTCGCCTGCCGCTCCGGACGCCTCGGAGCTGTCCGTCACCTCGTGCGCGCGGCCCACCCCGGCGGCCAGCTCAGTACCGAAGGTGCGCCTACCGCGGGGAGACCCCGAGCTCGGTGGCGAGTCCCCGCACCCGGGCCGCGATGTCGTCGCGGACCAGCCGCATCCGCTCCAGGCCCTCGATGCCGCGCGCGGAGGGCTCGTCGGTGTCCCAGGTCTGGAACCGGGTGCCCTCGACCGGGGCGACCTGCGCTTCCAGCCCGAGGACCACGACGACGTCGACGCCGCGCACCAGTTCGTCGGTGATCGGCTTGGGCCGTTCGGCGGTGAGGTCGATGCCGAGTTCGGCCAGCGCCGCAGCGGACTGCTCGTTGACCGCCTCACCGGGGGCAGTGCCCGCCGAGTGCACCTGCACGGCGTTCCCGGCCAGGTCCTTCATCAGACCGGCGGCCATCTGGGACTTGCCGGCGTTGTGCACACAGACGAACAAGACGCTCGGCGTGCCGGTCATGGGGCACTGCTGACCGTGTCGGTGGACATCTGCAGCTCGGTGAGCAACCTGCGGATCCGGCCCTCGATCTCGTCGCGGATGGGGCGGACGGACTCCACGCCCTTGCCGGCCGGGTCCTCCAGCGCCCAGTCCAGGTACCGCTTGCCGGGGAAGATCGGGCAGGCGTCGCCGCAACCCATCGTGATCACCACGTCGGAGGCCTCGACCGCGTCGGTGGTGAGCACCTTCGGCCGCTGGTCGGAGATGTCGATGCCGACCTCCGCCATCGCGGCCACCGCGGCCGGGTTGACCTGGTCGCCCGGGATGGAGCCGGCGGAGCGGACCTCGACGGCGTCTCCGGCCAGGGAGCGCAGCCAGCCGGCGGCCATCTGCGAGCGGCCGGCGTTGTGCACGCAGACGAAAAGGACGCTGGGGCGGTCGCTCACGGGGTTCTCCTCGTTGGTGGGGCGCATTCGGCCAGCGCCGCGGGCAGTGCGTCGATGTGTGCTGGGCGGTGCTCCCGGCTCCACGCCTGGGCCGCCATCTGGACGGCGTCCCAGGGTGAGCCCAGTGGTGGGGTGTACGCCAGGTCCAGGTCGGCCATGCCCTCCACGGTCATCGCGTGGAAGAGCGCCGTGGCGTAGACGTCGGCGCGCTTGGCGACCTCGCTGCCCAGCCGGCCGACCAGCTGCGCGCCGAGCAGCCGGCCGGTGTCGGCATCGGCGGTGACCCGGATGGTGATGGGCCGCGCGCCGGGGTAGTAGGCCTTGTGGTCGTCCGGGCTGGTCTGGGTGGTGACCGGGCGGAACCCTGCGGCCAGCGCCTCGTGCTCGAGCAGGCCGGTGCGTGCGGCGACCAGGTCGAAGACCTTGACCACCTGGGTGCCGACGCTGCCGGCGAAGCGGGCGTGCCCGCCGATCGCGTTGGCGCCGGCGACGCGGCCCTGCTTGTGCGCCGTCGTGCCCAGCGGCAGATAGGTGACGCCCATCAGGCGGTGGTGGGTGATCACGCAGTCCCCGGCAGCCCAGACGTGCGGCAGACCGGTGGCCATCGTCTCGTCGACGACGACCGCACCCGCGGCACCCGTGGTCGCCCCGGCGTCGACCAGCAGCTGCACGTCAGGGCGCACCCCGGTGACGATGACCACCAGGTCGAAGGCCCGGTCCAACCGACGGCCGACGGCAGTCGCGGCGATCCGCGCGTCGGCGGTGCGGGCCAGTGCGGTGACGCCGGTGCCGGTGAGCACCTCGACGCCGTGGCCCTCCATCTCCGCGCGCACCAGGCTGCCGAGCTCGGCGTCCACGGTGGCCAGCACCTCGGTCGGCCGCTGGGCCACGGTGGTGGTGATCCCGCGGGCGACGAGAGCCTCGGACATCTCCACACCGATGTAGCCCGCGCCCACGATGAGCGCCGAGCGCACCGGACGGTCGGTGAGGGTGGCCATGAGGGCGTGGGTGTCATCGATGGTGTGGAGCAGGTGCACGCCATCGGCTGCACCGAGGCCCCCCGGGCCGACACCGGCGATGGCCGGGGCTGCCGGCCGGGCACCGGTGCCCACCACCAGCTCGTCATAGGCCAGCAGCTCGGTGGAGCCGTCGGGGTTGGTCACCGCCACTCGCTGGCCGGCGACGTCGATGCCGGTCGCCCGGGTGTCGACCCGCAGGGTCAGCCCAGCGGCCTCCAGGTCGGCGTACGTGCGGTGGGCCAGGGACTGCCAGGGCGACACCGCGCCGGAGACGTGGTAGGGGATGCCGCAGATGGAGAAGTTCGGGTAGGCGTCGGCCACGACGATGGTCACGTCCGCGGCCGGGTCGATCTCGCGGGCGCGCAGGCCGGCGGAGATGCCGGCGTCGCTGCCGCCGATGATGACCAGGCGGCGGCTCATGCGCCCAGCTCGGCGAGCAGCCCCCGCACGCGGGTCTCGATGTCGTCGGCGATCGCGGCGACCGCAGCCGGCTCCCGGCCGGCCGGGTCGGCGACGTCCCAGTCCAGGTACCGCTTGCCCGGGTAGACCGGGCAGGCATCGCCACAGCCCATGGTGATCACGACGTCGGCAGCCTGGACCACGTCGTCGGTCAGCGGCTTGGGAAACGCATCGGTGACCGCCATCCCGCGGGTGGCGAGCACCTCCAGGACGACGGGGTCGACCTCATCGGCGGGCATGGACCCGGCGGAGCGGACGTGCACCCGTCCCTCCGAGAGGTGCTCCACCATCGCCGCGGCCATCTGCGAACGCCCGGCGTTCTGCACGCAGATGAACAGCACCTCGGGGGCTTCCTTGACCAGCACCCCCTTCGCCTGCGCGAGGGCGGTGAGCCGCTCGGTGGCGAACCGGCACGTCAGCACCGGGAGGTGGGCCTTCACCTTGGCGGTGCGGCCGAGCGCGGCGTAGGACTCGAAGACCATCCGCTGGACGGTCTCCGGGCTCACCATGCCCGCGAAGCGGGCGGAGAGGTCCTCCACGTGTCGACCCAGCACCACGTTCGGGTCCAGGAGCCCGGGGAACCCCGTGGTCTGGTCGGTCCGGGTCATCGTGCTGCTCCCTCGTCGATGCGGGCCGGAACGGTCGGGTCACCGGGGAACCAGCGCCGGGCGGCCCAGAGCGAGACGTAGACGAGTGCGACCAGCACCGGCACCTCGATCAGCGGGCCGACCACCCCGGCCAGCGCCTGACCGGAGGTGACGCCGAAGGTGCCGATGGCGACGGCGATGGCGAGCTCGAAGTTGTTGCCGGCCGCGGTGAAGGCCAGTGTCGCGGTCTTGGCGTAGCCCAGCCGCAGTCGCATGCCGAGGGCGAACGAGCCGCCGAACATCAGCGCGAAGTAGGCCAGCAGCGGCAGCGCGATGCGGGCGACGTCCCACGGGTTGGAGGTGATCGCGTCACCTTGCAGTGCGAAGAGCATCACGATGGTGAACAGCAGCCCGTAGAGCGCGACCGGGCCGATCTTCGGCAGGAACCGCCCCTCGTACCAGTCCCGGCCCTTGGTGCGCTCCCCGATGGTCCGGGTCAGGAAACCGGCCAGCAGCGGGATGCCGAGGAAGACCAGGACGGAGACCACGATCGCCCAGACGCTGAACTCCGCCGACGTCGTCGACAGCCCCAGCCAGCCGGGCAGCACCTGCAGGTAGAACCAGCCCAGGGCGGCGAACGCGACGATCTGGAACACCGAGTTGATGGCCACCAGCACGGCGGCGGCCTCCCGGTCGCCACAGGACAGGTCGTTCCAGATCAGCACCATGGCGATGCAGCGCGCCAGCCCCACGATCACCAGCCCGGTGCGGTACTCGGGCAGGTCGGGCAGCAGCAGCCAGGCCAGCGCGAACATCAGCGCCGGTCCGAGTACCCAGTTGAGCACCAGCGAGGCCGCCAGCAGCTTCCGATCACCGGTCACCCGGTCCAGCTCGGAGTACCGGACCTTGGCCAGCACCGGGTACATCATCAGCAGCAGGCCGATCGCGATCGGCAGGCTGACGTCCCCCACCCGGACGGCGTCCAGCGCGTCGTCCAGCCCGGGCACGAGCCGGCCGAGCAGCAGCCCGAGGGCCATCGCCACGACGATCCACAGCGGCAGGAAGCGGTCCAGCGTGGACAACCGGGCGAGGACCGGGGTCTCCAGGTCGGTGTTCGACCGAGGAGTCTCGGCGACGGTGTCGCTCATCAGCAGGTGGCACCCTTCCAGGTCCAGCAATCGACGCATGTCGATGTCACCCTGACCGAGGTATCGACACAAGTCAATGAACGCCGCATGATGACCGGGTGAGCACCGAGTTGTTGGCCTACCCGTCATCGGTGGACGGCGCCTGCTGTGCCCCCCTGGCCCGCCAGCCGCTCACCGCGGCCGAGGCCACCGACCTGGCCCGCACACTGAAGGCGATCGCAGACCCGGCTCGGCTCCGACTGCTCTCCCTGGTCGCCGCGCACGAGAACGGCGAGGCGTGTGTCTGCGACCTCACCGAGCCGCTGGGACTCTCCCAGCCCACCGTCTCGCACCACCTCAAGGTCCTGGTCGACGCCGGGCTGCTGAGCCGGGACAAGCGCGGCGTCTGGGCGTACTTCGCCCTCGTCCCCGGAGCCCTGGACTCCCTCGCCGCGGTCCTGACCACCACCGACAGCTCGTCGCCGGTCAGCCGGACCGGCTCTTCCTGCTGAACGCACGACCGGCGCCGCCCCCGGAGGGACGACGCCGGTCGACGGGACGCGCGGATCAGGTCTCGGTCGGGTAGCCCAGCGCCCGCACGACGTCGCCGATCCGCTCGTACACCGTGCCGTCGTCCGGGAGCTTCGCCAGCTCGTCCGCGACGACGTCCGGCGCGCGGTGGTCCCGGGCAGCCTCGACCAGGTCCGGCCCGGTGCTGGGGAAGTCGGCCCGATCCAGCCAGCGGGCGAGCTCGGCGCGGGCGGTGACGGCGTCCGGGGTCATCCCGACCGGCACGCCGCCGGTGAGGGTGTCCACCGGGGACGAGTCGACGTCGGGGTCGCCCTCCGCGGTCGGCTCCGGATCCTTCCACTCCTCGGCGTGGGTGGAGCGACCGGCGCGGATCATGCCCTGGAGCTCGTGCTTGAGCTCGTCGTCCTCGCGGGCCGAGTGCTTGGTGCTCCGCGCGGACGTCCCCGCGAAGGTGTCGTCGTTCTCGCTCACGTGGTCCTCCTCCGGGCGCCGTCGCCGGCGCCGCTCAGTCCTTGTGCAGTGCGCCGGGCTTGTGGACGGCGGTGCCGCCGCTCTTCTCGCTCTCGACCTCGTACTGCGGCTCGTCCTCGCTGGCCTTCACCGTCCGGCCGGCCGCCTCGGTCTCCTCGGTGATCTTCCTCTTCACCGTGCCCTCGGCCTCGCCGCCGTGGCTCTTCCAGCTCACGTGGTCGCCCTCGTGCAGCTCCTCCGCCATGGCAGGCCCCCTCGGCTCGTCGTCGGGCTCGTCGTCCGCCCTGCCTGCCCGGGGCGGGACGACCGCACACATCCGGTCGGGACGGGGACACCGCCACCGAGCCGCGGTCACCCGAACGGGGGGTGTCCCGCGCGGTGCCTGTACCTGGGCCCCGTTCGTCACGTAGCGTGCTCATCCGACGGGTACTCCCGAACGTCCTCCCCGATCAGGGCAACGCTCTGATCACGTTCCGTGAGCGCTCCGTCCACAGACGCCGGCCCGGCTGGCCCCATTCCCCCGGGGCTTGCCGGGTCGGCCTCGTTACGCTGGACCCTCGTGGAGCCGACCGAGGACAACCCAGCCGCCACACCGGTCGCCGGCGTCCGCCCGGTCGACGTGCTCACCGTCGTCGCGGTCCGGGACGTCACCCCCGCCGTCCGGCGGGTCACGCTGACCGCACCACCGCCCGTGGTGGCCGCTGCCGGGCCGAGCCTGTCGTTGCTGGTGCCGCGCCCGGACGACCCTGCACCACACTGGCCGCAGGTCGCCCGGGACGGGCGGATCGTCTGGCCCCAGGGCAGCCACGGCGTGGCGTTGCGCAGCTACACCGCTCGTCGGCAGGACCCGGCGGCCGGTGAGGTGGACGTCGACTTCGTGCTGCACGGCGACGGACCGGCCGCCGCGTGGGCCGCGGCGGCGATCCCGGGCGCCGTCATCGGCATCGCCAGTACGACACAGCTCGGCGACGCCCCGGCCGGCTGGCTGCTGGTCGCCGGAGACGAGACCGCGCTGCCGGCGATCAGCCGGGTGCTGGCGGCGGCTGCACCGGAGACCCGGGGCGTGGCCCTGCTCGAGGTCGCCGGTCCGGAGGAGGAGCAGGCGCTGCTCGCGCCGCCCGGCGTCGAGGTGCGCTGGCTGCACCGGGGCGGCGCAGCCCCGGGGACGAGCACGCTCCTCGTCGACGCCGTCGCCGCCCTGCCCCGCCCCGAGGGGGATGACCTGTTCGCCTGGGTGGGGGCGGAGTCGGCGACCGTGCGGGCGGTGCGCGCCGACCTGCGCGGCCGCTGGGGGCTGCGCCGCAGCCAGCACCACGCGATCGGCTACTGGCGCCGCGGCCGGGCGATGTCCCCCGCCGGCTGACCGGCCCGGGAGCCGGACACCCAGCGTTCTCACAGGTACCGTCCAGCCCAGCTGCAGCCCGGGGGCACACCCTTTTGGCATGACGACTGCGGCCGCACAGGGTCCATCGGGAGGGGTCGTGTCCAGCTCCAGCACCTCGGCCTCGGCCGCCCAGAAGCCGGAGGCACGCCTGCTCGTGGTCGACGACGAGCCCAACATCCGCG
>Ga0210040_10007857_pt1 | contig 12785 bp, 8 predicted proteins | sample CryGeyCG12114_NA_FD_185462 | JGI IMG/M metagenome (GOLD analysis project Ga0210040, IMG submission 185462) | Groundwater microbial communities from aquifer - Crystal Geyser CG19_WC_8/21/14_NA (SPAdes) (version 2) | ecosystem: Environmental > Aquatic > Deep subsurface > Groundwater | place: USA... | reverse complement strand
GTATACAGTATACTTACCACCGAGTTACTCCAGCACGAGTTATTCCATAACTTGTGGTAAAATAACATGATATCATGGAGGGTAAACGACGATACACCAGAAAAGGTAGAAGACAGCGACAGCGAGGTTGGCGACGACGGGGTCTAGCGTAGCAGTAATGTATCACTGTACTGCGGCGCAACACTGCCTTGCTCGTTCGCAGCTTGCCGCAACCATACGAAACGTTGCGAGCAATTGCTACGCATACTGTAAGGACGGAATAACACATTAGCATTCTTGAGAAAATCGAGCGCCAGTCTCGGTAATTTCATTTCCGTCAAATGTTCACACGCTGTGCTCAGTCTACTAGTAGTTAAAGCCACCGCCTCGCCTCGATATGTGGACTGATAGACGTATATTGCCAGAGCGAAATGATACACCGACACTCTGGCAAGCAGAGACCTACCCAAACTAGCCTCTGTAATGTCCCTCCAACTCCGCCGTCTGATCTAATTCAGCAACTCGCCTGCACCCGGAAATCGCCCGGCTCCCCGCATGCATCACACCCCTGCTCACAGGTCCGGTCCTTATACTTCCCTGTACACTGCGAGTCGGTGGGCTTCACGCACGTATAGAGGGGATCGTCGTAGCCTTTACAGATAGAACCTGGTGCAAGGGGTTGTGAGCGTCATGCTATGCTGCACGAGACGGAGACGAGAAACTTACGGAGACAGACATTGCCGTGGGTGCAGTCATTGCGGGTGAGGCATTGGGGTGTTTCGGGGTCGTAGAAGGGGGTTGGGCCTGGAGCATCTCGTACATGGAATGGGGCTGATAGTGCAGGGGTGAGGAGGAGGGTTATTGGTATGGTCCATGGGAGTATACGTTGGGTGTGCATGGTTGGAGGTATTGATGATGGATACTGTTCGTCACTGCTGGGTGTTGACGTGGTGTTTGTTGCAGCTGCTGGGTCGAAGTCTGGAACCTGTTGGGATGGGTGAAGCCTGGCAGGTCGGAAGGAAGCTCATAAGTAGTCCTTCATCCCTCTGTGCAAGCTTCACCCTGTTAGTGATGTCAAATCGGAGCGGTGCTAGTTATCGTCGAGGGCGTTCATGTGTAGCGTGTACAGTACGACCCACAGGGAACTTGGAAGTTCGTGACAAATTTCTTGCAACACGGGTGGCGAAGGTTTGAGGAGATGACGATGAAAGTCGTGGTTTGTGCGAGCACGCTATCGGAACTGCAGCTTTGACTATCAGACGGCATGGACTTGACCATAGTTTGATCTTGTCCAATACTTCTCGTTGCGGCCCACGATTGGTTTGCTGCGGGTTCACCACTAGAGCATTGCGCATTTCAAGTCGCTAAGAACCAGATTGTAGACAAGGATACTCTCAGTTCTCCGGTATCCACCACCACCCTCGATCAGCTGTAGAGCCCCTCGTGGTCGTTCAAATCGCCCGGTGTAGGCTGGCCCCCCTGTTCCCTGACCGAAGCCAAAGCCATATGTCCGACATCTTGGTCGGCACTGACATGGCAAAAGCGTGCCATGACGTTAATATCGCTTTCGTACGGTCAGCATCGTCAAGGTGAGGACCAATCTGTGGAATGCTACGCTCATCGTGCGGGTTATGCGGAAATCCAATCGTGGTCCTATGGTGATGATCGCAAGCACAAAACCAGCCACACAGACCGCTAATGTGTGGCATTCAAGACGGTATTTGGCTCAATGAGATGAGAAGTGACAGTGGCTGACACAGATTGTCAAGGGCAGCTCTGCATGGCATCGCCACGACGAAGTGGCCCCTAAGGCTTGGCAGTAGCATCTGCCGCAAGCATTCGTTCCACAACATCGACCTTGTCTTTCGCAGTCTGCTTTTTGTCGGTCCTGGAACCGATTCGAATATCGGTCTGTATGCGCACGACACCCTGATCATGCAGCAGCTGATGTGCTTGACCGATGATGGTGGTGACAGGACCCCAGGGGCCTTCGAGGGTTGTGCCGGCACTGTGTATTAAAATGTTAATAGGAAGGGTAATGGAGTGATAGTTCTACCTGTGCATGGTCCAATTAACCTTGCCTGCCTTCACATCTGGATGCCCTCTGACCAGTCTCTGCACCTCGGCGACTTGCTTTGAGACACTAGCATCTCCCGTACCCAATGGAATGAGGCCTGTGTGGTGTTAGCTGGCATACGTAGTGGCCGAGTATGCAAGCAAAATACAGAAGTCAGCAGTGCACTTCTCGGGCACGCCCACAGCGCCATAGTCAGGACTGGACATTTTGAGGTGCTACTAAGATCTTTTGAGGTCAATAGACAACAAAGAGAATGGCTCGGCAAAGCAAGACTGCTTCCAGGATATTCCTCTTGCAGCAAAACGGCGGTTCTGTGACTGCACAACTAACCAGCTTCACAAGACGTGTATTTGGAACACCGAATGAGAAGGAGTGAGCATGTTCCGATGAGGAGCTTATGGTAGTGAGCAACAAAGGACCACGTCAGACTTGCCGCATCATCGTACCTTCTCCGGGTCTTGACGTTAGTTCCTGGGGCTGAGGGGCGCCGTTTCCACACCAACTTATTGTATGCTACGAGTTACATGTAGTATCGCAGCTGTCTGCGCTCGTAGAGATATCATCACGTTCACAGACTTATCAATCGTCAATAGACACAATAGATGAACTTGATGCGAGATTGCAATTTCCAGCCATCGGGTATCGCAAGGTCGGAGCTAAGCTGAACTGAAGCTGGACTGCCTCCCCGCAGAGCAAATAATCGATCAACATTCAGAAGTTTGGTTCTCTGCGCACATTACTTATTTCTTGCTATTCGTATTTATATCCTCCCTCATCCCTGATCTGACTGCGCCTGGAGTCATTGAATTGACTTGCGCTCAAGATGGATTACTTTAACAAGCTTGTCGGCAATAAGCCGTCCCAAGCTCCCATGGCTGCCAATGTCGATGATGGTATGGCAGTAGCTGCTACTTCTTCCCTTCTCGCATTGCTAACGAACAATACAGGCTTCGCCGACTATGCCGGCCCTGCAGCAGCTTCGCCAGTCTCGATACCGGCCTCGGTGGCTGATGCAGCAGCAGCAGACCCGACCGGACAGACACGATTCACAGGCCCTGGTGGACGCCAGATTGTCTACACCAAATGGTATCGAGTATGGGAACGAACCCAGCTGTCCGACTTCTACTTTGAACTGGGAGTGCTTCCGCTCATCCTTCTCGCGCTCATGGTCCATCAATGGGGCACCCGTCGAAACAGGAGGAAAGCACGCAAGTTCATGGCAAGCGCAGAGCCGATTCTTGAGAACGAGTTTGCCTTGGTCGGCTTCGGTGATCAGCCCAAGGACGTTCCTTATCAAGAGGGTACTGTACAGGGTGACACTTTGATCAACGCAGCTGCCAAGCTGACCGGCGACAACTTGGCCGACGAGGTTCTGAAAGAGACGACAGCCTTCGAGTTTCAAAGCTATGCCACTGGTCGCGCAAACACAGCCTTCATGGATATCAAAATCCTGCTCTGGAAATGGTATAATCCCGCCCTTCTCCTCGTCGAGACCTTGTTTGGCACCTTCTTCGAGTCCATGAAAGCGCAACCCGAACGCATCGAAGCAGTCTCGTACGCCTTCGACGGCAACGAGAAATCATACGTGACACCACCAGTCCCCGGCACCGAAGAAATCAACAAACCAAAACCAACCGGCAACTCGAACTACGACCAATTCATTTTCGCCATCGTCAACAAACTCAGCATGCGTCGTCTCCGCGAAGAGCGCTACGATCTCTCCCTCACATTCACCAAAGACAACGCCAAACTCCCCATCTGGGCCAGCGTCATGTCCGAAAGCGCCGAAGTGACTGACACACTTCTCACCGCCGACCTAGTCAAAGCAGTCGAAACAGCAGGCGACTACTTCGAGTACCTCATCGTCACAGACCAGCCAGTCGACAAACCCGCCACAATCGACGAAGCCAAGCCCCGAAAGAGAATCCATCTCTGCTTCCGTCTCCCCTCCGACAAAGATTATGTCAAGGTCCTTCCACTCTTCCAGTCTTTCATCCGCCTCTCCGACCACCTCGCCAACAACGCCCGCTTCAGACCAGAAGTCACCAAGAAAATCAGACAGACACGAGAGACCGAGAGCAGCAAGTTGAAGAAAGTAGCCGAGAAGGAAGCAGAAGAGGACCGCATGCTGACAATGGAGAAATTGAAGAAAGAGGAGCGTGACCGGAAGATGAAGGGCATGACTGCGGAGCAGCAGCGGAAGTTCCTCGAAAAGGAGGCCGACAAGAAGAGACGGAAGGACTCGAAGAAGATGACGGTGAAGGGCTAGTCAGTCGCCAAGAAAGGTTGTGCTTCGGAACAAGGGGGTTCCTAACCCTGAGCACAGAAAAGTTCTTTGTTGACTTGGAAGGAAAATGTGCTGTGCAGAACATAGTTCTTGTAGATACCATTTTGGCTACTCGTGCAGCTACGCCATAAAGTGCCTGCGCGAAAGAAGTAACAGTCTCTCGGCAGCAGCAGCACCCACATTAATAAAAAACATCAATCCTGGCGAGCATCTCTCATGCGCCAATGGCATTAATTCGCTACAGTAGTCTCACGAGCTCCTCAGCGTCAGACTAACCATCCCACCACACCGCCGCCGTCCTCCCGTTCGCATTTATACATACATACATACACAAATACATACGCACGTACATCCTCCTGATCCACTGCAAACGACGTCAGCTACTGTAGCTACACAGCCCAACCACCCAAGTTGCGAACGTCCCCACCAACACAGTCAATGAGGTCCGTCGATCTCACGTTGCCATGCCATGCCATGCCACAACGGGATACAACGAGACGACCACGACACGACACGACACAACACCACACACGAGTGCGTGGCGTGGCGTGGCGCGGCGTGGCGGTCTATCGATCTACGCCCGCCAACGTCAGATCTACAGTCCACGTTCACAATGCATCCGTCAATGAGGTATTCTACGACACTGATACTGACGGACCAACGTTGAAGTGCCAGACCCCTCGAACATGATGGAGGGAGCTAGCTGAGGGCGCGATGCAGTGGCAGTCAGTCGGAGCGTCAGGCTAGCGATGAGACGGTGCGAGGGTGCTGTTCCTCGACGATAGTCGCCGAGAGAATATAATGGAGCTATTGTATGAAGGAAGGAAGGAATGAACGAATGAATGAATGCTTCCACGGAGGCGGGGTGTAGTCGTCTGCCAGTGCGGTGGTGATATTGTCTGGGGGGATACAGGGTTCTGATGTGGCGGTGCGATGAAAGTGCTATGCTGTGGTGATTGATGGTACCAGAGTCGGAGGCTGTTGAGATTGGGAGTAGCGGGTATGGAGCTGGTCCGTTAGCAGCGAGGGTAAGTCCCCAAACAGGCGGTTAGACTAGGAGGACAACACAGACAGTGGCGTAAAACCAGACGACATTGGTACAGACTCGAGAGCTCCTCAGATCGATTGTCCCGTCTCTCCGCCATAGTCCTATCAATCTATATTTCTGCTCCCGACATGCTATGCTTCTCAAAGTTGCTCCTGCCAAACCCAGACCTAGCTCTTGCTGTGACTTCTGCCTGTTGACATAGCTCTTGTCGCCTTCCTGGAGGGCACCAAAGACAAAGGAAACAATAATCATAACATCCTGATTCCAGCCATGCTCCGGGTATTGTGGCGGATCGTAAACGCTAAAAAGCAGAAAAAATACTTCACAAGAATCGAACCGGACAACTCCCTGTCTTCCATCATGTGTCATCTCACAATCGGACTCGAAGGTAAGGGACTCTCAATCATGTCCTCAGTTGATATAGGCACCCTGGGCATCGCAGGCACAGGTGGCGGCGCTTCCTTCTTGCCATTCAGATTCTTGCTTGGGCTGCCCAAGGGACTCGCAAGTGCCAAACTCCTAGCTCTGGCATGCAATTTCTTCTCTTCTTCTCCGTTCCAATCTTTTGTTAGGTCTTTCCTGACGCCTTCCGCCCACTGCATGACGACATGTTCAAAGTCCTTCATCGTTTCAGCCTCTTCTGGTTTGGAGTTGACGGTGGAGAGTACATCAAGTTTCTGGGAGAATTTGACTTCAAATCGCAGTTCTGCGGCCTTGAGCCAATAGCGTATGTTCTCAGCCCTTCTATATGGTTTCTTCACATCGTCGTGGCATTTCTCCACGTATCCGAACTGTCGCTTGCTCCGGCGTACTGCGGCGTTGTGCAAGGCAATCAGCTTCTTGCCATCGATAAGTGTGTGCCAGAATTCATGCTGTAATGCTGTGTGGGTTTCGTCGGCGGGTGTGTCGGTTTCGGTTAGCAGAAAAGACAGGAAGTCCAACGTCCTCCCTCTGTCATCGTCGATCCAATTTGAGTCGTCGATCCACTGCCACTGCTTTCTCTGTCTTCGCTCCTTCTCTTCGAATTTTGCTTCCTTGTCTATCATCATGCCCACATCACTAACCCAGACGAGAATGGTCAGCCTCTCTTCCTCCTTCCAACCACCAGCAAAACTGCGGTTTGCAGCTTTCTTCAAGACTTCTAGGACATTGTACAGGCCCTTCCGTAACTCTTGATCTGGTTTTATCGAGTTCAGACGGCTGGGGTTGGGATGCTGGGTATAGTATTGCTTGGCTGCCCTGATTGCCAGAGTGGTAGTGTCGAGGATCTGTAGGCCCTCAATCTCAAAGAAGCCTTGGGTGGGTGTCTCAGCACTCTTCTCGGTCTGCTCCGAGGCTTCTATGGCGTGTAGAGCGTTCTCGAGCGAGTCCACGAGCTCTCGTTTTAGTGCTTGTTGACTCGGTGGAGGAGGCACGTACTGTGTCCCGTTTCTATATGTGGATACTGTGGGTGGGAGCATAATCTCGTCACCGTCCTCTTTCGCAGCCTCGAACAGCAGGGCGCCCTCCTCATCGATGGGGGAGTCGAAGGTCTCACTACCTGATCTCACGGAGAGTGTGGGGATATCGTATTCTCCGTTCTCTTTCTTCTTGACCATCTGACCACTGCGTCCGTCCAGCAGACCTGTCCTTGCAAAGTAGTATTGCAGATGTGCGATACTGCCCAGGCTCATGACGCTTTCCCTGTTCTTGGCCGAGGCAGCGAAGCTAGCACCTTGGGGTCTGACATAGCCACGGCGTCTTGAAGAGGTTGAGGATATGGAGGTAGCTTTCGAGACTGAGGAAATGGTGGAGTAGGAGGTGGCGCTGGACGTACTTGAATAGCCCGAGAAGGATCTTGTGCCAGATGGGAAGTTGGCCTCAATGGGTGAGGGTGCTAGGCGAGGTGATGGTGCTGGGGAGAGGGATTGAACATCTTCGCTGTTGTCGATGTTGTCGATGTTGCTCGTTGTCAGGTATAGATTCATTGTGTTTTTACTGCACTATTCACGACACGGTAGGTGCTGCACTATTCACACTCGGTAGGTGCAATGCGTAGGTACCACAGTGCTGGATGCCGATTGTTCAAGTCAACAAGGACATGGGTCAGCAAGAGATGCACGGACGGAAGGTGCATATGCGAGCTCTACACCTGCATCTCATCTGCTGTGCTGGTAGCCAGTCACCGCGCTGTGACGGTGCTAGTGCTAGCACGTTCGAGATTACATGCTGGTGTGCCGCTAGAAAGAGAAAGGGGCTCGTGCTGGTGGGATCTCAAATCTCCCAGATTTGGGGGTGCACCACAACAACCAACCGTCTGCTCGTCATGCAGCCCGAGGCCCGTCGAAGCACGATAAGCCTATGGCTAGCTCGTGCATTGTGCCGTCTTGGAATATCATGAACCAGCTGTTACGTAGATTCACAACAGGTCGAAGTACTACTACTGTTCTGCACAATGCTGTCGGTAAGATTGCTCCAACTGCCATTTACTGCTAGTCTAAATCTGCATGGCTCAACATCGACCTCTGCTGCCGAGAATGACGCGACTTACTTCCTGTGTTTCAGAACATACAGTCTCATTCCACAGAACACCATACTCGTGCTACAAATAGTGCACTCACAGTTACCTCCGTGGAGGAAAGCTGATGATGCAGAGCCTCTGGTATGTTTCGAGTTGACTTTCAGGGCATGCCGATACTGCAGATCGGACCCTCGGGAACAATCGAGGCTAGTCCCTGGACAAGACAGATCTGCAAGCCACTGTTGATGCTCGTCCCCTGTTGACGCGTTTGTGCACGTCTAAGCACGTCAAGCACGTGAAAAGGTTATTTTTGATCGAGGCACTGCCAACGGACTTGGACGAATATGGATGTACGAATATCTTTTGTGACAGTATCAGTTGTTGTTGCTATGCTGGATGGAGTTTAAGAGAAGCCTCCGGGATTCCGCATGTCTTGGGTGGACCTTAAAATATACGTCCCTGCCGCTAAAGAATTGACGAACAGCATCAGCATCACTGCTTTCGAAACGAACATCACAATTTCGGTGGCTTTCAAGGCTCCGTCAGGAACCAACTCATTCTATAACCTGTTGTTCGCCGTGAATAAGAAGGATATACAACCACCGGGAGCGGAGGCTACACGAAGCCTAAAAGAATTGCTGCGCGAGTTCTTGAGTGGTTCGCCGCATCTCACACGAAGGCAGGCAGCAGATCGTAGTGTGTTTCCCACCGCTGCCGGCATGACGCTGCCCAGTCTGCTCCGCAGACCCAACCAAAAGCTTGAAAGCGGCTGTTTCACTATACAAGTGACAATTGGAGACTGTGAGAAGGAAGCAGTAGATGATCCTCGATCAGCACCGCGTAATGAAAGACATTGGAGGGTCTGATGCATGGCGCCTGCCACGAAGCAAACCTGGTCGGTGCTGCGAAGGATGAGCTTGAAGTGACCCGCGGCCCGTGCTACAGGAGATTTTGGATGGTTGTAAGCATAGCAATCTGTGAGAGGCTGATCGGTCTGTACGCAGTCGGCATGATCTATGTAGTTCGTGATGCTCTGCTCGGATCCACAGAGATCAAGTACCAGGAATCAGCAGAGACAGGATAGTTTGAAGCATAACGACCGACAACGAACAGGACTCCTACAGTGGAAAAAGTGGAAGGGAAGAAAGTTCTCGTTATTGACCGGGTCATGCGCGTAGCTCGTCGTTTGAAAGGTGCATGGAAAGTGCTTTGTCGAAGCAATGCTCATAGTGGCGGCTAGCATAGCCATCTGAAGGGGTGACCGATTCTACCGTCGAGCATCTTGCATTGCCGCTCGGCTTGTGAGCTGACAAACTGGTGTAGCCTCCTCCTTAACCTATCGGGCAAGTAGGTGACGAGCAAGACTGATGGTGAAGGATGACAGATAACCGTACAGCCATATGAGCAGGTCTGTCTTGCGCGTTGTGCTTCAGCAAAGCTCAGTGACCATGTCTTCTTGTTGCAGAATTCACTGCATCTGATCACAGAGCAGGGCAATGTCTTGCATAACTTGCTCAGCCTCCTTTGCGCAGAGCTCCTTTCGCAGCTGGGCTATCTCCCATTTTATTGTCAATGGCATTCTTGCTGCTCTTCAGGAGGTTCTTGTTCTTCTCCATGTCAAGCACTCTTCTCATCCGCTCGAGATCACCGGAGGCGCCCGACATCAGACGAACGTTTGCCGAAGCGTAGGGCTTCTCGATGATGTAGGTATCGGAGATGATCATAGCATTTCCCTGCCATCTCGTTGGCATTGTACGTGACAAAGAGTCGAAGAGGGCTTGGTCAGCAGGTGAGGTTCCTTTGGGACCCTGCCTTGACTGTGCAGACTGTAATTTTGCGACTTCCTTTTGTAGCCGATTCTGCAGGGCTTGTGTATCGAGGGTATTTTGGGAGGGCTGCTGTTCGGGATTAGGGGTTTGTTGTGGAGGGAGGTTCTGCAGCTGGAACGAGGTGATCTGCGATACTGGTATGATGCGGTAGGAGCCGGTTGGAGCATGGAGTGTCGAGGCGTTGATGGCTGTGTTCTGAGCGGGTGACACATTGAGGACGAGAAGATTGGTGGTTGGGTCGGCAACGTATATTGTGCCTTCGACTGTAGATTGACTCGGTGCAGCGGTGCTAACACGCACTCTGCCATCATTACCGTCAGCAAGCTTCTTGACGCCCATTAGCCATCAACACTTACCTTGATCCTACCGCAGCATGAAGTGCGGCCTCCTGAGGAAGCTGAGGAGCCATGTGCGCACTGGCAGCAGATTGAGCCCCATCAGGCTTTGGCAACGCAACAGGTACCTTTGGCACAGCATTCGACCGCTTGTCAGACGCCATGTCTACGGTTCTTGATCCTTCAATGCACGGTCCAGGCCCTGGTCAGCCTGATCAAGCCGCAGATGAAGTGCACGAGCCAGTCGTGTGAGTTGCTGGTGGGAGTGCGGAGGCTCAATATATCAAACGAAACTCACCCAGCAATGCAAACTCCATAAGTCGGCGCCTCCAACGCCGATGTGATGCATACAAGGACTCTTAGTATCTATGAATGTGATATGGTCGTGTGCTTCCCTCGAAGCCGAACGTTGACCTGCAACTTCCCTGCCTCCTTCTCCAAATCTGGTAACTTAGCTACATTGTGTGGCTTGAGATGTCTCCCTTCCCAGGCACATTCCTCCAGATCGACGCCACCTCTCGTCCACAGACAGTTTTGACCAATATCTTACACACCACTTGAGGTGCTAGATCTGTTCATTCAAATGTAGCCCTGCTTCACAATACGCTAGGACGATCAGAGCGACAAGCTCGATGTGCTCCGACTTGCAGATCATGCACTCTTGCAAGGGCTGATCAGCCGGCCAAAGTGTACACTGCCTATCACAACAGTTCTGCTGTTCTTGTGAGGAGAGCTGTCAACACATGTGGCTATAATACCCAGAAACTAATTCGGTAGGTCGCAGCAACCGCTACTTTGCTTTCTCCTCTTCCGGAAACTCATCATCCAGATACCGCAGCGTACGAACCATGCCAGTATTAGCATTAACTCTTAATCCCAACCAATCTGTCATCTCGGGCGACAAGTCCTTTTTAACCTCCTCCGGCAGCTTCGCAGTCCAATTGACCTGCTGTCTAAGATGCGGCGCTGTATAGTACCCAAAGAGCAATGCTCTGTCCTGGTCTTTCGTTATGTTAGCCCCAGATGTATGCCAAACTCGCCCATCCATGACAACGATCGAACCGGCCTTCGCCTCGAACGGACGCAGCAACTGTCTCGCGTTTCGAGGCACCTCGTTCTCATACACGATCTTGTTGGATCCGGGAATGTACAGCGTTGCGCCATTTTCACAATAAACATCCGTCAAGCACCAAATCACATTGAGAGCCCAGATCTCCTTCCAGGGGTCAGGCACCACGAGAGACATGTCCGAGTGGAGACCCATGGATTTCGATCCCGGACGTGCAATATTTGCCGTGAAGTTCGAGATCAAAAAGTTCTCGCCCAGCACAGACTTGACCATGTCCACGGCGACGGGATGCTGGATGAGCTCACGAAAGATGGGATCTAGCTGCATGAGGTAGAAGACCCGGATGTTGCTCTCATTGGGGTCCAAGTGAGCCAGTCGAGTTGGGTCACCTTGCTTCTCGCTTGCATCCCTTGCTGCCCAGAGCCGGTCGAGGACTTCTTCTGTTCTTTCTTCCGAGATGACGTTAGGGATCACACACCATCCCTCTTCTTTCAGGTGGGCCTTGGCTGCTTCGACAGTCCCACTGTCGATTTCTGGCGCCATCGATCCCATTATGCGCGCGCCCGTTTGTCAGTCCTGCGTGAGCTTCAGCCGTATGCCCAGTAGCCTTTATGAAGGAGCAGCCGGTAACAACGCTAAATGTATTTGAGGCCTACAAACACAAAACTCCGCTTCACAGGACCGTCATGACAGTCGCATTACCACCTAGATACCCGAAACCGGGCCTTTGATTCAGGACGGTCATTGCCAGTGCTCTCCTCTCCTTACTGAGGGGTCAACCTCGGCCAAATCTTCGCCCCGACCAATCAGGTCCTGATGCTTCCATCACCCGCAAGGTTGCCGTGGCTGACTGCCCAGAGACCTCGAGATGATGTGAGCACTGGGCTTACGCGGATATTGACATCGAGCCTGCTGACAGCTTCACCCGTTGTCAGTAGACGTCTCCACAGACTACTGGACGTCGTACAGCACACGGCTAAGCACAGCGATTCACATTACTTGCTCAACCGGCCTCAGCACTCGTACACATGAGACGCCGTCTATTCGCGTGACTTCTGCTATCGAACGACAAGCCATGCCACCACTACTACCGCTAACAACTCGGACACATAGTACCCTCTTGACTGCTTCTGCGCCTACGGTAGCAAACGAAGCGCCCGCTGATGATGTGCTGTGAGTCCACTCAGTCAAGGTGACGCTGAACGCACAGTGCACATGCGAAGTCGTAGAGGGTTGCACTTAAGAGAAACGCCGTACAGGTAAGCCATGTCACCACAAGCAACTGGCATTAAAGGTGTCATGTATCTATACTGCACCCAGTGCCGTCCACCCCACGACCCTCGATCACCGTATCGTGCTGCTTAACGATACTCAGCGCGTCCTCATCATCCTTTTCATTCAAGTAATGCACAATGCCTCCAGCAGCGCCTATACCAGAGCTCATCGCCGTCGTGACATGTGTCATAGGATTCCCGGAGTCGCCCGCAGCATACACCCCAGGAATATTCGTGGTGGGTATCATAGGCTCAGTCTTGACAACGTTACCGAACATGCCCGGTACGACCTCAAGACCCAGCTGGTCGATCAGACGCTCTGCATTGAGCCTGGTGTCTGGTTTGTGCACCAGGAATCCGAAGAAGACGCGTTCAATCTGTCCTCCC
>Ga0210040_10007856_pt1 | contig 12785 bp, 1 predicted proteins | sample CryGeyCG12114_NA_FD_185462 | JGI IMG/M metagenome (GOLD analysis project Ga0210040, IMG submission 185462) | Groundwater microbial communities from aquifer - Crystal Geyser CG19_WC_8/21/14_NA (SPAdes) (version 2) | ecosystem: Environmental > Aquatic > Deep subsurface > Groundwater | place: USA... | reverse complement strand
GTAGCTTATATAAATATACTCTTTATTTAAGTCTTTAGTAACTTATATACTTTTCTAGAAGATATATATAGCTTAAGTTATAAATTTAATACTCTTTTTAATTACTTATATACTTTATATACTTACTATAGTAATAAAAATAAATAGAGAATAGCTAATAATATACTATAGACTCTTAAATTTTAGTGCTTTATACTTAATAAGTATATATAGAACGCCTTAGATTACTAAGTAAAATTCTCTATTAAATTTACTAAGTATGCCTAAATTCTATATTTAGACTTACTAACTTAGTAAAATAAGCTTTTTTACTTACTACTTACTAAGTATATTAATAGCTACTTTATATTTTATTAGTTTCTTAATACTAAAGATACTAAAAATAATATATTTATAACTATTAAGAACTAGTATACTAATTAAAATAACTAGAACTATATAAAGGCTACTAAATATATTAAGCATTATATATAGAACTTACTACTATCTATATATAACTCTTAATAGACTTTCCTAAATTAGTAGATATTAATATACTAGCTAGCTTAAAATAATAAGTAGTCTACTATAAAGCTTTAAGATTAGCTTAAGAGTATACTTACTTAAAAGTTTAAGTTAACTTTTATAGTTAAGATTAAAGTTAAAGATAAAGCTAAAGATTATAGTATATATAAATACTATAATTATAATTAGACTAGTTATATTACTAAGTATTACTTAGCTAAATTAAAGCTTACTACTACTAACTAGAACTTCTAAGCTTATATTAAAAATTTCTTAAATAAAAATAATCTTAATAGGCTATATAACTCTTTTAGTATAGAAAAGAAAGATTTAGATTTAGACTTAAGAAATAGTTACTTTTAAGTAAAGAGCTAGTACTTAAAGATAGTAATAAGCTCTAGAAAGATACTTTTACGTCTACTTATACTACTAAAACGTAAATATAAAAAACTTTTTCTTTTTAGTGCTAAAGAGTTTAGAATTAATACGCTAGCTTTAACTCTAAAAACTAGTTTACTTTTCTATTATTTATTAGAAAAGGTACTACTACTCTATATATTATATAAATACTAGCTAATAATAGTGTAGATACTAACTTTATTTTTTCTAATTTTATTTTAAAATACTTAAAATTAAAACTAATTTTATTAGTAAAGCTAATTATATATAAAAGCTATAATAGATAGCTAACTAAGAGTATTATATACTAAGTAGAATTTTATATACGTATTAATACTTATCTAGAATATATAAAAGCTTATATAGTAAACTCTTATAGTAAGTTTAATTTAGTACTTAGATTTTACTAGTAAAGAGACTACTAACCTTACTATAACTATTAGAAATTATAGCTTATATTTAATTATACTAACTATAAATAGTATTACTAAATATAAGAGGATATTACTTTAGTTATAGCTTATAAAAGCGCTTTATATATACTAGAGACGCTAAAGCCCTATAAAAAGAAAGACTTACTATTTAATAAAAAGCTAGAATTAGATACTAAAAATATTAAGAAAGTATCTTTCTATACTATTTAACTTTTTATAAAATAAGTAGCTAATATAATATACTTTATTAAGCTTAATCTAGATAGTAACCTTTCTAAGCTAGTACTAGTTAACTTAAACTTTACTACTATTAATTATTAAGCTACTATAGATTATAACTTTAAGAAATATTTTAAGCTACTAAAAGAAGTAAATTTTAAAGAGATAGTCTTACTAGAAATTTACTAATAATACTATTATAAGATTTTAATATTTAATAAAGAAACTACTTCTAAACTCCTAGCTTATTTAGAATATAACTATAAAATTAAGTTAAAACTAGACGCTACTTTTCTTAATTATAAGCTCTACTTACGTAGTAGCTAATATTAAGAAGTAATTAAGAAGTATATTTTAAAGATATTTAAATTAAGTTTTATTAAATAATATAAGTTACTAGTCTTAAATAATCTTCTTATTATTTATTATAGACTAGCCTTAGAAGTACTATAATAAGCATTAATAATAAATTATATCTCTTAAAGAGAGAGGGAAGAATAAGTATAAGTAAAAGATATACTATATACTAAGGTATAGGCACTAGCCTAAGCTTATAATATACCCTTATCTATACCCCTTTAGTCTATCCTTCCTTTATATATAAAATCTATACTATACTATTTTAAATACTAGTATTATATAAAAAATATATTTATTATTATAAGATAGCTACTATTATAGTATTAGTATATTAAAGCTTAGCTTATTTATAGTATTAGCGTATTAGAGCTTAGCTTATTTAACTTATAGGCGTAGTAACTTTACTTAGTAACTAGTATATATATATAGCGCCTTTATATTACTAGCACTAGATTATCTTCTACTTCTCTATCTATACTTTCTAGATTATATACTATTTCTATTTTATACTTACTACTCTACTAATAAGTACTTATACTTCTTTTATACTATGCGTGTATATATAACTCTTTAATTACTACTATAGATTAAACTATTTATAACTAAGAGTACTATAGGTTCGCTAGTATCTAGTTAGGCGTTAGTAGTAGTAATAACCTAAGTAATAATCCTCTTAATTATCTAAATAGTAAAGATAGGCTGCTAAGATATAATAAACTAGTAAGTATATTACTATAAGTACGTAACGTATACTAATTATAAACTATAGCCTCTTATTCTATATAAGAAGTTAAAGAAAGCTAAGTATATTAAGTAGTTTATTACTAAAAGTAACTCTAATAAGTTAGATAAGATTCCTAAGCGCTATAGTCGTATCTTTTACTTAATATATATTACTTAGTTAAGGCTATTTAGCTTTACTAACTATATCTTAAGCCTAGATAAAAATTACTAGTACTACTATAATAGCTATAAGTAGTATAATATAGACTTAGACCTTTTTATATTATACGTACTACTATACTACGCGTTTACTTAATAGCTAAACTTTACTAATTAAGTATATACTAATAGTAATACTTATATAATAGACTATAGTACTTATAGTAAGTAATGTAATAAGCGCTATACTAAGAAGTACTCTAAGTTTACTTTATAGTTTTATAAGCTGCGCTAAGACTTTAAAGCTATATATAAAGCTACTAAGCATTAAAACTATACTCTTTATATTATAGGTAACTAAATTACTTATATATATAGTTCTAGTACTACTCCTTCTACTACTCTTTTACTATTAGATAGTTTTAAAGTATTATCTTTAATATCTATATAGAATATACCTTTACGCTATAGTAGCTACTATAATAATAATACTATATAGGCTATTTAGAACCTTATAATAGTAATATAGATAGCTATCTAGTATATTATATATTACCTAGATAAGAACTTACGCATAATTAATAAGACTAACTAGAGAGTTATAAATAACTAAAACTAGATTATAGTAAGTAAAGTATAATTATAGTAGAGTAGTATAGCTATATAATTAACTTTATAGTAAAATACTATTACTTAGCTTAGTTATTAGATTAAAGAAGTACTAGCTATACTAAGTCCTTACTATATTACGCTGCGTCCTTAAGTTAACTATACTCTTTTACTAATTTATTTATAGCCTATATCTTCTTATTATAGCGCCTTATACTTATTTACTACTATATTATAGTTAAGTCTTTCTTAAATCTATACTTTACTACGTAAGTATAAGTATACTTATATTTATAAGTAGAGTTACTAGCTTAGTTACTTTATTAATAATTTAGAAAAAGAAGTTAAGCGTAAAGGTTAAGAAGATAAGTTCTTTAATCTTAATAAGTTTAACTTTAATAGTTATAAGAATTATTAGTACTAGTAGTACTATATATATAGTAAAAACGTAGGTATTTTCCTTTATTTAAAGCTAGTACTTTTAAGTACTACGTAAGAAGTCTTTTCTTACTTTAGGCTTTACTAAGTTAGCTTTTATACTTTATATATATTTAGCTTATTCTAGATAGCTATAGTAACGCTATAGCCTTAATATAATAATATTACTTTATTCTTCTTCCTATATAATATATATACTAGGCTATTATAATATTAAAAGTTACTATATAAATCTTCCTACCTCTATATTAGAGCTATATTAATAACTTCTTTAAAAAGTTCTTACGTTAGCTTTATATATCTTACTTACTTTATAAGTACCTTTCTTTTACTCTATCCTTATATATTCTAGACTCTTAGAATTTCTTCTACTTTATATTTATTTAGGGCTAGATTATTCTTACTTAAAATAATAGCTAGTCCTAGCCTAGAGTCTAAAAGTACTTATAATAGTAAGAGATCTACTACTATATATTTAATTAAGTCTATATATATAGTCTTATAAAAGTTACCTAGTAAGTCTAGTATAATAGTTAATAGAGAAGGAATATTAGTTACTTTATACTTATATTAGAGCTAATCTAGCTTCTTCTTAAGTCTATTAGTAGCTAAATTATAAGTAGAGAACTAGATATAATTACCTTTTTTAAATACCTTAGCTAGTTACTATAATTAATTTATAGACTCTTACTACTATTATTAAGTAAACGTAATAGTAGCTTACGTAAGCTATACTTCTTCTTAAAGATAGTAGATAAACTAGATAGTAGAGCTTTTAAGCGTATACGTTAACTTAAGTAAAAGTATAGTTTACTATAAGAAGTCTACTATAAAGCTATTAAGTAGTAGGTTTAAGCTTACGCTAGTAATACTAGAATCTTTATTATTTAACGCTAGCTAGTATATAAGAAGATATTAAGGCTAGTTTATTTACTTAAAGTTAATTATAATATATAATATAGCTTATACTTCTTAGTTAGCTCTTTCTATACTACTATTAGTTTAAGAGTAGTATAATATAGAGAGTAGTTAAATAATACCTATAAGCTTATATAGCGTAGACTAGAATTCTCTAAGCTAATCTAAGCTATAATCTATAATAATACTAGAAAGGAAGCTTTAGAAATACTACTATATATTATAAAATACCTTTACGTAGTATTTAGACTCTATTAAGACTATAGCTTCTAGTTAGATATACTTAAATAAGTAGTCTATAATTACTAATAAGTAGTATAGTAAGCTTTTATCCTTTATAAGTAAGTCTACTATAAAGTCTATTAATATTTATAACTAGTAGTAGTTTATAACTAAGATTAGTTATAAAAGCTTTTATTACTACTTCTTTTAAATATAAGTACTAAAGTAATAGTAGTTTCGTATATATCTTATAACATCTTAAGATATTCTATCTTAATAGTAGTCCTAGTATAGTATTTAGAACGTAGTATTCTTACTTAGATAGCCTACTAGTAGTAAATTATATATATATTAGATAATAGTAGTTATAAAAAGTTCTTATAATAGTAACTATATAACACTCTACTATATAAAGACCTTATAAGTATTAATAGTATAATTACTAACTTATTATCTTATATTAGCGTCTAGAAGAAATACTCTAGCGCTATCTTATACTATCTTAAATTAATATATATACTATAAGTTAGCTTTTATAGCTATATCTTATAGATTCTATATATAGCTATCTATAAAAAGAGTAGTACTTTATAGTAGTAGAGTAGGCTTATTATATCTATTTATATATAGTAGTATAACGCTAATTAGGACTATAAAGAACTACTTAGTAGTAGCGTAATATTTAATATTCTAGAGTTATCTACTTAATATATCTAGCCTTCTAGTAAGCTTACTTAAGTAAAACTAGAGCCTAAAGTAGAAATAAAAGAGAAGTTTAGACTAGTAGTTCTAATACTTACTTAGCTTACGCGCTTTTATAAAATACTTAAAGTTCTTATAATCTATAAGTATTATAAACAGCTTATATATACTTTAGAGCTCTAAAGACTACGCTTTAATATAGTATACTACTATAAGTAACTCCTTATTATAGATAGTATAGTTATATTACTCTTTTATAAAGGTAGCTAATTAGTAAGCTACTAAGTATAAGACGCTTCTAATAAACTAAGATAGGTATCTATCTAGTACTACTCTTAAGTAGTTAGCTTTAACTATAGTATCTAGCGCTAGGTCTTACTATATAAAGATTAAGCTTAATATAAACGCCTTTTTAAAAGTAGTAAAAGCCTAATTATATATAATAGTCTATAAGAATAGTATACTTTTACTAATTAATATATTAAGCAGCGTAGTAAAGTAGAAGAAGTATAGTATAAAATCTCTATAGAAATTAGTAAATTTTAAGAAGCTATAGACGCTTTAGACTATTATTAGTACTTTTTACTCCTATATAGCACGCAGCTTTTTTAAGTCTAGTCTAACTAATTTACTAGCGTAAATAATATAGTTAAGATACTTAACTTCTTTTACTATAAAGATATACTTTTCTAAGTCTAGATTTAATCTAGCCTCTTATATAAAGATAAGTATATAATATATATTATTAAAATATACTTCTTATAACTTATAGTAAGAGTAAATTAATATATTATCTATATATACTATAGTAGTCTACCTTAAGGTCTCCTTAAGCGCTAAGTTAATATATTACTAGAATAAAGCTAGTACGCTAGATAGGCTAAATAAGTATACTTACTATTTAAATAACCTAAACTAAGTATAGAAAGTAATTAAGGCCTTATTACTTTTAGCTATATATAACTTATAGAAAGCTATATAAACGTTAACTTTTATAAACTAATAGGCGTTTATAAGTATATAAAGTATCTCTTTAATTAAAGGTAAAAGATATTAGTTTAGAATTATAATTTTATTAAGCTCTTAGTAATTAACGTAGAAGTACTAGCTACTTAAGGCTTTATAGATAAGTAGTATAGGTGCACTAGCTAAAGATAAACTTACTTAAATCTAGCTCTTATCTATAAGCTTAGTAAGTTAATAGTATAACTCTAAGAGCTAATTATAAGATATTAAGTATAGCGCGCTCTATAAGAGTTCTAGCTTTTTACTATCTTTATTACGCTAAAAATAGATATAGTAGTCTATCTAGTCCTAATATAGTAGTAATCTTATAGCTTTACTAGCGTTAAATAATAAGTAGAACTACTCTAGCTCTAGTAGTAAGATACTCTCTTTTAAATAACTATTTTAAGTACTCTAAGTAGCGCCTATTATTATTACATCTATAGCCTCTATAAAGTCTATAAAGCTAATATAAAAAAAGTAAGTAAGATTACTATCTTACTAGGGCTAGCTAGTATATAATATAGCTTTAACTTAGGTAGTATTAGATAAGTTACTATAAGAAGATAAGCTATAGATTATAAGGCCTAAGTAACTCTATACTATAAGCTAGCTACGTTCTAGGTCTAATATAACGCTATAGTAGACTATCTATAAGTTACTTAAAATTAATAAGTAAGCTAGGCTTAAAATTATATATATAATAAGCTAGACTTACTATTTATCTATATTAGAGTTAAAGATAAATAGCTAAGAAATCTTTATATTCTAAACTAAGCCTATAGTATTCTATAGTAAGCGTAAAGGAATATTAATAAATATTCTTTTAATCTTATTTATAAGGTCTTTATAAATTATATAAAAATACTAATACTTTAAGTTAACTAGTATATCTATAAATTATACTTTATTAAGAAGTATAAGAATAAAGAATAGTAACTTATCTATTTTAGCCTAGATAAATTCTACTATATCTTTACTCTTAATATATTATTACTCTCTTACCTTAGTATTCTTACTTAGCTTCTAACTTAAGTTTAGACTAAAAGCTACTCTTTTTTTTAGTCTTCTCTTTCTTATACTATATTAAAGGCTATAATAAGTAAGATAGCCTTAGTATAATCTTATATATAGTATTTCTTACTACTATAGTAAATATAGAGATTTTTTACTATATGCTAGCTATATAATAGTTTAAGAATATAATTAGCTTACTAAGTATTACCTTTACTATAAAGCTTACTACTTAGTATATATACTATCTTTACTACTCTTATATAAGTTATAACTATATTACTATTAGAGTCTTTCTTAATCCTCTACTAATAAAAGTATAAGTATACTTTATCTTCTAGTATTATTACCTTAAAGTCTATAGTAATACTTTAGTACGTAGTAATACTATTACTATAGTTTATCTTAGTAATACTATAGTTTAGAGCTAGGTTATATATTATAAAATTAAGCGCGTAGTAAAGCTTATTTAATTTCTACTTATTATCTTAGAGTATCTTTCTACTCTAGGTTAGTAGTTATTAGAAATATATAAAGAAGTCTAAAAATAGCTCTTTTATACCCTAACGTAGTACTTTAAAATAAGCTTATACTTTCTCTTATCTATAATTATTTATATAGTAGAAGCTAAAGTACTTAAAGAACTACTAAAAGTTAAAATTAGAATAAGCGCTGCCTAATTTATACTATAATACTATATCTCTTTAAATAGCAGCTAATAAGTTTACTTAAATAAAAGTAAACTAATCCTACGCCCTTTTAATAAACTCTATATTAGCGTAAAGTTTATACTTAATTATAATCTTCTAGGCCTTAAACGCTATCTTATCGCCTAAAAATAGTTTACCTAATAGTAGTAGCTTATATTAGCTTCGCTTTATAAGTAGTTAATAAGTAATAGTGTATAAAATTAGTATTAGGGCTACTACTAAAAGATTTAGTACTATACTAAGCATACTATAAAGCTTATCTAACGTTATAGCTAGTATTACTACTACTAGTATTAAAGCTAAAAAGGAGTTAATAGACTTATAGAAGTCTTTATACTATATTTATATTATATTAAGTATAGCTACATTACGCTTATAGGCCTCTATAAGATCTATAATTTAGTCTAAGAGTCTACGCACCTACTAAGGAGGAGAAGAAAAGTAAGTATTCTAATTAGAGGCTATCTCTATATCCTCTATAGCGTAAATTAAAAAAAGAGATATAAATATTATAGACTAGCTTTAGAGGTACTATAATAAGCGTTAATAATAGATTATATCTCTTAAAGAGAGAGAGAAGGATAGGTATAAGTAAAGGATATACTATATACTAAGGTATAGGTACTAGCCTAAGCCTATAATATTATTACTAAACTAGATAGTAGTATATAAGTTTATATTAACTACTAAGATTTAAATAAAGATACTATTAAAAACTACTACTTTATCTCTTTCTTTAAGGAAACGCTTATATACTTAAATAAAGTATACTACTTTTTAAAATTTAATATAATATATACCTTTTATTATATATAAATAAAAGAAAGATTAGAGTAGTTTACTACTTTCTCTATATAATAAAGTACTTTTTAATACTATATTATACTATTTAGTTTATATAATATACTAGCTACGTTTTAAAAGGCTATTAATAGTATATTCTATAAATTTCTAGATAAATTCTATATAGCTTATCTTAATAATATATTAGTTTTTTTAAAGACTTTTAAAGAGTATATATAATATAATAAAGCTATTTTCTTTTACTTATATAATAAAGACTTCTTTATTAATCTAAAGAAGTTAGAATTTTACTAAACTTAAGTTAAGTTTCTAAGTATAATTATTACTAATAAAAGTATTAAAATAGACTTTAAAAAAGTTTATTTAATTTAAGAATAAGAGATACTAACTACTACTTTCTAAGTTCTAGTATTCTTTAGCTATACTAGATTTTACTAACGCTTTATCTCTAGCTACTTAAAAATTATTTTATTCTTTATAAAACTTATTAAAGCTACTATTATTAACTACTTTTTAAAAACTAGTAAGCTATATAAAGTAACTACTTATATACTATTTAAGATTAAACTTAAATAAGTTAAAGCCTTTAAAAATCTTAAAGCTACCTTTAAGCTAGATATTATTCTATAATATTTTAACTTTTTTTAACTAATTTATATCTTTACTAATACTTCTACTTAGGCTATAAGAAGTATTATAAAATAACTAGATAATAATAGATTACTTAAGCTTATTACTTTCTTTTCTAAGAAATATATACTAGCTAAATATAATTATAATATTTATAACTTAAAGTTAATAGCTATTATCTACGCCTTTAAAGAATAAGAACTAAAACTTATAAGTAGCTCTTATACTACTTTAGTAGTAATAGATTATTATAATTTAGAAATATTTATATTTACTAAAAAGCTTAACTACTACTAAGCTTATTAGTTACTTTTTCTCTTATAGTTTAACTTTTAGATTACTTACGCTCTTAGTAAACTAAATAAAGAAGCTAATACTCTTAGCTAATAACTTTAAGATATTCTAATTAAATCTAATAACCTCTATATTACTAAATAATCTTCTATTATTCTAGATCTTAGAGTTTTTATACTAAGCGTCTAACTAGCTATTAAAGTAGCTATTTACGCTTTTTCTACTTATAAAAAGACTAAGCTAGATAAGATTACTTCTAAATAAATTAAGGTATTATGTTTCTACTTCTCTTATATACTAAATAATATTCTAGAAATAAACTTTAACTTAGAAGATAAAGATAAAAACTAAGTTAAGAAGAAATTATAACTTAGTATCCTATCTTATAAAGAAGATACTAAATCTACTTAAAAAATATTAAATAATACTTATACTAATTATAATATTACTAAAGCTACGTTTACTACTATTAATAAAAGTTAAACTAAACTATTAAAGCTATTTAAAAAGAAAAGATATTACTTTTTAAAAGTAAATATTAGTAGTTTAAGAGTTAGAGCTAAAAGACGCTTATAAATTAATTATACTTACTTTTATATTCTGCTAAATATCTACTTAAGATACTAAATTTTTAAGCTCTATTATAATTATTAATTAGTAAGCTATAAGAGTCTTTATACTATATTCTATCTTATATATAACTATTACTATTAGCTAAAAATAGTATAGTTAATTAAGTAATATTATAGTATATATACTACTTATACTTATATAAAAAGCTTAAGAGATAGATAGTATAGCTTTTTATATTTACTTCTAATTCTAAACGCTTACTAGAGTAATATTTCTATAGATTTTATTTAAAATCTTCTTCTAAGTAAATACCTAAGCTATACTTATTAAAATTTAATAGTTATTTACTACTAGCTTACTAAATAGTACTATTTCTTCTTTACTAAAAGTTATACTTTTATAAAAGCTATCTATATTCTTATATAAGTATTTAAACTCTATAGCTTACCTCTTAATATTATTTTAAACTAAAATACTTTATTTACTTTAAAGCTATAGTAATATCTCTACTAAAGGCTTTAAATAAAACTTAAAATATCTATATTATTTTACCTAGAAACTAATAGTTAAATAAAGTAAGCTAACTAAATAATTAAGACTTACTTACGCTAATATATTAACTTCACGTAAGATAACTAGATTAAATTACTTTATATTACTAAGTTTTAAGCTAATAATATAGTTAACGTCTTTATAAGTATAATACTATTTTTTACTAACTTAAGTTACTATTCTTAAAGTAGTATCTATCTTAGTAAAGAAAATACTAAAAAACTTAGTATAGTAATAAAAAATTAGAGAGTATAAGCTAATAAAATACTAGCTTCTTATAAAGATTTTATAGTATATTTAAAGGAATAAATATACTAAGCTTAGTAAGAATAATTAGCTAACGTAAATGCTTAATAATATTCTATACTTCTCTACTAAGTAAATAATTTAGTTTAAGTTAGTATAGTAAACTAGATAATAACTTACTTTTTAAAGAAATTTAAAAATAAATAAGTAAGACTATATAAGGTTAAGTGCGTAATTTATAATAGAAGAGTCTATAAATTAGAATTACCTACTTAAATACTATCTAATAGTATCTTTCTAGTCTTTTACTTAAAACTATTATATCTTAATAATAGTTAACTTCTCTTAGATTAAGAGCTACTATATTTAGTGTTTATTATAATTATAGATAAAGATAGTATTATATAAAAAGAATAGTTTATTAATAAAGTTATTAATTATAAACTTTATAAATTAAGTATATATAAAAGTAAGTAGATATATACTATAAAGTAGATAAATAAGCCTAAGCCTAGTTTTAAGCTTACTAGTATATTTAGAAAAGAGTATAACGCGCTATTATATTACTATAATAACCTTAATAAGCTAAAGCTTCTAAAGTTTTTATTTCTTCTTAGTTAGTAACTTCTCTTTAATAATATTACTAATAGTTCTATAAAGAATTCTACTAATAATAGTAATAAAGACTTATTTTAAGAAAAGCTTAAGTATTACTTAATTTTACACTAGTAAGTTATTAGCTTTTAACTTACTATATAGTACGCTTAAATATTTTTACTCTAATATATTCTATATATTCTCTAAGAATAGGCTACTATAAAATATAACTTTATAGCTTATTTATAGATCTAGTACTAATAAAAGAGCTATTACTAAAGTAACTTTATAGCTTAGTTTCTAGTATTACTACTAATAATTACTCTAAATTAGCTCTTATAGCATCTTTTAGCTTATTTATATATAGCTACTTTAAGTATAATATAGCTTTTATAGCGTAACTCTCTACTAAATAAGCTATAATAGCTTTCTTAAGTAAGTTATATATACTACTACTAAGTATATAAAATAAGATAAGATACCTAATACTAAAGTTAGTATACTTCTCTTATATATTATAGGACTAGCTTTAAGTTATAATTTCTTACTATAGTATTAATCTAGTAGAAAAATTATTAGAAACTCTAAAATACTATATAAAGGTTCTATAAGCTATATAGATATACTAAAACTATATACTAGAACTTACTAAGTTTATAATAATTAGCTATAG
>Ga0210040_10007855_pt1 | contig 12785 bp, 7 predicted proteins | sample CryGeyCG12114_NA_FD_185462 | JGI IMG/M metagenome (GOLD analysis project Ga0210040, IMG submission 185462) | Groundwater microbial communities from aquifer - Crystal Geyser CG19_WC_8/21/14_NA (SPAdes) (version 2) | ecosystem: Environmental > Aquatic > Deep subsurface > Groundwater | place: USA... | reverse complement strand
CATCGGAGGGGTCCAATAGGTACATATAGCTTAGATGGGGACTAAGGAGCTATGTAAAGCTCATAACAGCATAATGGCAAAAATGTGCTAAACTGAAAGACTGACAGGTCAATCAGATACGTAAGTAGGGCATAATGAACCGATAGTATGTTATGGTACAGCTATCGTTCAACGGATAAGTTACGCTAGGGATAACAGGCTAATAGCGAGCGAGAGTTCATATCGTAATCGCTGTTTGGCACCTCGATGAAACATGAGACGTCGCTTTTGTCGGTAACGGCAATCGAATCAATGGGTGAATTGCACGAAAAACCCTAAATATGGGTCAACTTGCAGCAAAGCTTGTCACAGTGTAATATGGTGACAAGAATGTTCAACGACTAGTAGGTGAGTTACACTAACAATAATCCTACCACGAGCGCCCATCTACTCCGTGTTTCCACACAATTATTTTAAATAGGCCTCAGATAATGCCAAAACAAACAATACAAACCAATGATTAAACAATACAAACCAATGATTTTTAAACGTTTTATTAATAATACGCGTGACGGATACCACTTAAGTTCTCAGTATTGACAAGACTGGAAGAAAGATCAACCCTCAATGAATTCAACTTTAATGGAAATTGCTATTGCAATGGTTCTATCGGATGCAACTATGTATCGTGTAAGTCGAGAAGCTTATATTAAGTTTGAACAAGGTTATCTTCAGAAGGATTTTGTATTACATTTATTCAAGTTATTTAGTGGTTACTGCTTTATGCTACAACCAGGCGCACGTATTCCTAAATCAGGGCATCGTGCAGGTGAAGTGAAAAGCTACTGATTTAAAACCTTTAGCCATGCAACTTTCACACAAGTTTGGGAATTGTTTTATGTAGATGGTGTAAAAACTATTCTACCTGGATTAGTTACTAATCACTTGTCTGGTTTAGGATTAGCTTATTGGGTTATGTCGGATGGATCTTTAGCTAAAGATTTACAAAGCATGATTCTGCATACGCAATCCTTCACTTTAGAGGAGAATACCTTGTTAAGTACTGAACTTAATGATAAATTTGGATTGCATTCACGTGTTATTCTTCATAAAGAGAAATATTATGTTATCTTCATTCCACGTGAAGATGCTAAATTATTACATGATTTGATTGCACCTCATATCATTTCTTCTCTTAAGTACAAGGTTCCTCGACTTTAATTACAATTTATAATCCCTTTTTCTGAGATCTCCTTTTGTATGGAAAACATTTAATTTAAGAGTAGAACACATAGTCTGACCTCTTTTGTAAAGAAGAGAATATGGTAATAAATAATACTATAGATAACATATATAATATATCGTAATCGCGTAATATATTATAATAGGTCGACTCACCACATCCTCCTGGTGTACAAGCTGGGAAGGGTTCGACTGTTCGTCGATTAAAGTGGTACGCGAGTTGGGTTCGTGTTATACTCGCAACACAAATGTATAGTGTATAAAGCAACACACTTTCATTATTTAAAAGAGCCCCTAATATATGTAAATATATTAGCAAACCGGAAGAATTGCAGGAATAGTTTGTAAATAAACTTAATCTGCAGCGGAGCTTACCAAGGTATTAATAATTTGTTATTATTATTGGTAGGAACGTTCAACGACTAATGTGTGAGTAATATCAACAATAAACACAACACGAGAATCCGGCACTCTCCTACACTAGAGAGTGATGATATAGTCTGATCAACGGTGTAAATCGTTGGGTTTAAAATAAAAAGTTAAACCATTGTTTGTCAAATAGAGTCAAATAATTAACATAAATGTCAATACGACGTGAGTCAGTATAGTCCCTATCTTCTGGTGGGAAATATAGAATAAGAAGGTCATCCGATTAGTACGAGAGGACCATTGGATGCGCATCTCTGGTGTATCTGTTATTTATCTTAACTTAATGTTAAAGATGGTACCGCAGAGTAGCTACATGCGTAAAGGATAAAATCTGAAAGCATATAAGATTGAAGCTGTCCTTCAGAAGCTACTATACAACAAGATGCAGACTACGTCTTCGATAGGTCATATGTGTAAATATTGCAAGATATATAGCTGAATGATACTAATGAGTTGTAAGACTTGATGATACCACATTTTTTCCATCTTTTATTATATTGTATATTATAAGAGATCTAACTTTATAGACTAACTTTATAGACTAACTATTTGTAGTTATTATTATTAAACTAATATTAATATGAAAAAAGGGGATTTCAATTTTATATTGTTCAGCAGCACGTTCCCGTACCACTCCTATATTTCAACTTATTAGGAGTCAGAGTTAACTGCTAAAGAAGTTTTCATGATTAACATGAATAGTTGGTTTTTACCTTAATCTAAAGCTTAGTCATCACGTTTGCACATGATAATATGACTTCAGAAAAAGAGTAAACAAACGGTAACTATACAATTTAAAAACGATTACCAATTTTCACAGACAAGATCCTTCCCCTAATTGATGAGTAATTAGTACATCCCGAGTGGTAGTTTCACCGTGTCACACTACTACACGATTACTCGCAATTCCGTTTTCATGTAGCTGATTGCAAGCTACAATCCATGTTAATATTGTTTTGATGATTAGCTCCTTCTTGCGATATTGCATCATATTGTACAATCATCTATAGCACAACGGCAGCCCTACACATAAGGGTCATGGGGACCTCTCTTAGCCCTACTCTACAACTATATCAGCTGTACACTACTAAGTCTCCCCCCGACCGGAGGTCGGGTTACCCTATCAATGATAAATGATTATCTATAACAAAGGTATCCACCGAAGGTGGGGGTGTATAAATTAGTAGTAAGGATTGCGCATGTTAGCGGATTAAACCAAGCACCATAAAGCACATGCTGAAGAGGGTCATGTAGCACCTGTCATTCCTAACTTTTACTATTTAATAGCAAAGTAAGAAGATTCAAGTGTAGGTAAGGTTATGCGCGGGTCATCGCATTAAGCGTCATGCTTCACTGCGGGTTCTCGGGACCGTCTAATCATTTGGTGTTCTGTCGTGTGACTGTACTTCCCAGGCGGAATACTTATTGCGTTTGCTAAGTGTCTACCCTATTATTTATTTCTAAGCTTAATAAAACAGAGATGGAGTAAACACTAGTATTCATCGTTTAGGGCGTAGACTACCAGGGTATCTAATCCTGTTTGCTCCCTACGCTTTCGTACCTCAGTGTCAATCTCTAACTAGTAACTTGCTTTCGCTATTGGTAGTCTTTCAAGTATCAAAGCATTTCAGCGCTACTCTTAAAGTTCTAGTTACTTCAATTGGATTCTAGGCATAAATGCCAACCTACGTACCCTTTACGCCAATTCATAAGGATCAATGCTTGCACCACCGGTCTAACCGAAACTTCTGGCACCGGAATTGGTTGGTACTAATAATATAGTTAGTCATTATCCTACTATATCTTATCCCCTAAACCTTAATTTAGACAGGATTCTGGTTTTCACGATCAATCTTACGATCATTGTCAATGATTCTTGACTGCTGCCCTTCAAATGAAGGTGTGGGATTTCTCATTCTCCACTGTGACCTTTAAGTCTTTCAACCAAGATTAAACGTCATTGTCTTGGTAAGCTTTTACCTTACCAACTAACTGCTGTTCATAAAGAGCATCATTAAGCGAATACGATTCTTTGTTTATAGTTAATTAAACTTCTTAATGGTAGCTTCCTAACACTACTCACCGGTACGCTATCCTGTTACCTTTCTTACTTTTCATTACCTCTGTTGGAGATAAATAAATAAGAAAAGCAAAAGATTAACTTGCATGTCTCAAAAAACCAGATAGCATTCGATCTGGGCCATGATTAAGCCCTTGTTATTTTATACTATTAATTATAATATATCTTAATTTTCAGTATTCACCTTGTTATATTTTAAATATGATAACGTAGGCTTTAAGTAATAAATTAAGATGCTTCATGTTCCTTATATTTGTTTATTTATTATAAGAAAGTTACTTTTTATTGTAAAGGGAAAACAAACAACAATTGGTAAAATTGTAATTAGTGTAGATCAATTGCATCTCGTAGGTAAACACAAGTCAATACAACAAATACATAAGCTTGAATAAAACTTACGGCAATTTCTAACCCAACTAAAGCTAAGAAAATAGCCATTGGAATTAATGCAACAATAAACATAACAATGCTTGATGTTAAAATTGGTCATAGCATTCCACTTAGAATCTTAAGTAAGGTATGTCCAGCAACCATATTTGCAAATAGACGTACTCCTAAACTGAATGCACGTGCTAAGTATGAAATAAGTTCAATAAGCACTAGTAATGGTACCATTCCAATAGGTGTTCCTGCTGGAACGAAATATGAAAAGAAGTGTACACCGTGTCGGTATAGTCCAAGGATAGTTACACCAAAGAAAATAGTGAAACTAAGTCCAATTGAAACTACTGCACTAGTTGTTAAAGTGAAAGAATATGGTACATTTCCGCTAAGGTTAGCAAGAAGAATGAAGAAGAATAATGCATAAATAAAAGGTAAGTACACCTCGTTAGCTGAACCAATTTGTTCTTTTACCATACCATGTAATGATGCATATGATGATTCTAACCCAATAGACCATCGACTAGGAACAAGTTTTCGGTTGTTAGATGCAATAACGTGTACACCGATTGATAAGAATAGTACAACTAACGTGTAGAATCCTAAATTAGTTAATGAAAAGTTAAGTCCAAATAATGGAGCATCAAGAGCTGTCCATGATGTAACTTCAAATTGCTCTAATGGTGATGTAAAGATTGTCATAATAAATTAATAATAGTTGCTACTAGATAAACTCTCTGCCTGCCCATACATATACAATTATAACTTACTAAAATATGAAATTATTGTAAATATTATATAATGTTATTTTCCCTAAATATAGAGAGAATGGTAACTATGAGTATGTTCTTGTAGAGGAGTGACTACAGTCTCTTATAATTTGTATTAGGTTATGATACTTTTATTTTGTATATTTATTTAAATATAAGAACAGCATATTCGTTTTATAAGAACAAATATGATATATAGTTACAAATAACCTAAACATCAAATCTTTTATTATAACTGAATATTAATTTATACACTATTTAAAGTCTTCAATACCATAAAACAATAACATTAAATCTGTATGGGAAAGACGAGTTTAGGTGGTGATATGGTATCACACACGGATTGCAAATCTGTTGTTTTAGGGTTCAATTCCCTCTGAACTTTTATATTACCTCCTTCGTCAAAGTTGTATTTGTAACATTACTTACTCACTTCCACCTGAAGGCGGATACCTCCAATAAACAAAGGTAACCTGACCTTGGTAAGGAAAAGGATAGTGAAAGGTTGTAAGATAAGGGGCATAGTTTAATGGTAAAATCGTGAACTTCAAATTCATTAACTGCATGTTCGAATCGTGCTGCCCTTGTTTTCACCATCCCTCTTTAAAGATCGGATAAAAAACTGTTATACGTTAACTTCTAGATATACAAGAAATTAATCAGAATGTTGAATAATAATATTATAAATCCTCACAGTATTGTCTTTTTAATGTTATAATGTCTATGCAGTGTTATTTTCTTATAGATACCCTTTTTCGTCAAAGTTTTTGTGACATTACTTGAACGATAGTGAAGGTCTGCAAGAGTAGAAAGGGAAAAAGAATTTTACAAATTATTACTAACTAGCCTTTTCAGGGTGAGAAGAGAATGTTGCAATATACAATAGACCAGCAGCATAGATGATAATTAGTCGTAAATCACTAATGTTGTCAAACGATAATCCTGATAAAATTGGTACGAATAGAAGTAGTGTAATTACAATTAAACCAATCATAATATATAAAGCATACTGTGTTACAATACCAGTATCTAATTTTGCAATATTTTGGCTACCTCCGTATAAAGTATTAGTTAATCCAAAAGGACCTAATAATTCAATTACACCACGGTCAAGAATTTTAGCTGTAGTATTTCCAATACCTAAAGCTTTATTGATGATGTAATGGTTAATTACTGCATCAAAGAATCATTTAGCATTGAAAAAAGTGTATAATTGCTTACCTCCCCAACCATTATCAAAGGAATGAAGGGCAAGATCTACAGTTACATTAGCGAATCGGTGATACATCAATAGAGCTAATGATGCTCCTCCAAGTGTTCCTACTGCAGGTAATAACTTATAGAAAGTAGGTACAGCAAATTCGGCTTCAACTAACGTAATGTGTGATGGGTGTACAAAAAGTGATGTGGCAAGCATATCACTTCCCATACCCACAAAACTATCTTTTGCAACATATCCAAAGAAAATAGACATTAAAGCTAAGATAATCAGAGGAATCATTACGATAAGAGGTTGTTCATGAGTATGCTCATAATCACCCTTAGGTGCATTAGGAGTTGTTAAAAATGTCATACTAATAAGTCGGAAAGAATAGAATGCGGTAATCATAGCTGTAATAGTTCCTAATCAATAAACAATATGCCCGCTTAAAGCATACTGTGCATATCCTGATTCAAGAATCAAATCTTTACTATAAAACCCTGTTAAATAAGGAAATGCCATTAGACTTAATGATCCAATTAAAATAATCGTATATGTGAACGGAAGTAAATTAATTAAACCTCCTAATCGTCGCATATCTTGTTGATCAGCCATTGAATGTAATACTCCACCAGCTGCAAGGAACAATACTGCTTTAAAAAAGGCATGATTTACTAAATGGAATAAGGCTACTGAGTATTGAGAAATTCCTACTGCCATAAATAGATATCCCATTTGTGAACAAGTAGAGTAAGCAATAACACGTTTAATATCATTCTGTAATAGTCCAGTAGTAGCAGCAAAAAAGGCTGTTACAGCTCCTACTCATGTGATAACCACAAGTGTAGTTGGGGCATATTCAAGTAATGGTGAAGATCGTAAAAGTAGATAAACTCCAGCTGTAACTAGTGTAGCAGCATGGATTAAAGCTGAAACCGGAGTAGGACCCTCCATTGCATCGGGTAATCAAGTATGTAAACCAAGTTGGGCTGATTTACCCATTGCAGCAAATAAGAATAATAATCCAATAATTGTTAATACAGTTTCATTCATATAGGGAGATAGACTATAAATAGTTGCATAATCTAAATTACCAAATGCTCAAAATGTCACAAAGAAGGCAACACTAAGAAATGTATCACCAACACGGTTTACTACCATAGCTTTAATAGCTGATTTGTTTGCTTGAATACGAGTGAATCAGAAGTTAATCAGTAAATATGATGAAACTCCAATACCCTCTCATCCTACAAATAAAATTAAATAATTATCTCCAGTTACAAGAATTAACATGAAGAAAGTAAACATAGATAAGTATGAAAAAAATCGTTGGTTATGTGGATCTGCAGACATGTAGCTAATTGAATACACGTGTACCATTGATGATACAATAAGTACCGGTAACAACATTGATACGGTTAAACTATCAAACATGAAAGCTCAGTCCACAGACATCATACCTGAGTCAATTCAACTAGATAAGTGGATTGATACAGATGATCCAGATAACGCAACTTCATAAAATGCCACGATAGATAATAGTGCTGCAGTAATCATGCAAGCACATGTAATAAGTTGTGCACCAGTAACTCCGAGTTTTCGTCCTAATAAACCTGATGTCACAGCTCCTAATAATGGTAAGGCTAAAATTGACAGATACATTTAACGTAGACTAATAGATCCTCGAAGACGGTAAAACGCAACTAAGATACCAAGACCAATTGCTGATTCAGCTCCTGCAATGGCAATGATATAGATACTGTAGGTTTGCCCTACAATGTCATCGAAGCTAAATGAACTTACAATGACAAGGAGAGTTACGGCTAGAAGCATCATTTCAATACTAATAAGCATTAAAATAATGTTTTTACGGTTAAGTACAAAGCCTAAAATACCTACAAGAAATAACACTAATGCTAATGTCATATATCTTGTGATAGTTCCTATTGGTGTCCTTTGTATGTATGATAGTGAGATAACAATCCTATTTCTTTCATCCCTTCGCCTAAAGGCTCAGGTAGCACAAATCATTAATACCAATGCATCACACTAATAAATATTAACATGACAAGGAGAGGTAAGGAAAGATAGTAAAACTGAAGTTTTAGATTTAGTGATATAAATTAATAAAGGTATTTACCTTAATGTTTATTGATAGTTTATCAAAAATTCTAGTTAAATGACTAGATTTCAATACTGTGGGCAAGTTAAAGCCGAAATTAGAACTATAGGATTTGCACCTAAACCCTGATACTCTAGGTAATAAAGGGTAAACCACTTGGCATTCTATATTAAGTATTCGAGAACAATGGGACTCGAACCCACATCATCCTCAATGACACTGAGGTATTTTACCGATTAAACTATATTCACTTCATTACTTATATTAGAATCTTATACATCAATATAAGTTAGTATTGGACAAGTGTGATTATTTTAGGCAGGTAAGACTCGAACTTACGATGGTATCAAACCATTTTATTTACAGTAAAACTCCTTAACCAACTAGGATAACTGCCCATTATTCACCTACCTACCAATTTATTCGTTATTAGTAGATGGTAACATGCCATAGGATGGATTCGAACCAATCACTCCCAAGAACTTCAATCCAGTGCATTACCTACTATGCTACTATGGCGTTATATTTCGACTTCTGGATAAAATACTGCAAAATATTGATTTCGGTTTTAGATTATGGAGATAGCTGGAATCGAACCAGCATTGCAATGATGCAAACACAGCGTAATACCACTATACTATATCCCCAATACTATTTTATAGCCTTACATAGTTTAAATATTTGTACGAATTTATAAGGAGTAAATTCATAGTTATTACCCTTCAACTTTTCGTCATTGGTAAGAAACGTAGTTAGAAATAACATAATACTTCTTATTCGACCTTTGGGAGAGGCGGTAATAGGAATGTGGTGTTAATGGTAGCATACAGATCTCCAAAGTCTTGTGGAGCTTGTTCGAGTCAAGCTATTCCTGAATAAACCTACGTGTACGAATAATGGGAATTGAACCCATACGACGTAACGTCATGGTTGCTTAAGAACCACCTGTCTACCGATTCCAGCATATTCGCTTTACACTACTACTTATAAAAACCTATCATCTCTTATATCAACAATATAATTATAAGAAGTGGACTAGACCATATTATAAATTCATATTTAAGGTTATAAGACAAATATAATTCACATGATATTCTATTGCTCAAACTAAATAGGATAAATGACAGAGTGGTCTATTGTACTCACCTTGAAAGTGAGCGTATTTTCCGATACCATAGGTTCGAATCCTATTTTATCCGTACCTTAATTTACTTCCAATTTACTGTTATTGCTTTGTCAATATGGTTTTCTTTAATTTATCTATACAATTATTAAAGAAGGAAATATTATATTAAGGGTTTGTAAGCTAATTTCGCTTAATTTATCAGGTATTTATACTGAAGTTTGACTTTTTAACTATTATTTAACATGCAAGTAACACGATCACAATTTCAAGGACATCCATTTCATTTAGTAACACCATCACCTTGGCCATTATTAACATCATTTGCACTATTAACTTTAACAATCTCTGCAGCAATGTACTTTAATGGATTTGCTAACGGAGGAACTCTTGTAGCTTTAGGTTTTGTAGCTACAGTTAGTGCTATGATTCTATGGTTCCGAGATGTTGTGGCAGAAGGTACACTTCTAGGAAACCACACATTCGCTGTACAAAAAGGTTTAAATCTTGGTGTAGCATTATTCATTGTAAGTGAAATCTTCTTCTTCATTTCAATTTTCTGGGCTTATTTCCATTCAGCTCTAGCGCCTAGTGTAGAATTGGGTACTCATTGGCCTCCTGCAGGTATTGACCCACTAAACCCATTCGAAATTCCATTACTTAATACTATCTTACTTCTTTCATCAGGAGCAAGTGTAACATATGCACATCATTCACTTATTGAAGGTAACCGACGAGGTACAATTCTAGGTATTATCATCACAATTGTATTAGCTGTACTATTTACTGCATTACAAGGATTTGAGTACTATGAAGCACCATTTACATTAAGTGATGGAGCTTATGGATCAACATTCTTCTTTGCTACGGGATTCCATGGACTACACGTTATGATCGGTACAGCCTTTATCGCTGTAGCTTTCTTCCGTATTCTATCATATCACCTAACAGATCATCACCATCTAGGATTTGAAGCATCAATTTTATATTGGCACTTTGTTGATGTTGTATGGTTATTCCTATACGTATCTATTTACTGGTGGGGATCTTAGTAAAATATACAATAATTTTATCCCTTTAATAATCAATAAAGTAATTCTCTTATAATTTATAACTTTAACTACAACCTTATTTAATAGTTTTACGGGCAAAGTGGGATTCGAACCCACAGATAGTGTATACTATGCGGACGTTTAGCAAACGTCTTCACCTTACCATGGATGATTTGCCCTTTAAATAATTAGGCGCTGACAGGATCGAACTGTCGACCATTTAGTTAAAAGCTAAACGCTCTACCACTGAGCTAAACACCCTATTTGCTTGTTTTAACCAAAAGTATATTAGAAACTGGGTCGACTTGAATCGAACAAGTATCATGGACCTCCAAAAAATCCCGTCATGCCATTAGACCACGACCCATTTATTATTACAAAACTTGTTCATTGAACACAAAATCAATATCTGCTATGGTTTAGCAAATTACACAATTAAACTTTCATTTAAACATAAATGGTTATACCAAATCTGTGAATAGAACATAAGACCACTTCCTCCTCCAACTTCTTCATTGGTAAAAACATATGCTGGGTTTTCTTAATATAGTATGGCGGAATATATGATATTTCCTATTAGACCTTTGAGAAAGGTGGTAACAAATACTACTACAATTATTATAGTAGCTCCTCTAGAGCAGGGATTATACCAAATTCGTGAATTGAACACAAGACTGTTACTTACAAGGTAACCGTTTTACCACTAAACTAATCTGGCCGACCACTAAGCTATGTAGGGATCGAACCTACGTCAACGCCATGAAGAGACGTTATCCTACCACTAGATGAATAGCTCTCATAAAATGCGGACCCGGGAATTGAACCCAGAACGACTAGGCATGAGCTAGTGATGATACCTTTTCACCAATCCACGTATATTATCTACTTAACTATATTGTACATTTAATTAGTATAATATTAACAAATTCTCCTTTGTTAATAGCTACGACTTCTTATAATATAAAAAGGGAAATATAAATAATATTATCGAGCTTGTTGACTTACCCAAACTTTCATAGTGAATGCACCTAACTTGTTTTTAGATGTATGTTGATTGAAATCGACAAGCCCATACTGTCCTTTAGCAGATGACCCTAATCGATTAGCACTAACAGTTTGTCGTGGTCCAGCACGCTGCGTTGTTAATCGTCCTGATAACTTGATTTTCACTCCTGTAATATGAGATGCTGAGTCCACATTAGTTTCAATTACAGAACCTTCCGCTACAGTTGTTGGTAGACTAGCTTTTAGCATATCAAATAAACGGTTAAATGAATATTTTTGGCTATTCATTGATAAATATTGTGCAAAAATAGAACTATCTAAAACTGCATGATTAAGATAAACAAGTCGTAATTCTACTTTACGTCCTCAACATCGTGTTAATGCGTTTCCTAATCCATCGATATTTGCATTACTAATGATGTCAGTAGGTGTGTAATAGAATACTTGTACAATAACTTTATCAGATTTTACAATAAAGGCTGGTTTACCGATAAATGCATTATATTTAAGAAAGAAAGATTTAATCATAGAGATAGCTTGACGTTGCATTGACATAGTATTTGTTCGATTTGTTTTACCAAATAAGTATGTTGTGGTCATATTAGTTGAATAGACGTTTTTCTAATAAGCATATCTACTATCTTATCTTCTTCACTAGCGTTTAGGTAAGAAATGTCACAAAGACAGTTTTTACTCTGACGAAAAGGAAATAAAATAGAGATAAGCTGTGTTTAAGATGTTTCATAAAGATTGTACATCAATGACTAATAGTAAGAATTGAACTTACATTATGTCCATATGAGGGACATGTTCTAACCGTTAAACTATATTAGCTACCCCCCCTCACTAGCGTTTGGGTAAGAAGTGCAATATATGTACAATTAATCTAATACAAAGGGATATTTATGATGACATACTATTAATAGTGTTGTATAATGCTGTTTTAGGAAAATTATCAATACGTTTTTGTTCAAGTTCTCGTAGAATAGCTTTACATTGGTTATAACTTAAAGTCTTAGGTAAATCCACCACTTCAAAGACATACACTACAAATTTGTCAAGGCCATGTTTGTTAATATCTGCTTGCAAATATGTATTTGAACTATCACCACTAATTAAGTGATTATGAAATCGTAAACCTGGTTGCATTGAACTTCCAATATAAATCATATTAGTGAGAACACAACGAATACCGTAAATAATTGCTTTACCACGATAACGATATTGAAGCTTACTGATAACATTAGGCATATGTAAATTAGTATAATATGAAACATAAGGATGTAAAGGTTCGAATCGATTTGCCATTTTAATATAATATATATTCTTATCACAACCTACTCTTCTTGCAATTCATTATTTTACTACCCCCAACTCTTTCGTCGTAGGTAAGAAGTGCCT
>Ga0210040_10007853_pt1 | contig 12786 bp, 8 predicted proteins | sample CryGeyCG12114_NA_FD_185462 | JGI IMG/M metagenome (GOLD analysis project Ga0210040, IMG submission 185462) | Groundwater microbial communities from aquifer - Crystal Geyser CG19_WC_8/21/14_NA (SPAdes) (version 2) | ecosystem: Environmental > Aquatic > Deep subsurface > Groundwater | place: USA... | reverse complement strand
AATCAAAAACTACATCGAAATTCAGAGACTGTAAAACCAAAACCTGTGACTAGTTTCAATATGCAAATCAATAACAAAAGACGTCGAATCAGTTTTTGGGACGCGGGATCTTTTTCGGCCAGACCTAAGCCGTTTCCCACTCCAAGTAAGAAAGCTAAAATTTTATATTGTTTGCATTCAAAATCCGCCGTATAAAGGAATTATGTTTTTTTCTCTTCAGGCAATAGATCGACAATAAGTTCTTCAAGTTCATCTAAACCTCCGAGCCGACCCGTGTCCTCGAAAAATCAGAAAACTCGATGTACCACAGCTCCTGCACAAAAATCCCAATCGGGCACTATTAGGATTGCGAGACCATCCACTAGACCTTCAACTTCTGTAGCCGCATCACTCTCCGAAACTTTTTTAGTCCCGAGCTCATCATATTCCCAGAAAAATGTGAGCATTTTGTCCAAAAAATCCGAATCTGGTGCTAAAGGGGCCACTTTGACTCGATTTACTGTAGGTATGGGATCTGGAGATGTACGGGTTTCCAAAAGTCCGGTGAAAACCAAAAACAAATCAGGATATTTTTCTTCTGCCAATTCTCATAGTTCTTTTCATTGAGTTTTAGCGTTACATTTTCTGCTTTAGAATCTAATCTAAAGCCAGTATGAAATTGTTCCCGCATAATAAAGTTTCCCAGAAATTGGATTTTTTTACCCGTGCGTTTCATAAACTATGCATTCCTAGAATAAAATTTTTATATGCATTTTGTATCCCTGTATTTTGCATTGTTTTCTATTTAGTTAGACCCTACAACGTTATTTGTGTGTACAAAGTAAATTGATGGTGATTTTATTGGAATCTGCTTTCCTATTTGAAATGATTCAATCCTATGTATAAAAAAAGACTTGGTTTTGTATTACATATTGACCATTTTTAGTAAAAAAACGACAGATAAGACTGTATATAAGTAAATATGTGTCCTTTAACTAATAAAGTATTAAAATCTTCTATATCCGATGGGAAAAATCATTCAATCAATCAAGGAAAAATTTAGTCAATTTCACGAGTTTCATGAATTCCAGGCACATTACATCAGAACTTGAATCATGCTAAAGTTGAAGAATTCATTAAATTCCCTTGTAAATGGTTCAATTAAATTTACATGCCTTTTTAACTTACCGGGCATGCATAATTCATAAAGTAGCTGTTAGTTAGACTCGGTAGTTTTAGCATGTACGTGTTACAGCAATCTGTGGCATCATTATAGTATTGACAACATTAGATTAAGATTCTGTTTCTGTGCTCAGTTTTTTACGATGGAGTAGTGGTTGATGATAGTGCAACCTACTTACTTTGAGTGACTTACTCTAACTTATAGTTAGTTAGTTAGTTAGTTAGTTAGTAAACAATGGGTCCTACATTGTAAGATTGTGTTTTCGCAGGATCGATAGCAGAGATCGAAAAATGGGAGGCTTTTTGAATATTTTTTTTCAATTCAGGCGATAAATCGCTTGAGTTCATGTTTAAGGATTTGAAATTTTATTTTATTATTCTGTCTCTAGCTTTTTTCTGTGGAATTTTTAAACCCTATAGAGGGTTTGGCCACTTTTTTTTTACAGGACAGTGCTATTTATCACTGACTAAAAAAGTTTCAAGTGTAAAGCATTCTTTCAGTTTTTTCCAAAAATTATGGAGCTTTTTTACACCTGTATCGGGCTCAACAGTCAAGTTGCAACAAAAGTTTTAAAATAGATTATACTTCATGCCGAGGCTTTTTGTAGAAATGTGGCAGCACCGCGTAAGCGGTGCTGCACATTTCTAAAAAGCCTACCGGCACTCGCATAATCACAATTATACTTCACTCGCGTTTGCACAACGTGCAACAGCCGCAAAGCTGTCGCTTTGCGGTGTTGCAACGTCGTGCAAAAAGCTCGCTCGTATAATTTATTGATTTTGGCTGACAAACAAATGCATGATTGATTTTTTACATCATATTTAGTATTCTAGAATCCAAGATTTGCAATTTTTGTTCGGAGTCATGCATCATCATTCACCCAAGTAAAAATCCTCGACCTTTGCACTGCCCGTATACATGTACGGCTAGCTTATAGAAGTGCAGAGTAGATATGAAAATACATAGGTGCATACATAAATCCACTCATCTGTCTTTTATTTGGCCACACAAAATGTGTATTATATTCAGTAGCACATTGGGATTCAAAAAGTGAGCACAAACAACAATAATAATTTGAGAACACAAATTGCATGAACATTAACAAAAAAATTCCATGGGAACAAATCATTTTTGCCACAAAATTAATAGGAACGAAAAAAGTGAAACCAGTTTGTACACCACGACCGATGTTGTTAATAATGTTTAACATTGTTGTATTTTGAGTAGTGAGAAATTTTTCGTGTTTTTTTTTCATTTTTTTTTGTAAAAATGGTCAAACTTTCTGAAGAAATGGTCATTGCACGGACTAAGTGCAGTGACTTGGGTGCAGTGAAAAAATTGAATTGCTGGTGAGGGAAATTTTGTTTGAAAAATAGACATTTTATGCCGTTTTTGTAAGAAATGTGGAAAATTTGTCATTTTTTTCGCAGGGGATCGGAAATTTCAGATATTGCATTGTTGAGACGTCTTCAAAATGTCGAGGTTTTGTCTTTAAGGTGAGAACATTTATTTTTATATTTTGCGTACATTTTGGCACTACACAAAATCGTCATATCCAGCAAAATTTGCAAAATGTATTCAATCACAATGGGTTTCTACATCCTTTTATTTTTATTGTCTGATCATCAATTTTGCGAACACAACATTAGCACTTTAGCACTGCAATGTCAATAAACGCATTTCAGAGCTCCAGTTGTAACTTAACTTACTAAACTAACTAACTATGGGACTATGGCTTAACAATATGAGCATACTTTAGCAAATTGACTCTCATTAAAACTAGGATTCCATTGTGAGTCCGCCACAAATCATTTGACTAACTAACTAACTATGTACAAAGATTATGTTAATGATGATTTAATGAGCTCCTGTAAATGGGATTGGTGACAGGAGGTCATGAAATTATTTGTGCTCATCAAATGTTTGTATATGCTTCCCATTGTAAACTCAATTGGTTGCTTTCATTGTAATAATTGCGTTAACTCTTCAATTTAAATACAAAATTCAACCAGAATGTTAGATTTACAATTTTTTTGTTCAAATGTATATGTATCCATATAAAAACTGGTCAAAAATCGACTATATGCTAAATTCAAAGCGTTGTTTTTGACTTGCATTGTTTGCTAACGATTCAATACACAATTTGTTACAGTATTGTCTAATTTTTCCATTGCACTTGAACTCACACTATATTGCTACATAGTACACAATATTAGGCTGTGTTGCACAATTTGTGCGTGGGCTAAAAAATTGCAAAAACTACCAGTTATTGTGTAGGACCAACTTTTCGTGCCCTTCGCTATTTACACCCATGCAAATTTGCGTGCTTAACAATGAAGTTTATTTTGCATTTGGGATCTATGCATTTTTTGAAAAATTGAGCTGTGAATGATACAGAAGTTAGCATAGCGAGTTTTTTTTATGAATTTATAGATTTTCAATAGATTTGCAACAACATTGTTTGTTTAGTTAGTTAGTAGACGTTGTGCAAAAAAAGTTATTACAACGCGTAATAAATTGTGACTGTGTTTTGTTTTTCTATAAATCATGTGGGCGGGATGACTAAACAGCTGTGCATAATATTATTATTATTATTAAATCACTCGTTTGTATATGCATTGCATTGTAAGTTTGTTTGTTACTTTTAGTTGGTGTGGGTTGAGAAATTTATTATGCGTATTAGATTACATTGTTGCCTTTGACTATGGCTGTCATTTGGGATGGTTTGTTGAAACCTTGCATGATGATGGTTATGGTTAGTGAGTATAATGTTCAAAACTTGATAAGTTTTATAGATATGGCGAAATGGAAAAATGTCACTGCTAGCGTTTATAAGCGAAAAAAAGATGTGTAGATTGATTTGATTCATGTAACTAACTAACTATAAGTCAATACAAATCGCATTATAGTCTCTAAAGCGCTGGAAAAAAAGAGCATGTAGCTTTTCAAGGATTGAAAAAAAATTGTAGTTGAGGGTTTAATTCTAAAGCTGTTAAAAATTTGCTAGTTTAGATTCTAAAACAGCTAAAAATTTGTTGTTTAGATTCTAAAGCAGTGAAAAACTTACTATAAGCTAAGCTTCTCAAGCTTTAAAAAATTTGCTTACTTAGTTTAGATTCTAAAGCACTAAAACATTTGCTGCAAGTTGAAAGCTTCTCACGTCTCAAGCTGTAAAAAATTTACTCGTTTAGATTATGAGCTATGAAAAACTTCTAAATTCTGAAGCAGTGAAAAATTTCCAGTCTAAAATGTTTGAAATGAACATTAAAATACTAAAATACTGATAAAAATCGCTTATTTAGATTTCAAAACCTTAAAAATCTCAAAGCACACACTTTCCTATCATTGATTGCAATGCAATTGAACACTATTTTATTAAATTTAAAGTGAAAATCTTTATCATTCTTATCACGCACCATACGTATACGTAACACACGTACTTAATGTACCTGGCATGGCATAGCAATGCGGAATTCAAACTGTCACTCAATACAGCAATTTTGGTTAGGGTTAGTTAGAGCTAAAAGATTTTTTACCCATAGCTTCATTATCTGCTTTCTTCACTTTTTGGATCTATTCTAAAGTCTGGGCGGAAATGACGAGTCTGTTAAAACACAGACCATGTTAAATCTTGGCTCAATGTAGGATTCACAATGTTAAGTTATATGAACAATGAAGAAAAATGGCAAAGTTGTAAAATTTTATGACTTCAAATGGTACGAACAATTCAAGTGCAAATAGTTTTTTATAGTTTCTTGTGTAAGAGCATACTTTTGTGGATAATATTGATTCTGTATTTAACTATTCATTTTCAATGTTTTGGAATTATTATATCCCAAAAATGTTAGTGAAGGCTTTAGTTTGTAGATGCCAGAAGTTTTTAGTACTTGAGAGTGTAAATCCCAGAAATTTTTCGTGCTTCAGTTTGTGAATGCTAAATATTTTCATTACTTTAGAACTTAAATCTCGAAAATTGCAATTATTGCTTTAGAATCTGAATCCCAAAAACTTTCAGTACCTAAGAATCCAAAACCCAAAAACGTGATCAGTACTTTATAGAATTTAAAACCGACATCTTAGGAAACTTTTTAAGCCAAATTCTGACTTCAATTCACCAAATAATTTCCACGTATGATTCTGGAAAATCTCAAATCAAATCAAATGCAAAATCCGACAAAATCTCACAATCCAATTCCACCATTCCCGTATGGGATATAAATCCCACATTTAATGCATTTATATGAGACTGCAAGTGCTCGAGATTCTTTATGCAATGCAAGTACGTTACTTTACTTACTTATTTTTTGCGTAGCTCTGTTTCCCACTCGAATCCACAAAAACGTAACAAACTAACTATACGGATGGGTTGACTTTTTACCTGTATGAGATGCACTCTGTGAATTCAAGGTGATTCACCTTATATGGGAAATGGATGATTATTCTACCGTATATTCTAACTACAAAAAGATCCTCCTAACTAACTAACGCGTTTACAATGGGATGAGCGAGCTATACAACTCAATAGAATTGAGCAGCCAAAAATTATCCATGTCATAGTATTGCTGTGCAGTCTTAATGCGGATATCTGACATCATCATCAAATGTATGTATAATATCCAGTTGACCAAAAAATGTTCATTTTTTATGGATTTCACAAAGTATGTATTGATTTTATAATGCAAGCCCCATATATGTTGCCAACTTATTGTGGCTGCAATTTTTTTTTAAACGCGATATTCTACCGGGATCAGAAAATGAATCGCATTGTAACTTAACGCTTATTAAATTCATTAGCAGACTCTAATTAGAGCTATTGAAAACTAACTAAAACTATAAGTAGTTAGTTAATGGAAATGCAATGATAACAAAATCCCAAGGTGAAAAAAATGTGTCTTTTAGTTAGCTAGTTTGTTTGTTCGTTAGAAAGTCCAAAACTGTGTTGGTGAAATCTTAATAATGGTATTTGCTCACTGACTGTGTGTGTTTACAAACGCATCATGTTGAGCAATCTAATTGCAATTTAAGGCTTCAATGCTTAGTTAGTCAGTTAGTAACTAATCTATTAGAATTCACTTTTTCTCATTACACGAGCACAAAAGTTGATTACTTTTTGGGGAAAATGTGTGAAACATTTTTTGTGGAGCAAATTTCTTGTTAGTATGGGATCAAAATGCGAAATTTTGGCTCAAAAACCCAAGCTTAATTCTATTGATATCAGTAAATGACTTTCCCTCAATTACTCCATTTCTACCCAAATTGTTATAGTTATAGTTACATCAATTTTTGACCAAATGAGAACACGATAGGGCTTTTTCTCGATACAAGACTCAAATTGTGTATAGTATAGTGCCTTTTCCTTTGGGCGTATCATATTTAGCTCTCGTGTGTGCTCACAACCGTGTGACAATGAGATTTATGATGGTGGAAAAAAGATAGCGTACAAGCTAAAAGTATAAGGTGACACCATTATTTGGCCCAGAAAATAAATGTCATCTGTAGTAAAGCATGGGATATTTTGCAGCATGCAAAAAATGAGAAACTGTCATTTTCTATCTGAAAGTTATTTTTTGCCAACAATGAGAGTGTAGACAATATAGGATTTCAAGCTTTTCTTTTTTAAATCCTATTTTAATAGGAAAGTTATATTTTGGTGTTGCTTACTTGTTTTTGTATTTTATCAAAACCGGAAGAAATAAAAACGCAGAATGTGAAGCTTTTAGCCCCAATTGAGTTATGGAGGAATTGTTTCTGCTCTAATTTGATTATAATGAGGTCATCGTTGTACATTTTGGGTCAAATATTGACTGTGTGTGTAATATTGATTTTTCAGCATCAATAAAATCACATCCCTTGCGGAATTCCAAAATTGTCGAAATCTCGTTGAACTCTATGTACGTGGGAATTCCATCAAGGATTTGTCTGAAATTTGTTACCTCCAGGATTTACCTCGGCTCAAGAGACTTTTGTTAGTTGAAAATCCATGTGTGGAAACTGCTGGAGAATTGTACGTAAAAAATTATTACAAAAAGTTATATTTTGTCCCAAAAAACTGTCTTATACCAATTTTTTCAAAATTTTAGATACAGAGCAACAGTCATACGATGTCTGCCCGGTTTAGAAGTCTTGGACAATGTGGCCGTACAGCCAGAGGAAGTTACCGACGCCTTAAGAACAGGACTAATTCTGGAGCACCCGCTCAATAGAAAAGTATTCAAATACAACAATTTTTCTATTTTCTAAAACCTCATCTAAAAGTCATCTAATCTTGAATAGGATCGTGGCTATTCCCCCGAACCCCGGGAGCAATACTACAGAAGCGAAAGTCCACCCCCTCGAAGTTCCCCCCAAAGTCGACGGACAAGTCAACATTATGGAGGAGACTTTGTCGAAGACCCTTCGAATGTTTTTCAACCGACTACTAGAATCCCTAGGTCTCCTCCACCTGCTACTCCGCCTCATAATGAATACTACTATCAACAACAAAATGTGAGCATAATTTTTTTTAAGCTTTTTCGGGCTTTCATTCTAACTAAATATAACTGACTAACTGTATAATCTAGTTGCTGAATTTAATGAATCTAACTTAACATAATTTATTTAGGGGGATCAAGGTATGCCTCCTTCCACTAACACAGCTACTGGCGTCCTTGGGCCAGACGAGAATTCTCCGTCGCCACCAAATGCTACTAACAATGTGACTCCCATTGCTAGTGGTAATACTGCAGTAGTAACAGCTTCTAACAATGTGTCTCCTGCTACAGCGCCTGTGCCCATCTTGACTAACGGAGTAGTAAATTCATCGTCTGGGGATTCAGGAGTAAGTTAGTTAGTTAGTTAGCTAACTATTGAAAAAATGGATATTCGATTGTATTGTATGTGATGAATTTGTAGATTAGAGGATCTACATCACCAGAGTATTACGAACAACGTGAAAACGGACGTAACAGTGGACGCACACGTCGATACTCTGGAGACTATGATAGTAGCAATGGATGTGGGACTGTGGCGACTAATAATCGAAACAGCTATTATGGGAGTAACAATGGATATTACAATGATGATCAAGTTCCCGTGCAACAAGCGCCAGTGCGCACTTTGGTTAACCAGAGGGCTTCGTCTCAGCAACAGATTTTGCTTAATAAGCCTCGTACAAAGGTGAGGAGGCGGGTAGAAATGTTGGTTTTTTTGTGAAATTTTGGGTGGAAATTAATAATTTTGTATATTGGATTGTTGCATAGACATCCAATCTACTATCTGCAGTGCTGTGCCTGATTCCTGAACTGGATTGGGCCAGTCTAGAAGTGATTGAGTTGGCAGTTCGTCGTCGAATGGATGAAATTATTCCAGACTAAAATTTAACTATGCAACTAATTAACTTACTCAAACACAGTCTGAAAAAATTTTACATGCTTAACATGATTAATGAGTTGAATAATTATAGTTGTGTAATGTTGTGTGTGTCCAGTCAATCCTGTCTCTCTGTGTGTACCTTATGTATGTAAGTAATATTATGAGTTTGATGAAAATGTAACTAATTTTTCGTAGTGTAGTTAGAAATTTTGAGTCTCTGAGTGCAAAATTGAGACATTTGTCCATTTTTTGAACGCACTATAAAGTATTTAGTGTGAAATATTATTACCTGAAAAGTGTGCTAACTATAACTAACCAAAAAATATTTTAACCTGTAACTAACTATACTTGTGTTATGTAAATATGACCTTTTTTATTATTTCGAAATATCGACAAGATTTTTGGTTGTGTAGTAAAATTCATCACTACTTCCACACGATAATAAATATGCATGATGATACATTTATTTGTTTTGGACAACAAAAGCATATTTATTGAACTCAGAAAAACAAGGAAAATTATAAATTTTTAAGAACATGAAATGATTATATAAATAATAAACTATTTACGGAGGGCAGCAATGAATGAAGAACTTTTAGATCGAAATAGAGATCCTAGTTTTTCGGCTCGGACTTCAGCTTCGAATTTTTCATAATATATGGGATCAACGATGACGATAAACACAAGCATAAAACTTGGTTTGACCCAAGGTTTCCCTTCTTCTCTTGCTGACAAACACTGATGGCATCGTGTGCAAACTACTCCGGACCCGGAGAGAAGACGTGAAGAAATGTCTCGACTTTGCCAAAAGGCACCATAATATGATTGATTCTTGAAAATTCGCTCGGGGCTGTTCGAATATACTTTGTTGTAGCAGAATAAACAGGTATGTTTCATTGTCAAGCGGGGAGTGTATCTGAAACAAAGTGAACGGCGCGGTGCGGCGCGCTATATTAAATTTGTTCCGCGGCATTTTGAATATCGCATAGTTTATCAATTCAATAGTTTTGCGCATGAATGAGTGAACTTACCCCTGGGATTTGCCAAATAAACTGCCCGATTTTCTCAAAGTTGAAAAGATGGCCATTTTGTATTTTGCGATGAACAAAAGTCGTAAGAATTTATTGCAACGAAAAACCTTGGAGTATGGATTTTAAAATTTCGGAAAAATAATGGCTCCCAGGTTCCAATCAAGTCTTATATTTGTTTTCGCTACAGTTTATGAAAGTTGCCAAGACAATTATATAGTTCGAACTCAGAGTGGAGTGTGATGATGGTTGGTTAGAAAATTAATTTTTTATTCGCTTCCAAAATACAAACCTTTTTTCAAAAAAATTATGCTAAAAAATAAAAGTAATTAGGTAACATAATTCCAACATGTTGGAATTCCCGCACAAAAATCCCCTTCGCAATCGCCATTTAAGCAGCAAGCTTTCTCGGCATCCACTTGTACTCCATATGGGAATCCATCTACATCAAAGCATTGGGCGTTTCTGCCATTTTTTTGCATTATTTCATAGTTCCCAGTTTGTAGCTCACATCTTAATTCAAATGGTCGACCTGATTCAATGAAATGGATTTGGTCCCATGCACAATCTGCAAAAAACGATTGCAAATTTAACATTTAAATTGCATATATCTTACAATATAGAATAAGCTAAAGCATTCTATCTGAAGCAGGCTAGTTATTCAGTTCCGTAAAAACGGTTCAATTTCCCCCTTTTGAGACTTTTAACGCAGTCTGTATAGCATTTAACGAATTACGATTCCAAACTTACTACAAGTCATTAGATTGTCTTTGCCCTTGAAATAGTCTTCAATCCTGGCTCCATTCTTAAACGTGCATTGGTCACTGTAAATGAAACAAAAACATGATCATGACATTAGAAGCATACGTATTCCGCTTAGTGCTCCGCAAAAAAAACCGAATTGACAGAAAACCGATTTGTTTGGTTCGGCTTAACGCCTCCGGAATGAAAAAACCAAGAAATGGTAGACCGAAAGTTTTCGATAGGTTATGGCGGACCAAATAGAACCGTGTGGAGCACTAATTCTGCCATTTTAAAATTTTCTATGTATAGGGCCTTACGTAGTGCCATCCGTCTGAATGCGCCCAAAACTTCCATCATATCCGCAATTGAAAAATGAGCTCACAAGTTTTGTGCCATGGGGAGCTGCAATACGAAGCATTTTACTCGCAGCAGTGAACTCACTATCACACAGGTTCAAATACTTTTCATCCTCAGTTCCGGTTGTCTTATTTTTGGAATGACATGGGAGCTGCTTCCATTGGCTTTCCGGGACAAGCCCTCCAGTTAAGATCCCTGTTTCGGGGTCCACACAATAGCATAGGCCGGAATCTGTGTCGCATTGTAGGGTTTCAAAATTCCCGTCTGCGGTGCAGTGAAATGAGGCTGTAAGTCCCTTTTCCCGGAGTTCGTGTGTTCTTCGGCTACATTCTGAAAACAAGAAGGAATGTTGGTGTCAGAATCTAAGAAATGAAGCTTTGTATTGCTTGAGTATGCAAGCTAGATTTTTTTCCTTGCTTCAGATTCTAAGCTTTGACATTTTAGGGCTTCTGAACCTAACTGTGATCTATGAAATTTTTAGTGCTTTAGAATCTGAGCTAGAAATTTTTCGGCGTTTTAGAATTTGAGCTAGAAAGTTTTCAGGGTTTTAGAATCTAAGCTAGAAATTAGAAATTATTCACTGCTATAGAATATAAACAGTAAAATTTTTACTACCACTCAATCTAAACCAAAAACAAACAAACATAAACACAAACCTAAAACAGCAATTTTTTTGCTCAAAATTTGAATGCTTCAAAGAGAATCAATAAAATTTTAGCCCGATTTGACTCAACTAGCCACACTCAATCCTTAAGTTACAAAACAATGAGGAACTGGTCCAAAATAACGAATATTATTCAGTGCTTACCACAAGTTTGATTGTTAGCTAGATTTCTCCATTGCTCTCCAAAAATTCTCCGACCATCTCTACTATAGCAAAAACAACGGCCATCTACCGGATGTCCTTTGCTAAAAACCCACGAAAACAGCAATTTTTATTTTCTTATTTTCTCAAAATATGAAAAACTGTGAACATCTACCAAAATTTGATTACGATTACCATTGTTTTTGGGAATAGGACCCATCTTTTTCGCAATACGGATGCCAATGCAGCTGTCTCGGATTCTGCATATACAACGTTTTCTTGTAATTACATTCTTCCGTGACCGGATCGAAATTTTTCGGGATTTTCGTGCACACGCCCGTCGTATCCCATGTCCGATTTTTATTATTTGAAGTCTCAGGTGGGATAGCTGTGCACTGAAATCCAGGTGGGCAAGTTTTTCGGAGAATCGGGCAGATCTCAGTTTCACATCCAGGATCGAATTCTGGGTCTGGCATTTGGTTTGTGATTTCACATGATTCTCCAATAGCTGGGAAAATATTAAAAATTAACTCTCTTTTTCTGCGTTTTTGTAATTTTTTTAAATTTACTATTGATTTAGAATCCGAGAAGAAAAGATTGTTAGATGGCTTAAATAGAATTAGTCAGTAGTAAGATTTTTTTCTTTTCCGTATTTATGTAGTTTTGACCGATTTTCGCCAATTTTTTTTGCACAACTCACCTAAATATTTGACACAACCCGGGCAGCATCCACATAATGAAATCTCTGGTTCATACCACGCGTCCAAATTTATACAATCCGATTCATCTATATTTGAAATACATCGTATCCTATCACACAATTTCTCCGTTTTGCTTAACACCTCGGGACACAATACATTTTGCCCAGTGCATAAATCTAATGATAAAACTATGATGCACACCCAAATAACAAAATTGTGCATTTTTACAAAAATCTTGAACAATTTTGTTCAAGCTATATACAAAAAAATGTTATATGCACAGCTGACTTGTATTTGAGTGAGTAATTTTACAAATACAGGTGAACATTGATATTTTATCTTTGTGAATAAACAATTTGTGAGAATTTTATCTTATCTTTTTATTCCATATGCGATTTACGTTCTATAGCAATGACATAGCCAAAATTGTGTCACGTTTTCAAAGTCAACCAAAAGTCTGTGTGTTTAAAAACTTGCATATGCATAATAGATGAGCGAAAAGTGAAGTATATTAGCTATAGAAATGCTTTAGAATCTGGAGGATGTACATATGCTGTCTGCAATGAAAATTTTCTGTTTTATAAAAAGCATGTATTTTATTTTTCATAATTTTACAAAAATTTCTCTTAGGTAGGCCAA
>Ga0210040_10007852_pt1 | contig 12787 bp, 5 predicted proteins | sample CryGeyCG12114_NA_FD_185462 | JGI IMG/M metagenome (GOLD analysis project Ga0210040, IMG submission 185462) | Groundwater microbial communities from aquifer - Crystal Geyser CG19_WC_8/21/14_NA (SPAdes) (version 2) | ecosystem: Environmental > Aquatic > Deep subsurface > Groundwater | place: USA... | reverse complement strand
GTGACCAAAATGGTTTAATTTTGTAATTAAATGTTTCAATTTGAAATGTTAGGGTAATTTTTTGGTCATCTGATCAGTTTACTGGAATAACTTGTAGTAGTATTATTGTTGGCGCGAAAATCAAAATAATGTTGATTGATGATTCCATTTGCGATTGCCAGTTGGTGAACAGAGAAAGACTAGCTGATGAGACTACCGAAAAACGATAAAAACCCCTAATTATTATTACTGGTTTTTTGTAATATTAATATAAATAATTCCTTATCACCCGGCTTCGTCGTAATACCCTCTTGCTGAGGTTTATTATTATTATGGGCTTATTCCGAACAGTATTTCATCATTATGTCTCAAAAAATTGTTACACAAAGAAAATATACACGTAAAGGACAAGATGAAAAAATTCTAGGCGTGCTCCCAATGTACTATGAGTAATGAAATATTGGTCTCATAGACAGCATATTGAGTGTAAGAATTATGTTCTAGAAGACGGAAAGTCGTAAAGCCACATCATGTCTTTGACGAAGAAAAAGTGCACTTTTCACAAATCCTCTCCTCCATTTTTTTATTAAGGATCGATATAGCTCATATATAGTATAGTAAAAAAACTAGCTTGATTGTTTGATACTAAAATCATGAAATGAAATTGGGAACAACATATTTTTTAGCCATGGTAAATAATGGTGGCAGACATTGCGTAATCATCATTCCTTTAGTTAGATGTTAGAACATGCTGCATACTTACTGACTGTGCTTTGTATCGTTTTAAGCAACTATAACATAGAGTGCTCTCTTTGTAGTGCTCTCTTTATGATGCAACTAGGGAACGCACGTAATTGCATTCTATTATAAGTTGCACCTCCTTGACCTGGAATGTTTTAAAATTGTATGCAAATCCCTATGCATGTTATTTTCCTAAGCTCGCAAACGTTTATGGAGCTCATAAATGAAAGGCTTTAAAGTGTGAGTCACGAATAAATGTATTCCGGACACGCTGACACTCATATCTTATATGCAAAAATTTCTCATGCACAGTTTTAACTAACCCTGGAATAAAATCTTGCGTGAAATCTGCTTTTTATTTTGTACAAAAAGCTATTTACCTGCGAAAAATGGACTTTTAGAATATTTAAAATTTCACTTTACTTACTTTACTTTCAACAAAAGACAGCAATAAGGGTTCGAACTTTTAATATATTTTCACTATAATTTCAGAATTTGTTTGAAATTTCAAGCAAACACTAGAAACTAGCTTTTCTTGATATGAAATAGAAATTTAAATTCTTGATGTTTAATTTATATATATAGAAATGAAATAATTTAAGACCACAGTATAGTAGCAGCTTTCCTAATTGAGTAAACATAATAGCGATTTTTGTTTTACTTTAAGAAAGTAAGATGGCAAAAGTATTGACTAATCACAAATCCAATAATAGTTTTCAAAATTCATTTAAAATTTGATATAACAATTGAAAACTGTATCATGTCCAAGCCGGCTATTCCAGAGCGATTTTGAAATTTGTAAGATTGGATTTGAGCTTGTTACCTTTAGCATAGAAATTGGTTGGACAAAAATAAATTCCTCTTCCAACTTTAAATGCATCTTGAAATGGCTAAATTGAGGAGATGGTGGGCTAGAGAAAGCATGACCGCAGGGTTGTTAGTAGAACTTTGTAAATGCAAGACTGCACGAAGAAATCCGTTGTGGTCTGTTAAATTTTACCAAAACTTGCTCAACCAAGACACTTTGGAAAGACAAAGGTGAAAGGTTGGTTTGTAACTATAGTCGTGAGCTCCTCTTTGTCCATTCTATAGCTAGTTCGTACCCGTGCTTCAAAAAGCTTGTCTCAACTGTCCTCATATTTTATTAACTTCACAAATGATATACGAGGAGACAAAAACGTAATACTAGACTAACTCAACTAAAAACTATCTTCAATAAAGAACAAGGGGAAACAGCTGAGCTAAAAACTTTTACTTATTGCAACTGGAGAGTGAGTATTGTTTCAAGTATCCAATTTGCAATCCTTTATGTTTTTGTGTGTGGGCTTTTTGCTTCTTCCCTTAAAAAATTCGCCAATTTTTTAGCATTATAATTGAGACAATTTCCGATTGCTTGCTTATAAGTAACTAACTAACTAACTAGCTAGCTTGTTATGTAAGCGACTGAAAAACACGGGTTAGTTTTGGGAGGAAACGATTCACAGGCAAATATTATGAATTATTTGGCATAAAGAGTGAATATATAAAAGTGAGAGGCTGAGGGAGAAAGAAACTCCGTTCCACTTCACGCATCATAATAACGGCCAAAAAGTCGGGTATAGCTGATCCCATAATTTGGACGAAAGCATAGTTGTGGTCATAACATAAAATTGAGTATCCTGCCTAGTCATCTCGCACATTTCCTGTCCGTAATGCGAGCAATCTCTTGTGCATAACAGAATTTGCAAAAATGTTTTGTCAAAGCCCCTTTCCCTGGAGCCAACTAAAGTATACGCACTTTTGGAGCTAAAAAATTGTGTGAGCAATATTATTGGAATATTCAAAAATGTAAGTCGCGGATGGCAGTTGTGACTAAGTTTTTTGTAGATAAAAAGTATAGGGAAATCTGTCGTCACAAATCATTTTATATTGAATACTGAATTCATAAATTTGCTTTGCTTGTCAAAAGGATCATTTTTCACGACAGGAGAAAAAATGTCTCGACCTGATTAAGAAACTAGATAAAATGTCAAGGTACATTCTATAAATGCACAAATAACTTTGTTTCTTGCAAGTAGTTTTTCTGGCAGTCGATTTATTTGGAGGACAAATTTTAATTAGACTAAGGAATCTAAATGTCTACGTAGCACCATTAATTCAAACACTGTGGACAGCATCATGCAAGTTTTGCAGTATAAAAAATTTCCCTATGCAAAAAAACGTGCATGAGAGATGTGAAAACGGGTGCGTTCAAATTATGTCCTCAGAGTATAAAAATAATGAATACTGTACAGACTACAGCAAAAAGCACAATATGTAGTTGCTGGTATTTTCATCACAAAGGTCGGTTCCCATTTTTACTCACTTTTTAACTTCCTTCTTGTCCAATTAATTGCATTTGTATACTTTGGACTTACTGTAATACCTTGCAACAATTTAAATTGTATTTCCTTCCCTTTCTTTTAAATTTTTTGGCCTTCAAATGCTTGAGATAATTTAATCGGCAAGTATATGCATTCTTTATGGGCGTCAGTGATCTTTACAGTGAACTCTCTAAAGTCTTCCATGCTTCCTTTATAATTCATGCTCTTTTAATAACTGGGAGAAACTCGCTTTTCCCTTTATATAATGATAATGATGATGATAACATTTGTGCAATTAACTTTCTCTTTCATGTGCATTATGAACTGCGTATGGTTTTAAGTCATCATCATTTTTTATACTAACTAAGTGCTTTTTTATACGCATAGTATATACATACATGCCGCCATATCAGCACCCTAAATGATTCCCAATTAACATACACGAAACCAAACTTTACTTTTCGGTCCAGACTCCAGACTGACTAACTAAATACATAGAAATTTAAAAAAATAAGTGTCTGCTTTTTCTGTAAACATTAAACTGTTACAAACAGACAAGTTATCAAATTTGATTCCAACTTGTGTTACCAGACCACCGAAGAGGGTAAAACTTTTTTCCAATTTCCGTCTGTTTCAATATCCTGAAAAACAATCTTTTGGTGGACACATGTGAATTGAGTTACCAATATATTGAAAATGTGGACACCCACATATTTTTTGTACAAAAACTATGCCGAGAATTTATAAGAACAATGTACGATGCATACATGATGAGTGAGTGGACTGTACAGCTTGGTACACAAAATAGTTGAGTGAGTGGGTAAGTTGCATGCCTGTGTAGTATGGAGCTAGCTGCACATATGTGTGCTGGGCGAATGATTATGATGATTTAATAATAAGAGTTGACCACGAGCGGCAATAAATTATTTTTGGTGGTCGTTTCCTCTCAATAAAAAGGGAAGCCTGGAGCAAACTTTTATATGGAGCCGATATAGCGCATTAGAATGAGATGATGGGGCCATTGCTCGTTTCTTCCTTGAGTACAAGCATCTGACTATACTAAACTGACTGACTGAATCATAACATGTATCCCTATGGTCATTACATTCCATAATAAAGCATAAGCGGACCGCCAGCATTCCTCCCATTACTATAATATGTGAACGATCACAGAATTTTTTACTCACCGTTATTCTCCAATTTCAACCACACTTAAAAAAGTCCAGAAAAAATGCATTTTTGCCGTCGCATACAAAAATACGCAGAAAACCACATTATGTACAAAATTTTGATGCACCTCAATGAATGCATTCATCTAACTAAAGCAAAAAAATGCAACTCGTAAAAACATGGGATAAAGGGAAACTGTGATGACACAAAAATGTGGTTAACATACAGCTGGATAAAAAGCTCAAAAGGAGATAATGAGAAGATCAAACATGGGCCAGAATTTGTTCATTGAGTAACGGTTTGGACGACAAACTTTACATGTTTCTTTATCTTGACCCATAAAAATAAATTGATTTGGATAAAAAACAAGCGCTAGTTGAGTAGCGAACCAACCATGTTAAATATGGATGAAAGGAATAGTTGTGGGTTTACTTTGTTACAGCATTCCTCCTATATAGACAATGTATCCCTTTTGTCTCTCTCAAAGTGTGCCAAATATGGACAAGATTTTCTCTACTTTCTCCAGTACCACCAACTAACGTTAGTACATACATACATGTAAATGGGTTGAAAAAGGAGGAAAACGGCTACTGTGGCGGCTATTACTGACTGACTGACTGACTACCCTTACAGTACACATAGTGACTGAGGGGCTACATGATGCATGCATTAGCAATGGGGAAAGGAAAACACAAGCATCCATATGTATAGTAACAGTAACTAACTATGCGGTGAAATCAGGCAAGTGATAAACATGGAGGGAAGAAGATATAAGCTTTGGATGAAAAAAGGAAATGGCTCCTTTTACTCACTCACTCACTTACATGCCCACTATCTTGTGTCCTGTCCGTTAAACTTGTTTCAAGTTCTGTATAAACTGCTCCACCATTTTCCCATCCAATCTGATAGACAATGTACTATAAGGTGTTAGAAGAAGTTCATAGGAAGACCAATATGTTCCAAATGAGAAAAATGTGGGGCAATTTTAATTTCTGACATTTTTAAGTGGCTCTCACCAGTTGGTTATTGACGGGTTGATCCAAGTTTTGAGCCCGTTATCTGTACACGTTAACAAATTTACGAGCACTTTCCTTGTGATGATTGAGTAAGTGTGTAATCGGAGTCCTTTGCCAGCCTGTGGGACTATTGTTGTCCTAACGGGACCATTAGACAAGCCCCAGATTCTTGTTCATCGAGAAATGACACTCTTATCTCATTTGTAGAGCTCATAGAGCGTCTTGTTAGCAGCAGTTGGGGGGAAACAAACGTGCCATAAAAAAATCATCTACAGACTGCCATTTTAAAGTCATTAGTTAGTCTGTGTGAACAGTTAATGGGATAGTGGAAGGGGTAATCGTGATTGAGAAGAGACATTAATAGTGCAAAAGGCGTGTTGGCTGTAAAGGAAATGAAAAAATATGGTTAGAGTCCTGGCTTTATTTTGCACTGTAGTTTTCACCCACTGCATGGTTAGCACTTGAAAAACAGGAAAGCAACCTTGATTGAATCAAAAAGTGGGGAAACCTAAGGCACGTTAAAACTTACAGTAACCCAATGATGAAAATGTACGTTTTGTCAATTTATCAGACCAGTCAATGCGATTTGAAAACATTGGTTGGTAACGAAAAAAATTAATATGAGGAGAAAAGTAATAATGCAATGAAGGAAGTATGCCGTGAAATAATTTTTTTACTGCTCACTCACTGCATTTGAGTGGATTCCAAGTGAACATAGCAGGGTGGAAGGAAATTACACCTCACTAATGGTTTTTATGAAAAGAACACCATTTGTCACTTGGAAAGCATCATAAAATTCTAGTTATGCCCATTTGACTCTGTCAGAGTTGAATTTCATTTAACCTTATCGGCACAGTAATGGAACTAGTGCACCTAGTTACTTCACATAGTATACACATCCTATTTACGATCCATTATTATTCCTTCCGCTCACAACAATCACAATTTTGCTATAGCTACACTACTAACTGACTTAGTTAGTTAGTTACTGCCTATGGTGGGCTCGAGTCAGCTTATGTACTATAGTGTTGTCTTGCACTCACACGTGCCTCGCATTTCCCAGCATCGGGCTAGTCAATTACATTATACGAATTTTTGCATTCAGGGTGAACGTAATAATGTAAAGCCACTTGATGTTATGTGTGCATTTACTGTTAGATGTAATGATTTTTATTCGATGTGTCTTGGAGATAAATCTGTTTAGAATTTCCAAGTAGTAGCATTTCCCACATGTCATGTGTGTCATCGACCAAGACATATCATTTTTCTTCTGCGTGTTGAAAATGTATTTTGGAGTCTGGGATTAAAGCTAACTTACCAACTAGATATACTATTGGGAATTCTAAAGTATATTTTGCATAACTTGATGGTAGTAACTAGTAGCGCTTCGACTATTGAATGTTGGTAACTAAGAAATAAGTTAGTAGGATTTGAGAAAGTCGAGATTTTTTAAATTGCCAGACAGTGTACAATATTACCAATATAATACAAGACAGGATGAATGGAGATAAAGCATAACTTCATGTATGGCAAGTAGAGACATGAATAAAATTTACATAAATGTAGAACCCAGAAGAGGATATAAAAATAACTGGGGTGGAGCCGAATTAACATAAGCAATAATAGAAAAGCGATGGGAGGAGGACTAAAACGCTTACATAGGATAAAACATAAAACTTGTGTACTTAATCTTGAAACTAAAAGTCAGCAGGATAGGGAATTTATCTGAGCTCACAGTTAATATATATGGCACATCCTTTAATTGCTTTTGGGTCCATCTGATGACCCAATTTTGGGGCAACATATCTTATACAATTTTCCTACTGCTTAGCAAAAATTATACAGCATGTTCACGAAATGTGATACGATGACGATATGCAAACTTATAATGCTACAATCTATTCAACAAGCTCCCGATCAATAATGCGAAAAGCTGGAAAGACACACATAATATTTCTTGTCCCTCCTTTTTGCATGTATCTTGTGTCGACAACTTTCAGTCAGCTGTACAAGGTGAAAGTATACCAACGGTATTTGATAACATAAAGGGAAACATGATTTAGACTTTGCTGCGAATTTTTCAGATCTTATGGTTCTAGCCTCAAGTGCATTAGTCAACCAAAACAGAGATAGATAGGAAGAGCTGGAAATATTTCTTCATCTTCTTGTCTGATCATAATACATGTCACTCATATTTCTTCCTTCTATACCTTTCTCTCACATGCAATTTGGTGGGAACTTCTCAAAGCGCGACGAATTTCTCCTGTGGCCCCCGGAAATTGAAGTTTAGTCTTTTCTCCCTTGTGAAAATTAAAGTTCAAAGGAAAACCACTCTCTTTCAATAAAGATCTCTTGTCCATATATTTTGCCCATGCCAACAGCCTACTAATTTATCTCCCAACTTTTCTCTCATTAATCACATTGCAGCGCATGATTTACTTTTTCCAACTGTCTTTTGCACTAGCTGTAACTTCACAATGCACTTTTGTAACTATTAATCCAATTTTTAGAAATTGCAGTTTCCACCATTAATTTTTGCTGGGGCTTCCATTTCTCGTGCATTTTCCATTCTATGGTGGTCCAAGTACTGGACTGCTGTGAAAATAAAAGGCCACCTGCTTTCACATTGTGATTCTTTATAGTTATTTTTGTCTGGGAAAGATAAGTAGCTATGCGTGTCATTTCTCCCGCTGTGTGAGCTTGTAAAAAGCACAAAAGTTTAGCCACAGTATAGCCGACTTTACCTTACACCTCACAGAACAATAACAATAACTCTTGTCCAACGACGTTTCCAATTTCTCACAATCTTCCCAACTGCAACTCAAAGTTGAGCCATTCCAACTGTTTGGGGAGCAATTAATTTGGCAAAGGCTCCACAAACTCTCTCCCAAAATATTTATGTTTGTAGTTTCTGCTGAGGCTCTATATTTGGAGATTTTTACAATACAATTTTTGTTAGAATATTTGTGACAATTTAAAAAAAATCATTTTGGCATCCATTTCATGTCCAACATTGGTTCAACCCGTCAGTCTTAATTTAGATTGGTGGTTCACATGTCTATCACAATTTCCCTGCGGTTTGTCAGCTACTCTCACGACCAATGTTCACTTTGGAAGCATTGTTTATTGTCTTAAAGTGAAAGTGAAATGTCTACATTGTTCTGCCTGCGTTTACCCTCGTGGAGTCATATCGGAATTTCTGATCTCACATTTCATCTGATTGGGTATACTATGTAGTCTGTAGCTGTAAGAATATGATATAGATAGTATATTTTGAGTTAAGATAGCTAGAATTACAATGAAAATGCAATGCAATATTGCGTCGATATTCTCAAACATCCACAGTATCCAACTTCAATCAGAATTCTGAAACTTGTATTTATTTCAGTGTTAAAGATATACAATTTCAAACACTTAAAAAATCGATTAGCTGGCTAGAAATGTAGACAGCAAAGGTTGGTAACTAACTGACTTGTCTAACTAACAAACTAAAGAGGACATAACAGTGAACAAATGTTGTAGAGGCAGACGGATGAAGAAAATCCGACAAGTTGCTGAACAAGGTCTCTTTTGTGTGTGAGAGCTGTCATTTGATTTTGCTCAGTTGACACTTAATGTCAACATGAACTATAAATTGAGCATTAGGGAGTACAAAAGTGTGCAACAAAAGAGACAAGCAAAAAGTATCCTTTTTTGCAATAATAAAGTTGCTACAGACAACTCAAAAAGTAACCAAGTAGATAAGGCAACAACGCCAGGATTAAAATAACTGCACAACGTTGTAGTTAGACACTATGAGTCCACATGCAAATGGATTGTCATAAATTGTAAAATTCTTTTTGCTTTATCTTGCAGGAGCAGAGACGTCGGACGTTTTACCTGGTGTGAATTCAGTCTCATCATACCGAACAGAGAAAGATAAAATGCGTGGACCCTATTTTGAGCCCTTGGGAAATCCAAATGTGACAGCAGTGGTGGCCCAAACTGCTCGGTTAACATGTCACGTGAGGAATCTCGGAGACCGCACTGTGAGTCAATGTCATTCATTAGTCCTCTTTCTAACTAGTTCTCCTGTCCATATTAAATACCTACTGACTATTTAATCATGTGAAGTTTCTTGATTAAATCACTATTTGGATCATTTTTCTACTCTCCTCAATGAATCCCCCGAATTAAACATTGTGACAAAAGTGTTTTTATTTTCACACGTCTGTAGAGATTGCACAGCAAAAAGCTTTTCACTACATAAATATACATATAGGCAGGAATGAACTCAAGTACCACGTTGCGTCCCTAATTCGAGCTCCAATCGCATAAATAAATAAGTTAAAAGCATGTGTGTTATGTCTATGTGCTTGGCCAGTGGTAGACTCGTGGAGGTGGGGCAATAACAATCCTTGTAGGAAATTCCCGAATTCTCATTATTCACTTGGTAAAGCAGTGGTAAATGGACGTTAGGTAAGCAAGTAAAGTGTGAACTGCTTGTGTTTATTATTTATTCAGCCAGAGCTACTATGCTCTCTCACGGTCCGGGGTTTGTTTCATTCTAGTGGTCTGTGTTTTCCTGCCTCCGGGTACACCCGTAGTGCGTATGTATGCACATAATGCATACCAATTCCTGTACAGAGCTCATAATGTGTGCACTCCAAATCTCTCATGGAGTTAGAAACCATGTATATTGGCTAGTAATGTTCAGTTTGTTAGTTAGTTACTTACCAACTAATGTTTTGGCACCATGATATGGGCGCTCTTGTGTTTTCCCAGAAAACTTTGTTCTAGTGAGTAAAACCAGGCAGTTTTGATCCAAAAATCAGGGCGAGAATGCAACCTAAACTCACAAAAAATTCTATGTCATGGTAGATATTCAGAGTACAGGTTTGTGTAGTAGACTCTCTTTTGTTTTGTCTAATTAATTCACGATGACAAAGAAAGGAACAAGGAAATATTACTCGCCCTATAGCTCGCAGCAGTGTTTTATAGTGAGTGAGTAAAAAAAAAATTGGGAGTGAGTGAAAAAATGTTAGCTTTTTGAGCTCACTTCCGTTTATATCCGCTGCTCTACTCTGTATGTAATGTATGTTCAATGTTCTGACCTACGAATGAATGTCTTGAGTGATTCACATGCAGGCTACTCTATAGCATATACGCATAATGACGAGAAAAGAAGGATGACTCCATATAGATAGGCCAAAAAAATGGGAAGGAATCTGAGCTCCCTTGTTGTATTATTTGCTATTGTATGACGTGTTGAGCTACAGTACATGTGTGTGTGGGAAAAAAATTGGCACAGTCGCCTTTTCTATTATTGCTGGATCCATCCTTGGCCCAGTAATGTTAACTAACGAAAACGTTGTGTGCATCACAATTCTCCTTTTTTTCTTCATTTTTATTCCTCCCACCTACAGGATAGGGAAAAGTCCAAAAGGATTTTCTTTTCCTCAGTCACAGTATTTTCTGCGGTAGTTAGTTCTCTGTAGTCAGTCAGTGGCTGGCAAATAAAAAGACGAATTGATTCCTACTGACTGAGTGAGTTCTCTGTGTGACATGGAAATTGTGAATCTTCAAGTAAACCATATACATTTGGTGCGAATTGAAAAGTAATCATCGAGGGACTCAGATGCTCTACTATTCCCACTCCATGATTACTTGCTTATTGACAGTCCAAAGTCGACTCAACAAAGGATAGACGCTTCGGAAACTCAAGTAAGTAAATGACGATTCGTACTTGAGGTGAAACAAGAAATTCAAACAATTTTATTCGTTCCCAACTAATTTTTCCCTTTTCAACCTTGAACAGTCAATGTTTTTTGGCAGCCAAATAGTAGTGTAGTGCACCAGAAGAGTTTCCCATGCAAACTTTTATGTACAGTCATCGTGATTACTCCAGATGTTCTATTTATATCTTGTTTACATTATGTTCCCACAGTGGCATGAATATCATACATTTTATCACCGTTCTGTTTTCCGTGTCCCTTTTCAAATAATAATATTTTAACTGTATCTAAATTTCACAACTTTTTTTTCTCGAAGCACTATATTATAGATAAGTAATTATGAGTTGCAGCACAGTCTTTTATTTCCATTTGCTAACTTTTTGCCCCAATTTATGCACAGTAAAAGCGTCTCTTCAGTATGAATCGACATCGGAGATACATGTCTTTATCTGAAGACCGAAATCTGGATCTCCCGTCATTTGCATACTACGCAGCCGGGTCCCATCACACCGGCCGTCTGGTTTTTCCTCCAGACTATCAAATGCCATATTCTTCGAGACTGCTACCATGGGAGACAACAGAATCGGAACTTGCACTAGCCAAAAATGCTTCGGAAGCAAATCGTCTAGTGGCCACAAATAGATTCCGATCTCGGTGCCCAGCCGTGGACTTTGACGAGGAACATGGATCATATCCAACAATCGTACCAATAACGTATCAAATGCCACTGTCGGACGCTGTGAAACATGATTTGGCAACAAAAGACTTGCCATTGTCTGAAATAGATTCAGGACTGACTCGTGTCAAAGAGGATGTAGACCAATCGATACGGAAATTGATTCGTAGAGGTGCATCATGTCGAAGATCCTACTACAACCCGTTCACATCTTTCAATGAGGAGCTTGAAGGTGGACCCAAAAGTACAGGGGGGCTTATTCATCACTATCGTGCACCAAAAACACCCGAGACGAGATTCTACGAGAATATGACCAGATTGATGAAGCCAAAAATCTTGCCCACAGGGATTTTCAAGTATAGTAATGATGCTGTCAGAATTGATCCTTACATACCTTCCCCCTTGAGAAGAACTTACTCGGAAAACAATAGCAAAAAGATTGGTGGCATTCGAAGCGTGAATGTGTTTATTGGACAGAGGCCCTTTCGGCGTCCTCCGAGTGTTGCCAAATTGATTATGGGCGATCCCTATCCCCGTACAGGTCATTATAGTGATGGATTGAATACGTTGCCTCCACATCTGATGACCCATTTGACTAGAAAGTCTAGGAGGAATAATTTCATGGGACGGGCCATTTATTTATGAGTGAAAGGGAAATATTATTGTATCCATCATGTCATGTATGAAGTAAAAGTCAATGCTCTCTGTGTACCTCCTCGTTCGCATCAAGTTAACTTTTTTGTAAACCATGGGAATCTGTCAAATGCCAAATAACTATAACTAAATAGTTAGCTAGCAACCGTTAATAGTCATCATGTCATTTGGCTTCTATTGTGACAAAAGTAAAGGACTGGCTAGGTTTCATACTGTGAGGAAATCCCGTGTTTTTTCCATAAAAACATCGAATTTAATCTTGTGTTTTGTTCTGTCAACGAAAAATAATAAGACTGTTAGTAAGTCGGAATAAAAATCTGCCACCGTTAAAAACTTACAGCCTCTAAGCTCATGATAGGAAAAGCTCCTTAAGCCTAGTTCACATGGATGCGATTTAAACATGCGATTGATGCTGCATCACAAAGCTCCGACTGGACGCATGCGTTGACGCACCAACAGAATTCTTTGTTTGATTCACATGGAGATGCGATGACG
>Ga0210040_10007851_pt1 | contig 12789 bp, 10 predicted proteins | sample CryGeyCG12114_NA_FD_185462 | JGI IMG/M metagenome (GOLD analysis project Ga0210040, IMG submission 185462) | Groundwater microbial communities from aquifer - Crystal Geyser CG19_WC_8/21/14_NA (SPAdes) (version 2) | ecosystem: Environmental > Aquatic > Deep subsurface > Groundwater | place: USA... | reverse complement strand
AATGAAAGATTGCTCGCATACTGTAAAAATTAAATGGGACAGATTGCAGTATTTTGGGAGATGTTCAAGTCGCCGATCTAAATGGAATCACTCAAATGCGGCTCTTTTGCAGACGGAATTCTTAATAATTTTTTTTAAGGTTTGGAGGTGGCGGTGGTGGAGGCGGCGATTTGAACATCTCCCCAAATACTGCAATCCCTCCATTAAATATTCCCCCCTGGGGCCTGGGGTAAAAAAATCAGGAGCCTGATACTTTAAAAAAAATGGTGGGAATGGGAAACAAAACATGCAACTGGCGGAATAATTCGATAAACCCGTGTTTTCTGCTAAAAATAATTTTAAAATGCAAACCTGCAAAAATTCCTGAAAATATTTGTTCCACATCCACATAATCTAGGTTGACTGTACACAATCAGAATGAATTTAATAATTTTATGTGAATAAACTTTTCTTACGAATTTGGAATTTAACATGCGTAAAAATCTATTTTGAGGGTGCCGCGCGTTATTCGTTCAAGACTTTTACGGAATAGTATTTTCAAGTAGGTACGTCATGCGATCAAAAACCTGTAATTTTTGTTTTCAGATTAAGTCTGCAATCATGAACTGTCAAACAGAAAGAAGAATATTAATCGAATGAGAAAATTAGACTTGAAAAATATTAGTAGTAGCAGACTTTTTATTTATTTTTTTCCATGGAAACTGTCCAGTGACACGAAAATTTTGGCTTAGACGGATAATGTAATGATGAGTTTTGAGTTTGAGTTTTACACGTTGCGCTTGATTCTTATTGGACTCATCGCCTTTTTTAAATTTCTTAAACTTGGCAAATCAGTTAAGTAATTACAATTATTTCTTTGTTCTTTGCAATTAGCAAAAGGCACTACACCGGACTACGAACTAACAATTAGAATGGGTTTGGATGACAACCATTGACTGTGGCGACCTGCAGCCTTGACAGAATTTTTTTAGACAATTCCCATGTTAAATTCCCTATCTCGGCTTTTAGTCAATTATATAGGGTGATAGATTAGGGAAAACGATACTATAGGCAATATGGTAATGCTTAGCTGAGCTTCCTGACACAAAAACATATAAATGTAAACTACCGCGGGAATTTCATAAACGCATTGCACTATTGCACATCCTGGCAGTGAAGAATTTCACCGAGAAAACCAACGAACCAACCCATTATCGAAAACTAACAATATTCCATTGCCACCCGTTTCCCATTATACAAATCTGTATCTGTCTGTATCCTGTCAATATCCTGTGTGTGTCATATCGATAGGTTATGATTTTTGACCATCTGAATTGTCTTCAGAAAAATCAAACGTCACGCAAAGTGTGCAAAATAGTTGGATGAATTTTCACAAATTAACCCTTTCAGTACATAGGCTTTCGATTTTTTCAAAAACGAAGCGATTGAATGGTTTGAGCCTTCAACCATCGTATTTCGGTGTAAAGATGTCGTCAACTTCACCTTGTCCTACTACCACTAAATTATCATTGATAGGTAGGATCTGGATCTTTGGCCTTGTTACGTCATTTTAATATCCCTCATTGGCCTGATTTACAAACAAAATTTTGAGTCGTAATGAAAGTTTGTATACATTCCATGCAATCTATCTAAAACACAGATATCGGGGCAAATCTTACGGATGAAATGTATCAAGGCATGTACAATGGTTCGAAAAAGCATGAACCTGATCTAGATAAAGTACTCCTAAGAGCTTGGAATATTGGAATACAAAAAATTATAGTTACAGCTGGAAACTATGATGAATGCGTCCGATCTCTTGAATTAGTGAAAAGTGATGGTAACTTTTCGTGTTGTTTTATTTTGCGAATAGTCTGTAAATGCATTTGGTATTATATTATTTGAGCTGTTTGTTTTCATTCCAGAAAGACTATTTACTACGGTTGGGGTTCATCCCACAAGATGTAGTGAATTTGATACACGTTTTTCGTCTCCAAATGAATACGTAGACAAGTTAAATAGCTTGCTAAATGAAAACAAAGGAAAAATTGTTGCAATTGGTGAATTTGGTTTGGATTCCGAACGCACTAAATTTTGTGATGAGGAAACTCAAAAGAAGTAATTACATTACGCAGTCAAACTAATTAGCCGAATTGTTTGCTTGATTAGATAATATTGTTTCTGTTTTGTAAAAAATTGTTAGTTGGATTTGGATTGATTTTATCCAGATATTTTGCTCTACAACTGGCCCAAATAGCATCAAAAGGACACCTTCCTTTGTTTTTACATTGTCGTAATGCAGCAACTAATCTGCGGACAATTCTCAATGAAAATAGTAAAGCCTTAGGATCTGGAGGTGTTGTGCATTCCTTTGATGGCAGTATTGAGGAAATGAAGACTTTCTTGGAGCTTGGGCTTCATATTGGAATCAATGGCTGGTTAGTCTATGGAAGAAACAAGAGGAGAGATTATACCAGAAAATGTTTTTTTCTAAACTATTAACACTTCTGTTTGACTTGAACAGCTCTTTAAAGACTGAAGAAAATTGTAAAGTTGCTGCAGAAATTCCAATTGACCGGCTTCTTTTGGAAACTGATGCTCCTTGGTGTGGAATAAGACCTTCGCACTATTCTTCCAAATATATTAAGACAAACTTTGATACTGCTAAGAAAGTGTGGAAGGAAAATTCTATGTACAAAACTAGGAATGAACCTCAAACGCTCTTGTATGTATGATAATATACTTTAGAGGTAGCTTATGTGGAACATTGCTTTTTCATTAAAAATTTATCAACTTTTCAGAAATGTGTTAGAAGTAGTGGCCGCCCTGAAAAACATTGACCCTGCCGAACTGGCTTCGAAGACATACGAAAATGCTGATAACTTATTTTTTAAATGAAATAAACCAAATTCTCGTTGATTAACCATTTATTCATTGTAAAACATTGTGAGTAAGAAGCGTTTTGTTTAAAAAATCGAAACTGCGGGACAGCGGAAAATGAAATATGAAAATTTCTTCAGTCAGATAATAATGTAAAATATGGAAGTAGTGCTTTAAATACACAGATGGCGTAAAAGGTGCTACTTTCACCTCTTGATTTGGGACATTTGGAATTTTAAAATCCGTAATGTAGGAAATGGGGCTTTGATTTGATAATTGTATAGTTACATTTTGATGTAAGTCATACAATCACGGGATTTTACCTATTGACTAACAGGTTAAAGATAACATAAGTATTTGATAGCCCTTAACTGACTTCGTAATTAAAAAATATACGTTGCTTAAGCCATAAATTTTTACAGTAACCCGTCTCGATTCTCCTGTATAAAAAAAAACTGCTCCACATTTTTTACTTCCACTTTAAATGATGACCGTCGGAATGAATTCCAAAAACAACAGAATGTTAGATGTTAGTGTTATTAGAGGAGTTACCAACTGTGACCTAATCCTCCACATTAGTTTTTTTCATTATTGATGCCAAAACAGAGCATTATCACTAATGTTCCTTTCATACATTAGGTTTTCCCAAATCCAAGCTATATACATCAATCACATCAAGTCTCACCTTGTAAAATTTCCGCAAACAGATAACAAAAAATGAGTACCTTCTAAAAACTTTGATTACCATTTGAAACTCCCATTAAAAGTTAATACGCCGTCATTCATCTTGTAAAACAAATGGGCACAACTTCCATCAAAACTTTCTTCAGTCAAGAATATTAATCGCTCATGCCACAGACAATTAGCATCAGAAGGCTGAATTTAATAGTTTTTAGCAACCTTTTAAGTTTTTTCGTATCCTTATACCCAGCAAAAAAAATAAAAAAAAAAGGAATGCATGGCAAGAAATTCGTAAATTAAGCGTCTAGAAATTGGTACCAATCTATGAAACTAAACTATGGACGTGGAAAATACGAATCCATGCCATAGCCGTTTTTTCACTGAAAACCAAGAACTCGCATGGACCATGGAATAATGCGCCAAAATTATGGCAGTGCGTAGACATGTATGCACTCAAGCATTATAAATCCATCCATTTCTGACTTCCCCAAGTACACTTCGTAGTTCCGTAGAATCAAGTCACATTTACACAATGCATGTGTTCCCTCTAAATGTAGCATTAACATGCATTATGAATTATTAGAATAATGACGGTGATGGTGACCAGCAGCTCGTGACCGGCACGCGAATACAGAGAGCACATAAGCTTGACATTTCATACTTTTTGCTGTACAAATGTTGATTCAACAATGTTTCGCTATTTCCTGCTGTCAGGTCAAACGATCCTGCAAAAAATTATGAATTTTTTCCTTTAAAAAATGAAATGCGAGTGCCAAATTTTGTAATAATATCAAGGTACATAAAAAAGCATTTATAGAGGCTTTCTTCCAATCCTAAAATTCCTCGATCCTTGAGTTCAGAGCATACCATAGAAGTAGATTACTATATAATCATACATAAATATAATATAATCATATATACATACTACTTAACAGATTTTACTTATAAAGTTCATACCATATGATAATATGAACTGAATAAGAAAAAAATTCAATTCCTGGGAGCTGAAAAAAATCACGCAAATAGCATCAAGGCAAAGTATGAAATTTTCCTCTTTGAATGAGAATACAAGTTGTGAGAACTGTTCATGGGAAACTGAGCACGAACAAGTAAAACCATCTGATGATTTCTCGGTGACTTGGCTACAAATATAATGTGCAAGTTGCTAACTATTTCACGTCAGGTTCAATGTTCAAAATTCAAACCCTCTATAGTTTCATATTCATTCATTGGCCATTGTCCCAAGTGGTGTATGTATGGAAAGTGGGATCATTCATTCTGAGAGTTCTCACTCACTCATTTATTCTTTGCCTTTACAACAGATGATAGGATCATGAGATGATTATGATGATGGTGGGAGACAGGAAATATAAGTATTAGTAGCATTAGACGGATGGAGAAGATGAGCTTTTGTTAAAATATATACAAGCACAAATGAGTATGAATTTTTCCGTGTGGTGACTGCCTAAAGATGTGAAAAAATGCGAGTACTGTGATGCTGTGTAAATAATAATAAGAAGAAGAAACCCTTCGGACACAGAGGAAGTTGTGGCCAAAATGTCCATTCATTTGGTCCCATGGAAAAACTCTCAACCTTGAAAACCGCAGTGAGATGTAGTTAAAAATTCATTTGGTAGAATCTATGCATCTTTTCTTTCTCAGTTCGTGTGAATCCTATTGAGATTTGGAAATACAAAGATGGCCATTTCAAACCAGTTGTGTGAAGCCTGCGGATTTTGGTTTCTGATGAGCAAATCAATGAGCGTTTGGAATAAAGAGATGAGCTGTTTTTAATACAGTTGTGAGAACATTTTAGCTATAGTGCATGAACGTTTGTCTCATTTGTACAGTTGTTAGTTAGTATGTAGTTAGTTTTTGTTGCCTTGTGCGAGCAATTATGGCTTATTCACTTAAAATTCATTTCCATACGCATGGTATATTGATTATCACTTGCATTTGAGACGCATTGTGTGGTCCTGGATTGAATTGATTGTTTTTGAAGGTATCATGGATGTTGGCCAACTATAGCCCAAGCTTTGTTTGGAATGTTCGTCTACAAATAATACTTACTCCTTACTTGAATTCCGATTTTGGATTCACAATGCCCCATCTGGAACTTCTTTCTTGCTAAAATTTTCAATTTGCTTCACTTCATAGATATTCGAACATATTTAGTACTTTTCCTTTCACACAGTTCGCAAATTAGTTTCAGTCGTATTCTAATATTTCAGCAATTTTTCAAACTAACTAAGAAGGCGAAAAATTCAAACTTCAGTCACACCAGGTTGTATAATTTTATCTGCTATGTAGCCAGCCAAAACTTTTAATTTTAATACATATAAAAGTTTTCGAGCTTGACGAATTCCATTCCATTGTATAACCATTTACAAGCAGAACTGAAGACTAAAAGTAAGGTCTCTGCTTTTTGCATCATCGTGTTCTATTGTTGGCTACAAAGCACGGAACTAATCAATGATGTACGTAAAATGCGCTCGCAATCGTTTCATGTTCGATTTGGGGTCATGTTCCCACGAATCATTAATATCATTGTACCTATTACCTGCACAATTATTTCATTTTGAAAAACTTGAACTGCTATCGTCTGTGATGTTTATAAAAATTAGGATGGCTTCAATGGCTATGCTCGACGCCGGTGAACCACTGTTAGCATAGTTAGCAACTCCACACCACAATCTCACGGAGTCAGTATGGAGAGCTTGTAAATACGCAGTTGGTATAGTTTGTAACGCCGACACGCCGAGTAAAAGATCTGCCAAATCGATAATTTAAAGCACAATCACTAATGGGTATCAGCGTTAATTTATTGTTCGTGGAATACTACGAGCATTTTAGTAGTAACGTAAATATTATTACTTGAATGAGTAGAAATTCCGCCATTTCCATTAAAATGTTTTATACTATTACATTAATCCTATACTTTGTTTTGCCTTGAATTCAGTCACCTCAAAAACAAAGATTGCGGTGATCCAATCTTTGATATAAAACCTACAGAACTGACACGGATTGAGAGCGGAAACTCCACCCTTCCTTGATCTACTTTTTCTTTCGTCGTCAACAATTCGTACACCAACCAGTAAGTAGCAATTTTATATTGTCATTGTCAATTTGGTTGACTCAAGACAAGACAATGTTCAAAAGGTTTTAAGCAGAATTCAATTCAACATGTAGATAGAAAGGAGACTGGGAGAAAATGACAATTAAGGCTCCTGCTCCTACAATTAAGTCATGACGTGACATTCAAAGTCTTGAGGTGTATTTATATATTTTTATTGCGATTCAGGACTGTCTTGAATCATTATTGTAGTCAAATTGGAACTGAATGGAAGGAAAGGCTTGAAAATGAAGGGATTAGGCATCCCTCCCACCTATAGGATTTTGAACTACCTCTCGGTATGTCTGAAAAATAGTTGGCATACATTTTACTTTCAGTCGTTTGGTTACTCGCAAGAAAGGAAATTATTACTATTGTTGAAAATGCTCTACATTCTTTAAATTATAATTGCCTTAATGCTATATTGGAAAAGACAAAATCATAAACTCAATGCAAAAGTTGTACTTCTGACATTAACATGCAGAAAAAGCTAGTCAATGCAGTGTGATTATAATCATTGTAATGTGGAATTTACCATTACTACCAACTAAACTAAAGTACGATTACTACTGTATTGTTACCAACTAACTAACTACTAGCTAACTATCTACAATGCTTTGTAAAATATGATTAACTTGCATGTACATATGCTCTACTCGAATAACCATTGACATGTTGAACTCAATTTTCCGCTACAGCTCTCAAATAATACCAAGAAGCGAAAGAGAAATCATTCTGTGCATCAAATGAAAATCTTTACTGCTTCAATGATATTTTACATTTCCCCGTACGTCTCCCATTAATAATCTTTTCATTTGATTTCGATTTTCAATCCCATTTCTGATGTAACAAATTAAAAAAGTTTCAAAAATTCTACATCAAAACATCCATTCGTGAATACGATAGACTTTTCATGTGACACGATGCAAGAAAATTGCTCTCTGCTTGTATAAAGTGAAGCTTCATATTGTCTATCAGTCCATCCATTCGTGTAGCAGGCAGGTGAATCATTATCTTATAGTCGCGTGCCAAAAGTCTGTTGTCTTTGCAACTCCCATTCAGCAAAAACAAGAAAACATGCTAAAAAAATTATTCTCTCAAAAGGAAATCCTTTTTTTTATCTAATCTGGTTTCTTTCTCATGCTCCTCTAAAAGCAACTCATAACATTATTATATAGCCGTAGCTAGCACATGCACAGGCACACTTCTGACGTCCGTCTGTGTGCTAGTGCTGGTGCTGTTAAAAGTTGACTATACAAAGTGAAAAGTACTATAGTACTATACTACCACTTTACTTAACTCCCACTTGCACTCGCTCCTAGCCATTATTCTAGTTTGAAAAGAACTTTTGATAAATATCTCTAGTTAGTCAGTTAGTTAGCTAGCTTATTATTTACTTTAACTCTGTAGTGGATTACTTAAATGTTCTTTTGTGCTCTCTCTCTATCTCTCTGTAGGCTGCAGCAGTAGTAGTGTATCATGACCGTCATAATCTCTCCTGTATACAAAGGAAGGAGCAGGTGAAAAATCTCAAGACTACTACAGCAAAGGTACACTCAAAGAGAGATAAAAGTTCAACTTGACTAGTCATTTGAAACCTTCGCCTAACTCTGGCTTGCGACTCTTTACAAACCCATAAGCACTTAAGCCATAATCATCTCCACTAATACACAATACAGTACAACAACCAGAGGATTATAAGTCAAGTATTGTGCGTGTTTTCTTTCGTCAGGAATACGTTCCCCCCCCCCCTTCGTTCGTTTAGTTAGTTAGTATACTGGGATACAGCGAAGGATGAAATAATCTATCTTCTCCACTCATTTTGATCTCTGGCCACCTGCACATTTACTAACTAACTATGTAGCACAGGAGGAATCATAATATCGCAAGTGAAAAAAATAATGGTCGTTTCAGCATTCAACTTGCTGCAAAGTGGAGGAGTAGTTAAGTTTGGTTAGTTAGTTACTTGGTTTGGTTCCTATAAATGGAATCTGTTGGCTTGTGAGTCAACTCGGTTCTGTGTAGTAGTAGTAGTACGTGCCAGGTAGGATTATATTATTAGTATGTAGTAGTCGTAGTAGTCTATGTTTTCAATGATGCTCAAGTATCTTTTTTTAAGAGGAAGCGACAGGTGGGAATTGTCGAAGCGGAATTCCGCAACTCGCCGCGTAGTCTATCTATCTGTAGTCTCTATCTATGCAGGTAGTTGTAAGTTTTTGAAGTAGATATGCATGTATTAGAGAAGAAGATCAAGTTTATGAAAAATCAACATATGCATGTGTTTGGGTACCTTTCATGTTGCTTATAAAATTTGATTTTTGGTAGAAATACACAAGGAAAACGATGCATACATATATTTTTTTTCCATTGTTCAGTGATGCAGCAATGTAAGAAGCATGCATTTTTCTATAGCTGAATGTTAAAAGAAGATTTTTTGGCTGGACTAATATTTTGTTCATTTTTATGCGATTATCTTTCCTTGTATCTGCGTCAAAAATCAATGATGGAGAGTCAGGGTGAATTTGATGTCAGATTAAGAATTTATTCCCAAACCCTCATTCTCCTCACAGCTTCTGTGCATAACAAAAACAATACCAAGAATTGCAAGATACTGAAACAAGAGTATATACAAACTCTATTCCAAAGAAATTTTTCAGAATTCTGATTAGACATTTTCTACTCACCATGATTCACTGGAAGTAGAAAACAATTATAATGATGTGATGAGCTACAAAGACGTTTTCAAAACTGCGAATTCTCCACAACTGTATCCTGTTGTACACACCTGCAGGTGTCTAATGAATGAAGCTAAATAGTTACTCTTGTAACCAGTAGCGCCCTTCATTCATACATTCTAACCCCATATCCCTTTAAAAGTTAAATGCAATGAAGCACCTTAGAAAAATGTATGAATGAAAACTGCCTTCCTTCCTTTCTCTTCTTATCTAAGACAATACTCGTGTGCATAATAATTAGAGTGACGCGTGGATACACAAGTACGAAGAAGAATTTCCTGTGACTTAATGAATGAAAGGTGCCACTTTTTCCGGGGGAAACGGAAATGGACGAAGATACGTACAGTACTCTATTTAAATTGCGCACAACCTTTTCATTGCATGCAAACGAGTGTATACCATATATGAATGAACTGGACCATGCTTTGTTGTTTGCTCCTGCAAATTAAAGGGAAAGGAACTGAAGCGTGGCACAAAGTATGAAGGACCTGTGCTCCTACATCTGATAAGGATCGCAGAGCTTCTTTTCTACACCTGTGTGTCGTGTACTTACTTGAGCTATAGCAATCACGTATTCACAGGTAGTTATCTAGTTAGTTAGTTAGTTGTTCTAACTTGTTGCTCTGTTTAATGTACATTTCTATCATCTCTTTTGTGCGTAGCTTTACAATATTTTACTGATTAAACTCGTTAAAGGGCTGTGAAGGGAAGGAGGATTTCCGCAAATGAGTAAAAAAAAACAAGGGAATCCTCGATTTTGGTCAGTGATAATAATTTAATGAGTATAGCGAAACTACTAAAAACCTTTAAAAGTAGCTCTCCGTTGCTTTCCTGTGCATCTTATTTAATGAATGAATGGAACTGGAAATGGACTTTGCTTTATTTTCAAAGTGCTTACAAGCCAAGTTAGCATTGTTATTTACAACTCCGTTCTTTACTTTGAGCAGATCATGTTTTATGTATTTCATTAAGGAGGAAAAAGTACGAAACGAATGAGTGGCTATGAAAAAAAGGAGGCAGGTGCCTTCGGAAGAAATTATGTGTTTTCATGGGACCTGTTGCGGAACGATTTGCGTCCATCCGCTCGTGAGGCACGCGTGTGCTCGTAATATGCAGTTAGTTAGTTAGATCCTCGTGTGGATCTTTTTCTTGTTCTGTTTTAAATGTCTAATCAGACTTTACGCTTTAGTAATGAGACTAGGTTTTGCTTTGTGTATGTGTTTGAACACCCATGTGTGATTTTCCCATTCATCGTGCATCATGGTGGGTACTTGGGAATGAAATGCGAGCCTTTACAGCATTTTTGTATTTTTTTTTCTGAAGTGTCAAACTTTTAATCCTTATGTATAGTTTTTTTCTTCAGTATGGACTGAAGAAGCTACGAGCATTGCAATGGGTTGCGTTTCAAAAAATTTCTTATGCTTTTAGTTTGTAGTGGTCTCAAATTTCCCAATTTTTCCACTATCTATGAACCTGTCTTGAAACTAGTGCAAAGCAATTGTTTACTCCTTGTTCAATAACTGTGAAACCGCCATGGCTTGTGCAATAGATTGAAAAAGATGATAGATGATATGTGCTAAGTAACTAAGCTAATGGTTTTAAGGCTGAAAAAGATGAAAAAACAATACTTCACGCACAAATTGTAAAAAAGATGTGTATAGATTCTTTACGAAATGAAATTTATGATGAGCTACAACATTTCTAGGGCAATTAAAATGATTACAACTACAGGTGTTTCTGTATCTCTGTCACAATCATTTCCCTTGTTTTGGGCTGACGTGTGCGCACAATGAAAAAAATATGAAGCCCACGAAAGGTTCATAACCTATTCGCGGATTGCTGACCAACCGAGGTAAATGAGCATAATGGTCAGGTTGAGTGTGAAGGGCAATTTTTATTGTACAATAACAATGAGATCGTCTTCTCAGAGCCCAAAAACTACTACTACTATTCAGACTAAAAGTAATAATAATAGAAGAAGATACTTTCATTTCCTTCCCTATTATAAGTCTGAAGTCCATTGTACACACACACACATCTTCGTTATTTTGTGATCTGTTTGAGATACTCACGTTTATAACATATTGCCCCTTCGTGCACGAAACCATTCGAAACGAAAACAATTTGAGGTAGAGTAAAAAAGTTCCGTATACTAACTAACTCACTATATATATATAACTATCATAAAATCTTATAGTACGTTCACACCACAAAGGAATAAAGTATACGAAACGACAATGATCATAATAATGCTAGTAATAAATAGCCCAAAAATAATAATACAATAGCATATAGTTTTCTTCTGCAGGGCTACAACAATGGCAAGTTAAGGTCTATATGGTTGATAACTTGCAGCTCGCACACACATGCAGCATACGCACTATGGGAATAATTGTTATTATTCGTTTCTTTCTCTTTCTTGCGTGTGCCTGTCCATAGCCAACAATGGAAACGAAGATCCGTTTGTTTGTGGCATTTATATATCTCTATTATTGTCATTATTGGGTTGATAGTACGTATTTACTCTATGGATGGGCGAGCGTGAGAGTATCTCACCTCTCCAAATGATTTTTGCTGGAAAAAAACATTTCATAGTATGGAGTTACCTGCCTTGACCAAAGCTTCAAAAGCTATCTCCTCATTCAGTTTTGAAGCTAGAGCTTCGGGTCAAAAAGTTATTGGTAGGTCTAGTCCGTGTCTACAACTTAATGGGACACTTTTTTAAAATTCGTTTTGGTTAAGAAGTTATTAAGGGAAATATCATGTTTGGTCCTTAGTAACTATGGAAACTTTTTTTGGGGAATAATTTTTAGAAATTATTGACTGTTTTTTGAGGAGCTACAGTTGGTTCATTTTCAACATAAATTCAAAGAACTTTTATGAACATTGCTCAAAATCGTATGCTTCGTTCATCTATTTTATCGGTTTTAATCATATCATGTTTGCTAAGCACACAGCAGCGTTCAAAGTGAGTGAAATTTAAAAAACTGAAATTTTTTTGATCGAATATAAAAGTACGATCCTCCTCTCCAAGTTTTTTAGAAATTGCATATGTTATGGAAAGATATCTAATGAAAGCATAAAAAAATTCTTGAATGGCGACCGTGAATCCTTCATATTGAAAAGTTTGCAAGAATGTAACAATTTTTAGCCCGGTACAGGGCTTATGGGATAGTGACAATTTTTTTCGGTGTATACACGATAACTTTCGAACGCATCAACCGATTGACTTCAAATTTTGCACACCTTGAGATTATGCAAAACTAGGAAATGGGATTGCAAATGAGCTCAATCGGAGAATGCCTAAGTTGTTTTTATGCGCATAAACGGTGTTCATGGTGATTGTTTTAACGTTAGTATGTGATAAGGCATTCAAATATTTTCGGTGTATCCACGATAACT
>Ga0210040_10007849_pt1 | contig 12790 bp, 11 predicted proteins | sample CryGeyCG12114_NA_FD_185462 | JGI IMG/M metagenome (GOLD analysis project Ga0210040, IMG submission 185462) | Groundwater microbial communities from aquifer - Crystal Geyser CG19_WC_8/21/14_NA (SPAdes) (version 2) | ecosystem: Environmental > Aquatic > Deep subsurface > Groundwater | place: USA... | reverse complement strand
CACGGGCCCCTGGGCGCGCCGCTGGAGGTGCCCGTGCTGCTCGTCGGGACCACGGCCTACGTGGAGTCGGCCCTGGCCTGCGGGTCGGCGCTCGTGCCCCTGGCCGAGCGCGACCCGATGGCGGCCAGCACCGCCGGCGTGGGAGAGCTGCTCGCCGCGGCGCGGGCGGCCGGCGCCACCCGGGTCGTCGTCGGGCTCGGCGGCTCGGGCACCACCGACGGCGGGGCGGGCCTGCTGGCCGCGCTGGGCGCGGGTCCGGCCGTGGTGCTGGCGCGCGGCGGCGGGGCGCTGTCGGGCGTGGTGCCGGGTGACCTGGCCGGGCTGGCCGCCGTCCGCGCCGCCTGGTCCGGGGTGGAGGTGGTCGCCGCCACCGACGTCGACGTGCCGCTCCACGGCCCGCTCGGCGCCGCGCGCGGGTTCGGCCCGCAGAAGGGCGCCGGCCCGGAGCAGGTGCAGCAGCTCGAGCGCGGGCTGGGTGCCCTGGCCCGCGCCGTCGCCGCGGTGCTCGGCGAGGACCTCGCTGCCGTCCCCGGCGCGGGAGCGGCGGGCGGCCTGGGGCTCGGCCTGTTCTGCCTCGGCGGCGCCCGGGCGGCCGGCGCCGGCGCGGTGGCGGACGCCGTCTCCCTCGCCGCCCGCGTCGGCGCCGCCGACCTCGTGCTCACGGGGGAGGGGAGCCTGGACTGGCAGTCGCTGCGCGGCAAGGTCGTGGCCGAGGTCGCCCGCACCGGTGCCGCGGCCGGCGTGCCCGTCGTCGCGGTCGCCGGGCAGGTGCGCCTGGAGCCGGGGCAGGGGGAGGCGGCGGGGCTCACCCGCGCGGTCGCCGTCGCCCGCACGCCGGCCGAGGTGCCCGGCGCGCTGGCGGACCCCGCGGGCACCCTCGCCGCGCGCACCCGCGCGCTCGCCGAGGGCTGGGGCCGCGCGGCGTAGGCTGGGCGCGCTGGAACACCCCGGGGCCGGCGCGCGTTGGCCCGGGAACGGATCCAGAACGCGCACTCGCGTGCGAGCGAGCCTCCAGGAGGACCGATGACCGACACCACCCAGCTCACCGCTACCCCCACCGCTGCCGACGAGAGCGTCGAGCTGACCCACGGCGTGGGGATGACCGACGTGGCCGCGGCCAAGGTCAAGAGCCTGCTGGAGCAGGAGGGCCGCGACGACCTGCGCCTGCGGGTCGCCGTGCAGCCCGGCGGCTGCTCCGGCCTGATCTACCAGCTCTACTTCGACGAGCGCTTCCTCGACGGCGACGCGACCCGCGACTTCGACGGCGTCGAGGTCATCGTCGACAAGATGAGCCAGCCCTACCTCGACGGCGCGGAGATCGACTTCGCCGACAGCATCGAGAAGCAGGGCTTCACCATCGACAACCCCAACGCGCAGAGCAGCTGCGCCTGCGGCGACTCCTTCCACTGAGCCGTCCTGGCCCGGCCCGCACCGACTGAGCCGCCGCCGTCCCCCTACGCCGGGGGGCTGGCGGCGGCTCTGTCGCGTCTGCGGCGTCGCGGACCGGACGGGGAGGAGGTCGCCGGCGCCGGCGCGGACCTCTCGCCGGGCACCCTGCTCGCGGCCTACCGCCTCGGCCTGTTCCCCATGGGCCTGGGCGACGGCGGCGTCCCGCCGATCGGCTGGTGGTGCCCGGACCCGCGCGGCGTCCTCCCCCTGGGCGCCCTCGTGGTCTCGCGCTCGCTGCGCCGCTCGCGCGCCCGCTTCGAGGTGCGGGTCGACACCGCCTTCGACGCCGTGGTCGCGGGGTGCGCCGACCCGTCCCGCTCCGGGCGCTGGATCACCGCCGAGGTCGCCGCCGCCTACGGCGAGCTGCACCGCCTCGGCTGGGCGCACTCGGTGGAGGCCTGGCGCGACGGTGAGCTGCTCGGCGGGCTCTACGGCGTGGCCGTGGGGGGCCTGTTCGCGGGGGAGTCGATGTTCTCCCGCGCCCCGGACGCCTCCAAGGTCGCGCTCGTCGGGCTCGTCGACGTCCTGCGCGCGGACGGCGACCCCCACCGCCTCCTCGACGTGCAGTGGCGCACGGACCACCTCGCGACCCTCGGCGTCCTCGAGGTGAGCCGCAGCGAGTACCTGCGGCGGCTGGAGCGGGCGCTGCCCCTGGCCGACCCGTTCCTCCCGCTCAGCGCTCCGGCGGGGCGCTGAGCGGTCGTCGAGCGGGGCCGCGAGCCAGGGTCCGTGACGTGCGCCACGGCGGGGCGGCCGGAGCCGGCCCGCCCCCGGCCGTCCAGGAGGGCGGGGGGTACTGTGCGGGCAGTCGAGACGGCTGCACCCGGCGCGCGCCGGGCTGTCAGGAGTGGGGAACGCACGTGGCCCAGCAGCACCGCCCCGGGGGACCACCCCGGACCCGCCGAGGCGCTTGGCGCTGGCCCGTCGTCGGCGTCGCCGCCGCGGCCCTCACCACCGGCTGCTCCCAGGCCGTCACGGACGACGTGCAGCGGGGCTGGCTCCCCGGCGAGAAGGGCACCACGAACATCACGCCCCTGGTGCAGAACCTGTGGGTGGGCTCGTGGATCGCCGCCCTGGTCCTGGGCGTGCTGGTGTGGGGCCTGACGATCTACGCCGTCGTGCACTACCGCCGCCGCAAGGGCGAGACGTCCCTGCCGCCCCAGCTGCGCTACAACGTGCCCCTGGAGATCCTCTACACCGTCGTACCGCTGTTCATCATCGGCGTCCTGTTCTTCTACACGGCCCGCGACGAGCTGGTCATCGAGGAGCGCTACGACGACCCGCAGGTGACCATCGAGGTCGTCGGCAAGCAGTGGGGCTGGGACGTCAACTACGCCGACGCCGACGTCTACGACACCGGGATCATGGCGCCGCAGCACGCCGACGGCATCGCCAGCGGCGACGAGCTCGACGCAGTGATCACCACCATCTACGTGCCGGTCGACCAGAGGGTCGAGTTCGTCCTGCGCACCCGCGACGTGAACCACTCGTTCTGGGTGCCGGCCTTCTCCTACAAGAAGGACCTCGTCGCGGGGCGCACCAACTACATGAGCGTCACCCCCCAGCGCGAGGGCGTCTACATCGGGCGCTGCGCCGAGTACTGCGGCGAGTACCACTCCCGGATGCTCTTCAAGGTGGCCGTCGTCTCGCAGGCGGAGTACCAGGAGCACCTCGACGGGCTGCGCGACGCCGGGCAGACCGGCTCGCTGCCGGCGAACCTCGGACGCGTCGACACCGACCCCGACCAGGTCGAGGACCAGATCGGCGAGGAGCGCGGCGGCCTGCAGGACGAGGACGGGGTGCAGGACGAAGCGAGCCCGGAGGAGCAGCAGTCATGACCAGCTACTACGAGGCGGCGCCCGCAGCGACTGCGGTCCCGCGCTCGCGCACCGTGGCCCGCAAGGAGAGCTACGGCCGCGTGGTCATCCGCTGGGTCACCAGCACCGACCACAAGACCATCGGCTACATGTACATCATCAGCTCGTTCATCTTCTTCCTCCTCGGGGGAGTGATGGCGCTGCTGATCCGGGCCGAGCTGTTCGCCCCGGGCCTGCAGGTCGTGCAGACGGCCGACCAGTACAACCAGCTCTTCACCATGCACGGCACGGTCATGCTGCTGCTGTTCGCGACGCCGCTCTTCGCCGGCTTCGCGAACGCGCTCATGCCGCTGCAGATCGGCTCGCCGGACGTCGCGTTCCCGCGGCTGAACATGCTCTCGTTCTGGCTGTTCCTGTTCGGCGGCCTCATCGTCATGGCCGGCTTCCTCTCGCCCGGGGGAGCGGCCAGCTTCGGCTGGTTCGCCTACGCGCCGCTGTCGGACGACACCTTCAGCCCCGGCGTCGGCGGTGACCTGTGGGTCTTCGGCCTGGCCATGGCCGGCTTCGGCACGATCCTCGGCTCGGTCAACTTCATCACCACGATCCTGTGCATGCGCGCACCGGGCATGACGATGTGGCGGATGCCGATCTTCACGTGGAACGTGCTCATCACGAGCGTCCTGGTGATCATGGCCTTCCCGCCCCTGGCCTCCGCGCTGTTCGCGCTGGGCGCCGACCGCGTGCTCCAGGCGCAGGTGTTCAACCCCGAGAACGGCGGCGCCATCCTCTGGCAGCACCTGTTCTGGTTCTTCGGGCACCCCGAGGTCTACATCATCGCTCTGCCGTTCTTCGGCATCGTGAGCGAGGTCTTCCCGGTCTTCTCGCGCAAGCCGCTGTTCGGCTACAAGGGCATCGTCTACGCGACCATCTCCATCGCCGGCCTCTCGGTGACGGTGTGGGCCCACCACATGTACCCGACCGGTTCGGTGCTCCTGCCGTTCTTCGCCTTCACGACGATGCTCATCGCCGTGCCCACCGGCGTGAAGTTCTTCAACTGGATCGGCACGATGTGGGGCGGCTCGATCACGTTCGAGACTCCGATGCTCTGGGCGATCGGCTTCCTCGTCACCTTCCTCTTCGGTGGCCTGACCGGCGTGATCCTGGCCAGCCCGCCGCTGGACTTCCACGTCAGCGACACCTACTTCGTCGTGGCGCACTTCCACTACGTGGTCTTCGGCACCGTGGTGTTCGCGATGTTCTCGGGCTTCTACTTCTGGTGGCCGAAGTGGACCGGCCGGATGCTCGACGAGCGCCTCGGGAAGATCCACTTCTGGATGCTGTTCTTCGGCTTCCACGGCACGTTCCTCATCCAGCACTGGCTGGGCGTGCGCGGCTTCCCGCGCCGCTACGCCGACTACGCCGCGACCGACCAGTTCACCTGGATGAACCAGGTGTCCACGGTCGGCTCCTTCCTCCTCGGCGCCTCGATGATCCCGTTCTTCTGGGCCGTGATGAAGGCCGCGAAGAGCCCGAAGATCGAGGTGGACGACCCGTGGGGCTACGGCCGCTCGCTGGAGTGGGCCACCTCGTGCCCGCCGCCGCGGCACAACTTCACGTCGCTGCCCCGGATCCGCTCGGAGTCGCCGGCCTTCGACCTCCACCACCCGGAGATCGCTGCCGCCGACCGGCCCACGGCCGACATGGGGGCCGTGGAGAGCGTCTTCAAGCTCGAGCCCGACATGCGAGGGAAGTGACGTGAAGACGGAGTACTGGATCTTCATCGGCGGCGTGCTCTGGGCGGTGCCGATCGGGCTCACCTACGGCTACCTCTCCAGCTGGGAGGCCGTCGGCACCACCGGCATCCTCCTCGTGGCCGGCCTGGGCCTGCTCGTGGGCAGCTACCTCTACGTCACCAGCCGTCGGATCGACGACCGGCCCGAGGACGACCCGTACGGCGAGATCGACGAGGGCGCCGGTGAGCAGGGCGTCTTCCCGCCCCACTCGTGGTGGCCGCTGCTGGTCGGCGGCGCCACGGCGCTGGCCTTCCTCGGCATGGCCGTGGAGTGGTGGGTCGCCGGCCTCGGCGCCATCCTCGCGATGCTCGCCCTCGTCGGGTGGGTCTACGAGTTCTACCGGGGCGCGCACGCCCACTGAGGCGCCCACCGCACGGCCACGGAGCCCCGCAGAGCACCTGCTCTGCGGGGCTCCGTCGTCCCAGAGCACCTGCTCTGCGGGGCTCCGTCGTCCCAGAGCACCTGCTCTGCGGGGCTCCGTCGTCCCTGGCGTCGTCCCTGGCGTCGTCCCTGGCGTCGTCCCTGGCGTCGTCCGTCCCAGGTGCCGTCCGTCCAGGTGTCTCGCGACGACAGACTCGGTGGCCCGCGGAGGCAGAGCTGAACGCTCGCCTGGCGCTGCGATGAGCACAGGGCGGCTCCGTGCCCGTCTGGATGGCACGGGGCCGCCCTGTGCCCGCTCAGTACGGATGCAGATCCACCCGGTGCGGTGGGAGCGGCCAGTGCGGACGCCGGCCCCACTGCGTCCGGGGACGTCCAGGCGTGCGGCTGTGACCTCTCCCCACGGCTGCGCGTCCCCGGTGGGCTGGTGCTCATCGCGGCGCGGGCGCGGCGCCGCGGCGCCCCGGGTGGCAGGGGAGGGGGCGTGCCGGGACGACGCAGGAGGGGCGGGGACCGACCGGTCCTCGCCCCTCCTGGGTGCTGCTGCGCTCAGCGCGCCGTCACTGCTGGCCGGCGGGCTCCTGCGTGCCGCTGCCCGTGATGGCCGAGCGCGACTCGTGGCTGGAGATCGCCTCGCCCTCCTGGCCGCCCTCGTGGTGGGCCGCCTCGAGCTCGTGCGGCGTCACCGGCGCGATGCGGTCCTCGAAGAACCACGAGGACAGCTTGGCGCGGACCTTGTCGACCGGGGTGTGCTTGCCCGAGGAGTCGAGCTCCACCGGCCGGACCTCCTCGTGCTGCACCAGCGTCCACCGCTCGGCCGGGGCCAGCGGCTCGTGGACCTCGAAGTACTCGCCGTCCGCGGTGCGCACGATCCGGCCGCTCTCCCGGCCGTGCAGGGCGAGCTCGCGGTCGCGCCGCTGCAGGCCCATGCAGACCCGCTTGGTGACCCAGAAGGCCAGCGGCGGCCCGATGATCGCGAGGGTGCGGAACGTGTACGTGAGGTCGTTGATCGACATGGCGAAGTGCGTGGCGATGATGTCGTTCGTCGCCGCCAGGGACGTCACCAGGTAGAAGACCAGTGCCGCGACGCCGAACCCGGTGCGCGTCGGCGCGTTGCGGGGCCGGTCGAGGATGTGGTGCTCGCGGGTGTCGCCGGTGACCCACTGCTCGATGAACGGGTAGGTGAACAGCGCGCCGATCATCAGACCCGGCAGGACCATGCCCGGCAGGATGATGTTCAGCGAGAGCGTGACCCCCAGGAACGTCAGCTCCGTCGGGATGCCGCCGCCGTCCATCCCCGGCCAGCCGATCCAGCCCGGCCACAGGCGCAGGGCGCCGTCGACGAACCAGATGTACCAGTCCGGCTGCGTGCCGGCGGAGATCGGCGACGGGTCGTAGGGCCCGTAGTTCCAGATCGGGTTGATCGTCACGAACGCCGCGATGAGGACGACGATGCCGAAGACGATGAAGAAGAAGCCGCCGGCCTTCGCCGCGTACACCGGGTAGACCGGGTAGCCCACGACGTTGTTGTTGGTGCGGCCCGGCCCGGGGAACTGGGTGTGCTTGTGCAGCACCACCAGCGCGAGGTGGACGGCGATCGTGGCCAGCAGCGCGGCCGGCACGAGCAGCACGTGGGCGATGAACAGGCGCGGGATGATCACCTCGCCGGGGAACTCACCGCCGAAGAGGAAGAACGAGAGGTACGAGCCGACCACGGGGATCGCCAGCAGCACGCCCTGGATGATCCGCAGGCCGTTGCCGGAGAGCAGGTCGTCAGGGAGGGAGTAGCCGGTGAAGCCCTCGGCCAGCGCGAGGATGGCGAGGACGGCGCCGAAGACCCAGTTCATCTCGCGGGGCTTGCGGAAGGCGCCGGTCACGAAGACGCGGGCCATGTGAGCCATGATCGAGGCGACGAAGAGCAGGGCCGCCCAGTGGTGGATCTGCCGCATGAGCAGCCCGCCGCGGACGTCGAAGGAGATGTCCAGCGTCGAGACGTAGGCGTGGGACATCTGCTGCCCGTACAGCGGCGCGTAGCTGCCCTCGTACGTGGTCAGGCCCATGCTCGGGACGTACCACAGGGTCAGGAACGTGCCCGTGACGAGCAGGATCACGAAGGTGTACAGCGCCATCTCGCCGAGCATGAAGGACCAGTGGTCCGGAAAGATCTTCCGGGCGAAGGTCCGGACGATCTTCGAGGTGCCCACCCGGTCGTCGACGTAGTCGACGACCTTGTTGTCGAAGAGGGTGGTGTGGCGGCTCTCGTTCGTGCTGGTGCTCATCCGCGCTCCCAGAAGCTCGGCCCGGGAGGCTCGGGGAAGTCGCTGGTGGCGACCAGGTACCCCTCCTCGTCCACGGAGATGGGTAGCTGGGGCAGCGGCCTCTTGGCCGGCCCGAAGACGACTCGGCAGTGCTGGGCCACGTCGAAGGTCGACTGGTGGCACGGGCACAGCAGGTGGTGGGTGCGCTGCTCGTACAGGGCGACGGGGCACCCGACGTGCGTGCAGATCTTGGAGTAGGCGTAGATGCCGTCGACGTCCCAGCCCTCGCGCTCGGGGAGGTCCTCGACGTCGCCGGGCTCGAGGCGGATGAGCAGGACCGCGGCCTTGGCCTTCTCCTCGAGGGGGTGCTCGGACTCGTTGAGCCCCTCGGGGATGACGTGGAAGACCGAACCCATCGTCACGTCCTGCGCGCGGATCGGCAGCTCGTCGGGGTCGCGGGTCAGCCGGACGCCGTTGCGCCACAGGGTGTGGGTCAGCGCGTCGCCGGGACGCGGGCCGAGGTCGCCGAGGCTGAGCACGGCGGGGATCGGGAGCAGGGCGCCGGCGCCGATGAGGGAGTTGCGGATGAGGGAGCGGCGACCGATCCCGCTCTCCTCGAACCCGTCCTGGAGGATCGCGGCCGCCTCGGTGCGGTCCTCCTCCGTGCCCCGGATGTCGTGGCGCTGCTCGATCTGCTCGTGGTCCGGCATGAGCGTGCGGGCCCAGTGGACCACTCCGACGCCGATGGCCAGGATCGCCAGCCCGAGCCCGAGGCCGAGGGTCCAGGTGGAGCGCTGGATGCTCGAGAAGGTGCCCTCGAGCGGGAAGGCGAAGTAGCTGATGATGAACAGCAGCGAGCCCAGCGCGGAGAGGGCGAAGATCACGGCGACCTGGCGCTCGGCGCGCTTGGCGGCGCGGGTGTCGGTGTCGGTGGTGCGGAAGCGGTGCGCGGGGACGCCCGGGTTCGCGAACCGGTCGGGGAGGTTCTGGCCCTCCGGCGCCGCGACGTCGGTCCCGACGTGCTCGTCTCTCATCGTGCGTCCTCCGCCGTGCTCGTGCCCGCTGCTGCTCGTGGTGCCGTCGACCCGCTCATGAGGACCTGGTCGTGAGCCAGACCGCACTGCCGATGAGGATGGTGATGCCCGCGATCCAGGCGAACGCGCCCTCGGTCACGGGGCCGATGGAGCCGAGCTCCACGCCGCCGGGGGACTCGTTGTCCTTGAGGTGCCGCAGGTAGCTCGCGATGTCCTGCTTCTCCTCGGGGGAGATGTTCGCGTCGTTGAAGACCGGCATGTTCGAGGGCCCGGTCAGCATCGCCTCGTAGACGTACTTGGGGTCCGTCTCGCGCAGCTGCGGCGCGTACTTGCCGCGCGTCAGGGCCCCGCCGGCGCCGACCACGTTGTGGCACATGGCGCAGTTGGTGCGGAAGAGCTCGTTGCCCTTGGAGACGCGCTCCGGGTCCTCGACGATCTCGGTGTACTCCTCGGCCGGGATGGCCGGGCCGGGGGCGAGGGAGGCGACGTAGGCCGCCATCTGGCTGACCTCCTCCTGGGAGAAGTCCTCCGTGCGGTCGGGGGCCTGGACGCTGTTGGCCTGCAGCGGCATCCGGCCCGTGCCGACCTGGAAGTCGACCGAGGCGGCGCCGACGCCGATCAGCGTCGGGGCGTCCTCGGTGCCCTGGCCCTGGAGGCCGTGGCAGTTGGAGCAGTTGGCCAGGAACAGGTCCCGGCCGGCGGTCACGTCCTCCGGGCTGGCGGTCGTGCTCGCCTCGGCGCGCGAGGGCGCCAGGGCCGAGTACGCGCCGCCGACCACGACCAGGGCGATCAGCATGATCACCACGGTCGCCATCGGGTGGCGCCGGCGGGCGGCGATTGCCTTCACAGACACATCTTCTTCCTTGCTGGGGCCTCGGCCAACCGGACAGCGACAGACGTGACCGGACTCACGGAGCGCACGTGCTGCGGCGTCACTGGAGCACGTAGATGACGATGAACAGGCCGATCCAGACGACGTCGACGAAGTGCCAGTAGTAGGACGTCACGACGGCGCTGGTGGCCTCCTGGTGCCCGAAGCGGCGGGCGGCGAAGCTGCGGCCGATCACGAGGAGGAACGCGAGCAGGCCCCCGATCACGTGCAGCCCGTGGAAGCCCGTCGTCAGGTAGAAGACCGAGCCGTAGGGGCTGGAGGCGATGGTCAGGCCCTCGTGCACCAGCTCGGCGTACTCGTAGACCTGGCCGGCCACGAAGAACGAGCCCATGAGGAAGGTCAGGACGTACCACTCGCGCATGCCCCAGGAGCGGACGGCGAGCAGGCCGCCCGAGCGCCCGGCCTGGTAGCGCTCGGCCGCGAACACGCCCATCTGGCACGCGAAGGAGCTCAGCACGAGCACCGTCGTGTTGGTCGCCGAGAAGGGGATGTTCAGCAGGTCCGGCTCGGACGCCCAGAGCTCGGGCACCACCGCCCGGATCGTGAAGTACATCGCGAAGAGCCCTGCGAAGAACATGAGCTCGCTCGAGAGCCAGACGATGGTGCCCACCGACACCAGGTCCGGACGGTTGACCGAGGCCGTCGTCGAGGGCTGCCCGACCGCTGTTGTGCTCGCCACGGACGACAGTATGGGGGCACCCTCCGTCGGCGCGGCGGACGGGGCCACCTCGGGATGGACGGACGATGACTGAGCGTGCTGGACGGCCGACCTGGCCCTCCGTGATCTCCCAGCTGCTGGACCGCGAGGACCTCTCGGCCGACCAGACGGGGTGGGCGATGGGCCAGGTGATGGAGGGTCTCGCGAGCCCTGCGCAGCTCGCCGGCTTCCTCGTGGCGCTGCGCGCCAAGGGCGAGTCGGTGCCCGAGCTGACCGGTCTGGCGGACACCATGCTGGCGCACGCGGTGCCGCTCCCGCTGGACGCCGGCGCGCAGCACGCCGTCGACATCGTCGGCACCGGGGGCGACCGCGCCAACACCGTCAACATCTCCACGATGGCCGCGCTCGTCGTCGCCGGGGCGGGGCGCACCGTGGTCAAGCACGGCAACCGCGCGGCGTCCTCGGCCTGCGGCTCCGCGGACGTGCTGCAGGAGCTCGGCGTGCGCCTGGACCTCTCACCGCGGCGGGTGGCCGAGCTGGCGGGCGAGGTGGGCATCACCTTCTGCTTCGCTCAGGTCTTCCACCCGGCCATGCGCCACGCGGCCGCGGCCCGGCGCGACGTCGGCGTGGCCACGGCCTTCAACTACCTGGGGCCGCTGACCAACCCCGCGCGCCCCGGCGCCGCGGCGATCGGCGTGGCGGACCGGCGGATGGCGCCGCTCATGGCCGGCGTCCTGGCCAGCCGCGGGACGCGCGGCCTCGTCTTCCGCGGGGAGGACGGCCTGGACGAGCTGACCACGAGCGGGCCCTCGCGGGTGTGGCAGGTGGCCGGCGGGCAGGTGGAGGAGGCGCTGCTGGACCCGCGCGAGCTCGGGCTCGCCACGGCCGGCGTCGAGGAGCTGCGCGGCGGCGACGCCCCGCACAACGCCGCGGTCGCGCGGCGCCTGCTGGCGGGCGAGCGCGGGCCGGTGCGCGACGCCGTCCTGCTCAACGCCGCGGCGGGCCTGGCCGCCGCCGGGGCGGTCGACGACGGCGGCGGGCTGACCGAGCAGCTGCGGGCCGGTCTCGCGGTCGCCGCCGCGTCGGTGGACTCGGGCGCGGCGGCCGGGGCGCTCGAGCGCTGGGTGGCCGCCAGCGCCGCCTGAGGGCGGCCGCCCGGCCCGGAGCGCGGGGCGGTCAGTCCTCGAGGCCGAGGTCGAACGCGGCGTCGAGGTCGTGGCGGGAGTACGCGCGGAAGGCGAGGTAGGTGCGGGTGGCGCGGACGCCGGCCACCTTGCTCACCGAGTCGGCGATGACGTCGGCGAGGTCCTCGTGGCCGGGCACGCGCACCACGACGACGAGGTCGGCGTCGCCGGTGACCGAGTAGACCTCGCTGACGCCGTCCAGCTCCGCGATCTCGGCGGCGGCCTCGGGGATGCGGGCGACGTCGGTGTCGACGTGGACGATCGCGGTGATCACGCGGAACCTCCTGCTCGGGGTCCGGCCGACCCTAGACCGTCCCTGCGGCCCCCGGCCCCGCGCACGGGGCAGGACCACTCGCCCTCCACCGACACCAGCCGCACCCCGTCGGACTCCAGCCAGGACAGCACCCGCTCGGCCTCCTCGGGCGAGCACGCCGGGGCCGGCCGGGCCGGTGCGGCCACGACCTCGGCGGTCGCCCGCAGCGCCTCCAGCGCGGGCCTCGGGTCGGCGCCGGCCGGGCTCGTCGTCGTCCCGGCCAGCCGGCCGTGGCGCACGCACACGAGCTCCCAGCCGCCCGTTGGCGCGGGCCGGGCGGCGACGACCTCGGCCGTCGCCGCCAGCGGCGCCAGGCGCTGCACCCGGGCGGCGGCGCGGACGAAGGCCGTGACGCGGTCGCGGACCTCGGCCGCCTCCTCGTAGCGCTGCTCGGCCGCCAGGCGCGCCACCCGCGCCCCCTCGGCGTCCAGCACGGCCGTGGGGTCGGCCTGCACCGCGGCGCGGACGGCGTCGGCCACCTGCTGGTACTCGCCGGCGGACTGGGCGCCGGTGCACGGCGCACCGCACCGGCCCATCTCGGCCAGGACGCACGCCGCGGCGCCGGGAGCGGGGCGCGCCGGCAGCCGCCCCGAGCACTGGCGCAGCGGGAAGGTGGCGTGCACGGCCGCGACGGCGGCCTGCGCGGCGGCGGCGGAGGAGAAGGGCCCCAGGTAGGCGGCGCCGGCGTCGGCGTCGGGGCGGACCTCGCGGACGACCGACAGCCGGGGGAAGGCCTCGGCGGTTAGCTTGACCCAGGGGCTGCGCTCCGGGCGCCGGGAGCGGCGGTTGTAGTGGGGGTCGTGCTCGGCGATCAGCCGCAGCTCGCGCACCTGCGCCTCCAGCACGGTCGCGCACACCACGGGCGTCACCGAGGCGGCGAGCGCGACCATCTCCGCCATCCGCGACCGCTTCTCCGAGGCGGTGAAGTACGTGCGCACCCGCGAGCGCAGGTCGCGGCTGGTGCCGACGTAGAGCACGCGCCCGGAGGCGTCGGAGAACAGGTAGACCCCCGGC
>Ga0210040_10007848_pt1 | contig 12791 bp, 20 predicted proteins | sample CryGeyCG12114_NA_FD_185462 | JGI IMG/M metagenome (GOLD analysis project Ga0210040, IMG submission 185462) | Groundwater microbial communities from aquifer - Crystal Geyser CG19_WC_8/21/14_NA (SPAdes) (version 2) | ecosystem: Environmental > Aquatic > Deep subsurface > Groundwater | place: USA... | reverse complement strand
TCTCTTCGCTAGCATATCGGTTTGTCTCACGCAGTGTGTATTCCAACGCTTCTTTTGTAAATACAGCCAAAAAAGCAGATAGTTCGTCATTTGCAAAATTAGCTGCTCCAGTCCAGCCAGAATTAGCGATAAACGGAGAAATTAAGGGTTTGTAAGTAGCATCATCCTTTTTCCATGTAAATGGTCTCATGTTGACAGGAGATGGCAAAATTTGGGACGATTGAGTTATTGACAATGATGGCACTACAAAATAACATATTTAGTTGGCTGAATGCACTTATTTCATAATGTTTGCTTCGTGAATAGCTTACATTGTGATGTCTCTGTTTCAGAAGAATCACCACTTGAATCACTGTCCGAAGAACTCTCAGTACTTGAAACTGTGGGGCAAGTTAATAATTAGATAATTTTATTCTCTGTATTATGTTTTTATCGCCATTAGTATACAAAACCAACCTTGTGATAATATTGAATGGTCGCTGTTTATGCCACCTGACTCCCTAGAACATTGCGAAGCTTCTGTAGCTTCCACAAATAAGATTTCTGAATCTTCCACAATAATTTCTTCCCGATTTGCCATTTTTAACGATATATTTAAGATAACGTAGTTAAAACTAGCCTTAAAACGAAATTTGACGTCCATAGACGTCATGCCACGATTTGAAAAGTTTTGATTTGACGTGCATAGACGTCCCACCATGACAACCAAAATGCATATAGAACGTCCATAGACGTCATCCCGTAATTAGGATAAAAAATTTTTGACGAATATTTCGTCATGCCATGACTACGCAAATTAGTTTGTGACGTCTATAGACGTCTTGCCAAACGAAAGGGTTAATAAACTATGACATCCGAACAACCGATAAATCTATCCAATACAAGAGAGTTTGTTTATATGTTTTTGCCAATTGCTAGGCGATCTGCCACTCCCTGGCAAGTGCATAGGCACAGTGCATCAAACTTTCTTCATCTCGGGGCAACATTTCACCACAGAAAATGTTTCAGCCATCTTAAAAATATTAAGCTTTAAAAACTTTTTAGACAAAAATATTCTATGTAAACCTATATAAACTACCATTTTTTTCATTTCTAATCTCAATATGATTGCCGCATCCAAAAGTTACTAAAGTCATCTCAATTCATTACTCATAGGGCAAGATGAATTGAAACATTTCCATTTGAATTAACATTTGACAGTCTGTCATCTTCGCATACAGTTTCTAAGCAATAATATCGGATTCATATTCATTGTTCATTGGCGTGTAAAAAATCAACATGACATAATGCTTCTGGACTGCTCGAGTACCAATGATAATATGGCATAGCAAAAGCATGGCAGCTGGAGCCGGGAATAAACATAAGTAGTTTGCGAAGGATTTCTTATTTTCACATTTTTGCATCTTTGCTCTTTTAGTTTAGCACTCTAAGGTAAATAAAGTCGGTGCTTCCAAAAGTGCATTTATTAATTGTCATTATAGTATTTTTATTTATCTGGGGCTCGGTTCAGATCATTATTTCAAAACATTTGAAATGCCTCTTCAGCTGCAGCTAATTCTGCGTCGTGTAATTCTTCTCGTTTTCCGCAAACTTCAAGACAGTATTCCCTTTGTTCTTCCCTCTGTTCTTCTTGGACCAGAGCCATCATTTCTTTAACTTTCTCTATTAAATCCATATCTCGAGTAGGACTAGGAATAAACTTGTATCCTAATGGACAATCCGGAATCTCAGGTACTAAAACTTTTTCTTTATCCGACAATTCCAAGAATTTCATGAATTCGTCCATGTGTTTTCTTAACTTATCCGGTAAACTTCGTAATCGACAGCCATAATAATCTTTTAGCTCATTCAAAAATTCCTTCATTGTATGCTGCACCCTTTGCATGTTAAACATGGCAGATCTGTATTTATGACGCAGTTCATAATGGGAGTTCATATTATTTGCTGAAATTGAAAACCATTTATAAATTATCAAATTGGATTTTCAAGTCACGCTGTTTGTTTGTAACACTGAACCCACTGAACAAGGAAAATGTCATGTCGTACATTTCAAATAGTATCCCATGTATAAAGCTGCTGATTTTTCTAAGGTCATTCGAGGAATCTTCGGTTTCTTCTCAGCCAAAATCTTGAGCATCGTTTTCACCATAGGTAGAACTCCTTTGGCTGTCAAATATGTGTAAAATGTTACGCGGTCCCACTGTTTAAAAAACCAAAAAAAATGTAAGTTCTAAAAATTTTCACGAAATCACCACTGAATATTTATTTATGAACTCGTTACATCCATAATGGGAGCTTTTGTCATTGGAATATCTTCGGGCAACGAAACATGTGCATAACGTTCAGGCTTTTTTAAAAACAGTTGCATATTGTTAGGATCTGTGAATATGAAAATCTTGCCAAGATATTGCACACAGTATTCAGGACATCCTCGTAGTAAAGGTTTGTTTCTGTTTGCAAACAAATGTTACTCAATTTTATGCTTCAAACCAAATATTAATGTAAAATTCAGACTAAACTTACTGAAGCCCAGATTCGACATATAAGACCGAATCATAATCTCCGAATCCCCATCTCTCTTTCTGCAAGTAAAATTCTTTCGGAGGGAAGCAACAAACGACGGGCAAATCCACTGGTGGAATTTGCTTGGCACAAGGAGGCAAATATCGAGAAGGATTTGCCAAAAATAGGGATACATTTCGTTCGTTTGCGAAAGCATAAACGTTGTCTTTGTACTCGACCAATGATTTCAAATTTGTCAAATCCTTCGACCTTACGAGCTCCTCTTTTTCCAAAAAGGATACTGGACAGAAATCTCCAAATTCTTGAGAAAGTCGTCCAGGAATTTGAGATGTCAATGGACATGTCCCTTCCAAACTTATCGCTCTACCTAAAACAAGATTAGAACACTAAGGATACTAAGGAATGTGTTCTCGGAATACAAAAATTTCTATAATTAAATAATTACCTGTTAGAACTGATCGCATATAATGTGCAACCCTCATAGCAGTCCAGATAAACTTTTCTGCCACAAGTTTATACACCATTTCTTCACTAAGACTTCCATTCACTGTAGTCACATTTTGGATTTCCGATTCGCACCTGAAAAAAAAAGATATTTGTTTGTTATGAAAAATATTGTTGGAACAATTTACAAACTAACAGAAATGATTATGTACCAAACAAGTGTGGGCCTTATTTGCTTTTCTAGTAATTCAGCTAAATCTGTGGTATCTCGTTCCCCCTCTTCTGGGACTTCATCAAACCTTAAAAATATTGCATTTTCAAAAAGTTTTCTTCCAGATTTTTGGTGACTACTAGTATTTAACGTATTACTAGTATTTAAGTTTTTAACGATACTTACTCGAAAAATTGTGAATTATTAACAAGCAATCGGGAAAGCATTTCCTCAGTACTGATATCAATTTGGATAGTACTGAATGGGACATATCCGCGGTAAAGAATTTCTCGCAAATCTTCTTCACTAATTGGATAATCGTCAATTACCACTCCATGGAATTGAGCCCTATAAAAACACAATCGTATTGTTAACGTATGCATTCTATTTCAGGCGTATACACAATGCATTATAGCTACATGATGATTAATGAATTACTTTGGTTCCATTAAAACTAGATCTAACGCTCTGTTGAATAAGTACTTGGGAATAGAACGACCACTTCGTAAGTATGCGCTAAATTCTTCGGAAAATATCATGGGCTGTGGACCTTTCACAAGTTTGGACGCTGGCTCGTGTTTTTGCATGACATCAGAAAGACGTTTATGAAATGAATGTTTAACAATGTTTTCTACAACAGTTTTTCCTGAAATGTAGAGAAGGCCAAGTCTGTTTGCCAGTTTTTGGGCCACTAATACAAAAAAATCTGTTAATAAATTGGACAAAGCAAAAATCTACTTCAATCATACAGGAAACTTTACAATTTGTTTTTCCACTTTTCGGTGGGCCTCTCACTATGCCCATGTAAGGAACGGGCAGTATAGGACTGTCCATTGTAGTGATTAGTTCCCACCCATTTTCGGTAAAAAATTTCGCATTTTTCTCTCCAGCTTTAAAATAGAACTGGATTATAATGAAATACAAATTTGCGGTGCTTCATATAGTATAGGAATGCATACCCGTGAAATAACTGTATCTTCGATGAACTAATGGAATTGTTTTTACACCTGGAGCATTCCATAAGTTAATTCCAGAATTTTTTTTGAAAATCTATTTTTTTGGTGAAATGAGTATTGGTTTAGCAATGCAGTTATGTATAATGTTAATTTGGAAATATAACTATCTACCTCAACTGGACACCAGCGTTTGAATCGGCTTTGCTCAAAATATCCAAAATTCAGTAACGCATCGTTTTGCTCTTTCGTCAGCTCTATATAATGTTCCAGCAAGTTTGACCTGTCAAATAAAGCTAAAAGTAAGTTCACCACTGGATAAAGCTTTGGGAACAAACTTGAAAACTTTACCTATATTTTAAAGCAGGTGTGATCATTTCCGTTAATTTCCACTGCGATCCCAAAACACTAACATCTGTATGCATTGATTGCCACCAAATGCGATTTTGATTGAAAGATTTCTGCACGAATAAAAAATTATTGCGTAAAATTTGATAAATAACTTCGCCATTTTTTCCTGATCACTGTACCTTCATTGCCACCAAATCCTTTGAGTAAATCCGATGAAAATATTTCAAAGCATTCGTAATTTCCTGACTAACTTCGTCGTCGTAAGTCCACGTTTCTAATTCATAATCTTTCAATAAGGGTCTCCCCTCTGTTTGATATTTGAACAAATGAGGATTTCTGACAAGACTTAGGGACTCTTTTTTATCCAGTAGTGTAGCCTGCTCTTGTTGAATTTCGCTCATACGCTTTTTGATTCTGCCTGACGGATTTTTACGTTTATGCCAGGCATCTACTGTTTGAACTATCAACCGATTTCTGACTGACGACTCATTAGACTGAAAAACAAAAGTTTTATTTGGATAGAATATTATCCGTATCCGATTTTAATGAACAAACCCCAATGAAATGTTATATAGTTAATAGTATGTTCTCATTCACCTCCAAAACATAAATGGCTTCTGGGAAGTACCAATTCTTCATTAAATATTCAAAATCTTTAGGCGTGTTGGGGAATCCAACTAATATGAATCCAATGGATGTAAATGGTTGTTCATTAAACAACGGAGCAATGAATTCATCCAGAACTGAATCCGGCAATTGAACACCACGTTCTATGAATGCTTGAACATGTTTCTCCAATTCAGTTAATCGGTTCCAGTCTCTTTCTTTCAAGTTTTGGGTCCGTGAAATCCCGCCTATATTATACGCTGCAATGGCTGATGTTTCCAGCAACCCTGATTACGATAATCATACATTTATTCACAAAGTTCAGTTAAAATAAAGTTCGAATAGTTTGTTACAAAAAAAATAGAAAAAAAAAATTTACGGTGCACAACCGTGTTTTAATTTCAGTGGGTTTGTATCTGATAAATAGTAGAAACACATAAGGACGTTGGAAATAATTTATGCGCGTCGCCCAAACCATGCAACAGTAAAACTTGAATTTCTCTACGCTACTACGCTGCAGCTCTGAACGCAGAACGCACTGAATTTGTGTAGTAAACAAAACACAGACCTAAACTTTCCAAAGCTGCGATATTGTAGGAGTCTTCGTTCTTGTTATTGCAATGAGCTCGACATACTGACGGTAAATTAGATTTCACTGGTAAAATTGGTCTCAAAGTTTCCTCATGAGCTCGATTAATTTCCAAAGCAGTTGTTGTTGTTTCCTCGTCATCCGTAAATGACGAGTCATCTTCATCGTCGTCTTCGTCTACTTCGTTTCCCGTAGACGAATCGTACGGGTTTGAAAAGGTGTTTATCGCACTACGCAGAGAAGACAAATTAACTACAGTGACACTATACTGTGCTTAAAAATTAGTGGATTGTTTATGGAGCAAAATGTGTACCTTGTTGTTGTTCCAGATTTGGGTCCGATTTCTCTGCCATACCGCGCCTTCATGAGTTCATGAAGTCTTTGAACAAAGTTGACATACACGACGCCATACTCCTTGGCCAGTTTCAAAGCCACTTCAGGTTGTCCACTACCAGGTGAGCCTGGAATTTTTAGAGCAAATTTAATTTAACTAAATCTAGTTAGCAGTTAAATATCATTTGTAGCCCGAGATGGAGGGCTTATTTACAATGCCACCAATCTATTGATAATATTGATACCTGTAATACAAATTCGCACGGGCGGAACTTTAAGGGGAGCTCCTTTTCCTAAATACATTTCCGGCTCCTTTAAAAACTTATTTTGCGTGCTTTGGTCCGCAAAATAATAAAGTCGATCCTTATATTTACAAGCAAACTGTGGAAATCCCATCCGAAGTACATTTCTTTCTTTCAATGTTACCGGACAGTAAAATTTTGTGTCTCCAAAAAGCCGGAGCATTTCAATTTCCTGCAGTTGTTGGTTTAATACAGCTGGTTGATCGGATAAAGTTTTTATTTCTTCGGAAGTTGGTTCGAATGCTTTACTGCCTGTCGTATCTTCTTCGTCGGAATCTTCTTCTGAACTTCCACTGCTATCTTTTCTCTCAGGTTTCCTGGAAAAAGTAAATAAAAAATCAGTCACTTTATGTAGCAATAGTCTTAAGAGTGACAAAATTACAAATCTTCTAGACATACATTCTGGTGTGAAAAGAAGTCACAGTTAGATTAATCTTTAAAGGCTGATCTCCCGGTTTCAACCATTTCCTTTTTGATTCCAAAATGGCTTCATCATCCTCCCTCAATTCTGCAGCGTCAGCAATTTCAGCCCGATATTCAAATCGCTTAGCCAATTGCCCCAGAATCCATTGAACTTTTTTCCCAGCATTTTGATCATTTGCTAGCCCAATGGTATGGTGTCCCACCATATTCCTATTCAGTGCGGGTAGTACCATGTTCCAAAACTCATTAAAGTCGCGAATCTTAAGAAAAAATGCCTTTTTTGGATGATCCTCTGTTAGTTTTGCCCGGCAATTCAGCGCCGCTAAGCGAAGTAAATCGGGATCAGTCGTTTCTGTATCAGAACAAAATAAACCTTGGTCTAATGTAGGGGATTTTAATCTTGGCGGTGTGGAGGCATCTGAAGATCCAGAAGTATCACTTTCATTTTCTTCGTTCGATGGGGTCTAAAAGCAAAAATATGACTTCAATCTACCTTGTGTTTTTTGGTTAGTTCGCATCCCAATTTTCATATTTTTTGCTCACCTCTTCCCAACTTCCCTCCCCAGTGTCTTCATCATGTATTGGTCCAGTGACCATAATGTTGGAACTGGGCAAAAGAGGGCTCAGGGGTCCAGTAATTGTATGATCCAAGTATTCTTGCATAATGGCCATATCCCCATCCAATTTGAAATCAGTATCCTCCTCAGTTACATCAAGGTGCGAGTGAATATTTTCTCTTGTCCAAGCGTACATTTCGTAATTCATTTTCTGTGATTCTTCTAGAGGATCTAAGATACAATTTATTGATCATAATATCATAAAACACACTTTTTTACGTTGTGTGGCGCAATTTCGTATGCATAAGATGGCGTGTGTATGTGCCACGCATGGCGAATTTAGGGCTGTAGAATCCAAAAATGTTAGCTGGGTTGACAAACCTTTAGAAAGCTCTTTAACTATTTGTTCATCCTGTTCAGTCCATTTGCATTCCATTTCGTTTACAGGCTCTACTACTGCTTCCTTTTCCTCTGTTTGTTCAGAGAAATCTTCTATAACATCCGTAGGCTGGCAAATGGATGCACGACTTTGGTCTCGATTTTTATCCATGGCGAGAAAGTCCTGTTCTGATTTAGTAATTTCAACTGCTCCTTTCAAGTTGTCAAATGGAAAACGCAGGCCGAATTCATCTTTCGTAGATTTTGAATCATCCGATTCACTGGGCAGTTCTGTATCTACCGACTCTGCATTGCTATCCGTTTCTGGAATTTTTTAGTCCACATTGTAAATATGTTGAATGTGAAGTGATTCAAATACAATTTCACTAGCTAAGTAAGTAAATATACTTTTCAATTTTTGTAGCTCTCCCTTATCCATATTTGCAAATATCTTTTTCAACCGTTTGTAAATGTCACCGTAACCATCACTTTGGTCTACCAATATGAATGTTTGATCTGGGCATACGTCTTTTGTTCGGAGAATCAGACGCCAGGCTTCGATATCAGGCACTAAATTTTCTACTATCCAGCCTCCACTCCTGTTAGGATATAGTTTAATCGAATGTGTTTTTAATAATTTTCGCCCAATGCAATATGCTTGTGTTGATTTGTACTACACAGTGATTAATATCGTACGTATGACTGGTAGGATTCTGAATCAAAAATTTTCCCTCCGCTTCTCGGCAAGCTCGTCTTAAAACCTCCACATAAATCTCTGGGGGCAGTCCATCCACATGATCTATATCTTTTTTCAATTTCCCATCCACAATCTCTTTCACCACAGGATGAGAATCTAATACAGGCTCTGGGGATGGCACAATATCTGCCAATTCTGGGGGCACGTCTGGGAATTGTAATCTAAAGGCCTCTGAAAATAGAAATGCATAATACAAAATCCAACTTTCCTGGTATACCTGAACTGTATATTATAGAGAGATACAAGTGGTAAATAAATAAATTCTACCATCCGTTTGCGGATCCTCATCAATTTCTGAAGAATCAGACTTGGGTTCCACTTCATATATCAAAAGATCAGGTTCAAGTGAAATCGGTTTCACTCGAATGCATCGTACTTTCTTTTTCTTTTTGATTTGTTTTGTCATTTCTTCCTTGAACGACACAGACGTTTCTGTAGAACTGGATTCAGTGTCGCTATACAATGGACTTTCCCCGGTTTGTTCGTAATACTCGGATTCTGACTCTCCTGCAACAATGGATTTAAAATCCTCCACTATCACGTCTTTCGGATATCTTTTGTAGTACAGGCGATCATCATTGTACAATGCGTAAGCCAATTCTAAACGCTCTTGATGTGTCCATGTGTCTTTTCCTTTTCTCTACAAAATGTAATATAAACCTTATATTTTTATCAGCCTTAATCTGTATAACGAGTATTTTTTTACGTACACAGTCTTGAACGAAATCATGCCATGTATAGGAGCCCATTTCATTGTCACAGTTAACTCCTTGTGGCTCATCAGTCAATTTATGAAACCAGGCTTCTTCACGCCATTCATTTCGTTTGCCTCTGTCTGCACACGCTGCTTGGTCTATGAGGCAATCAATCTCTTCTGAAGCTTTAAGCGCTAGCCGATTCTGTCATTACAAGCAAGTTGAAACATTCCAGTAATCAAAATAGTTCAAAGTCTCCCGAATTTGTATTCTACTTTTTTAACTTACGGCAACCCATTCATGCAAATCTTTCCTTCGAGCTCGTTCCGTTTTCTTCCATTGTGCATGGCACTCTTTATCTACTAATTGGCGAGCTTCCAAAGTGTACTGTAATTTCCTCTTGTACAAATAGTCTTTTTTCACTTGGTCAACCCGAGCACAAAGTTCGTCTTTCATATCTATCACTATAGCATGGCATGCTAAAGCCAATTGATGTGCAAAAACAGTTTTCCCTGCCAAGGGATGCCCTATCACGAAATAGCGTACTGGAGAGCAAGGCATAGGGGGCATCAAATATGTTCGCGGATTTGCATTGAACAACTCTATTGCTTCGATAGAGTTAAGAAAGTACATTTTGTCTTGGAAGACTGTGGCGTATTCTGGTTTCCCGGAGAGAGAGCGGCCATTTTTAAGGGAGACAGGACAAATATTTTTCCATCGGGATAGACGCCATCTAGTAGCAGAAAAAAGTAACCAAAGTTGTAGATAGCTTCATTTGGCCCTACAAATGGTTGTTTGGGAAATGTAAATATGATATTGTGTTTGCTACCTGAATCTGGGATCAATCACACCAGTTTTAGAAACCGTTTTGAATACCTCGGACCAATTGTATTCAGGGACTGGCTCCTCAAAATCCTCACAAGGGCCATCTTCACCCCACTCTATGACTTCTACTTCTGGAACTTTTAGCGGCAAATACAATTGTCTGGGCTCTGGGGCTGGTAATGCTCCAGCTGCTTGCAAATATTCCCAAACATGGCGCTTTAGAAAACTTGGAGCCCAGTAGGCATTCAATTGCAATACATTTCTTTTATCAATTGCGTCCACGTAATGTTGCACGAAATCCAAATTTTCCCGCCATTTTTGTAGGCTTACATTCACTTGAGTGGGATTGTCTTCGGTGCGCGTGACAAGTCGGAATCGGATTTCTCGGGATAAATGTGGGAAATCTTGGGCACTGTCGTAATTATGTTCTGAAACCATTGTGATGACGCTGGCTACCGACTCCACTGCTGAGGGTAATGATTTTGCACTTGGGGCGGAGTCTGCAGTTGCAAAGTATGTAGAGTGATCGGACATTATGGGACGTAAGTTTTCCAACTGTAGCTTTGAATAGTGATCTCGAATGTAAACGATTCCTGTATCTGGATCTACTTTTTGCTCTGTGCGTCGCTTAAAGAGATCAAAATCTTGCATCTAAAATTCAGCGAAATAGACGCAAATGAATATTTATGAGGACTATATAGCTACAGTATTCATGACTCTGTTTTTTGTTCTTCATCGTTTTTGTTAAAAACTGCGTACATGAAATAAAAACACGAATTCTGGAGGCATGGGTAGACTGCGCAGGAAATCAAATTGATCCTCAATTTTGAAAGTCTCAGAGGAAACGATAGGAAACCCATCTAAAATGTACCCTCTAAAAAAAGTTGCATAAATTTCCGGTTTTAAAAAATTTCCGGATTTTATGCTTTATATTTACCTATGTTGTATATCCGTTTCGTTCAATCTTTTCATTAAAAGTACAGCCATTGCTTCATCACTGATTGAACCCCCATCTGCCAAGTGAGTATCAATACGAATTGAACTATGTACTGAAATCGGAACAGGCTCTGCTGGTTTGTAGTATTCCACTACGTTTTCGGCTGCAAAACAACACTTCATAAAGCAAAATGCATTGTGTTTTTCCAAATTCTTGAAAATGATACTAACGATTCACATAAATAGCATTTAAGATCTCGGCCATCTTTTTAGCCAATGTAGTTTTCCCGATCCCAGGTTTCCCCAAAAGTATATAGGTATGAGGAATCTTTTTCAAGCTATTCACATCCACATCAAAGTCATCATAGTAATTGGAGATAGTTGGGAATTTCGTATTCGCTGCATAAGTTTGAGTATTCCTTTCAGTATGGACAGTATTGAAGAACTCGACCATATTTCGTCCAATTGGAGTTACGGCTGTGCTGGATTCCAAATTTATTTCCATACTACGTTTGCCTCCTTCTTGGAAATGTGTTTCCGCATCCCTTTGGTCCCACAGTGTGTCCGTGAACTCGTCATGCATATAATAATCCGCTGGTGGTAACAATACGTCTGATGTTTCTTCATCAGCTGTTGTATTCATGATGCTGAACTCTATACTGGTTGATAGTCCGTCTGTTTTTTCAGCCTAAAAAAATAGATTTGTTAGTAATTTTATGTGGGAAATATGATTGCAGTAGCTTTTTTTTGTATAACAATAATTATTCAGAAAAGTGTGTTATTGAAAATTAAGTTTTTTTAACGTTTGGCTCGTCATCATCATCTTCTGATTCTTCTTTTTCCTCTTTGTCTTCTACGAGTGGCTCAGACAAAATTGATTTTGTGGAATTTTCTGCATTTTCTGAACGTTCTTCCATATCACTGGCATGCTCAAGTTCAGTTGGTAATTCTGAATATTCCTCGCTGCGAAACTCATGTTCCTTATTTTCACCCCATTGTACAGAGTGTAAACTTTTTGGAACAATGGATGCAATGCTCTCGGACACTGCTAGATTTAAAACGCTTGGTTTAGCTTCTGGGATAGCAATGTTTTCTGGAGTTTCAACGGATTCTGTAATTTCGATATTTTCGGGAGTTTCAACGGATTCCGGAATTGCTATATTTTCAGGAGTTTCAACGGGTTCCGGAATTTCAGTAGTTTGATTATTTTCATGCACTTCACTCGGTTCCGGTGATTCAACGGAGACTGGAATGTTTTCGGATTCAACCTCCTCTGGTTGGTCCATTTCTGATATGTTTAATTAATAGCTTGAATATTTTATTATGCTGCGATTATTTTCACTTTTCTAACTGGTTTTTGGGTGAATTCCGAAGTTTGACTGAAACGGCGATAGATGCCAGAGATTTCGTATTATCGTGCAGAGTGATATTTATGCGATCGCGATATATTGTACGTCTCCATGCAAACTAATTCATCCATAGAATAAAAATTGAAATAGAATGAAGTACAGTTTCAGTGGATTAAAAACGTTTATTAGCAAATGACTGAACGTTTGTAGCATTGGAAAGTTGGATTTGTAAGCAAATACTACAAAAAAGTATGCGTGACATTTATGACAAATTATTCAATTCCCCACATTAGCGTTTAAAAAATCACTTTAGATAAAATTTGACTCTTTTGCTCAAAGCCTCCTTATTTAGTTCATAGAATTTAAAGTAGTTTTCGTGGATTTCTTTGCCCGGATCTATATCATCTAATGAAACTATAATGAAATTTACATGGGCAAACAGTTGAGTAATTGCAGTGAGGGCTCTCGGTCGGACTGCCTCGTCACAAACTCCACAAGTTACGAATCTATCGTAATCCTGCAATGCTTTCACAAACATAGTTTTGCCCAATTTCGCCAT
>Ga0210040_10007847_pt1 | contig 12791 bp, 8 predicted proteins | sample CryGeyCG12114_NA_FD_185462 | JGI IMG/M metagenome (GOLD analysis project Ga0210040, IMG submission 185462) | Groundwater microbial communities from aquifer - Crystal Geyser CG19_WC_8/21/14_NA (SPAdes) (version 2) | ecosystem: Environmental > Aquatic > Deep subsurface > Groundwater | place: USA... | reverse complement strand
TGCCGACGACGCCGAGCCCGCCGAGGTCGACCCGGTCGACCAGTTCAAGGCGGACCTGCGCCGTCAGCCCGGCGACTGGTACGTGATCCACTCCTACGCCGGGTACGAGAACCGGGTGAAGACCAACCTGGAGAACCGGATCCAGAGCCTGAACATGGAGGACTACATCCACCAGGTGGAGGTCCCCATGGAGGAGGTCACGGAGATCAAGAACGCGCAGCGCAAGATCGTGCGCCGCGTCCGGATCCCCGGGTACGTCCTGGTCCGCATGGACCTCACCGACGAGTCGTGGGGCGCCGTGCGTCACACGCCCGGTGTCACGGGCTTCGTCGGCCACACGCACCAGCCGGTGCCCCTGACGCTCGACGAGGTCTTCTCGATGCTCGCGCCCACGCTCGCCCCGAAGACCCAGGCGGCCGGCGGCGCGGCGAAGCCGGCGTCCGAGATCAAGGTCGACTTCACGGTCGGCGAGTCCGTCACCGTCACGGACGGCCCCTTCGACACGCTGCCGGCGTCGATCTCCGAGATCAACGCCGAGAGCCAGAAGCTCAAGGTGCTCGTCTCCATCTTCGGCCGGGAGACCCCGGTCGAGCTGTCGTTCAGCCAGGTCGCCAAGATCTGACGATCCCCTCGTCGGCACCGGCGTGCCGAGCGCCAGCACTGCAACCGGGTCATCGCCCACGGCGTCGGCCCACGACACGAACGGAAGGCACCATGCCCCCCAAGAAGAAGGTCACCGGCCTGATCAAGCTCCAGATCAAGGCCGGGGCTGCCACGCCGGCGCCGCCGATCGGTCCCGCCCTGGGCCAGCACGGCGTCAACATCATGGAGTTCTGCAAGGCGTACAACGCGGCGACCGAGGCCCAGCGCGGCAACGTGATCCCGGTGGAGATCACGGTCTACGAGGACCGCTCCTTCACCTTCATCACGAAGACCCCGCCGGCCGCTGAGCTCATCAAGAAGGCCGCCGGCGTCGGCAAGGGCTCCCCGACCCCGCACACCGTCAAGGTCGCGACCCTCTCGGCCGACCAGGTGCGCGAGATCGCCACGACGAAGCTCGAGGACCTCAACGCCAACGACCTGGCCGCCGCCGAGAAGATCATCGCCGGCACCGCCCGCTCCATGGGCATCAAGGTCGAGGGCTGACCCTCTCCCACCGGCCCACCCGGGCCGCCGGGACGCACGCTGCAGGACCGGTCCGCGCGCCGCGCGGGCCGTGAGCACGACGGCACGGGACGCGCGGTCCCGGGCCGGCACGTAGTGGCAGGGCCGCGCTGGCCCCTCCAGGACCACGACTGCCGACACAGGAGATGAGAGAGCAGATGACCAAGCGCAGCAAGGCCTACGTGGCCGCCGCGGAGAAGATCGAGAAGGACCGCCTGTACGAGCCGCTGGAGGCCGTCCAGCTGGCGAAGGACACCTCCGTGGCGAAGTTCGACGCCACGGTCGAGGTCGCGTTCCGCCTGGGTGTTGACCCGCGCAAGGCCGACCAGATGGTCCGTGGCACCGTCAACCTCCCGCACGGCACCGGCAAGACCGCTCGGGTCCTGGTCTTCGCCAACGGTGAGCGTGCGGAGCAGGCGCGTGCCGCGGGCGCCGACATCGTCGGTGGCGACGAGCTCATCGAGCGTGTCGCGGCCGGTTTCACCGACTTCGACTCCGCCGTGGCGACGCCCGACCTCATGGGCAAGGTCGGTCGCCTCGGCAAGGTGCTGGGTCCCCGCGGGCTCATGCCGAACCCCAAGACGGGCACTGTCACGATGGACGTGGCGAAGGCCGTCTCGGAGATCAAGGGCGGGAAGATCGAGTTCCGCGTCGACAAGCACGCGAACCTGCACTTCATCATCGGCAAGTCCTCGTTCTCCGACCTCCAGCTGGTGGAGAACTACGCCGCGGCACTCGACGAGGTGCTGCGTCTGAAGCCGGCCTCCTCCAAGGGCCGCTACATCTCCAAGGCCGTCATCACCACGACGAACGGCCCCGGGATCCTGCTCGACCAGTCCAAGACCCGGAACCTCACCGAGGACGACGCGGACGCCGCCTGACGTCCCTTCCCTCGCGTGACCGCAGGGCCCGGCAGCCGTGGCTGCCGGGCCCTGCGCCGTACCCGGCCCGCGGCCGGGCTCGACGTGACCGGGTCGATTTGGTCCTGCGCCGACGGTCACGTACGATCGTCCACGCCCAAGACCGCCGGTCGTCGGCCACGCTCCTCGTGAGGGTGGCTCACCGAAGTTCCGCAGCAGCGGAGGCCAGCGCAGGTGAGAGCTCCTCGTCACGGATCCGTCCGGAACGTCCCGAGCCCCGCGCCTGCGCGGGGCTCTTCGTGTTCCTGCGGGCCGAGGTGACGACCGGTGGCACCACCATCGGAAGGATTGCCATGGCGAGGCCGGACAAGGCAGCCGCAGTGGCGGAGCTCACGGACCAGTTCCGCGAGTCCAACGCGGCCGTGCTGACCGAGTACCGCGGGCTCACCGTCGCCCAGCTCAAGCAGCTGCGGCGCACGCTCAGCGGCAACGCAACCTACGCCGTGGTGAAGAACACGCTGACCTCCATCGCGGCCAAGCAGGCAGGTGTCGACGTCGACGACGCGCACCTCGCCGGCCCGTCCGCGATCGCCTTCGTGACCGGTGACCCGGTCGAGGCGGCCAAGGGACTGCGTGACTTCGCCAGGGCGAACCCCGCGCTGGTCATCAAGGGGGGCGTCCTCGACGGACGCGCCCTGACCGCCGAGGACATCTCCAAGCTCGCGGACCTCGAGTCCCGCGAGGTCCTGCTGGCCAAGACGGCCGGCGTGCTCAAGGCGACGCTGTTCCAGGCGGCGTACCTGTTCACGGCGCCCGCGGCCCAGGCCGTGCGCACCGTCGAGGCCCTGCGCGAGAAGCAGGCCTCTGCCGAGACCGCTGCCTGAGCCGTCCCGGCTCACGCACACCACCCAGCATCCGCGTGACCCGTCCGGGTCCGCGGGACAGAACGGAAGGAACGCCATCATGGCGAAGCTCAGCACCGACGAGCTCATCAGCGCTTTCAAGGAGCTCACCCTCATCGAGCTCTCCGAGTTCGTGAAGGCGTTCGAGGAGACCTTCGAGGTCACCGCCGCCGCGCCCGTCGCCGTGGCCGCCGGCCCCGCCGCCGGTGGCGGCGCCGCCGAGCCCGAGGTCGAGGAGAAGACGGAGTTCGACGTCGTCCTCGAGGCTGCCGGCGAGAAGAAGATCCAGGTCATCAAGGAGGTGCGCGCGCTCACGTCCCTCGGCCTCAAGGAGGCCAAGGACCTGGTCGACGGTGCCCCCAAGGCCGTCCTGGAGGGTGTCAACCAGGAGGCGGCCGACAAGGCTCGTGCCGCTCTCGAGGGCGCCGGCGCCACCGTCACCGTCAAGTGACCCGTCGCCCCTAGGGCGACGACTCGACGCTCCCGCGCGGAGCGCACCGCGGACGAGGCCCGCACCCTCTTGGGGTGCGGGCCTCGTCCGTCGTCGGTCCCCAGCGGGTCGTCGTCGGCTGCCGGCGGTCCGCACCGCGACGCCGGCCGCCGGTCCGCTGCGCCGGCCGGCCCGCGGCGAGCACGTCCGGGACGCGGGGGACGTGGCCCGAGCCACACGGGCGGGGCAGAGTACGCGACCGGCGGCCCGATGCAAAGCGGCACACGGGTGGATGGTGGACAGTGCTCGCAGGGTGGGCTAGGCTAGCGCTTTGCGTTGGCCTGTGCCCGCGATCCCGTATAACCCGAGACCGATCGACGTCGTCGTGTGCGATGTGGATGGACTCGCGGCCGGGGGGTCGCGCCCCGCCGGGCGGCGCAGCGTGAACTCGATCCGCAGGGAAGGACCCCTCTTGGCTGCCTCGCGCACCCCTTCTGCTCCGTCCGCCGACGCTATCGCAAATCGCACCGCGTCTCGCCGCATCTCCTTCGCCAAGATTGAGGAGCCGCTCGAGGTCCCCGACCTCCTCGGCCTCCAGACCGAGAACTTCGACTGGCTGCTCGGCAACGAGAAGTGGCAGGCCCGCGTGGCCGCCGCCGTCGAGGCGGGTCGCACCGACGTGCCGGAGACGGCCGGCCTGGAGGAGATCTTCGAGGAGATCTCCCCGATCGAGGACTTCGGCGGCACCATGTCGCTGTCATTCCGTGAGCACCGCTTCGAGCCGCCGAAGTACACGGCCGAGGAGTGCAAGGAGAAGGACTTCACCTACGCGGCGCCGCTGTTCGTCACCGCGGAGTTCGTGAACTACACCACCGGTGAGATCAAGAGCCAGACCGTCTTCATGGGTGACTTCCCCCTGATGACCGAGCGCGGCACCTTCATCATCAACGGCACCGAGCGCGTCGTCGTCTCCCAGCTCGTCCGCTCGCCCGGTGTGTACTTCGAGCGCGTCGCCGACAAGACGTCCGACAAGGACATCTTCACCGCCAAGATCATCCCGAGCCGCGGTGCCTGGCTCGAGTTCGAGATCGACAAGCGCGACGCCGTCGGCGTGCGCGTGGACCGCAAGCGCAAGCAGTCGGTCACGGTGCTGCTCAAGGCCCTCGGCCTGACCGAGTCCCAGATCCGCGAGGAGTTCGCGGCGTTCCCGGCCGTGCTGGACACGCTCGAGAAGGACCACGTCAACACCGAGGACGAGGCGCTGCTCGACCTCTACCGCAAGATCCGCCCGGGCGAGCCGCCCACGGTCGAGGCCGGCCGCGCGCTGCTGGAGAACTTCTACTTCAACCCCAAGCGCTACGACCTCGCCAAGGTCGGCCGCTACAAGGTCAACAAGAAGCTCGGCATCGACGCGCCGCTGGCCGAGAGCGTCCTGTCCGTCTCGGACATCGTCGCCACGATCAAGTACATGGCGGCGCTGCACGCCGACGTCGCGACCATCCCCGGCCGGCGTGGCGGCGAGGCCGTCGAGGTCCGCGTCGAGACCGACGACATCGACCACTTCGGCAACCGCCGCATCCGCGCGGTGGGCGAGCTCATCCAGAACCAGGTCCGCACGGGCCTGTCCCGGATGGAGCGCGTCGTGCGCGAGCGCATGACGACGCAGGACGTCGAGGCGATCACCCCGCAGACCCTGATCAACATCCGCCCCGTGGTGGCGTCGATCAAGGAGTTCTTCGGCACCTCGCAGCTGTCGCAGTTCATGGACCAGAACAACCCGCTGGCGGGGCTGACGCACAAGCGTCGCCTGTCCGCGCTCGGCCCGGGTGGTCTGTCCCGTGACCGCGCCGGCATGGAGGTCCGTGACGTCCACCACTCGCACTACGGCCGCATGTGCCCGATCGAGACCCCCGAGGGTCCGAACATCGGCCTCATCGGCTCGCTCGCCACGTACGGGCGGATCAACCCGTTCGGCTTCGTGGAGACCCCGTACCGCAAGGTCACGGGCGGCGTCGTCACCGAGGACGTGCACTACCTCACCGCCGACGACGAGGACCGCTACGTCATCGCCCAGGCCAACGCCGCGCTGGACCCGGGCGGCCGCTTCGCCGAGGACCGCGTGCTCGTGCGGACCAAGGGTGGCGAGGTCGACCTCATCCCCGGCGACGACGTCGACTACATGGACGTCTCCCCGCGCCAGATGGTGTCGGTCGGGACGGCCCTGATCCCGTTCCTCGAGCACGACGACGCCAACCGCGCGCTCATGGGTGCCAACATGCAGCGCCAGGCCGTGCCGCTGGTGCGGTCCGAGGCCCCGCTGGTCGGCACCGGCATGGAGCGCCGCGCCGCGGTCGACGCCGGTGACGTCATCGTCGCGACCAAGCCCGGTGTGGTCACCGAGGTCTCGGCCGACCTCATCGCGGTCTCCGCGGACGACGGCACGACGCAGACGTACCGCGTCGCGAAGTTCCGTCGGTCCAACCAGGGCACGTCGTACAACCAGCGCGTGCTGGTCGACGAGGGCGCCCGGGTCGAGGCCGGCTCGGTGCTCGCGGACGGCCCCGCGACGGACGAGGGCGAGCTCGCGCTCGGCCGCAACCTGCTCGTGGCCTTCATGTCCTGGGAGGGCCACAACTACGAGGACGCGATCATCCTCAGCCAGCGCCTGGTGCAGGACGACGTCCTGTCCTCGATCCACATCGAGGAGCACGAGGTCGACGCGCGCGACACCAAGCTCGGCCCGGAGGAGATCACGCGGGACATCCCGAACGTCTCCGAGGAGGTCCTCGCGGACCTCGACGAGCGCGGCATCATCCGCATCGGCGCCGAGGTCGCGGCCGGCGACATCCTGGTCGGCAAGGTCACGCCCAAGGGCGAGACCGAGCTGACCCCGGAGGAGCGCCTGCTGCGGGCGATCTTCGGCGAGAAGGCCCGCGAGGTCCGCGACACGTCGCTGAAGGTGCCGCACGGCGAGTCCGGCACGGTCATCGAGGTCCGCACGTTCAACCGTGAGGACGGCGACGAGCTGCCCGCCGGCGTCAACGAGCTGGTCCGCGTGTACATCGCCCAGCGACGCAAGATCACGGACGGCGACAAGCTCGCCGGCCGTCACGGCAACAAGGGCGTCATCTCCAAGATCCTCCCGGTCGAGGACATGCCCTTCCTGCCCGACGGCACCGCGGTCGACGTCGTGCTCAACCCGCTCGGTGTGCCCGGCCGCATGAACGTCGGCCAGGTCCTCGAGACGCACCTGGGCTGGATCGCCAAGCAGGGCTGGGACATCGAGCTCGCGGACGCCTCGGCGACCTGGACGCAGTCCGTCCCGTCGGCCGCGGTCCGCAGCGAGCCGGGCAACCCGGTCGCGACGCCCGTGTTCGACGGCGTGCCCGAGGAGGTCCTCACCGGCCTGCTCGACGCGACGCACCCGAACCGGGACGGGGACCGCATGGTCGACGGCACCGGCAAGGCCCGGCTGTTCGACGGCCGCTCCGGCGAGCCGTTCCCCGAGCCCGTCGCGGTCGGCTACATGTACATCCTCAAGCTCCACCACCTGGTCGACGACAAGATCCACGCCCGCTCGACCGGCCCGTACTCGATGATCACGCAGCAGCCGCTGGGTGGTAAGGCGCAGTTCGGTGGCCAGCGGTTCGGCGAGATGGAGGTGTGGGCCCTGGAGGCGTACGGCGCCGCCTACACGCTGCAGGAGCTCCTCACCATCAAGTCGGACGACGTCCCCGGCCGCGTCAAGGTCTACGAGGCGATCGTCAAGGGCGAGAACATCCCCGACTCGGGAATCCCGGAGTCGTTCAAGGTGCTTCTCAAGGAGATGCAGTCGCTCTGCCTGAACGTGGAGGTGCTGTCCTCCGACGGCGTCCTCATCGACATGAAGGAGAACGACGACGAGGTCTACCGCGCCGCGGAAGAGCTCGGGATCGACCTGTCGCGCCGGCCCAACGCCAGCAGCATCGAAGAGATCTGACGCTGAGTGCCCGGTCCGCCCCGCCACGGGGCCGGACCGGGCCGCCAGCCCCCTTCAGTAGTTCCTCCATCTTGGCCGGAAGCGACCCGCGACCGGCAAAGCGAAGAGAGTAGGACCCCCTTGCTCGACGTCAACGTCTTCGATGAGCTGCGTATCGGACTCGCCACGGCTGAGGACATCCGCGCCTGGTCGCACGGCGAGGTCAAGAAGCCCGAGACCATCAACTACCGCACCCTCAAGCCGGAGAAGGACGGGCTCTTCTGCGAGAAGATCTTCGGCCCCACCCGGGACTGGGAGTGCTACTGCGGCAAGTACAAGCGCGTGCGCTTCAAGGGCATCATCTGCGAGCGCTGCGGCGTCGAGGTGACCCGGTCCAAGGTGCGTCGTGAGCGCATGGGCCACATCGAGCTCGCCGCGCCCGTCACCCACATCTGGTTCTTCAAGGGTGTGCCGTCGCGCCTCGGCTACCTGCTGGACCTCGCGCCGAAGGACCTCGAGAAGGTCATCTACTTCGCCGCGTACATGATCACGTCGGTCGACGAGGCCGGTCGCGCCGAGGACCTCCCGAACCTCCAGAACGAGATCGACCTGGAGAAGAAGGAGATCTCGGACCGCCGCGACAACGAGATCAACACTCGCGCGCAGAAGCTCGAGGCCGACCTGGCCGAGCTCGAGGCCGAGGGTGCCAAGTCGGACGCGCGCCGCAAGGTCCGCGACTCCGCCGAGCGCGAGATGGCGCAGATCCGCAAGCGTGCGGACGCCGAGCTCGAGCGCCTGGACACCGTCTGGGACCGGTTCAAGAATCTCAAGGTCGCCGACCTCGAGGGCGACGAGATGCTCTACCGCCAGCTGACGGACCGGTACGGCAACTACTTCGAGGGCTCGATGGGCGCCGCGGCGATCCAGAAGCGCCTGCAGGCATTCGACCTCGCGGCCGAGTCCGACTCGCTGCGCGACACGATCAAGAACGGCAAGGGCCAGCGCAAGACGCGTGCGCTCAAGCGGCTCAAGGTCGTCAACGCGTTCCTCACCACGAGCAACTCGCCCGAGGGCATGGTCCTGGACGCCGTCCCGGTCATCCCGCCGGACCTGCGTCCGATGGTCCAGCTCGACGGTGGCCGCTTCGCCACCTCGGACCTGAACGACCTCTACCGCCGGGTGATCAACCGCAACAACCGGCTCAAGCGCCTGCTGGACCTCGGCGCGCCGGAGATCATCGTCAACAACGAGAAGCGGATGCTCCAGGAGGCCGTCGACGCGCTGTTCGACAACGGCCGCCGCGGGCGTCCCGTGACCGGCCCGGGTAACCGCCCGCTGAAGTCGATCTCCGACATGCTCAAGGGCAAGCAGGGCCGGTTCCGCCAGAACCTGCTCGGCAAGCGCGTGGACTACTCGGGTCGTTCGGTCATCGTCGTCGGCCCCCAGCTCAAGCTGCACCAGTGCGGTCTGCCCAAGCAGATGGCGCTCGAGCTGTTCAAGCCGTTCGTCATGAAGCGGCTCGTGGACCTCGGCCACGCGCAGAACATCAAGTCGGCCAAGCGCATGGTCGAGCGCGCGCGCCCGGTCGTCTGGGACGTCCTCGAAGAGGTCATCACCGAGCACCCCGTGCTGCTCAACCGTGCCCCCACGCTGCACCGCCTGGGCATCCAGGCGTTCGAGCCGCAGCTCGTCGAGGGCAAGGCGATCCACCTGCACCCGCTCGTCTGCGCCGCGTTCAACGCGGACTTCGACGGTGACCAGATGGCCGTCCACCTGCCGCTGAGCGCGGAGGCGCAGGCCGAGGCCCGCATCCTCATGCTCTCGAGCAACAACATCCTCAAGCCGTCCGACGGCCGCCCGGTGACCATGCCCTCCCAGGACATGATCATCGGTCTGTACCACCTGACGTCGGACAAGCCGGCGCAGGACGCGGTCGGCGCCGGCCGCCTGTTCAGCTCGGTCGCCGAGGCGATCATGGCGTTCGACGGCGGTGACCTGGACCTCAACGCGGTCGTCACGATCCGCATGGAGGAGCTCGTGGCCCCGGCCACGGGGTTCGAGGCGCCCGAGGGCTGGACCGAGGGTGACCCGATCCTGTTCGAGACGACGCTCGGCCGGGCCCTGTTCAACGAGCTGCTGCCCGTGGACTACCCGTACGAGAACGGCGTGGTCGACAAGAGGCGCCTGTCGGTCATCGTCAACGACCTCGCCGAGCGGTACCCGAAGGTCGAGGTCGCGGCGAGCCTCGACGCCCTGAAGGAGGCCGGCTTCCGCTGGGCCACCCGCTCGGGCGTCACGATCGCCATCTCGGACGTCGCCACGCCGGCGGCCAAGGCCCAGATCCTCGAGGACCACGAGGCGCGCGCGGCGAAGATCCAGAGCCAGTACGAGAAGGGCCTGATCACCGACGACGAGCGCCGTCAGGAGCTCATCGAGATCTGGACGCAGGCCACCGACAAGGTCGCCGAGGCGATGCGGGAGAACTTCCCGGCCCGCAACACCGTCTACCGGATGGTCGGCTCGGGTGCCCGTGGCAACTGGATGCAGGTCCGTCAGATCGCCGGCATGCGCGGCCTCGTGGCGAACCCGAAGGGCGAGATCATCCCGCGCCCGATCAAGTCCAACTACCGCGAGGGCCTGTCGGTCCTGGAGTACTTCATCGCCTCGCACGGTGCCCGCAAGGGTCTGGCGGACACCGCTCTGCGGACCGCCGACTCCGGGTATCTCACGCGTCGTCTGGTGGACGTGTCCCAGGACGTCATCGTCCGCGAGGAGGACTGCGGCACCGAGCGCGGCCTGGTCATGCCGGTCGGCGTGGCGGGTCCGGACGGGGCGCTGCGTCGTCACGACAAGGTCGAGACGAGCGTCTACTCGCGCACGTTGGCGACGTCGGTCGAGGTCGACGGCACGGTGCTGGGCGAGGCGGGGGAGGACGTCGGTGACGTGCTCATCGACAACCTGCTCGAGGCCGGGGTGACCGAGCTCAAGATCCGCTCGGTCCTGACCTGCGAGTCCCGCGTCGGCACCTGCGCCAAGTGCTACGGCCGGTCGCTCGCGACCGGCAAGCTCGTCGACATCGGCGAGGCCGTCGGCATCATCGCGGCCCAGTCGATCGGTGAGCCCGGCACGCAGCTGACGATGCGGACCTTCCACACCGGTGGTGTGGCCTCGGCCGATGACATCACCCAGGGTCTGCCCCGTATCCAGGAGCTGTTCGAGGCCCGTACCCCCAAGGGTGAGGGCCCGATCGCCGAGTTCACCGGCCGGATCACGATCGACGAGTCCGAGCGGACCCGCCGGATCGTTCTCACCCCGGACGACGGCTCGGAGGAGATCGCCTACCCGATCACCAAGCGGTCGCGTCTGCTGGTCGCGGACGGCCAGCACGTCGAGGTCGGTACGCAGCTCGTGCAGGGCGCCGTCGACCCCAAGAAGGTGCTGCGCATCCTCGGCCCGCGGGCCACGCAGAAGCACCTGGTCGACGAGGTCCACCAGGTGTACCGCTCGCAGGGTGTGGACATCCACGACAAGCACATCGAGGTCATCGTGCGGCAGATGCTGCGGCGCGTGACCGTGCTGGACTCGGGTGACACGGACCTGCTGCCCGGTGAGCTGGCCGAGCGTGGCCGGTTCGAGGACGCCAACCGGCGCGCGGTCGCCGAGGGCGGCCAGCCGGCGTCGGGACGTCCGGAGCTGATGGGCATCACGAAGGCCTCGCTCGCCACCGACTCGTGGCTCTCGGCCGCCTCCTTCCAGGAGACGACCCGCGTGCTGACCGAGGCGGCGATGAGCGGTCGCAGCGACCCGCTGCTCGGCCTGAAGGAGAACGTCATCCTCGGCAAGCTCATCCCAGCGGGTACGGGCCTGGCCCGCTACCGCAACGTCACGGTCGAGCCGACCGAGGCCGCGAAGGCGGAGCTCTACCCGAGCTTCGGCTACGACGAGATCGACTTCCCCGCCCTGGGCCTCGGCTCGGGCGAGGCGATCCCGCTCGAGGACCTCGACTTCGGGGACTTCCGCTGACGGTGATCCGTCGCTGACCCGCAGGGGGCCCACCGTTCGCGGTGGGCCCCCTCGCTCGTCCCGGGCCGCCTGGCCGCGCGGCGCGAACCGGTCGACGGGCGCGGATCGTCCCGCAGTGAGCGGCTCGGTGTGACCCGTCACGCTTTGACTGGTACGAGAGCGGCGGGTAGCGTGGTCCATCGTGCCCGCGCCGTCGGGCCCTCGTGCGTGCACCAGCGCCGGCCGCTCTCCAGAGCGGTGGCCGGCGGGTGCCGGGTGGAGATCTCCACCGTGCGCGACCGGACCACCGAGACTCCCAAGTCGGTGCAGGGCCGTGGCGGTCCAAGGGTCGACACGCCCGGTTGCGGGGGTCGGGGGGCGGGACTCAAGGCCCTCGGGCCGGCTCCGTAGGGGGCCGGCTTACCCAGATCGGACAAGGCTCCGGTCGATCAGAGATCCACATCGAACAGACACGGAGACGTAGTGCCTACGATCCAGCAGCTGGTCCGCAAGGGCCGGTCGCCCAAGGTGACCAAGTCCAAGACCCCCGCGCTCAAGGGCTCCCCGCAGCGCCGCGGTGTGTGCACCCGCGTGTACACGACCACGCCGAAGAAGCCGAACTCGGCTCTCCGGAAGGTCGCGCGCGTCCGGCTCTCGAGCCAGGTCGAGGTCACCGCCTACATCCCCGGTGTCGGTCACAACCTGCAGGAGCACTCGATCGTGCTCGTGCGCGGCGGCCGCGTGAAGGACCTCCCGGGTGTCCGCTACAAGATCGTCCGCGGCGCTCTCGACACCCAGGGTGTCAAGAACCGCAAGCAGGCTCGCAGCCGTTACGGCGCGAAGAAGGGCAACAGCTGATGCCTCGCAAGGGTCCGGCCCCGAAGCGGCCGCTCATCATCGACCCCGTCTACGGGTCGCCGGTCGTCACGCAGCTCATCAACAAGGTGCTGCTCGACGGCAAGAAGTCCGTCGCGGAGTCGATCGTGTACGGCGCACTCGAGGGCGTCGCCGAGAAGACCAGCGGCGACCCCGTCGTCGTCCTCAAGCGCGCGTTGGAGAACGTCCGCCCCGCGCTCGAGGTCCGCTCGCGGCGCGTCGGCGGTGCGACCTACCAGGTCCCCGTCGAGGTCCGCCCGGTGCGCTCCACGACGCTGGCGCTGCGCTGGCTCACCGACTACTCGCGCGCCCGTCGTGAGAAGACGATGACCGAGCGCCTCATGAACGAGATCCTCGACGCGAGCAACGGCCTGGGTGCCGCGGTGAAGCGTCGCGAGGACATGCACAAGATGGCCGAGTCCAACAAGGCCTTCGCGCACTACCGCTGGTAACCCCGGCACGCGCCGGGACTCCGGCGAGACCCGCTGGTGATCCCAGCTGCGCCGGGTCCCTCGGCGCGAACCAACTGCTCAGAAGGGCGACAACGTGGCACTCGACGTGCTGACGGACCTCAACAAGGTCCGCAACATCGGCATCAT
>Ga0210040_10007846_pt1 | contig 12792 bp, 7 predicted proteins | sample CryGeyCG12114_NA_FD_185462 | JGI IMG/M metagenome (GOLD analysis project Ga0210040, IMG submission 185462) | Groundwater microbial communities from aquifer - Crystal Geyser CG19_WC_8/21/14_NA (SPAdes) (version 2) | ecosystem: Environmental > Aquatic > Deep subsurface > Groundwater | place: USA... | reverse complement strand
GACTCGCACACATTCCCAATCCACATCTCCTCCCATCCCTTCAAGAAAAGCAGGCGTTAACCCCATCCGCAGCAAGTCGTCCTACGACACCTCCATCATCAACGCGCCGCAAGGCCAACTCGTCATTCTCGACTGCTTCGCCACCTGGTGCGGTCCCTGCAAAACCATCGCTCCCGTCGTTGTCAAGTTCTCCGAGGAGTTCTCCAACGCCGCTTTCTACAAGGTCGACGTCGACGAGGCCCCAGATGTCGCGCAAGAGCTAGGCATCAGAGCCATGCCTACTTTCGTTCTGTTCAAGAACGGCGAGAAGGTCGCCGAGGTTGTTGGCGCGAACGGCCAGGCCTTGAAGGCTGCCATCGAGAAGAACATATAGAGCGGTTCTGCTGATGCTGGAATCCGTGTAGAGAACAATTGTGAGAGAGAAGAACCAAGGAGAAGTAGTATACAGAGATTAAAGGGGTGGTTTGTCAAGGCGAGGATAAGGAGAGCACTAAGATCCGATTGAGCAGTGCGTCATGCATGTCTCGTAGGAAACAATACATTATAGACCACCATCTTCCTAATTCAGTATCTTGTTGTGATTAACTTGTGTTAAAGGCGTATCAACTGTACCTAGAAGTCATTTCACAGGAATTGAGGTACATGGAAGACGAGGTTTGTGTAAAAGAATGAGCAATGAAGATCGAAACAGTACATTGAAATGTCAAGTCTCATGGCTGGGTAAAAGCAAGTCGGGTGATAGACAAAAACAAGTCGCTGTGCTCGTGATATCGTAGCAAAAAAACCCCTCTCTACGGTTCACCGTATGGCCAGACACCTCATGTTCCAACTTACTTTTCGGTGTATACGCTCGCCTCGCCTTTGGCCATGTAATCAAAGCTCTCCTCACTCGTGGTCGTGACAGGCGGGCTGGGCGTGCCTTCGCCCTCCCGACCTCTCATCCCTTCCAGCACATGCTCGCCCACCTTCTCGATCCCCTCGTCTCCATCCTGATACTCAAGCCTGCCATCTCCGACATGCTGCTGCTGCCCGACCCACAACTGGCCGTCGCCGTAGCCGAGTCCCATCTTCCTGCGCTCCTTCCGGCCCTCGAGCAGTTTCCGCTCGCCGACCCGGCCGGCCAGCAGGTTCCGCTGGTGCCAGTCGCCCAAGAACATGCCGTCGGGGTCGACGTCGTCGCGCACGCGCAGGAAGTCCGCCATGTCGTCGCCGTACGTCGCCTTGATGTACGGGCCGGCCGTGTAGCTGAAGTTCTTGGCCCAGTGGGGCCGGCCGCCCAGCTCGCGCATCAGGTGCTCAAAGGCCTCGTAGTAGCGCTCGTGGCAGGGCGGGTCGCGGCCGTACGGCCGGTACAGCGTGGCGTTGAGGTACAAGGTCGGCCCGTCGTGCCGCGTCGGGTCGAGGTACGGGTGCACGCCGCTGAGGTTGCTGCGCGTGTTGGTGTCGCTGACGCGGACTTCGATGGGCGAGTGGATCCAGATGTCCTTTGAGCTGACGGGGATGTGCGCCGTCGCGTCGTCGTGGTTGATCCACGCTGAGAGCCGGGTGATTGCTTCGGGGCCCTTGGAGAGCGGGATCGCCCATTCGTTGACGAGCTGCGAGTACAGACAGTCCATGAGGAGGCCCTCGCGCGCCGGTTGGACGGCCGTCATGGTGAAGCGGCCCGGCTTGAAGCCGTATTGCATGCCGAAGATGAACCACTCGACTGTAGGGAGGATGCGGGGGATGTAGTTTGATAGGGCCAGGAGGTTGTGGTAGATGTAGTAGCCTAGCTTGCCGCCATAGAAGGTTGTGTTGGGCGGTCGGACTGGATCGGTGGATTTCTCGGCCGTCCATACGACGGCACGCTTGAGGTACGGCAGCCACCAGACGCGGGTGAACTCTTTGTCGCTCCAGAGCGTGGTGTTCCAGGTTGAGAGGACGTCCGCGAGTGGGTGTAGAGATTGTGACCATGAGATGTTGAAGTCTGGGACGGCTTGGAAGGTCATTTCAACAACGATGCCGAGGGAGCCTAAAGAGCAGAGAGCCGCGCGGAAGAGTTCGGGGTTCTTGTTTGCGCTACAAGTGACTAGTTGAGAATTGGACAAGAGGACTGTCAAGGTCGTGATCGATTGAGAGAGGAGGCCATGCTTGAGCGAGGAGCCGTGCGTGCCGGTGCTGATGCTGCCGGCTAGGGACTGTACATCGATGGAGCCCAAATTTGGAAGGGTAAATTTGTGTTTGGCGAGTTGGAGGTTAAGGTTATGAAGCGAAATGCCAGCCTGGAAGCGGACGAGGCCGGGAGTGTTGTCGAGGTTGATTTCAAGAATCTTCGACAGGTTATCCAGGTTGATGAGCCACGAGGAGGTGCACGTGAGATCGGATGGGGAGTGACCGAAACCTGTCACGCATAGTCTTTTGCGACATCGTCGAGCGATGGTGACGATCTTCTGGAGCTCGGAGATGGACTCGGGCTGGAAGTAGTATTCAGGGCGCGAGAAGAATGTCTGCGCCCATGTGTGATGGAGATAGTTCGACTTTGGCTTGAATTGGACTCCCGGGTCTAGTCGTAGCAGTTCTCTCTGAACTTTGGGGTCTAGATCAGTGGAAGGGATGGTGGTCGCTCTCCCGGTTGACTTATTAGGCGTAGGATTTGCCAGGTTGGGCGCTGCCCAATCTAGATTTTGAGCGTTCTTGTCCTTACTGTTCGCCATGGCTCATGCGTTGGCGACGCTTCGTCCCCGCTCAGGCAAGGACAAGAATAAGAATAATGTTCAAGATGAAAGAAGCAAGATTCAGAGACTCATGATGGAGCCTCTGTCCACAACATCTTGAAGTCGACTCCCGTCAATGACGCCAACGAAAGAGTGGAGCAACCAGGCCATGTGAACTTGCTCTGATTGGCTGAGGCCTTTCCACCAAAGATATTAGAATTACTTGCCAAACAGGCTCGATGTGAACTCCAAGCACAAGACAGCCCACCATGAAAGACACGAACGGACCCTGGACCCAAGAAGACATTGGTCAATTTTACTTCAAAGCAGCCTATACACAGCTACCTCGCTGAACCGCTTTATCTACTCATGCTGTCCTGCTTCGATGGACTGTCTCCACGGTGTCGCATAATATTGTACAAACATTGCCAAACGACATGACCCTTCTATCTCGACCATCCGAAGCCTCTCGCTTAGAAGCAAAGGTTAGGTCAGCCTGATGTCCCCATTCTCGAGGGGCTTGTAGTCATGCTCAGACGCCCATTGAGGTTCGTACAAGGATTCGTCCATCTGACTTTCATCCATTCCGGCATTGACGTCCCTGGTCACTATTGTTAGCAGGCTGACAGGCACCGACGCTGTGTGATACTCACTTGTCCTCCGCAAGTACCTCGAGTCCGGGCACGCAGTCGATCAGCGCAATCAGGATGAATGAGCCGACAAAGGCCCAGGTAAATCCAAGTAGTGCTTCTGCGATCTGGATTCCTAGCTGTCGCAGGTTGCCGTCAAAAATTACGCCTCCAGCAACGTCTGCGCCACCATAGGCAGCAACCTCCTTCTGTGCGAAGAGGCCTGTTGAGATAGTCCCGAGGAAGCCTCCAACGCAATGCGTTGCAAACGTATCTCCATTGTCCACCCACTTCCAACGGCGTGCGAAGTCTGTGGACTTGATACGAAGGGCTTGACGACAGACAACTGCTCCAAGAATACCAAAGAACAAGGACGTTCCAAGATCGATGAAGCCGGCGGCCGGAGTAATCATCACAAGTCCAGCTATCGCTCCCATGAATATGCTGTCCAAAGACCACTTTCCAGTTTCGAAATATGTCATGAGCGCCCAAGTCAAGGCACCACCTGAAGCACAGAGGTTGGTCACGCAAAGGGCCATAACAGATTGAAAGGTAAGGCTCAAGGTGGTACCAGCGTCAAATGCTAGCCATGAGCCCCTACAGCGTTCAAATAAGTCAGCATCCCTTCTTGTTCAGAGTGGAGTAATCTGCTTGACATCCGAATACTCCGATATAGACACCAAAAATACGCAGATCGGTTCACTCACCAGATGATGATCATAGCCAGGAGCTGACACATTGAGTTGTGGGGTCGATGAAGCTTGAGGTGAGACGGCGTCCGCGTGTCCGACCCTCGAGACCGGAACAAGGGATAGGATAGGTAGATGCTCAGAGCACTTGCTGTTGCACCACTGCAGATATGCACAGGGGTACCCCCCGCAAAGTCCAGAACACCGAGTTTGCCCAGAAAGCCGGTGTCAGACCAAACCATATGTGCTAACGGACAATAGATGAATGTCGCCCACAACTGTTGATAACCGGCTGTGTCAGCGTTGCTCGATTCGTCATCAGCTTGTCGAAACTTACCACTATGAACGGGATTAGAGGAAGTATCCTGCCACGTTCACATGCTCCTCCAATGGCGATTGCGCATACAGTGGCACAGAAAACCAACTGGAACTCGCTGAATAGCACTGCTGGGATGGTACCAACAGGCTCAGCAAGGACACCGCGATGGAAGGCATACTTCAGATCACCTATCACGCCTGATCCCTCGCCGTACGCTAATGAGTATCCTAGAACGAACCACTGAATAGAGCAACAGCACACTGCCAGTACTGATGGTATAAACGAAGCAAGTCCACTTCGCCTGGTTGAATACCCTGAATACCCTAGTCCAACTGCAAAACATTAGCTACGTCTCACTTGCAGGACCTCAAAAGCGAGGATGGAAACGGACCTGCAGGTATGATTGGCCAGCAAAAGACCGTGCATACAAGGATGAATACTGTGTCCGTCTTGTCACAGGCCTCCCACGCTGTAAGTACAGCTTCCGCCATGATCCCAGAAAGCTCGGGGTGCACAAAAGCTGTCGTTCGTTCTCTTTCGAACAAAATGATCTCGCGAAACTTACTCTTTTTATCATGTCCTGCTTGTCAGGTTTGGCAGGACTATGCGAGGGGTCTTGGCATGGACCGTCAGAGATTGGCGAGAGATAGGGGCGGGTGTTCGCAGTAAATCGAATGATTAATTCGGGCTCGGGACCCTCTCTCGGACTACTGGTTGGTGTAATATTGCTAGGCCCGTGCCAGCCCCAGTGTTATTGTACACCTTACCATCCCCGCGCGTCCAGGACTTCGGTACCTCCGCATACAATATACGCTTGGCAATCCCGAGCCTTATTTTGGTGTGCATTCAACTGTCGCGACGAGATGTCGAACCAGGGCCCCTACAGTTGGCTTGTCCTACCGTTCGCTGCAGGCTGGTGCAGGACCTCCATGCTGTCGAGCCCGGCAAACATGCAGCTAGCCTCAGTCGGGCTAGCTCAATCAGCTATCCCTACACCAGCTGGGATGGGGATTGGCGCACTACGGCCAAAGCAAACTCAGTGATAGCGCTAGCTTCCGCAAGCCCAAAGGCACATTATCAGCTAACTGCAATAGGGGAAAATACGCCTGGGCAGCTTATCAGTTCTCTCGTTCCTTGCAGTTCAGCGCTCTACTTAGGTTGGCAGCCACCGATACCAGGTATGCTCATCAAGGCCCTGATTGACTAATGAGATAGCATGATTGTATCTGAGGGTTAAGCTAGCGGAGATGAGTTCTATGGATCTTCTACATCTTCTTCTCTTCCCCCGCTCACAGCTCTCGCATCCAGAGACCAAGCGACACTGAACCCATACAGCACAGCCATGACCACTACTATGGATGAGAAGGCCCTCGGCAAGAGCGTTACTCCGGATGGACAGGACGCCTCCTATCGTCTCGGTAGCGTCGACGAGGCTAACCACCTCGCTGCACTCGGTTACAAGCCAGAACTTCGTCGTAACCGATCTATGCTGACCTTGCTCTTCCAATCGTTGGCCATCGCCGCCATTCCATACGGTGAAGGCGGACCTTTGCTCAGTGCCATCTACGGTGGTGGTCCTCTCAGTATCTTCGTGGGCTGGATTCTTGTCTTGGTATTGGATGAATGTGTAGCGTTGTCTCTCGCAGAGCTCGCATCCCGCTATCCGACGTCTGCAGGCCCGTACTACTGGAGCTTTCAGATCGCAACAAGAGGAAAGACCGTTCTCTCTTTCATCACCGGATGGACATGGCTGATTGGAAACTGGACCATCACGCTTTCGGTCAACTTCGGGTTCGCCTCGCTAATTGCAGCAACGGTATCCATGTATCATCCTGACTGGGCGGCGACACCTTGGCAAATGGTACTCATATTCTATGCCATTTGTCTAGCAACACTCCTGATCTGTACGTTCGGCAACCGCTTCCTGCCCATGGTCGACACAATTGCCGCCGCTTTCACGGCAATCAGCATCTTCATCATTCTGATCGCCGTCTCCGTCAAAGCTGACGTCGGTCGCCACAGTGCCAGCTACGCTCTAGGCCACTACGACCAAAGCTTCGCTGGCTGGGGCGGCTTCACTTTCTTCATTGGCCTGCTACCGGCAGCGTACTGTTTCTCCGCCATCGGCATGATCTCCGCCATGGCAGAGGAATGCGCCGACCCAGCCGTCAAACTGCCCAAAGCAATGGCCCTGTGCGTGCCCGTCGGCGGAACTGCAGGACTATTCTTCATCCTCCCCATCTGCTTCACCCTTCCACCCCTGGAAGACATCATCAGCGCACCTGCCGGCCAAGCGCTCCCATACATCTTCCAAACCGTGATGGGCAGCCCCGGCGGTGGCCTCGGTCTGATCTTCCTGGTCCTCTCAATCACCATGTTTTGCAGCATCAGCATCACCGTCGCCGCATCGCGCTGCACCTGGGCCTTTGCGCGCGACGACGCAATGCCCCTCTCACGGCTCTGGAGTCGCGTGAACAACAAGCTCGGCGTCCCGGTCTGGGCCCTGATCCTCACGACCGTGATTCAGCTCCTGCTCGGCCTCATCAATCTCGGCAGCACCTCGGCATTCACGGCCTTCGTCTCCGTCGGCGTCATGGCCCTGGCCGTTTCCTACGCCATCCCGATCGGCATCAGCCTGTTCCACGGACGCCGCGAGGTGAGCGCCGCACGCTGGAACTGCGGCAACGTAGTCGGCTACACGGTGAACATCATCGCGATAGTGTGGATTGCGTTCGAGGTCGTGCTGTTCAGCATGCCGACTGCGCTGCCCGTGACGGAAGTGAGCATGAACTATGCCAGTGTGGTGTTTGTGGGCTTCATGGCGATGAGCGCACTCTGGTATGCCATTCATGCGCGCAAAGGTATGTACTTTTTCTTTCCACTGTATGGTCGTGGCGTTAACTGACGCTCTCGCAGCTTATAAGGGACCGCCGGAATCGGATGGGATCACGGAATAGCGATGGCAGCACTATTTTTGATTCGGTTCGGGTTTGTTGAAGCATGTTTTGCCAGATCAGCTGGAGAAATCATACATTGATATATATATGTTGCACATCCTGTTACACTGATTCCCGCCGGCGAGGTGTCTGCCTTGAACTTTCGTAGATCTGGGAAAGACGTGTCCGCATCGCTCTGCAACCACCGCGCGTCCTCGGGCTGTGGGGTATCATCTGCGTTCACAATGTGTATGCTGCTTCCACCATGTCTTGGATAACCCAGCTCCAGTGTCCACCTTGGCTCGCTCCTTCCCTTTCCGTGTCGCTTCTTTGTCGAGACGGTGTGCTTCGATGCGCGCATTAATGTCCGAAACCGGTGCGAAACAACCACATGCTAACTGCAGCTACGGTCTCACGTGAAAGCACGCAGCAGCAGGAAAACCTCAGTGTGTCGAGGCTAAAGTTCCCCTGGTCTGTAGAGTGGCACATCAAGCATTTATATGGCGTTCCAACCAAAGTGGAGTGTGAGCACAGACCTTGGCTGGTATTTATACACGTTCGAAACGTTGGCTATGGTATGCGTACACTGAAGGCAAATAGCCAGGATGCTGAGGCGGTCGGCTCGTTTGCGATGCCGTTCCAACGTTGAACAAGGTGGAGGTGAAGCTGAGATGAGACTGAGATGAGAGTTCTTGTGGACGGTGGAGGAAGCTGCGAATCGCGATCTGGAAGTGAACTCGAAAAGAGGCTGAAGGATGGCAACGAGTATAGAGGAATGCACGAGCTGCGCTCGAACGAGTCCTTGACAGGTTCCTTCTTACGCTGTCCATGGGTCGCTTGGGGCCACGTTACCAAGTGCCAATAAGGTTACCACTCCAAGTTCGAAGAACTCCATTTTGGTGGAGTGCTACAGACTAGCCATGGGTTCCGTTTTTTTGTGGAACAATCAAGTCGTTGTCGGAGCGTACAGCATTCTCGCTGTTTCGCTGCCGGTATTGCCGTCGCAATTTGCTGTGCACCATCAGGGCGGATGTTACCGTGCCCGACCTGATTCGACTGATGTTGCCATCAAGCTGCTGCAACTCTCTCTGGGAATCTTCCGTTCAATCCATTCAAACGGCTTTTGAGATCACCAGCCTCGTGGATTTCGACCGTCATCCCCATTGCATGCGTTTGTCCACTCATCCTTGATGATGCGCCTGAAGTCTCCGGTGATGACTTCAGCCTCTTGTGGATCGAGCGGCGAGGCTACAAAGCGTGGTGCGCCAAGCACGTGTGGCGCCGTCGTCCATTTCCGCGGACGAGATGTACTTGTCGGGCGCTCGTAGTCCGGCGGCGGTCGTGGAAGTACCTGGAAGTGTGCGTGGGATACTGTCTGAAAGGCTGATGGCCCATTGCACGAGACTGTGTTGTAATCCGCAACTGCATGGGGTACATCTGGCAGCACGGCCTTGATCGCTGAGCGTGCTAACAGGGGAAGTACGCGGAAGATCTAGACGTATTAGTGGTCTTCGAGATGTCCGTCAAGCATAAGACAGATTCATAAGCTTCGATCCATGCTGGTCGCGCTGCACGTACCTCGGCGCTTTCGATAGGCTTCAGGTCCCCAAGCTTGATACGGTGCTTCCGGGGTATGACGATAAGGTGGCCCGGTGTCAATGGTAGAGGATGTAGAAAAGCAACCACGTCTTCGGTGGACAGCACGACAGGAGCAAATTTGCCCGTTTCCTCCGAGTTGACGGTTTTTATGGAAGCGGGATCGTTGTACTCGGCGGACTCTGCTATCTTGCAGAAAGGGCAAGCTTCTGTCGTGCCGTTGGTTATGTTCATTTGGGCGAGAGCATCCTCGGGAGCTTGCATCTTGAGCCGGATGCTTGGGCAGGGGATGATGCAGCCTTGCGTAAATCTCAAGCGCGCTTCGGGACTTAACTGTATGTACCTAGCCATGAGGACGACAGAAGGATTGGAATGTTCAATATTGCCATGGCGATGACGTCAATGAATATGTCAAAAATGTCGCTATCTTGCTGTCATCATCATCGAGATTATGGATGTCAGTCAAGCGACCGTTTCAAGCGAACGTTGATTCGTGGTCTGATCATCCACCACCATATGCTATCGGTAGGAAAAAGATGCTGAACGTCGACGGCTTTGGCCTCCCTGACCAATTGGGCATCAGCTCCAAAGAAAGGAAGGACGACGCAGGTCAGCAGAAGCGCTTCCCCTAATGGCGGGAGGAGCAAGGAAATCAGTGCAGAGTCCAGCGATATAATATTGTGGTCTAGCTATGTGCGCGAAGACTGCATAGCTTGCTCAGCAGGCCAGTTTCTCGTTCCGTCCTGATTTTCGAATCGTGCTGTAGCTGCGTATTGAGACGTTATGACATGTAATGACTGCATATGCTATGTCGCCGGAGAATACATCACACTCTACATTATGGTAACTGCGTTGTATCGGATTTATTGTGAAAGACCGTAACCTTGACAGCACACGGAGCAGAGCTTCGGTCGTGGCGCTAACGTGGTCGCCTGGTGCTTTTCATGCTCCAGAATGAATTCATGCCTGTGCTGCGAATTATTGCAGTTCATGTCCCACCACTGCAGGTGTACATGTGTATGAGGAAGGTCGCTAGATATGAGACATCTGAGTCTGCATAACGAGCAGCCAACGACCATACTGCTAATTCATGGCGCCCTGTCCTCGCCCAGTGACTTTAGCCTTGTCACTCCATATCTGTCCGAATATCACCTACTTGTGCCATTCCTCCATGCTGAGGTGGAAGACTCCACGACAGCCGGTTTCACCGCCTCCTCCATTACATCCGCGCTCGCATCACTGATTCAATCACATGCAAAGAACTCACGAGCCCACGTCGTTGGCTTCAGTCTCGGCGCTTCATTAGCTATTCATCTTGTGTCCAGTCATCCGGACGTGATCGCCGACTCGGTCGTACTTTCTGGGATCACATTGTTGAATCAACGGTTGTCGCCTGGGCAGTTGCAATTGGCGCCATATTTCTTTTTCGCCCAATCAGCTCTACCTAACAAGTTGCCCGGGTGGTTGCGAGAGAGATATTCGAGATTGGTGCTTGATCCTGCCTCTCCAGATTGGAAGCCTGGCGCCGTAGACGAAGCCACAAGTGTGCAAACTTGCCGCCACGTCGTGACCCTATTGTCCGAGCTGGACCTTGAGTGTCACGGCCCTCCTCCAGCACAGACAAGGATACTAGTCGTCGCCGCTACAAGCAACAATGGCATCTTCAAGTTTCCAGACTCTGTTGAGGAGGCGCAGGCGACCCTGGACTGGGCAATGAGGGGCAACCAGAGATCATCAGGCGTTCGCGTACCTGCTGGTAGTCACCCATGGCCACTCCAACTTCCGCAGTTATTTGCAACAATGGTGAAATGCTGGATTACGGGCAAGGAAATGCCTGATGGTATCGTGCCGCTCTGACCAAAAAACACGACCCCTGGATTCCTACTATTGAAGATACCCAATCACAAAGGCTGCATAAAATACCGGAGACACCGAAACTAGTTGGGCTATAATGCCCATATACCATGCTTGTCGCCATACAATCTGCTCGCTGATCCAGTCACCGTATCGGTTTCGACAACGAAGTGGGAAGATGTGGAAGCCATTCGTGTTCCCGACCTCAACAAACCACACTGTGGTGAACATATACATTGCGGTAAAAGTCGATTCACTGTTGTCAATGCACGTTGTCCAAAGTTCATCAACATAGCCGTCAATCGTCTCGGGTCTCTTGCCAAGCGCTGGTGAGTGAGCAGGAGGAGTCGTGCTTGAGAAGTCCAGTGCTTTCCCATCTAGTGGTAGGTCGAATAGTTTGTAGATGTGTTCCACAGCCTCTCTGTACCCTTCACGTCCTGCTGTGAAGCCGACGGTGTGTACATCCGGACTTCCAGAGTTCGGCGCACCACTTCGCGTCATCACTCGTAGCATTCCCATTTTGCGCTGGAGCTCTTGCGGAAGGCGTCCTTGACCCATGAAAACAAGATACTCGGCATGACATAATGCATACATCAAGTCCCTACCAATCAAGTGGATGTCGGATGCTCTTTCGCAGTCGATACGTCGCATACCCTGATCAGCCAAGTCATCAAGATACAGCCACCGTGCCAGAAGCACGATATCATCGGCCTCTGCACGGAAACGTCGTTGGTAAAGAGCGAGCGTGTTTCTCATTCGCTCCAGCGGTTCCTTTGGAGACCACCTTCCTGAACGGATATTCCTGAACAGTGTCATAGCTTGTTCATCCGCTTCTTTGTGCTCGTTTGCAACCTTTGGAGTCCACACCGCGTCGAACCCTCTGCCTTTGCCCGGCAGAATGTATGCTGTTCCTTCATGGTGACTCGTTGGAAGAGCAATCCGTAGCATGTCGGGTGCATATCTATGCTGCACATGAACGTAAGGATTCTCAGCTGCTCCGCTGAGAAAAAATATAGCGCATCCGATCAGATTCAAGATTCCCTGAACCGTCGAGCCTTTCCAGATCGCGTTCAATGAGGGTAGAACGATCAAGAGCAGTATGCACGACCACAAGGCAAGGTAAAATGAGTTCGAAATGCCAGAGCTCCAGTCGAAGGGACCGTTGCATGTGGACAGGTTCCATAGTCGAAAAGCGCCTTGGCTCCGTGTGGCTATGTAAGCGTCAAGCCAGCTCACAAGCCATGCAACAAACAGAACCTGGAGGAGCAGAGGCGCCTCTATGGCTCGTACACTGCCTCTTGCGTTCGTCGTGGTGGAACCCGACCATGCTGGAAGGACTTCGGAAAGCATTACGGCGAGGGTCCACATAGAGGTCGTCGTGCCAACGAACAAGCATGCTTTCGTTTCCGTTGAAAGACCAACACGCCGTAACGTGAAGCCCTGGTTCATCAGAACTCGATGCAGAACAAGCCATGATGTGCAAGCGAAGAGTAGAGTTGCCTCATGGGCTGTCTGCAGTATTGACAGGGTCAGCGCCTTCGTTGGGGACTTTTAGCCTTGTGACCTACCGAAACTGCGAGTGAGATCATAGTTGTCGACACAGTGACAATGCTTGAGTTGATGATCCAAAGGCATGTAAGTAGAACCCTGCTAGAACCAGTCGACGCCCGCGCACCCTCGAGGATCTTATCACGTAGATATCAGTTTGGAGGGGCATGTCCGAAAGACGAGCTTTGGGCTGAAAAGGCACAGAAACCCTTGGCTGCAGGCGCCCGTTTCGGCTACCACGATGAGCATGACAACATGTTCGCGACCACCAGACTGGCCTTCGAAGCTCGTCTGCAGTTAACAGTGTCCTGGTCATAAGCCATCTTGGTATGAGGTATATGGACGTGATGTCCAGCGCAGACATATTTCATCAATACCACTCAAGTTCTCGAGGCATTGAAGAGAGATATCAACCACGACTTGGCCCGATCGTCATGTTTTTGCTATCATATGCCCGAACGTGGAAGGATGGGCTGAGGCTGTACAGCATGACATGCTCAATGAAGAGATCCCCCGTAGCGGGATCTT
>Ga0210040_10007845_pt1 | contig 12793 bp, 10 predicted proteins | sample CryGeyCG12114_NA_FD_185462 | JGI IMG/M metagenome (GOLD analysis project Ga0210040, IMG submission 185462) | Groundwater microbial communities from aquifer - Crystal Geyser CG19_WC_8/21/14_NA (SPAdes) (version 2) | ecosystem: Environmental > Aquatic > Deep subsurface > Groundwater | place: USA... | reverse complement strand
TTTCACCTGCGGGATTGTGAGAGGCGCCTTGTCAAATTTAGGGATTTCCTCCGTAGTGATTGCCGAGATTGCTACAATGCCTACTTGTAGATTCCACATCACTATTCAGAGAAATGTGTAAACCTGAATTTTTGACAAGTTGTTAATTAATCTGTGTGTATCGTGAATGAGGATTTGTATGGATGAAATGAAATGTGCAGTTTTCGTTTGTAAATATAAAAATTGTTTTTTAATACTGCTTCTGCGATAGGTAATCTCAGTATTTTTAAAGCTTTGAGTATTGCCAGATTTGCAGTGTTATAATATATAATTTCCTTGGTGAGAGTACAAGTATGGTAAAATAGCCAGTCTGCATCAGCAAACCAAGGGAGATCCAGATCAGCTTGTTGAGATTAGGAAAATCTTACTTGGAAGCTTATAGTTCGATCAGTTCTGTTTTTGTTTTATCGCTGGATTTTGTATGTAAGCATGATAGAAAAACTTTCCAAATAACAAGAAGTAAGTGAAATATATACCAAAGGCAAAATAAATGCTCCCCAGTGGTCGGTTACAAGATTTTCCAGATCCTACGACAAAATTACCACAGCATTTCATTTTTTTCGTTCAACAAGAAAATATATTTTTTACTTGCACTTACTTATCATATAGAAGGAAATCACATTTATTGCTACTCCTAGTACCATTTGAGCAATTTGCAGAAGTGTGATCATCATTGAAACTTTTTTGGGTATAGATATTTTGATTGCCTATGCATAAAAATTAAATCTCTGATATAATTTAGAATTCAATTTATTGTACATATGCGGATTTAGTGAAGTCCTGGCTGGCTTACCTTTAAAGCAAAATAAGAGTACATGAGTGAGTGGACAACCTCATTCATTAATCCAAACCATCTGCAGGAGCCATCATATGTGGACCCAGCATGAAAACAGTAGAGGCATACTTGAGAATCGAAAAAAAAAATCACATTTATTGTAAAAACGTGTTAACTTAAGCCGGACACTACGAGAAAGAAAAACAAGAACTGGTGAAAACCAGAACTCACCTGTGATATGATGATACCAATGAAGGAATATAACATTTTGCTTTCTTAGCACTAAAAATGCAGTATCCCCGAATTCCACGATTTTACTGAACATGAACACGAGTCCCCAATATGACGCGGTCATACTATGATGCTGCCTGAAAACATGTTCATTCGCACGTTACCAATCGCTTCAGCTGTGCTAATAAGAAAAAGCAAAATTTTGGTTTAGGAAATAATATCGTACTGTTCACAAAAGGATCCAACGAATCCATCATATTTGACTGCTTGAAATAATTCAGGAAATCCACGCACTGCTGCGAAAAGTGTAGCTGACGCTAAAAACACATTCCAAACAAAAAGTGGAGCTCTCAAATTGAACGCTTTTCTATTCTTCATCAATTTTTGTCCCACGAAAATGCAGATCACGTATACAAGTGACGCGTAGTAAGGGAATTTCCAATTTTCTTCTAACCACCGGTCTGCTTTAGCAATATCGTATCTTTCGAAATCGTAGACTTCCACATATCCCGGATTTTCAATATCCGACAAATTCATATATTTGTATGCTTTGATCATTTTGAAAAATCCTTAGCACTTATCACCTCTAGCTAAAACAAAATAACTATTTAGGTGAACGAACACATGCAGAGACTTGATCACAGAAAGAGTTTTAGGTGAACTAAAGAGCTAAATTGAAAAATATTTTTGCCTTTTATGCAGTTTTTTCTCCAAAATGTGATCAACAAAGTCAAAACAAACAATTATAGTTTTTGAATCCAGAGAATCCCTATTTTACTGAAGCAAAACACATTATTGTTATGCTAAAAATTGTTTTTATCAATGGAATTTGGAAACATGCATGCTGCTAACATTGAAGCTCATTTCATGGAAACTTACGTCTTTGACTACCAATTTTGCATGTCTAGCATTCGTAGTAAAAAGCATTGGCCTGTATCAAAACATAGTCAGTGTTTGTGCACAATAAACTGAACCTGAACCTAATGCTCTCGCTCTACGTCATAGTGGAAATCCAGTTTTTTATATGCTTCCTGATGTATGGCAATAATGCACTCATCTTATGTTGCAACGTTACAACGACATAGTAGCGTTGTTTAACCCTATTTTGCTGAAAATTTGCAAGCAATAGGTTGTACGGAAGTTTTGTATGCATTTGCCAAAAAGTTTTCCTCGACTTGATTTGTTTCGTTTGCAATTTTATTATCAACGAAAAATGCCTAAAAAGACACATATTTCAACATAAATTTCTAAAAATATCAAATTTGCAATTTTAAATAGTTTCATGGTTAGAAGGTTAAAATATTCAGTCTCGGGCAACCAATCGGTTGGATGTACAGGAAACTAAATTATCATTGTGAGTTAAACTTTTTTTAAACAAGCGCAAATATTCTATAAAAAATCTTGCTTGAGTAGCTTGAGATTGAGATACATTAAATTGGAAACGATTATTTCTGCTTTTGTTTCAAAGCTGGTTGCGAAATATAAGTGTTGTAGAAAAACTTTCCAAATAGTAGAAAATAGGATAGATAAATTCCAAAGGCAAAGTAAATGTTCCCCAGTGGTCGGTTACAAGATTGTCCAGATTCTACAAAAGAAAACCACAGTATTAACATTTTTTAACCCATGTGTCAGATTGTATGCAAAAAGTAACTTCAACTTACTAATCATATATAGAGAAATAGCATTGATGGCTACTCCTAGTACCATTTGAGCAATTTGCAAAAGAGTAATCATCATTGCCACTTTTTTGGGTACCGAAATTCGGATTGCCTGAGTCAAAGATATAAGTTACATTTTGTTATTATCATTGCTTTAAGATGGAAAACCTCATGAAACTGTTTTTTTTACCTTTAGAGCAAAATAAGAGTACATAAATGAATGAACAACCCCATTCATTAATCCAAACCACCTGCAGGAGCCATCATATGTGGACCCCGCGTGGAAACAATACAGGCAAACTATAGAACAGATATGTTTTGCATATATTAAATTTTTGACCTAGAAAAACTAACTATAGTCCTTTCACAGGAAAAAATGTCATAAAAATATTCTTCAGACAGTTAAGCTGCGGTCCTTGCATGCATAGTAAGTAATATTGATCCGCATCGTGGTGTAGAAAATGAGATTTCCAAAATTTTAAATGCATTGTTCATGCATAATACGAAAGGGAAAATGTGCATAGTTTCATCCACACGTTATTTCTCTCACCTGTGATGTGATGATACCTGTGTACATAAAAGAAATGTATCTCAAACCTTAGTCAGTTACGATTATAATAGCAAACAATACGGTGCTAACTTAACTAACTCTACTTAATATTTGGGCATGTAAAACATACCAGTGTAGAAAAATGATATTTTGCTTCCTCAGAACTAGAAATGCCGTATCTCCAAATTCAAGGATTTTGCTAAACATGAAAACTAGGCCCCAGTAGGATGCTGTCATACTATGATGCCGTCTGAAAATAAATTAGTATTTAAGTATATGACGACTGGAATATACAGGTATCTGTTGTTGTCACTGCTATCTCACTGTTCACAAAATGATCCAACGAATCCGTCATATTTCACCGCTTGAAACAACTCATGAAATCCTCGGGCAGTCCCAAACAGGGTGGTAGACGCTAAAAACACATTCCAAGCAAAAAGTGCGCCTCTCAAATTGAACGGTTTTCGATACTTCATCAACCTCTGGCCCACATAAATGCAGACGACGTATATTAGAGACGCGTAGTACGGGAATTTCCAATTCTCCTCCAACCACCGGTCAGCTTTAGCAATATCGTATCTTTCGAAATCGTAGACTTCCACATATCCCGGATTTTCAATATCCGACATATTCATGTATTTGTATGCTTTGATCATTTTGATTTTTTATCTGTCTACACACAAAACTGTACACTAGGACAATTGGAGGCAAACTAAATAAGTCACCGAGAATTTTTATACTTGTCCTATGTAATCCGATTGCATGAGCTATGAATAGGCTCACTTTACACCTCCACAGGTAAAGGCTTTACTGGCTGAGCAAGTTTTCAAAATTTTCCATTCTTTTCAGTGTACACAAAGTAGGTTGTCTTATAAACCTTCACATTACATTTTATAGCCACAGTTTTTACATGAAAAACTTAATTGTAGTGCATTCGCACGATACTTACTAAAGATTTCACTCTTTTTTGTGAAGTTAGCTTTTTCCACTGATTTTGAAATCACTAGGGAACAGTTAGCAGCGATAAATTATGGATAAACGTTAGTATTAAATATGAAGATGAGATTTTAAAAGAACAAACGGCAATGCTCCTACTTACTAACTAACTATAACCTAACTAACTGTAGCGTAATGTGTGTACTGTTGAGACGTAAAACCATGTACAAGATTTAATATGGTCACCTGAGCACATCTTAAACCATCCTATTGTTGTAAAAGTGCAGACTGACTTAATGCATGCTCAAGTTCTTTATTTGCGCCCCGAGCTAACTTTTTTAGCTCGTGTTCACAAACCAAAGCGAATGTGCACATTTTTAGTTCGTTAGTTAGTTAGATGGTAGCACGCCGGATCTAAATACCTCGACAATTGTGTATCATAGAATGTTCTGATTTTTAATTGCAGCTCTACATAACTAACTGTGCAGTGCAATTTTTTTCCGAAATGCGGAGATTCGCAACATTTTAGTAATTATTTGTTTTTACCATCTTTACAGACTTTTAAATGCCCATTTTACGGCCATAATCAAAAGGGAAAGAAAACTAAAGATGAAGAAGATGAAATTATTTTTTGCACAGGTCTTTGCATATCTCAATTGTATGCTTGGATTTCCTATTTGCAATGATAAACATATGAAGCTTGATGTATACGCTGGGGCAAAGTGAAACGCATTCAAGTGTCACCCTTGACTTATGGCATGGAATTTTTTTCGTACATTAAGAATCAATACTTTCTAAGATGCTATTTTTTCTTTTTTGAATTTGATTATTATTCTGACCGCATGTGCAGCCAAGGAGAAGCTCAATATAGCATTGAAAAGGAGATAGTCGTACCAAGAACTCAAAATTTATGTCCGTATTTAAGCGAGGCGCATCCATTATAGATATTAGTTGGTGAGCTTACATATCTGTAAATGCACAAATAAAGTTTGCCAAACAAGGCAATATAATTTCACTTTACGGCTAAACCCATTTTGCATGCACTATGCGTACAAAACGTAGTGTTCAAGACAAAATGATTCGGCAATTTTAAATTGGCCTCCAATGCAGCACTTACGGATGGTACCAGTAAGGTAGTAAATAGTCAAATTCAGAGGGTTTTTACAGCCTTTTTTCTGGACGTTTTTTTACAATATGTATAATAGAGAGGGATATAAAATGGGGGTGCAAACAATCGCATGGTTTCAGCAAACTAGAAAAAATTGTTTCAAGGAAAATCCTAAACATAGTTGGACGACACAATATATAGTTAGAAATGGATTTCCCTGAAAGTCATCACACAGGCTTCCTATGGTTGCGAAACTCTCAGAACATAGCAGGGTCTTTCAGCAAGCTTAATTATATTACTTGACAATAACAATGTTTACATCATATTCATAATGAACAATTGGTCTTTAGGACCTTTTCGCATGCAAATCCTAAATGTGCAAATGAGAACCATGCAGTAAACTTAGCCTGTGCAACGCCCCCACAATGCGCGCTTATCTTCCATTTTTATTCTGGACGTCAAATTTGAATAGATGTTTCCAGATTTTTGCAAAGTGATGTTTTAAACCGTAGTCGCCGCAGCCGTGCCTTTATATAAGAATGATAAAACGGTCAAAATGAATAAAATTCTGAAAGCAAACAGCGTTTGGTAATTTGGATTTGATATGATATGATATTTGATAACATTTTAATGCAATTTTTGGATCATACTATTTCCTAGCTCATTTAGCATTTATTTGGGTTTTGATTGTCTTTATGAGTTATAGGATTTTGAAACTGCATGAATCTAATGAATCATGAGTATCAATTGGCGTTTATATTATTGCTATTGTTGCAACACTGTTAATCATAGTTAGTGAATCTTTAATGCTGGATCATAAACAAGAAAATGAGGAGTTGGTTGCATTGATGCGTCAAATTAGAAATGTGAATAAAAAATATTTGCTTAAAGTTTTGGCTTCGGTTCGTCCATGGATTGTGGATACAACCAGTGGCTGTTTAAAAATTGAATCAAAGTTCTTGTTAGAGTTTATCGATTCAGCAGTTAATGGTTTGATTACATTAGTTACAATGTAGTTATAGCTGCAACTGGCTAATAAAATATAAGTTTGATCAAATTTCACACCATCAATACTACTGTTAATATGCTTGAATTTATGAACTTCTCCAATGTTAACTCCGCTATTTAGACTTGTTGGTAAAGCGAACTTATTTTGTTTGTCGATTGCGTAGTGAAACAGTATTCAAAAAAGTTGGTTATAATTCAAACGTATGGACAGTAACAATTTTTCATATCATTTTTGAACACCTATGGTTTCCCCCTTGTTATGGGGCATACAACTGTTGGAAACTATCTATACATTTCATAAACAACAACAAGCTTTAATAAAGCCAATATCTGAAATGAAAGGTAACGAAAATCGATTTCATGCAATTGACCCCAGGAATGGTACCTTATATGGTAATAATAATAAGTTAAAAACAGTCTAATTCGTACAGATTTTACATTTTTTATGCAGGTATTTTTTAACAAAATAATATTAATTGAAAAGATATAACATGGCACAAACAATCACATGGTTTCAGCAAACTAGAAAAATAATTGCTGCCAGGAAAATCCCAAATATTGTAGACACAATAATAAAGGATTTCCCTGAAAGTCACAACATAGTCCTAAAATGTTATGATTAGTAAAATGTCCTCTGGAATTCATTAACTTCAATGATTTAATGAAACGAGAGACTTTATTAGGATTTTTTCCTATCCACCTCTTCTGTGGATAATTGAAACCCAGGATTGAATACCCCCACACGTCTATGTCTTGCTTGTCTTCCATTGTTAGCAGCAGCGCTACTTCCCGCAGGACCCTCCCTTGCGCGCCGCGGTCTATTTGAAACGGCCAATTGTTGTTGAACATCAGTCAAAGCGCTCAACAGACTGGCCAGATTGTTCGAATCAGGAGAAACCTTTCGAGATTTTCTTCCCTCCTCTTGCGGCCCTGGGCTTAATCTCGTGTTAATATTGTGATGAGGAGCGCAAAGACTATTTCTTCGGGATCTATTAACCCCAGTTCGTTCAGGGGTAATGCCTCGAATAAAATTAATACTATCTCTTCTTGACCCTGGCAAAACATTGTGTTCCTCAGAAGTAGGGCGTAGCCTTGCACTATTAGACCGCGAAACGGGAGTTTCATGTTTCGGACTTAAGCGCCGGATCGCAGGGGAATTTTTTCGAAGCATCAGCGCGTCACTACTGTTTGATTGAGATGGCAACACCAATATTGGAGCGACAGAGGGGAACAGCTGATTATGGTTGAATCGTTGCTCATTACGAGAAACTTTGCGCGATTTGGATTCTTGCGATCCGATTGAAGACGATTTACTAATTTGAGATATTTTTCGTGAAGGCGATTCCTTTGTAGGCCCCGCGGCAAGAATCGCTGCCAAACTTGGAGGTTCTAATTGTCGGCTGCTGATTTTTCTGATTGGTATTTCGTCGAATGAAGCGGCTGGCTCTTGGAATTCCATGCGAGATATTTTGCGCGCGCGCGTCATGATCCCTTCTATGGCTTTTTGTGAGTGAGTTGCTTCTCTCACAGGCAGTGGTGCGATTTCTGATAGTTTACGTAAATCTGATTTTTCGTCGGGTTTCAACGGATTTGCAAGCACATTTTGAGGCGTTAAGCCACGGTCTTCGTAATAGTATTGACTTCTCGGCTGATTCATCTTGTGCGCCTCCATTCGGGAAATCTTGCGTTGCTTTTTAGGCTCTCGGTCTCCTCTGCTGAAATAATGAACATATTAATGTTAAGATACATTATGATGTTTCATCGAGTCATATCGCTTCAAATCCTTAACGCGTTCAACCGCATTAAGCATCTACAGAAAATATTAAATTCCGATCGTTTATGTAGACTCATAATCATACAAACTGCAAGGACTAACTTTTTTGCATATTTGCATAGCCTTGCATGCCTTTGCATGCTCCTTATTGTGCAATGCAAAAAAAATGCTGCAAGTGTAGTAGAGCAAAAGAGTTACCCGTGAACAAAAAATCAAACTGTACATAATGCAAGTATGCAAATAATCTCTTAATTTTCCTTCACCTGTCTGCATTGTCATCAGTGGTTGTCAATTTTGTCTCCAAAATTGAATTTGGTTCAACTTGACTTTGTTGAGCTGGATTATTATGTGGACGCGCAACGGTGGATATTTTTCTCAAAACTCCAGTCACTCTGTCCATCATCCGTCTTTGATGAGAGTGAGGATCTTGGACTGGAGGTTCGTCTTTGTGAACAACAACTTGGTCCAATTCCATAGCCGACTTCCTTCTGAGCAAGTTTTTCTTGTCGGAGGAATCAAATTCTGTAAGAGCAATGTGAAAAACATTAATTTGGAGAAAATTTTTGCAGTGTGCTAAAAACATGAACTTACCACTATCTCCACTACTGCCCCTAGAAGTGCGTTCTGCAGACCAAGCTGACCTAGTGTCTTGTTCTTCCAAATAATTCAATTCATCCACAGCCTCTTTCACACTGCCCATCACATCTGAATTCAAAATACTGATGACTTTGTTGAGCAGCAAGTCCGTATCTGGATTTAATTCAGGTACTTCGGGCAATTCATCAGGATAGTTTTCTTTTTCTATCAAGTCAGACTCGGAATTGCATTTTCGCACATTAACTTTAAAATCCCAATTGTATACTCGGTCCCATCCTTTGAGTTGGCATCCAGGAAAACTAAATCTTCGGGCCCCTTGTTCTGATTTCATAGCCACATATTCCTCGTCTTCTTCCCATTCATTATTCTCTTGGTTAACTTTCATCAAGTATAGTTCATTAACAATGCGTCGCATGAATTCCACATCTTTGGTCAATTTATCCCGTGTCAAGCGGATAGAAATCAATCTTTTTTCTACGGCTGATCGGATTTTTTTCGATTTCAATCCTTTGCTTATAAATCCCAGGATCATGAGCAGATAGCCCAGGCCGAATACAATCCAAACTATTACGATGGATTTGTAAATCCACAGCCAGATTGTGCGACCTTTCCCTTGACCTTTGCGAATAATTTGTTGATCAAGATTTATCATAGTGATTTCACATAATTTTGGGTAAACTGATACGTTTATAGAATTCATCGGTTCGTTTTACTGGTTAAATAATGCATGGATATGTTACCTGCAACGAGGTCTCCAAACCCTGAAAAAATAGACGAATAAATCTGTTATGGTTTCTTAAACTTTTGTTGATTTAAAAAGTATAGCTAGCCGCATATCATTATCTGTACCAATAGTCGTAAGCGTGACGAAAGCATAATACAACGAGTCCAGAAAACTCCATTCCTCAATCATGACAAATAGTGCAGCGGGGATGACAAGAAATACGAACATTCCAGGGATCAAATAAAATAAGACTTCAAATATGACTGTGACTTTGCTTTCATCATCTCTTTCCTTGGATCGTTTATGCACTTTCGTAATCTGCAAGTGAAATTATAGTTCATTAATAAATTATAGTTAGCTATCCTAACATTTTCCGTTTGCATAATAATCATGTGTGCATTGATAATAGGATTCGGATGTTATGTGCACGTACATGGTTACTAAAATAATCAGCTAGACTGCTGAGCAGAATCGTATTCAAGGGTATGCCCACTAATGCATAGCAAATCATGAAAATTTTGCTCCATTTTTCGGTGGGATATAAATGACCGTATCCTGTGCAAGAAATTAGAATATTTGTACTGTCTAAAGGACAAATTTTTCGTACTTTCTATTTTGTGCATGCATTTTAATCCTGCATGCATACATGCATACCAATTGTAGTCACAACAGTGAAAGCGAAGAATACTGAGTTGTAATAACTCCATTTATTTGCTGGATCGCTTGGATCACTGATTCCATCGTCGGTAGCATTCCCACTACTAAGGAATAGATTGAATCCACATTCTCGTCCCAGTTTTTTAATAAGATTGGATTTGGCAGCAAAAATAAACTCCAGTTCCTGTTCTGTGGTTGTGTTTGCATAATAATTGTAATCCAGGAGTAGTAGGATGTCTAAATGAGAAAATAAAGGTGGGTTTTACTCAACTGTTTAATGATATGATAACTGTAGTAGCTTTTTAAGTGAATTTCTGGAAAAATCCAGATCATTAGCTAAGAAATTCACGTCAGTCAATACGTGACTTCATTCACGTTGTAGCCAACGCCATTCAAGTCAGTTTTGCGCGTTGTAAAAGTCTTATCTAGTTTTGTAAAAAATCAGTGCATTTATAACTATCCTGATATTTTTGTCGCCATCAATTATCATTCAATAATTTAATAGCTATGAGGAGAGTAAAAAAATTCCATTTCTTAACTCATTGCTATGAGCCTGTATTTGCACAACTAAAACTGAAATCATATTGGACAGCCAACTATTAACAATTTAATGCTTCAGTAAACATTGACATAACAGAACCATTAATAATATTTATTTGACCCATAAAGAATTGGTTCCAATATATAGTGGTGGTACTAACTAACTTGGATAACTCACTACAAATGAATCACTCATTCAGCCGCAGTGAACTTTGAAATCAAAGTTATGGCACTAAAACCTTCTTGTTTTACAACTAACTATAACTAAGTAACTGCAAAACAAATTTTTATGAATGTGTCCTTTGTCCTTAGTTAGTTAGTTAGTTAGTTAGACCAAACGTGGAATTTTCCACACTCTTATCCGGAATTAGATAAAACTAAAAGTGAAAAGTTGTTCAGTTATGTTTTTTACCTTCCACATCCTTGCGCAAAGCCTGCAAATGGAGATGAGCCACTTGGTTATCACTTTCTATGGAGTTTTCATCCTGTTGTTCCAGCATCATGAAAATCAATCCACCAAAAAGTAAATACAGTGTGAATACTAAACACAGCAGAATCCATCGTAGTGGTGACATTGGAACACTTTGATAACCCAAATGGTTCTTGTCTCATTGAAAGAAAGTTGAACAACAAAATTTTTGCTCTTAAACAGGTTATGTAAAAGTAGGGAGGTTCGCAATATATTTCTATATATGCAGTCCGTCTGTCACTGTAACTAACTAGCTAAACTTGTCAGCTCGTAAGTTAGTGTTGTTGACGAAAAATGAAATACTCAGGTATTAGTCCCTCTGGTCAGTAATAGGTTGACTTTAGGCACCAGTTGGCACAATCCAATACAAATTATCAGTACTAAATAAAAGTAACCAACTAAAATCTAGTTAGCACGTGTGAGCTTTGTGCAGTAGACTTGTGAGTGCATTCCCAATGGTATGGAAATAAAATTTTAATATGTGGACCATAGCGGATACCAATCATGAATAAATGGAAATCACGGCTCACTAACTAACTAACTAACTAACTAAATGACTGTGTATATAGTTTTAGCTAGTGTGGAGTAAAAAAAATACAACTGAGGATAAGAAGAGAATTTAATGCACTGTGTTCTGCTTATGCTTCACTAATGAACTAACTAACAGAGTGAATTCAATAATAAGTTAGTGTTGGGATGTTTTTCTTGTGTGTGAACTACTAACTAACTACTCGAGTCCAAGATTTAAACATTTTTAGTCACAAAATGCTTTATCATGTGCATGTGTTACATTTGAGGGCAAAGGAATGGCCGATTATAGTTAGTTGAATCAATCTTTGGTGATAATGGGGTAATCGAAATTGTTAATGTGTTTGTATTGCATGTTGTTTGGTGTCACTCCAGTTTACAAATGTCGGGAATCTGTCTCATCATTGTATGTTTTGGGCGGTCAAATTGGACTCGTAGTTGAATTCTTTGGGGTTTGATTGATGCAATATATTGACTACATAAAATGCATTGGATTTTTGGTGTGTCAAGTACAAAGTTTGCTGAATTTGTGTAGTGTAAAAAAATGTCAAGTTCGATCTCTTTACTTTTGACAGGTCTTATCAGAATGAAATGTACATATACCGAATCATGGGACAGGACACAGGATATTAAGTTGTCATTATTATCAAGTGGTCCAAGATTTTAAAGCAATATATAAGCCAAAGGAACGGAATATTTTCTAAACAACAAAGCACGCAGAATATTTTATTTTCTCATGAATTCCAAACATAATTTTTTCAAAACATTAGTATTCTGCAGAAAGTCAACTTCATTTGCACTGAATATTTGTCTGTGGTCTAATAAATGTTAAATTGACGCTAATATGCTTTGTTCCCAGATCCTACAATCATACGTAACTTATGGCAATCACAGTGGAATAATTTCTCCTTCACAAAAATTCTGAAAACATAATTTATGTTTATAATTTATGTTGTTATTTAGTTTAAGTTACCTTCACTTTTTGTAGGTTTACATTTTTGTACACATGTATTAATAGCTGCACTCACTGGACAGAGTAAATGTTTGAGCCTGGGTTTAGTTTGTATTATTGCTACGCAGCTTGAGCTAAGAACTTACTCTAAACGATAAATTGAACACTAACTGGTTGTTTTAACTAAAATAACTTTATTATAAAAATAAACAGCTGTTTTTCAGCACTTTTTTGCTGCATACAAATC